>Ga0247727_10006170_pt1 | contig 23719 bp, 28 predicted proteins | sample WisWelCaveWW1625_FD_202498 | JGI IMG/M metagenome (GOLD analysis project Ga0247727, IMG submission 202498) | Biofilm microbial communities from Wishing Well Cave, Virginia, United States - WW16-25 | ecosystem: Environmental > Aquatic > Deep subsurface > Groundwater > Cave microbial mat | place... | reverse complement strand
GGAGCCCGGGGGGCTGCGATGCGTCCACTCTAGTGAACCCTTTCACAACCTCATCTGTCCAACAGTTCAAGCCGATAGATTCCATCACCGTGACCGATTGTGCACTCCCAGCGCGCAGGTGGTCATCGCGAGCGCGCAAAGGTCACCCCCGAGTCATCCCGCCGCTGCCCCTACCCGCGCCCTCAGATCCCGAAACGAGGCACTCATGGAACTCCGACATCTCGATGCGCTGGTCGCGATCGATGACCACCGCTCGTTCACCGCGGCGGCCGACGCGTTACACACCGTCCAATCGAACGTCTCGGACATGATCCGCCAGCTCGAGGCTGAGCTCGGCGTCGCCCTGCTCGTGCGGGGCCGGCGCGGAGCGGAGCCCACCGAGTTCGGGGCGGTCGTCCTCGAGCGCGCGCGGCGTGTGCATGCCGAGCTGGCCGCGATGCAACAAGACGTGCAGATGCTGCTCGGTCTCGAGGTCGGGCACGCGACGCTGGGCGTCGTCGGTACGGTCTCGCGCTGGCTGGTGCCCGAGCTCGTCGCGAGCGTACGGCGAGTGGCACCGTCGGTGCGGCTGCGAGTCAACGAAGGCGCGTCCGAACGGCTCGCCGCCGAGGTCGCCGAACGCGAGATCGCCCAGGCGGTGATCACCGAGCCTGTGACGGACGCGCGGCTCGTTGTCGAGCACCTCCTCGACGAAGACATCGTCGGGCTCGTGCCGATCGATCTCGACCTCGGCGTGGAAGCGCCGGTACCGCTCGCTGCGATCGCAGCGCTCCCGCTGATCCTCCCGCCGGTCGGCAACCCGCTGCGCGACGAGGTCGAGATCGCCGCCCGAGACCAAGCGGTGCAGCTCGATGTCGCGGTCGAGATCGAGGGTGTGCGACTCATCGCGGATCTCGTCGCGGCCGGCGCAGGCGTCAGCATGATTCCCGAAACCGCGGTACCGCCCGACGGCACGTTGCTGCGCGCCGTCGCGATCGCGCACATGCCGCCACGGCGACTCGCGCTCGTGACGGCGCGCGGCACGCAGTTGTCGATGGCAGACCGCGCTGTCCGCGACGCCCTCGTCAGGATCCTGCGTGCCGGTCCTCGCTCCGGCTCCCTGCCGGAACGAACCGCGTCCCGATGAAGGAAACCTCCGCCTCGAGTCCCTCGATCTCGAGCCGGTCGATGCCCGGAGGCCCCTGGGCGTGGAGCTCGAACGCGAGCACGGCACCTCCCGGCCAGGTGAGGTCCGCGCGATCAGGCTCGTCGCGCGTCACCGCGCCGTCCAGCAGCCCACCGAACAGCGCGAGCGCGGCGGTGATCGACGGGGTTCGCAACACGACGCAGCGGAGGAAGCTCACCGCACCCTCCGCGGGCGGTGGATCGACCCACCACTGCGGCGAGCAATCGGGACCGTGCGCGCGTACGTGATCGAGCAACGCGGCGCGGTCGGGAAACTCGCGCGCAGCTTGCGCGAGCTGGACGACCGTGCCGTTCGCCTCCTTCGGTAGCAGGAAGCACTCCTTCCAGTGAGGGTCGGATCGATCGATGTTGACCGGTCGGTAGCCGGCTGTCCGGCAGCGTTCGATTGCATGTTCGAGGTCTGGCACCTTGAACGTGAGGTGATGTGGGCCGTGGCGGTGACGAACGAGAAATCGAGCGAGAAAGTCGTTGCGCTCGACGGCCCACGGCTCGAGGAGCTCGATCTTCATGCCACCGGACTTGTCGCCGACGAGCACCTGCATCGGCCGGAAGCCGATCGCATGACCGCCGAACAGCACGGTTCCCCCGAGTCGCCCCGTGAGGAACTGCAGCGCCGGCGCGACGTCGGTCGCCGCGAGCGCCACATGATCGAGGTCGAAACCGTCGGCGATCATCGTTGCCGGTCGAGGATCACGGGCGCCTCGCGCCCGGCTCGGGTGAGCCGGTGCGCGACCACGTAGCCGACACCGAGGACGAAGAAACCCCCGACCGCGTCGAGCAGATAGTGATTCGCGGTGAGGACGATCACCACGACCGTGAGCGCAGGGTAGAGCGCAGCAGACACCTTCGCCCAGCGTCGGCGGAGCCGGGGGACGAGCACGAGCGCACACCACAACGCCCACGCGCAATGCACGCTTGGCATCGCGGCGAACTGATTCGACACCTTGCTCATCGCACCCGAGCTGAACGACCAAATCGCCGGGTCGCGCGCGAGGGTGTCGACGAAACCCCATTCGTTCGTCGTCGGTTCGGCGCCGTCCACATAGCAACCAGCGATGTCGCCGTCGTCCGCGTAGCAGTCCAGTAGGCGCGGCGGCATCAGCGGAAACATTGCGAAACCGATCAACGCGAGCGCCGTGCCGACACCGAGCGTGTTCCGGAATCGCGGGAAGTCGTTCGGAAATCGACGGAAGAGGAAGACGGCTGCGCCGATCGTCACCACGAAGTGCAATGAGCCGTAGAAGTAGTTGCACAGGATGATGAGCGGCCGGAAATGCAGCGCCCAATCCTGGAGTGACGGCTCGATGTAGATGCGCAGCGTCTGCTGCCAGTCGATGAGGCGCCGCGCGTTGTCGTATGCCATAGCCGGCGAGGCGTTGGTCGAGTTCCGCACGGTCGAGTAGACGACATAGAAGGCGAGCAGCGACGCGATCTCCGCCCACCAGTACAACGCGTGCCCGCTGCGGAGGCGCCGCGCCCCGCGCCACGAGCGGCGCCCCGCGAGCACCGCGGTCATCAGCGAACCGAGTCGCTCGCCGGATCGCTCCGGACCCGGTGCCCTGTGGCGAAGGCCGGCGCGCCGAGCGCGCTCACGATGAGGAGGGACGCGTACCAGAGCAGACCGAGGCCGATGGCCTGCGCGCGCGTCGCTCCGAGTGGGTGCAGGAACACGACGAGCATGCCCTCGCGCACACCGAGCCCGCTGACCGAGATCGGCAGTACCTGGATCATCGCGACGGCCGGCACGAACGCGACGATGGCGGCCGCCGGCACCGGGAGGTCGATCGCCTCCGCGATGAGGAGGACGGAGAGCACCACGGAAGTCTGATAGAGCAGCGCGCTCGCGAGGATGTCGGCGATCCGTCGTGGCGACCGGCGCAAGCGATCGATACCGCTGTGCACCGCGCCGATGAAGCGCGTCCAGTTCGCGTTCTCCGCGAACCGGCCAGCGAGGCGCGGATGCCCTGCAAGGAACAGGATCGACGCCAGGAGCCCGAGCGTGAGCAACCCGATGATCGGCGCGATCAGCGCATGATCCGCGTCGAGGAGCGCAGGTTGGATTGCGATGCCGGCGAACACGATCAAGGGGAGTGCGACGAACCCCGTCAGGCGTTCGAGGGCGACCGATGCGAAGGCCGTTTCGGTCGACCCGACGATGCGCGCGGTGCGAGTCACGCGGAGCACGTCGCCGCCGATCGTCGACGGGAGCACGTTGCCGACGAACAGGCTCGCGAGGTACGTCGCCGTCAGCGTGGCGAGCGGCACGTGTGTGTCGAACACCGCCAGCACGCGCTGCCAGCGCCACGCGGACAGCACGACTCCCAGCAACGCGGTCAGCGCGGCGGCAGCGAGGAGTGCCACGGTGCGTTGGTGGTGGGCGGCCGGAAGGATGCCGTCGAGGTCCGGGACCTTGAAGGCGAGCACGGTGAGCAGCGAGACGCTGACGATGATCCGGACGGCGAACATGATCCGTCCGCGGCGCGCGCTCATGACGCAAGACTAAGCAGCGCCACGCACCGGATACGGTGCGCGTGGTGTCGCAGTCGACGCATGACGAACGCGAAACGCGCCGGACGGCGCCGAACCGCGGGGCACGCACCGCACTGCTTGCCGTCGCGACCGTCGCCGCCGCGTTGGGCGCTCGGCTGCTCGATCCGGTGGCTCGCGTCGATCGAACGGTGGTTCGCCGTATCTGGGACCTGCCGGACGCATGGGAGGCGTCGTGGCGCGCGCTGGTGACGCTCGGGTCGCTCGCCGCAGTGCTTCCGGCGGTCCTGGCGCTGTGGGTCACGACCCAGCGCATCGGTGCGGGTGTTCGCCTCGGCCTCGCGGCCCTGCTCGCGCGTGCGACGACTCATGTCTTGAAGGTCGTGCTCGACCAACCGCGCCCGAACCTCGGTACCGGCCGCGTGCCTCGCGAGCTCGTGGATGACCCCGGCTGGCCGTCGTCGCACGCTGCGATTGCGTTCGCGATGGCAGCGGTGGCAGCGCGCGTACTCGGCCGACGCTGGTCCGTGCTGCTGTATGCGATCGCCGCGCTGGTTGCGCTCGGGCGTGTGTACCTCGGCGTGCATTTCGTCAGCGATGTCGTTGCCGGCGGTGGGATCGGGATGCTGTGTGGCGTCGCTACGCGCGAGCGTCGCTGAGGACCTGCTGCTGTGCGGCGCCCCTCGGCGCGATCCCGAAGACCTGTTGGCTGTCGAGCCCGAGCTCGGTGAGGAAATCGGCGACGTCGAGGTCGCGGTCTCGACGGCTCCTACCCCGGTGCAGCCCAAGTCGACCGAGCGCGCCGCGTGCGCCGGCGGAGACCACGCCCGCGGCCGCGAGACCGTTCACCGCGATCATGTCGACATTGTTCACGCAGTTGAAGCACATGTCGGATCAAAGCCTACCGGGATTGGGTCATCCGAACAGCACGTGCGCCGCGCCCGTCAGCAACGCCAGGTACAGCACGGTCCCGAGCAGGTTGGCGGCCATCACCCGCCGCACCGGCATCTCGAGGGCACCCGCGACGACCATCGTCTCGGCGCGCGGCCAGAGGGCGCAGCCTGCGAGCCCGAACCGCCCGAGCCGGCGTTTCGCTCGCTCGCTCACGAAGCGCGTGCCGAAGCGCCGGCCGAGGATGTAGTGCAGCGGATCACCGACGAACAGGCGCAGGGTCGCGAGCGCGAGGAAAGCGACGTAGGTCAGGCGATCGGCGGCGAGCACCAACGTCGGCGGGTGCGGCGTCAGCAGCATCAGCAGCTCCGGCTTGCGGATCAGGGCCGGCGTCAGAATATTGCCGACCAGAGACACCGCCGAGAGCGCCATGATGCCCGCGACGATGAACCGCGTCCGCACCCGCGCCTGCGCGGCTTCTTGCCGTTGCTCGCGCCAGACCTTGCGCAGCACCACCCACCGCGAGTCGCCGGTGCGTCGGCCAGCTTCGGGCACCGCGGACGGCACGACGATCGCGGTCACCCGCACAGTGTGCCAGCCGCGCCGCTCGCGCACCTGACTGCGCTACGAGGGCGCGCCACGCCTCTACCATGGCCGCGCCATGGACCCCGCAGCACACAGATCCTCGCGCCGCCGCACGTGGTCCTGGCTCCGCCGCACGTGGTCCTGGCTCCGCCGCATGTGGGAGGAGCACGAGGAGGGCGTGCTCTACACCATCGCGGTCGTCGTGTACATCCCCGCTGGTGTGTTCCTGAAGACCGTGGTCCTCAACTGGATCTTCGGCATTCTCTTCCCGTTGATCGTCGTCTACCTCATCCCGACCTGGATCCGTCGTCTCCGCGCGAGCGAGCCCTCCGGGCGCGAGCGGGGTCGGCGCGCGAGCGGAGCCAGCTCGTGAGCTGGGCAACGCACGAGCTCGAGAACTACTTCATCCAGAAGCACTCGAAGGTCAAGGCGTCGTTCCTCGCGATCGCGCTCGGCGCGTTCGCGCCGGACCTCATCACGAAGGGATTCGTGTACGGGTTTCACATCGGCGACTGGGGATTCGGCGCCGAGAACCCGATCAAGTTCCACCGTGGCTGGCCGGGCGCGGGGTTCACGCACTCGTTGCTGTTCGGTGTCGTGATCGCGGCGCTCATCCTGCGCTTCACGGGTAGCCGCGGGTGGGCCCTCGGGTTTCTCATCGGAGATTGGGCGCACGTCGTCACCGATATCAACGACACGGCTGGGACGATGCTGTTCTTCCCGTTCTCGACCGTGCAGATCACGACAGGGATGTGGAAGCACGCTGCCTACACCGGCCGCTACAACGATGCCGCGGCGTACTACAGCAGTCCTGGCGGCCTCTGGGACACGTTCTGGCTCGGCATCGTGCTCGTCTTCGCGCGCGGGACTCTGACGAAGCGCTACTTCCGCGAGGTCGTCGTCCCCGCCGATCCGCGCGTGTGGGCGTGGATCCATCGGCGCTTCAACCTCCCGGAGCGGGCCCTCGTTGCGATCTACCGAGGTTGGTTGTTCTACGGCGGGTGCCGCATCGTCGCCTGGACGTTGTTCGCTCGCTTCCGCACCGACTACTCCTGGGATCCGAGCTGGGGTGGGCCGTGGTACATCGAGCGTGTCGACATCTACGCCGGAACGTTCTGGGAGGGCGTCTGGAGCGTGACCATCGGGGCGGTCCTCACCGCAATCGCGCTGGTCGTGTGCTGGAAGCTGTTGCTGCGGCGTTGGTGGCAGCGCGGCTCAGACCCACCGATCGTCGAGCGGCACGGCTTCTTGGCGGCTGAACCCGCCCGCACATGAGGGCCCCTCGCACGTGAGGGCCTGAACGTGGCGCGACGCACCCGTTGGCGCGCCGGTCATCGTGTCGGCGAGCATGGCGCCATGAGAGTCCTCACCGACGACGGCGTCGAGCTCGCCGTGGAGGTGCGCGGGAGCGGCCCGGCGCTGCTCCTCGTGCACGGGTTCGGGGGCGCGAAGGAAGACTTCTTCGACCACCTCGACGAGCTCGCGGGCAGCCACCGGGTCGCGACGTTCGACCATCGCGGGCACGGGGCGAGCGCCCAGCCGGACCGGCTCGACGCGTATTCGCTGGAGCGACTACGCGTCGACGTGTTGTGTGTCGCCGACGCGCTCGGGTTCGATCGGTTCCGGTTGCTCGGCCATTCGATGGGCGGCATGGTGACGAGGAGGATCGCGCTCGACCATCCAGACCGCGTCGAGGCGCACGTCTTCATGGACACCTCGGCCGGCCCGCTCGACGACTTCGATCCGGCCCTGCTCGAGCTCGCCGCGCAGCTCGCGATCGACGAGGGGAAGGATGCGTTGAAGGCGGCGCTCGACGCGGCCGCGCCGCTCACGAACCCTGCGTACGAGAAGCTCCTCCGCGAACGGCCGGGCTATCAACAGTTCGTCGATCGCAAGTGGGCCGACCTCTCACATGTGATGTGGGCGGCGCTCGCGCGGGCGATCGCTTTCCAGACCGACGACCTCGACGACCTGCGGTCGCTGCGCTGCCCGTCGCTCGTGATCGTCGGCGAGCTCGACCTGCCGTTCGTACCGTGGGCGCACGCGATCGCTGGCGCGGTTCCTGGTGCGCGATTGTCGGTGATCGCCGACGCCGGTCATTCGCCGCAGTTCGAGAACCCCGACGCGTGGTTCGCCGAGCTGAACGAGTTCCTCGCGTCGATTCCGGCCACCGTCGGGTGACCTCTCCGGCCATGGCGGACGAAACTCGAGAGCACGGGCGCGGGGAGCGGCACGGCGGAAGGCTCGCGGTCGACGTGTTGCGCGCGCACGGTGTCGACGCAATGTTCACGCTTTCGGGCGGGCACCTGTTCGTGCTCTACGACGGTTGTGTGGATGGTGGGCTGCCGCTCGTCGACGTACGGCACGAGCAGACCGCGACGTTTGCCGCAGAGGGGTGGGCGAAGGTCACGCGCCGACCGGGCTGCGCGGCGCTCACCGCCGGGCCCGGGATCACGAACGGTGTCAGCGCCATGACCGCCGCGGGGATGAACGGGACGCCGATGATCGTCCTCGGGGGCCGCGCGCCCCAGGGACGGTGGGGCTCGGGGTCGCTGCAGGAGCTCGATCACGTCCCGATCGTGGCGTCGGTCGTGAAGCGCGCCGCGACGGCGCTCGGGCCGGAGGCGATCGTCACGGAGGTGCACGCGGCGCTGATGGCGGCACGGACGCCACACCGCGGCCCGGCGTTCGTCGACATACCGCTCGACGGGTTCTGGGCAGCCGATGTCGAGATCCCGGTCGTCGACGTTCCGAGCGTCGACGACGCGCTGCGCGGCCCGGCGCCCGATTCCGACGACGTCGCTGAAGTCGCGCGGCTCGTCGCCGAGGCGGATCGCCCGGTGCTGATCTCGGGCGGCGATGTGTTCTGGTCCGAGGCGGAAGCGTCGATGGTCACATGGGCCGAGGCGGCACGGGTTCCGGTCTTCGTCAACGGCATGGGGCGTGGCACGATCCCTGCCGACCATCGGCTTGCGTTCAGCCGGACGCGCTCCACCGCGCTCAAACGAGCCGACCTCGTCCTCGTGGCCGGCACCCGGCTCGACTTCCGCCTCGGGTTCGGCCGCTTCGGCGACGCGCGCGTCGTCCACCTGTGCGACTCGCCAGGCGAGGTGTCAGCCGGAGCGACCCTTGCCGCTTCGACCGCCGGTGATCTGCGCGCGACGTTCGACGCGCTCGCCGAGTCGGCGGGCGACGGCGCGCGGCGCCGCGGCGACTGGATCGCGACGCTGCGCGACGCCGAGGACGCCGCGCGCGCCGGCGATGTCGAGCTGCTGACGACCTCCGTCGACCCGATCAAACCAACCCGGATCTACGGTGAGCTCTGCCGCCGCCTCGCCCGCGACGCGATCGTCATCGGCGACGGCGGTGACTTCGTCAGCTACGCGGGCAAGTACGTCGACTCGTTCAACCCGGGATCGTTCCTCGACCCAGGCCCGTTCGGATGCCTCGGGATGGGGCCGGGCTACGCGCTCGCCGCCGGGAGGGCGCACCCCGATCGGCAGGTCGTCGTGCTGTTCGGCGACGGTGCCGTCGGGTTCGCGCTCGGCGACTTCGACACGCTGGTTCGTCATGGCACTGACTGTGTGATCGTGATCGGCAACAACGGCATCTGGGGCCTCGAGAAACATCCGATGCGACAGATCTTCGGGTACGACGTCGTCGCGGAGCTGCGCCCGGGAACTCGCTACGACGAGGTGATGGTTGCGCTCGGTGGTGCCGGCGAGTGTGTCGATCGGGCGGCGGGGATCGGCGAGGCGCTCGACCGGGGTTTTGCCCACCGCGGTCCGTACGTCGTCAACGTGTTGACCGACCCCGAGGACGCCTACCCGCGCAGCAGCAACCTCGCCTAGTTGACGCCTAGTTGGGACCCGACTCCCGGCCGCTCATTGCAGGAAGTCGCAGACTCGCCAGGCGCCGCGCTCGTGGACTGCGACGACGTCGAACGCGTCGGTGCGATCCGGATAACTGAGCGAGTAGTGCACGTCGCGCCGTGCTCCGAACAGATCGAACGAGAACGCGTCATGCGTCTCGAGCCCCGCGACGACGCTCGACACCGAGGACGAGAAGTCCGAGCGCGGCATCCGTTGCCGGTCCTCGGCGCACAGCGCGGTGTAGGCCTCGTCGTACTTCCCGCGTTCGAGGTCGTCGAGGAACCGATCGACTGCCGCGACGGGCGCGCGGGTCTGCGCCCGCAGGAACCACCAGCTCCCGCTCGCGATCGCCGTGAGGGCGAAGATCGACAACAGCGTCCAGCGGGGCCATCGGCGCCGAGCAGACATCCTCGGTTCATCGGCCGCCGGCCGCAGTGCCGTTAGCCCTCGACCTTCTCGAGGAAGCGATCACGATCGACGAGGACTCGGGTGATGTACCCGGCGGCGATCAGCCCGCGCGGGTCGTTGACCGTGACCCGGAAGCACAGCCGCCGACCCTCGACCGACTCGAGCACGACTTCTGCGGTGACCTTCGCGCCGATCGGGGTCGGAGAGATGTGGGTGAGCTGTACCTCGCTGCCGACCGTGGTCTGCCCGGTTCCGAGCGATCCGGCGACCGCTTCGCACGTCGCTTGCTCGGCCAGGGCGACCACCCGAGGTGTCGCGAGCACGGGGACATCGCCGCTGCCGATCGCCGCCGCGGTGTCGTGGTTCTCGACGAGGATTGTGACGCTCGCGGCGAGCCCAGGCTGAATGGCCACGGACCTAACGTACGCGGCGGCGCAAGGGTCGTTCACCCCGGCCTGGGCGCCAACGAGCAGGCACCACGCGAGCAGGCACCACGCGAACAGGCAGCGCGAACAGGCAGCGCGAACAGGCAGCGCGAACAGACGGACCGAGCGGACGGACCGAGCGGACAGAATGGACACAGCGATGGGCGAATCCTCGATGCCGGGCCCCTTGGTCGACACCGGCCTCCTCGAGCGCACGATTGCAGAGGCGCTCCGCGGCGGCGGTGAGTTCGCGGAGCTCTTCGTCGAGGATCGGGCGACCAGCAGCGCGCGTCTCGACGACGGGCGGGTCGAGGAGCTGGTCTCGGGCCGAGCACGCGGCGCGGGCATTCGCGTCGTCGCCGGCGACACCACCGGGTTCGCCCACACCGCCGATCTCACAGAGCCGGGTCTGCTGTCGGCCGCGGCCGCGGCAGCCACCGCCGCGCGGGGCGGTGCCGCGAGATCGCGCCGCGCGGCGCTCCCGGCCGAACCGCGCCACTACTCGAACGACGTCCTCGTCGTGTCGGAGAGCGTCCCGAAGGCTGCGAAGATCGAGTTGCTGAAGTGCGCCGATGATTCGGCCCGGAGCGAAGGATCGGCGATCCGCTCGGTGAGCGCGAGCTACGCCGAAGGACGCCGGCGCATCCTCGTCGCGAACTCCGATGGGCTGCTCGCATCCGACGAACGCCTCCGGACCCGCTTCTACGTCCAGGCGGTTGCCGCCGGCGACACCGGCATGCAAACCGGCTACGACGCGCCCGGGCGCACGATGGGTTTCGAGTACTACGACGAGTTCGCGGTCGACGAGATCGCCCGCAAGGCGGCGCGTCAGGCGTTGACGCTGCTCGATGCCGTGCCCGCACCGAGCGGCAGGGTGCCGGTCGTGCTCAAGCGAGGCGCTGGCGGCGTGCTCTTCCACGAGGCATGTGGTCACGGTCTCGAGGCCGACCTCGTCGAGCGGGACGCTTCGGTGTTTCGCGACAGGGTCGGCGAACGGGTCGCAGCACCGGGTGTCACGCTGATCGACGACGGCACGTTCGCCCGCGAATGGGGCACGTTCGGCATCGACGACGAGGGCCAACCCGCGCGCGCGAACACCCTCATCGACGACGGCACTCTCACCGACTACATGTGGGACCTCGTGCGCGCCCGCAAGGCGGGACGTACCTCGAGTGGCAACGGGCGGCGAGAGACGTACCAGGTGCTCCCGATGGTGCGGATGACGAACACGTATCTCATTGCCGGCGACACCGACCCGGACGACATCGTCAGCGATACCGAGTTCGGGGTGTACTGCGTCCAGCTCGGGGGAGGACAGGTCAACACCGCGACCGGCGACTTCGTGTTCGGCGTCACCGAGGGCTACCTGATCGAGGCCGGCGAGATCACCCGCCCGATCCGGCCGGCGCAGCTCATCGGGAACGGGCCGGCGGCGCTGCGCGAGATCGACGCGATCGGCAACGACTTCGCGACCTGGTCGGGGATGTGTGGCAAGAGCGGCCAGAGCGTTCCCGTCTCGTCCGGTCAGCCAACCTTGCGGTTGCACGGCCTGACGGTTGGTGGCACCGCGGCATGACAGCGGAGCTGCTCGAGATCTGCCGCAGCGTCGCTGCATCTGCGCAGGTGGGTGAGCAGATCGAGGCGTACGCGGTCCGCACGCGCGAGACCGACATCGAGGTGTTCGACGGGCATGTCGAATCGCTGTCGGTCGCAGGGATCGACGGCATCGGCGTGCGCGTCGTCGCCGACTGCCGGCAAGGCTTCGCCTGGGCGGGGACCCTCGACCCCGATGTCGTTCGCGACACCGTCGAGGACGCGCGCGACAACGCGGGCTTCGCCGAACCGGACGACTGGAACGGGCTCGCCGCGCCGGACGACGTCGCGGGCGTGGTCGCGGCCGACCTCGATCTCTGGCGCGACGAGCTGCTGTCGGTGAGCACCGACGCCAAGGTGGAGTTCGTGCTGTCGCTCGACGAGGCGCTGCGGGGCGCAGACACTCGGATCCGCGGCGTCGAGTCGGCGAGCTACGGCGACGGTGCGATCGAGTCGGCCCTCGCGAGCTCGAATGGCGTGGAGGCGGTGCTTCGGCGGACGCGATGCTCGGCCAGCGCCGCGGCGCTCGCCGGAGCCGGGGACCGGACCCAGAGCGGGTATGGCTTCGCGGTCGGGCGCACGTTTGGCGCTCTCGACCCCGACGAGATCGTCGCGATGGCCGTGGAACGCACCGTCCGCATGCTCGGCGCGCGCCAGATCGCGAGCCGTCGCATCCCGGTGATCCTCGACCCGCTGGTCACCGCGTCGTTCCTCGGCGTGCTCGCGGCAGCCTTCAACGGCGAGTCGATGCTGAAGGGGCGTTCGTTGTTCCAAGACCGCGTCGGCGAGCAGGTGGCAGCGCGGTTCCTGCAGATCATCGACGACCCCACCGACGACGCCATGATGGGCGCCGCGCCGCACGATGCCGAAGGTGTTCCGTGCAGGCGCAACGCGCTCGTGGTCGACGGAGTGCTCCAGGGCTTCCTGCACAACACGATGACAGCTCGGCGGGCCGCCACGACGACCACGGCGTCGGCGACGCGAGCCGGGTTCAAGGGCACGCCGGGCGTGGGGGTGCGTGCCCTCTCGCTCTCGCCGGGCACGAAGACCCCCGAGCAGATCCTCGCGGAGGCGGGCGAGGCGTTCTACGTGCAGGGGGTCAGCGGCCTCCACTCGGGCACGAACCCGATCAGCGGCGACTTCTCTGTCGGTGCAGAGGGCCTCCTCGTACGCGGCGGCACGTTCGCGGAACCGGTGCGCGAGGTGACCATCGCGTCAACGCTGCCGCGCATGCTCCTCGACGTCGTCGACATCGGCACCGATCTCACCTACCTCCCCGGCAGCACCGCCGGCCAGACGCTGCTTCTCGCCGACATGACCCTGAGCGGTTCCTAACCGCCGCGCGTTTCGTCACCTCTCCTGCCATGAACCGGAGAAATGACCAAACTCGTAGGATGTCGCCGTGGCGCCGCCAGCGATTGCTTCCCCGACTCGGATCACCGCGGCCGGCAACCTGCCGAAGCTGATCGACGAGGTCGTCGGCCGCGTGAACACCGGCACCGATGCAGTGAGCGTCGCCCACATGCGCTCACCCGCGGGTTGGGTCGAGCCAGGCCAGACACCGGAGTTCGACGAGTACACCTACGTGCTCGGCGGCTTCGTGCGTGTCGAACACCGTGACGGCGCGTTCGACGTGCCGGCAGGGCAGGCTGTGCACACGCCGAAGGGCGAGTGGGTGCGCTACTCGACCCCTGAGGGCGCCGAGTACGTGGCCGTCTGCATGCCCGCCTTCTCGCCCGACACCGTGCACCGCGACGCCGAGTAGCGCGCCTGGCAACGCGCGTCACAGCGCGCCGGCGGCGAGCAGCACGAGCGTCGCGATCGCGATGGCGACGCGATACAGCGCGAACACGCGCAGGTCGCGGCGCTCGAGGTAGCCGACCATCCACCGCACCGCGATCACCGCGCTCGCGAACGCGACGAACAGGCCGAGCAGCGGCGTCGCCAGACCGAACGTGTCGACGAGCTCGCCGCCGTTCTTGGCGCCGTCGTACACGGTGGCCGCGCCGAGCGTGACGAGGCCGAGGAGAAAGGAGAACTCGACCGCGGCGCGGAGTGACAGGCCGACGGCGAGCGCACCGACGATGGTGACGAGGCTCCTGCTCGTTCCCGGCCACAGCGCGAGTACCTGGACCGCGCCGACGAGCACCGCCGCCCTGACGCCGATCTCGTCGAGCTCGATCCCCCCGCCGCGGTGAACGCGCGGCACCACGACCCAGATCGCAAGGGCACCTGCGATCCACGCGCCGACGATCGGTCCCACCGCGAGCAGGTGGTCCTTGATCGCCTGCTCGAACAGCAACCCCGTCGCCGCCGCAGGCAGGAACGCGACGACCAGCGCGACGAGCACTCGCCGGCCGGCAGCCGACCGCCCGGCGAGCCCGCGCCCGAGGTCGATGATGCGGCGCCGGTACAGGACGAGCACGGCGGCGATCGCCCCTGCCTGGATCGTGATGGCGTAGGTGTCGGCGGCATCCTCTGTCGCCGGCGTCGTGCCGACGTCCAGGAGCCGTTCGGTGACATGCAGGTGGCCGGTCGAGCTGATGGGCAGGTACTCCGTCACCCCTTCGACGAGGCCGAGCACGGCGGCCTTCCATGCGGGGAGCGGGGCCGGCCGCGCCAGGGCCGCCCCGTCGTTGGTGGCGGCGGTTGCGGCGGCGGCCGCCGGGAGCAACGCGGCGATGCCGCAGGCGACCACGACGACGACGTTGCGGACCGTCACTGCGACGCCGGCCCTGGAGTCTCCTCGTTGCAACAGGCATCCTCCGGCGGTGCGAGCGCGATCATGAGCGCGCCGTTGGCGGCCGCGAAGGCTAGGCGGGCGGCCTCGTCGGCGCGGACCTCGACGAGTACCCCGATCTCGCGCCCCTCGGTGCCCCCATCGAGCGCGAGGACGCGCGCGCCGCTCGCCACGACCGTTGTCGTCGCATCGACGCTCGCGTACACCTCGACGATCGAACCGACCGGTGGCCGGAGGCCGTCGCCGGCGGCGATTCGCACCGCTCGGCGCCCGGGGGCGAGCAGCGACGCGGTGCTGGATCGAGCGGCGCCGGCCAGGTGATCGGCGAGCACGGGCGAGCCCGCGACGAGCGGCACGATCGCGACGCGCCCCACCGCATCGTCGAGGCGTCGGAGCGCGCCCGTGGGCATCTGTGACTCGTAACGCTCGACGGCGCGGAGCGCGCCGTTCTCGACGACGTCGCCCAGCGCGATCGCTCGCCGCGCCTCGACGATCGTGACGAGCGGGCCGAGGCGGCCGGCACGGCGATGGAGCGTCGCGAGGTCGGACGCGACGAGCCGAGCGGTGAACAGTGCGAGCGCGACGGCGAGGATTCGTAGTGCGAGGACACGCGGTGAACGGCGCACAGGTCTCTCCCCCGGGGCGCGACGAAGCAATGGCGACGTGGGGAAGAGCGGGGGGAAGCGCTGGGAGGCTACGTGCACCGGCACCTGCTGTCGAGCGCGCGCAGGGCGCGCGTTCTGACAACCGGCGCGTCAGTCGGTCGGCAGTGACTCGATCGGACCCTGGTGCTCGCCGCAGCGGCAGTCGCGTTCGCTCGGAATGCTCGGGATCAGCTCGAAGAGCAGGCTGCGCACCCTGTCGATGTTGGCCTCGAAGAACGCGAAGATCTGCTCCATCGTGACCGGTTCGACGCTCGGGTCGTCCTCGACGCCGCTGTCGTAATCGGTGACGAGTGCGATGCCCGTGTAGCACATGCCGAGCTCCCCCGCGAGCGCACTCTCCGGGAACTGGGTCATGTTCACCACGTGCCAGCCCTGCTCGCGGTACCAGCGTGATTCGGCCCGCGTCGAGAAGCGCGGCCCGGGGATGACGACGACCGTTCCGCCCCGGTGCATCGTGATCCCGACCTTCTCGCCGGCCGCGACCGCGAGCGCGGCGAGCTGCGGGCAGTACGGGTCGGCGAAGGGCAGATGGAACACGGTGTTGCGATCGAAGTAGGTGACCGCCCGGCCCCAGGTGCGATCGACGAGCTGGTCGAGCACGACGAAGTCGCCGGGCGGCAGCTCGGCTCGCAACGAGCCGACCGTGCACGGTCCGATCACCCGGCTCACGCCGAGCGCGCGCATCGCCCAGAGGTTCGCTCGCGCCGGGACCGATTGGGGGACGTGCTCGTGGTGGCGGCCGTGGCGCGGGATGAACGCGACGTCGACGTCGCCCACGCGCCCGAGCGTGATCGGGGCGCTCGGCGGGCCCCACGGCGTCTCGAGCTCGACCTCGTGGGCGTCGTCGAGGAACGAGTAGAAGCCGGAACCACCGAAGACCCCGACGCCCGCGCGTTGTGTCACTCGTTTGGATCCCGGCATCAGGCGGTCAGGCGGACTTCTGCTCCGACGACGAGGTCGACGGCGACCTGCTGGACCTGGTGCTGTCCGACGTGGTGCTGTCCGGTTTGGTGCTCTCCGACTTGGCGCTGTCCGAGTTGGTGCTTTCGGACTTGGAGCCGTCGGAACCACTCTTGCCCGAGGACGCCGCGGCCGGTTCGCTGCGCTGCTTCGATCGGCTGCGCGCCGAGTCGGACGAGTCGTTCTTGTAGAAGCCCGAGCCCTTGAGGACGATGCCCGCCGCGGACAACACCTTGGTCACCTTGCCGCCGCACGCGGGATGCTTCTTGAGCGGTTCCTCGCTGAACGACTGGTAGATCTCGAAGTGGTTGCCACACTTCGCGCACCGGTATTCGTAGGTCGGCATCGGGGCTCCGGTCGAGTGACTCCGGTTCGGTGACTCCGGTTCGGGCTCAAGGTGTTAGCACTCGCACACGACGAGTGCTAACAGCGTATCAGGGAACCGGCAGTGGTCGAGCGGGTGCGATGATGAGACGGGATGTGGCCTGTCGTCGTCCTGCTGCCTGTCGCGTACCTCCTCGGCACGTTTCCGAGCGCGGTGCTCGTCGCCCGATCGAGGGGCATCGACATCACGGCCGAGGGCTCGGGAAACCCGGGCGCGAGCAACGTCATCCGCGTGCTCGGCTGGAAGGTCGGCGCGGTCGTGCTCGTCTTCGACTGCGCCAAGGGCGCAGCCGCCGGCGGACTCGGGCTGTGGGTCGGCGGCCGGCCGGGCGCGTCTGCCCTCGGCGTTGCTGCGGTGCTCGGGCACACGTTCCCGATGTTGCGGCGCGGCGGCAAAGGTGTCGCGGCCGCCGGCGGGATGCTCCTCGTGCTGTACCCGATCGTGGCCGCGGTCCTCGCGGTCGTGTGGGGCGTCATCGCCAGGGGTCTGCGCAAGGCGTCGTTCGCGTCGCTGCTGATCACGATCGCGTTCCCGATCACGGTCGCGTTGCTCCGGTACGACTGGTGGGAGACGGCCGTGGTCTCGGTGATCTCGCTGTTGCTCGTGGTGCGCCACGCGAGCAACATTCGCCGTCTCGTACGGCGCGAAGAGCACGATCTCGTCGGTGGGAGTGCCCCCCCGAGGCGTCGCCCCGCGGCCTGAACCCACGATCGCCGGGCGTGCGGGGCTCAGCGGATGCCCGTTTGGGCCGATCAGAGACTCCCCGTAGCATTCACGCCCGGCGGGCGCGCCGGGGCCGGGACTCGAGGTGAGCGAGGTCGCATGAGCAAGGTCCGCAAGGCCGTCATCCCGGCCGCGGGATTGGGGACCCGGTTCCTGCCCGCCACGAAGAGCCTGCCCAAGGAGATCCTGCCGATCGTCGACAAGCCGGCGATCCAGTACGTCGTCGAGGAAGCGGTCGCGGCAGGTCTGACCGACATCCTCATCATCACCGGCCGCAACAAGCGGGCGATCGAGGACCACTTCGATCGCAACTTCGAGCTCGAGTACTACCTCGATCGCGACGGCAAGCACGAGATGCTGAAGGAAGTCGAGGTGAGCAGCGGCCTCGCCGACATCCACTACGTCCGCCAGCGCGATCCGCTCGGGCTCGGCCACGCGGTCTCGGTGGCGCGAGAGCACGTCGGGAGCGAGCCGTTCGCGGTGATGCTGCCCGACGACATCATGGTCGACGACGCGCGGCTGCTCCGTTCGATGCTCGAGACCCACGACCGGTATGGCAGATCGGTCCTCGCGCTGCTCGAGGTCGCAGAGAACGAGATCAGCAACTACGGCTGCGTGGATCCCCAACCGTTGCACGACAGCCTCGTCGAGGTTCGCCGCATCATCGAGAAGCCACCCGCCGAAGACGCTCCGTCGAACCTCGCGGTGTTCGGCCGTTACGTCCTGACGTCGGACATCTTCACTGCGCTGGATCGAATCGAGCCCGGACGGAACGGCGAGTTGCAGCTCACCGACGCGATCGCACTCCTGCTCGACGACCAGACGGTCTACGGCCAGACCTTCGACGCCGGCCGCCACGACATCGGCCAGAAGCTCGGCTTCTTGCGAGCGAACATCGAGCTCGCGCTCGAACGCGACGACCTCGGCGGGTCGGTCGCCGATCTGCTGCGCGAGATCGTCCGCAACCACAACCTGTAGGCCGCCCCCGATGCGTCGATCGACCTCGCTGATCGGGGTCGATTGACGCCCCTAGGATTTGCGGGGTGATCGAGCTGTCGGAGGCGCAGGCGCGGGTCATGCGCTCGGTCGCCCCGCTGTCACCGATCGAGGTACCGCTCGCCGGCGCGCTCGGCCTCGTGCTTGCCGGCGAGGTGGTCGCGAGTGAGCCGGTACCCCCGTTCGCGAACACCGCGATGGACGGTTACGCCCTGCGGGCGGCCGACACGGTCGACCCCCCGGTCGAGCTCGAGGTCGTCGACGAGCTCCCCGCCGGCAAGGCGCCGAGCACCCCTGTGGCGCCCGGCCAGGCGATCCGCATCATGACCGGCGCGCCGATGCCGCCCGGCGCCGACGCGATCGTCATGGTGGAACGGACGATGCGGGTCGGCGCAGGGCGAGTGCGGATCGAGGTCGCGGCCACTCGAGGCGACCACGTGCGCCCGGCAGGGGGCGACATCGAGCCCGGCCAGGTCGTCTTCGTTGCCGGCACCCGCCTCCGCCCCGCGCACCTCGGGGTGCTGGCCAGCCTCGACGTCGGCCGCGTGCGGGTGCATCCCCGGCCGCGGGTCGGCGTGTTGAGCACCGGCGACGAGCTGGTCGAGCGCGGGCCGCTGTCGCCGGGCAAGATCCGCGACTCGAACCGGCCGATGCTGCTCGCGCTCGTCACCGAGGCCGGTGGCGACGCCGTCGACCTCGGGACCGCCCGCGACGACGAGGCCCTCATCACCGAACGCATCGCCCACGGGCTCGACACGTGCGACGCGCTGTTGACCAGCGGCGCGGTGTCGGTCGGCGACTATGACTTCGTGAAGGTCGCCATCGAGAAGCTCGCGGCGGCGAGGGGCGGCGAGTACACCTGGTCGCAGGTGGCGATCAAACCGGCCAAGCCGTTGGCGTTCGGCGTGATCGGCGCGGTGCCGGTGTTCGGCCTCCCCGGCAACCCCGTGTCGTCGACCGTGAGCTTCGAGTTGTTCGCACGCCCGGCCCTGCGGGCTCTCGCCGGCGACCCGCTGCCCGAGCGGCCTGTCGTCGAGGCGATCGCAGCGCAAGCGTTCGCCCGCCGGCCCGACGGCAAGCTGCACCTCGACCGGGTGCAGGTGAACATCGACGACGACGGCCGCTACCGGTGTGCGCGCTCCGGGTTCCAGGCGAGCAACGTGCTGTCGGGGATGGCGAACGCCGGCGGCCTGGCGCTGATCCCCGACGGCGAGGGGATCCCTGCCGGCGCAACGGTCCGGGTCATGCTGCTTTGACCGAGCGAGAGAGAGCCCAGGAGACCGAGTCCAGGAGAGAGAGCCCAGGAGGGAGAGCCCAGAAGGGAGAGCGTGGCAACCGGGGTCGGGTTCGCTCTGGCTCGCCGCCGGCGCAGCGACCAACTTCTGCCGGCGGGTCGTCGCCTCCCCGGGTGCGCTCCACCGTCCCAGCCCGACAGCGGCGCACATGCCACGTTCTGTTGCCTCCCGTGGGCGCCCACGTCGTTGGGGGTGCCGCTGGGTGTTCCGCCCGCCCGGGCGGTGGCCGTGTCCATTTCTACCACTGTGCGTAGCAGTCGTACAGGGGCCGGTCGGCCCATGATACGCGCCGGAGGTGATGGTTGAAGTTCCTGTTGCGCACACAAATGTGATTCTCGTGACCGGGGCGATCGCCCCATTGTTCCGGAACGCCTCAGGGGCGCAAAATACCACGGTCAGTGGTCGCTCAGAACCGAGCGAAACTGTGAGCGGGCGCCGGTACCCCCTTCCGGCGCCCGCTTTCTCGTGCTGGCCTATTCCGGCTGGCCCGTTCTGGCTGGCCCGTTCCGGCTGCGTGCTCGCGAAGCCACCGATTCGGGAGCATCGATTTGTGCCCTTCCGTAACCTGGGGGGTGATGAGCGTCCGTCCGGTGCCCGTACCGCTGATCGACCCGTTCGCGCGCCGCGTCCAGGACCTGCGGATCTCGATCACCGACCGCTGCAATTTCCGGTGCGCCTACTGCATGCCAGAGGAAGGGATGCAGTGGCTCGCCCGCGAGGAGTTGCTGAGCTACGAGGAGCTTGCGAGGGTCGCGCGGGTCTGCGTCGAACGGTACAGCTTCGGCGCGATCCGGATCACGGGCGGCGAGCCGCTGGTCCGGGCCCACGTCGTCCGGTTGATCGAACAACTCGCGCCGCTCGGCGTCGACCTGGCGATGACCACGAACGGGGTGAAGCTCCCCGAGGTCGCGCACGACCTCGCCAGGGCCGGTTTGGATCGGGTCAACATCTCGCTCGATTCGCTCCGCCGGGAGACCTTCTTCGCCCTGACCCGCCGCGACGAGCTCGACAGGGTGCTCGCCGGCGTCGACGCCGCGCTCGAGGCCGAGCTCGTCCCGGTGAAGATCAACGCGGTGGTGATACGCGGGGTCAACGACGACGAGGTCGTCGACCTGGCCGCGTTCGCCCGCGAGAAGGGCGTCGGGATGCGCTTCATCGAGTTCATGCCGCTCGACGCCGACGGCGCGTGGAGCCACGACAAGGTGGTGCCGGCGCGCGAGATCCTCGATCGCATCGACGCGGCCTTCCCGCTGCGCGACCAGCCCGTGCCGGGATCAGGACACGTGCAGCCCGCGGAGCGGTTCGAGTACGCCGACGGCCATGGTGACGTCGGCGTGATCGCAAGCGTGACCGAGCCGTTCTGCGACAACTGCGACCGCGTCCGGATCACCGCCGAGGGCAAGTTCCGGACGTGCCTGTTCGCGATCGACGAGTTCGACCTTCGCTCGGTGCTCCGGTCGGGGAGGGGGCTCGACGCGCCGGACCTCGACGAGCGCCTCGCCGCGGAGATCGCGCGCGCGGTCGGCACGAAGTGGGCTGGGCATCGCATCGGCCAGGTCGACTTCGTACGCCCCGGCCGATCGATGAGCCAGATCGGCGGCTGAAGCGTGGATCGGGCGACGCTCGCGCGCGTCGCCCGCCGGCTGCGAGCGCGGGCCGACGCGATCAACGGTGCAGCGTTCTTGATGCCGTGGGCGAACAACGGCTATCCCGGGATCGACTGCTCGCCCGGCGCCGCGACGCTCGGTGCACGGGTCGCCGCGCTCGGCCAAGCCGGCCGGACCATCGCGGCCGCCGCATGCGCGCCGATCGAGCCGGCGAACGCGAAGGAACGCGTCGCGGAGGCGTTCGCCGCCGCCGAGCCGGCGCGGCTGTTCGAGCTGCGCGCCGAGGGCGCGACCGCGTTCCTCCGCGACGCGTTCGACGCGCTCGACGATGCGGGAGCGCGGGTCGCGCGCGCGGTCGCGATCCTCGGCCCTGCGATCGACGCGACACCCGCGGGCGGGCAGCTGTTCGCCGCGCTCCAAGCCCAACCACGCCCGGCGGATCCGCTCACCCACCTGTTCCGCGCCTGCGAGATGACGCGCGAGCGGCGCGGCGCTTCGCACGTCGCGGCAGCGGCCGAGCTTGGCTTGGGGACGTGTGAGCTCTGCGTGCTCACGGGTGCCGTCAACGGCGAGGACTGGCTCTCGGTGGTCACGACCTGGCCCGGCCGGTCTCGCGACGAGGCTCGCGAAGGTCTCGCCGCCCGCGGGCTGCTGACGGTCACCGGCGAGGCAACCGACGCCGGCCGGGAGCTGCGTGCCGGCGTCGAGATCGCCACCGACGACAGGGAACGCCCGTTGGCCGAGGCGCTCGGCGGTGACGCCGACGAGCTCATCGAGCTGTTGGGCCCGCTGGCGCGTGCGGTCTTGGCGCACGCGGGGGCAGCCGGGACCTGATCGCAGCCGATCGGATTCTCGGCCCCGCGCCGTACACTGGTCGCCCATGGCGCCATCGCAGTTCACGCACCTCGATCCGCTCGGCCGGGCCCGCATGGTGGATGTCACGGCGAAGGACGCCACGCACCGCCGGGCGGCAGCCCGTTGCCGGGTGCACATGGCGTCCGACACGAGCTCCGCGATCGCATCGGGCGCAGTCCAGAAGGGCGACGTCCTCGCCGTTGCGCGGGTCGCAGGGATCCAGGCGGCGAAGCAGACCGCGAACCTGCTGCCGCTGTGTCACCCGTTGCTCGTCGGTTCGGTGTACGTGAACTTCCGGATCGAAGACACCTACATCGAGATCGAGACCAACGTCGACACGGTCGATCGGACCGGTGTCGAGATGGAGGCGATGACCGCCTGCGCGATTGCCGCGCTCACGATCTACGACATGTGCAAGTCGATCGATCGATCGATGACGATCGACGGGCTCGCGCTGTGGGAGAAGGCCGGGGGCCGGTCGGGCACGTGGCGCCGCGGGCCCGACGCCGACGATACGCTCGGCAGCTTCGACCGCTGACGCGAAGCCGAGCACCCCGAATTTCGGCCTCTGTGCGGGAAGAAACCCCAGGTCAGAGCGCTTCGGTTTGCGGGCACAGCGCTACGCCTCCTAGACAGTCTTGTCGATCCGGAGGGTCCACCGTGTGGTGCTGGCCCTCCGATACTGTCCCCGAGGAAGGCGGTCGAGGGGCTTGCAACTGGTGGTACTCGTCGTATTGGCAGTCTTGTGGGCGGTCGTTCTGGTTCCGCCGTTGCTGCGCGCCAGGGCGGAGCATGTGAGTCGAGACTCGATTCGCGACTTCTCGTTCAAGATCGGCGCGCTCGGTCGCGCCAACGCTCCCTACCGCCCCGCGATGCTCGGTTCGTACCGGCCGCCTGAACCGCGCGTCGGGCAGGGAGTCGGGCTGGTCGCCGCCGTTCCCGTCGCGCCGTTCGCCTTCGACGCGGCCGGCGAGCATTCGGCGCGCCGGCGCCGCCAGGTGTTCGCGACGCTCGCGCTCTCGTGTGCGGTCACGTTCATGCTCGCCATGTCGGGCAGCGGCGGCGGCTGGGTCGTGTTCGGCGTGTGCGTGGCGCTGCTGCTCGCCTACTCGGCGGCGGTCGCCTACTTCCGGCAACTGTCCCTCGAGCGCATCGCCAAGGTGCGGTACCTGCCGACCATCGCTCCGATGCCGCCGGTCCGGCCGGCCACCCAGCTCGCGTACCGCCGTACGGTCAACTCCTAGGCCCGCGTGGACCGCGGCCCCGAGATCACCGAGATCGGGGCGGCCGCCCGGAGCCGCTTCGAGGAGAAGCACAGGGCGCGCGAGACGACGATTGGCGCGTCACGCCGCGCGATCCAGTGCTGCGCGTCGTCGATCCGGGCGACCCACCGGGGAGAGTGGGACCAGGCCGAGCAACTGGCCCGGGAGGCGGCCGAGCACCTGCGCGCCGCCGACGACGCGACGGCGACCTACCCCGAGGTCCGGACGACGGGGCCGCTCGCGGACGCCAAGAAGGAGCTCGCGGAGGCCTGGTTGACGCTGGCGCTCGTGCGAGACGACCCGCTGCCGACCTACGAGGATCTCGGTGTCGAGGTCGCGTCGTACCTCAACGGCATGGCGGAGGCGGCGAGCGAGCTGCGGCGTGAGATCCTCGATCATCTCCGGCACGGCCGCCTCGAGCGCGCGGAGCAACTGATGGCTGCGATGGACGACATCTACTCGGTGCTCGTCACGATCGACTACCCCGATGGTGTCACCGGCGGGCTCCGGCGCACGACCGACGCGCTGCGCGCCGTGCTGGAACGCACCCGCGGCGACCTCACGACCACGATGGTCGCAGCGCGCCTCCAAGCCGCGATCGACGCCGAGCTCAACACCCGCCGCCTCTGACCCGCGCTCGGGTGTCCCATCCTTTCGCGTGTGTCACACCGATGTGCGGTATACCGCACATGTAAGCAACACTGGCGCCCGGGGATCCACCTCGGGGTTGGGGTTCCAGGGTTGCATTGTCATCCCGGCTGGTTCGGGTGGCGGCGTTGAGCACC
>Ga0247727_10006169_pt1 | contig 23720 bp, 18 predicted proteins | sample WisWelCaveWW1625_FD_202498 | JGI IMG/M metagenome (GOLD analysis project Ga0247727, IMG submission 202498) | Biofilm microbial communities from Wishing Well Cave, Virginia, United States - WW16-25 | ecosystem: Environmental > Aquatic > Deep subsurface > Groundwater > Cave microbial mat | place... | reverse complement strand
GGCTGGGCTGCGCGTTAAGGACCTGGCTGTGAAGAAGAAGTGATAAGCAAAAGGCCGGGATTATTGCCGATGTCATGGCTTTCGCCCCGGAATGGAGCCGATGCGCCAGTTGGAGTAGCTTGTGTTTCATGGCAATTCCTCCTTAAAAATTCGATGAAAAGGTGAATGAATTTGCTGGCAGGATAATCAAAGGAAATACCAGAAAAAGAAGGGGGTGAACACTGTTGGTTAAGTCATCAAATAACTGGTTGTTATGCCAAAAAGGTATCGTGGGGAGAAGCATTAAAAAATCGTGTTGAAGCTTACGAAAAACTGGAAACTTTGGCGCTGTTGTTTTTGAATGGGTTGGGCTTATTAAAAATTGGAAAGAAATACCTCTGTTTCCAACTTCCTAGAGATTTGAGCGTTTTGCTCTGAAATGGCCACAAATCATAAATTTCCGCGCGGTGCAAGTGTATAATACGAGCGATACTCCACTCACTTGCTCTCCATCGCCTCAACCCCTTCCCAATCTTCCGGTACGCCCCGCACCATGAATTGCGCCGAGCGTTCGAGATAGAGCCGCGCGGTTTTATCTTCAGTATTGGTTTTGAGAACATTCTTGAAACAAACCGACGCCTCGGCGAAATCTTTTGCAAAATACAAATGTAATCCTTCCTCGAAATCCGTCTTCGTCTTCAGCTTCAATTCGATCATCGCCTCCGGATCACCGTTGTAAACTTCAAAGAGCGAGATCGGCACATCCTTGCCTTTCACTTGCACTTTGCCGAGAAAACGGGTGTGATATTCGCCGCGATTCACGAGCTTGTTCAACGTGATTTCACTCACCACGATGGAAGCGCCATAAAATTTGCACAGCCCTTCGATGCGATTCGTCAGGTTCACGGCATCCGAAAAAATATCGCCCTGCATGCGCTCCTGCTCGCCGACAATGCCCAGCATGAGATTGCCGCTGTGCAACCCGACCCCGATGTTGATCGCCGGTTTGCCGATTTTCTCGCGCTCGATATTAAAAGTGCGGACTCGTTGGAATGTCGTTATTGAGTTGTTCACCGCATCTTCGGCGCTTCTGGGAAACAGCGCCATGATCGCATCGCCGGTGTAGCGGTCCACAAAGCCGTGATGCTCTCGCACCGTCGGACTGGCGATGCTGAAGTATTCGTTGATAAAAGCAAAATTTTCCGCCGGCGTCATCTTCTCGGAAATGGTGGTGAAGCCGCGAATATCGGAAACGAAAATCGTCACTTCCATTTGGGTGTGATCGCCGAGCTTCACATCCACCGCGCTTTCCTTTTCGAGATAGCGCAAAAACTCGCGCGGCACAAATCGGCCAAAGGCGGTGTTGATTTTGAGCAGATTCAAATGCGTTTTGATGCGCGCCAGCAACTCGTCTTTGGAAAACGGCTTGGCGAGATAATCGTTGGCGCCGGAGCTTAAACCTTCGATCAAATCATTCACTTGATCTTTGGCCGTGACCATGATCACCGGCAATTCCGCCGACAGATACTTTTGCCGCAGGCGTTGGCAGACTTCGTAGCCGGACATGCGCGGCATCATCACGTCCAGCAACACAAGATCGAATTTGGTTTTGTCAATCGCCCGCAGCGCTTCTTCGCCGTTGTAAGCCTGACTGAACCGATATTTGCCGAGAGTGAGATGATTCGCCAGCACTTGCTGATTGACCGGCTCGTCGTCGACGATCAGAATATGAAACGCGCCATCGGGACTGCTTTGCTCCAGCGCTTGCATTTCTGCGGCAACACCTTCCACTTGCCGGACGCGCGCGAGATCGATGGTCTGGCCGGTGATGGGAATATAGGCCTGTTCCGTTTTCGCGGGTTTTCCCTTTGAAACCGGCAGCGTGAAAACAAACGTTGATCCCTGTCCCACTTCGGACTCTACCCAAATCTTGCCGCCGTGCAACTCCACCAGGCTTTTGGTGATCGCCAGCCCCAAGCCGGTGCCGCCGTATTCGCGGGAAATCGAAGCATCGACTTGCTCGAACGATTTGAAAATGTCTTGCTGCTTGTCTTTCGAAATACCGATGCCGGTATCTATCACCGCGATTTCCACCATGCCGTTGTTATGCGCTGCCGAAATCCGCACTTCACCCGATTCGGTAAATTTGATGGCGTTGCCCAGGAGATTGTGCAGAATCTGCTGCAAGCGGTTCTCGTCGCCTTCAACCGGCAGAAGATCCGGCGGTATCTCATTTTTCAAAATGAGCTTTTTCCCCGCCAACAACGGCTCGCTGAATTTCAGAACCAGTTCCACCAGCACGCGCATGTCGATGGCTTTCTTCTGTATGGCAAGATGCTGGGTTTTGAGCTTGGAGAAATCGAGAATGTCGTTGACCAAGCTGGCGAGGCGCTTGCCGCTGGCGATGATCATGCCCAGATTAAGCCGCATCCTTTCGGGAAGTTTGGCACTCGTATCAGCGACCGAAGATTCTGCCAGGCCGATAATGCCATGCAGCGGTGTGCGCAGCTCGTGAGAAGTGTTTGCCAAAAATTCATCTTTGAGTTTGTCCACTTGCCGCAGTCGCTCGACAACCTGCCGTTGGCGCGTTAGTTCTTTTGCCTGCGCCTGGGTTTTGAAGCGAATGTAGCCGAACACCGCACCGCCAAACATAAGCCCATACAACGTGTACGCCCACCACGTTTTCCACCACGGCGGGGTGATGGTGATTTTGAGCGACGTACCCTCTTCATTCCACACGCCGTCGTTGTTGGAGCCTTTCACACGCAAGGTGTACTCGCCAGGATCGAGGTTGGTAAAGTTGACTTTTCGTTCCGTGCCAAGTGGAATCCACTTGTCGCTGTAGCCTGCCAATTTATAAGAATACTGATTTTTAAAGGTGTTACGAAAACTTAGCGCGGCAAACTCAAAATTCAGGACGTTGTCTTTGTAGGAGAGTTGGATCACCTTTTTTGCTGAAATGCCTTTTTCTACAATGCCGATGCCTTCCGCTTCATCGGTGTTGAAGCGTTTGAACGAACTGATGACTATCGGCGGAATGCAAGGATTGTCTTTAATGCTGTCGGGATGAAACATCGTAAAGCCGCCGTTTCCGTTTCCAAAAAACATTTCACCGTCAGCGCTTTTATGCTGGCTGGGCATGAGAAACGAATTGCTGGCCAGCCCATCTGCGACATCATAATTCCGAAAAGTTTTGGTTTTTGGATCAAAGCGGGATATTCCAATATTGGTGGTCAACCACAAACGGCCGTGATCATCTTCTAATATTCCACAAATTTGATTATCTGGGAGCCCGTCTTTTGTCGTGAAATAAGTAAATTGCTCGGTCTCATGATCAAAGCGATTGAGTCCGCCGCCTTGTGTTCCAACCCACAGTGTTCCGCTACGATCCACCCACAGCGGGCCCACATAATCATGACTGAGACTGTTCGGATTCTTCGGATCATTGACAAAATGGGTAAAGCGCTCGGTGTTGCGGTCGAAGCGATCAACGCCTCCTGGTGCAACCCATAGGATGTTACGCGATAGAGAATCCTCACAAATTGACCATACATAACCACCATTAATACTGTAGGGATTTTTTGCGTCGGGAACAAAGCGGGTGAATTGCTCTTTTTCAGGATCAAACTTATAGAGCCCGCCGCCAAAAGTGCCTATCCATATAAAGTTGTAGCGGTCTCCATAGATGAAGGTGACAAGATTGTTTTGGCTCTTTGGGTTCTTCGGATCAGGAGTGAAACGGGTGAAGCGTTTGGTAACGGGATCGAATTTATCGAGTCCAACATTCGTTCCCAACCAGAGCATGCCCAGATGATCCTCATAAATGGCACCAACATGATTTTCACTGAGACTGTTAAGGTTTTTCGGATCGTGGAGAAAATGCGTAAATTGCTTGGCATCGCGATCAAAACGATTCAATCCATTCCCAGTTCCAACCCAAAGCGTGCCGGTGTGATCTTTGTAAAAGCTGGCGGCATCATTACTACTGAGACTGTGGGGATTATCCGGCTCGTGAGCAACCGTGGTAAATTGTTCTTTCCCGCGATCAAATTTATTGACGCCGCCACGCAAAGTGCCGATCCAGAGTATGCCAGAGCGATCTTCGTAAATGGACCAGACAACATTATCGCTGAGGCTGCAGGGATTTTTCGAATCGTGCTTAAAATGGGTAAAGCGTTCTTGCTCGCGTTCAAAGCGATTCAGTCCGCCCCAGGTTCCAATCCACAATGTGCCTAAGCGATCCTCGAAGATGGCGCGCACACTATCACTACTAAGACTGTGCGGATTCTTCGGGTCGTGGAAGAAAGGAGTGAAGAGCCCCGTCTCCCGATCAAACTTCTGGAGGCCGGCGCCTTCAGAGCCGATCCATAGCGTTCCGGCGCGATCTTCACAAATAGCCGTAATCGGTTTGGGACGCTGGTTGGGTGGAGTTTGTATATAATGGATAAACTGTCCTTTCTCTCGATCAAATTTGTTCAGCCAACGCCCCGTTCCAATCCAGAGTGTGCCGGCGCGATCTTCATAGATTGAAAAAACTGAATAGCCATGCAGACTGTTGGGATCTTTAGGATCGTAAAGATAACGGGCAAACTGCTCTTTCTCGCGATCAAACTTATTGAGACCATTATCTGTTCCGATCCAGAGCGTGTTCGTGCGGTCTTCATAGATGACATTGGGGCCATCATTGCTCAGACTATGAGGATTTTGGGGGTCGTGAACGAAACGGGTAAATTTCTCCTTCTCACGATCAAAGCGATTAAGCCCATTATTTGTTGCCGCCCACAGCGTGCCGGTGTGATCTTCGTAGATTTTCCAGACGACATTTGCCGATATTGACGTCGAATCGAAAATATCTTGTTGATAAGACGTAAAACTGTAACCATCATATTTATTCAGCCCCGCCTGCGTGCCAAACCACATAAAGCCTTGCCGGTCTTGCAGGATGCAATAGACCGAGTTTTGTGAGAGTCCCTGCTCCAGCCCGATGCGCTCAAACTTGATCCCGCGAGCGGGATTTTGGGCGAGGAGAACTGCCGGCGGGTTTAGCGTGGCCAGCGCGAGCAGGTAAAGCCGCAGTATTTTGCGCCAAAAATTTTGGCTTGGCTGAAAAGCTATGAAGATGGGTTTCATGGTTGATTTCCCTCCGCGTGGCGAAGCAACGAGTTGACCTCACAGTTATGCTCAAATGGTAATGAAGAAGTATTTTAAAGTGGTGGGAACTACAAACACAATGCTTACACTCAAACGACAGCCATGAGCGTAACTCACGGCTTGAACATATCTTTCAGAATATCTTTGATCGGCGTGCATTCATTCTGGGCCAGTTTGCCGAAGACACGCTGAATGAACGCCTTTTTAATCGTGGCTAATTTTCCAACTCTTATCCAAGACGGCACAAGGAGTCCAGCCTGTTGCCAATTCGAAATTTCGTAGTCATTTTTGCCGGTATGAGGTTGGCTGGTTATTCTGGCTAAAATGACATCTTCGTCGCCCTCATCGTAGATGACGAGCGCAGGTCTTTTCGGGCCTTTCTTCAAATCAGTTTGCGGAAAGTTCACCAGCACAATGGTTCCAAAATCATAGATTGTCATAAATCGCATCCTTCTCCGAATACCCTGCCAAAAAGGTATCCATCGTGAGACGTTCCCACTCCGCTTCCTTATCTTCAAAGAGCACGATCACGCGGGCTTTTCTTTGCTCTTTAAGAATGCGTTGGATTTCCGAGGGAAACAACAACTCGCCTTTTTCGGAGGTCTGAAGGTTGAATTCATAAGCTTGCATGGCTGAATCTCCTCGTGATTGAATGAAATGAGCCAAATATTGTCTATATTTGTCATTGCAGAATATTAAGCATTTTTACGATGAAAGTCAAGACCACTCACTTGTTTTTGCCCGAAGCCCTGTTCAAGTGAGAGACGCTCAAATTTGACCGGCTGGTTTTGGGCGAGGAGAAATGCCGGCGGGTTTAGCGTGGCCAGAGCGAGCAGGCCGAGCAGCAGCATTTTGCGCCATGAATTTGGACATTGCCGAAAAGCTATAAGGGTGGGTTTCATGGGTGATTTCCCTCCGCGTCTCGAAGAAACAAGTTAGCAACACATTCCACCGATCATGAATCTACGTGGCATTGAGCCGTTGCGCAAAAATCAGAAAAACGAGGATAGTAACGCCAACGCCGCAAATGGTATTAAGGTGGGAATGGCCGTGAGTTGGCGCTTGGCGTCTGCTGGAAATGAAACTTGAAAGAGTTTGTCCTGATCAAGCTCTTTCAAGATGGCGATCCGTTTTTCAAAATGCCCAAAACTTTTTCTTTCGTTTCGGCCGTGATGACCATCGTCAAGGCGGTATTCAATTTGTCCGCCTCTTTGATTTCCCTGATAAGCTGATGTTCAACCTCAGTCAATTGAAAACGCGCGGCCAAGAGCATGGTCAGCGCTTCCTGTTTGCCAAGAAGATGGCCTTTTTCAATTCCTTGCCGGATTCCTTGTTGCATTCCTTGTTGCATTCCCTGTTCTTTTCCTTCTTCTCTGAATCTTTGCGCTAAAGTAGGCATGGCTTCATCTCCATTTATTTTGCTTTCTTCCAACATTTTGGTCAATTCTGGCGCGGGGATATCCTGGGTCTCCGCGATATAAATCATCAAAAAGTTGATTCGTTCGTGTTCTTGCACAAAACCCATTTGACTCCACAAACGAAAGACTTGCCGGATGATCTCAATATTCTGCTGAAACGCCGCTTTCATCAACAACATGGCCGAAAGCAGAAAGATGTTTTCTTTCAACGGCTGGCTGCTTTCAGCCTCCCAATCCCACTGATTGGTATCGAAAAGAACATATTCAAAATTGAGCAAAAACCGTTTAGCTTCACCGGCAATCGGAAACTGCTGCACAAACCGTGTGGGAATCTGCCAGGGGTCTTTGCCGTGATAAAACACCAACGGAATAATCACGCGCAGCGGCTTCTTCTCGTCGCCGTCTCGTTGCCACATCAAATACATGTACCGCAAAAGCTGCATGAAAATCTTCTTATCCTGATACGATTTGTGCTCAAAGAGAAAATAGATATCAACTGGGAGTTCTTCCGTTTTAGTTCGGCATGTAACCACGATGTCGGACAAAGATTCTTTGTACGCTTCCGAAATATACGAAGTCGGCTCTAACGCCATCTCTGCCAGATCGAGCTGCTGGTACAATTCTCTTGGCAGCTTCGCTTTCAGAAAAGTTTCAACATTGGCAGTTTCGGAGAAAACTTTTCTAAAAAAAACTGTCGTGAATATTGTCTATGCTCGTCATTGCAAATATTACGTATTTTTATGATAAAAGTCAAAACACCCATCATTTTTCCAATCTACGGGCGTAACCCCACCTTCTCAAGCAACACGCTGAACCTCGCCTCCGCGCGCAGAGGTTCGAGCCGTGGTTCTACTTTCAAAAAGACCAGCCAGCCGTTGTGCTCGGCAAAAGCTTTTTCCAGCCACGCCAATGCCTGGCCGTTCTCGCCCAGGCCCGCGTAAACCAGCGCGATATCGTAGGACGAAACATACTTGCTTTTGGCAAGTTCCAACAACTCCTTAAGAATTTTCTGGGCTTCCGCGCTTTTTCCCGAAATGGCATAACCATGACCCAACGTGCTGAGACTGAGAGTCCGGCGGTTTGAAAGCGCGACGGCTTTTTCCATTTCGGCTATCGCCTGTTCGTGCATGCCTTTTTGCAAGTAAGCCTGGCCGAGAAGGTCGTGAGCAAAAAGAAAATTTTCGTCCATTTCCAAAGTTTTTTGCAGCGCTGCAATGGCTTGCTCAAATTGCCGCGCGAAATAATATTGCCAGCCGATGCCGGCTTTCAACACCAGCGAGAGCGGATCGAGCTCCAGCGCTCTTTTAATTTCGGCCAAACATTGCTCGAACTGTCCGGTGGGCAGCAAATACCACAGCGCATGCCAGTAATGCGCCGTGGAATTATTCGGATGCAATTCCAACGCCCGTTGGAAGGCTTTGGCAGATTCCGGCCAGTTGCGCTCATACAGGGCGCGGATGCAACCCAGCGAGATGTGCGCTTCCGCAAGCTCGTCGTCAATGGTCAACGCTTGTTCCGCCGACGCTTTGGCTTTAGGCATCGCCTCTTTGGGAGGGATGAAGCCTTGAAATCCGAGCAAAGCATAACCGTCCGCCAAACCGGCGTAAGCCAGTGCATAGCCCGGCTCAAGAGCAATCGCCTGCTCGCAATACGCCACGCCTTTTTGCAATCCCTCTTCCGTGCGTTTGTTCAAATGAAAACGCGCCAACAAATACAGATTGTAGGCTTCGAGATTTTTGGTGTAGCGTTTGACCAGCACGGTTTGCTGCGCGCCGGTCAGTTTCATTTTCAGCTTCTTGACAATCGCGTCGGCAATATCATCCTGAATGGCGAACACATCATCCAGCTCGCGATCATATTTCTCCGACCAAAGCTGAAAGCCGTCTTCGACATTGGTGAGCTGCGCGGTGATGCGCAGCCGATTGCCGGCTTTGCGCACGCTGCCTTCGAGTGCGTGGCTGACATTGAGCTGCTTGCCGATAGTGCGAATGTCCAGTTCTTTGCCTTTGAAGGCAAACGCCGACGTCCGCGAAACCATGCGACAGCCTTCGAGCTTGGTCAACGCGTCGATCAGCTCTTCGGTGAGGCCGTCGCAAAAATATTCCTGATCTTTCTGCGGACTCAAGTCGGTAAAAGGCAACACCACAATGGCGAGCCGGCTTTTTTCTTCCGGCGGTGAAATTTTTGTTGCGACCTTGGCGCCGGCAAGCTTGAAATTAGCGAGTACTTCCTCCATTTTTTGATACCGATGGGCCGGATTCTTTTGCAACGCTTTCTGAACGAGGCGTTCTAATTCTGCTGGAACCTCGGACCGCAGTTTCGTAATCGGCTCCAACTCCGTGTTCACAATCGCATACATCACCGCCTGATCGTAATGCCCTTGAAACGGCAACTGTCCGGTGAGCATTTCATACATCACCACGCCGAGCGACCCAATATCGGTGCGATGATCGACTTCGAGTCCCTGCGCCTGCTCCGGCGACATGTAGGCAATCGTGCCGAGCGTCGCGCCGCTTTTGGCGAGATGCTGCTGTCCCGCCAATTTCGCCAAACCGAAATCCAAAATTTTTACTTCCTTGCGCTTGGTGATAATAATATTCGCCGGTTTGATATCGCGATGCACGATCCCCGCCTCATGCGCCCGCGCCAAGCCACTCGCAATTTGCACTGTGATATCAATCGCCCAATCCAAACTTGCTTTGCTGTTTTCCTTTTGCTGTTTGATTTTTGCTGCGAGCGTTTCCCCTTCATAATACGCCATTGCAATAAACAATTTCCCGTCATCCGTTTCGTTAATCTCGTAAATCGTACACACATTCGGATGATCCAGCGCCGAGGCCGCTTTCGCTTCGACGATGAATCGTTCTTTGGCTTTTTCATCGCGGGTGAGATCGGACGAGAGAAACTTGAGCACGACGAAGCGATCAAGCTTGAGATCCTGCGCTTTGTAAACGACGCCCATGCCGCCCTGGCCTAATTTCTCCAAAAGTTTGTAGTGAGAAATCGTTTTGCCAATCATGACTCGCTCGCAATTGTTAAAATGAAGGGCAGGCCGGCGCCGAGCTTTTCTAAGATTTTGTCCCGATGTGCGGAATCCCGAAAAGCGGGATAATGTGAGATGGTTTGGCCAAGCATAAATCCGCCGCGTTATCGGAGAGCGATTTATATCAGGAGAGAATCTAAAAAAAATTATACCGCTCGTGTCAAGGTATTGATGGAGTTGCAATAATAAATTTGGCGCAAAATAAGCGTATGTGCCAAAAGAAAGTTTGTCAATCTGAGGGAACTATGCGTAAAAGCAATTAAGCGGGTTCCAGAGTTAGTTCATCGGACTCGGTCTTCGAATAGCCGATTTCAATCTTACCATATCGAATCGTGAACCCATATTTTCGGGCCAATTCTGCGACCTTGCGATGCGAATTTTCAACATACTGCTTGAGGTCATGGTTCGCCTCTTTGTCGAGGCGCATCTGCGCTTCGTATTTTGCCTGCAGCAAAGGATTAGTAAGCATCGGTGTCCTCCGTAAATAATTGCAAAGGAGTTACAATCTCTGGTGTTGAAAGATTTAATTTGGCGTTGATACGGCGTATATGTTGTTTCTTATTGGCGTTCGCCAAATGATTGCAGTTCCACGTTAGCAAAAAATCAATTTTATAAAATGACGCATAGGCCAAATGGAGCGCATCGCCTTTCAAAACTTGCGGCATGAGGTAATTTTCCAGATATAAACAGTTCTTCGCATTCGCTCACCATTAATTATTATCAGTATGACTGAAATAAATATAATGTCCCGGAAGAAATTTTGCAACATATTCTTTTGACAACACGCCACGGGCTTGGCACCTGCCTCGTCACGCGCTTTTTGAGCGTCCTGCCATTGCAACAAATAACTGCGCATTATCCGTTTCGTTAATCTCGTAAACCGTACGCACATTCGGATGATCTAGCGCCGAGGCCGCTTTCGCTTCGACGATGAAACGTTCTTTGGCTTGTGCATCGCGGGTGAGATCGGGCGAGAGAAACTTGAGCACGACGAAACGATCAAGCTTGAGATCTTGCGCTTTGTAGACGACGCCCATGCCGCCGGCGCCGAGCCTGGAGATGATTTTGTAATGAGAAATGGTTTGGTCGCTTTGCATAGGGCGCGCGCCTAACGCGAAAGGAGGTGAGTGGCTTGCTCAGAAAAGCGTTGCACGAATGCCGGTATCGGGCGCAACGCTTTTCATCGGAATCGGATTAGTTGACCAGCTTCTTGAGCTCGTCAACACTTTGAATGGTGAACAAAGCTGTAAGAATGCGTTCAAGATCTTCAGTTTTGTTGAGTCCTTGAATTTTCCGTTGGAGCTCTTCCGGAACCGAGCCGAAACGGGCAGATATTCCTTTAAAGAGAATGTGCTGCGCCTGTTCTCGCATGATCTCTTGAATGACTGGCACATCTTCCATGGTAAAACCTCCGAGAATTTTAGTGATAAGCTCTTTGGACAAAGCCTTGATCCGATGAGAAATGAAACCGCCAAGAAGTCCGAGCAAGTCTTTGCGCTCGTTCTCGGCCAATTCTGTTGCAGCTTTGATTTTTTCAGCCCAACTTGGAGCCTGTTGCTCAATCTCTTCCGGAGAAATATCACATAAAGGAAACAGCGGCGTCAAATAAACATCGCCAAGGCGGCTCAAATCTTCCGACTTGAAACGACGAAGCACAATGACTTTGGGTGAAAACTTTAAAGCGGAATATTGACGCTCAAACAACAACGCCGCGCGGTAATGTGATTCATCTAAAAAAATCACTGCGGCGTCCATCGCGCCGGCATATTTATTCTGGATGCAATAAAGCGCCATCGTGGCGACCATGCGATGATACAGATACTCGTCGTCGTACCCTTGCGTCTCCACCAAAACGACGCCGGCTTGGCCGATCAGAAAGATATCCGTTCGCTTTTCGGTTTCTTTCAAGGTTAAACTTTTAACTTCATACTCACCAGCGGCAAGCCCGATGAATTGGGCAAAGGTTTTGGTGAAATGCCGCGCGTATTTATTGAATAGAATGTCTGTCGCCATCGCTTGCTCCTCTTCGGCTCGCCAAACAGGCTTTTCCATTATAAGATAACAACTTTCTGTTGAAAGTCAAGTCCGTACGGAGAAAACTTGTAATGCCTCAGTCACGGGTGGACGTACGGCGGCGTTTTCAAGGAAAGGTTTTTCCTCGACGGATGGCTCCCCAGGGTTGTGAGCAAGGTGGGTTTTAGGATGTGTTTGACGCAAAGAGGAGTTGATAAGGATCTTGCTTGGGATCACGTGCCAGCTCATCCAGACAAGCTTTCAAGTTTGCCCACACATTGCCGGGGCGGCGTTTTTGCAAGGTGAGCAGCGTGGTCATTAAAATCTCACGGGTTTGGGCGCCGGCATCGGCCTGCGAACCAAAACTAAGTTTTCGCGCGATGACTAATTTTCGCAACTCCCGCTCGCTGTAATTGTTATCCGCGGGAATCGAACGATCGTCGGCCCAATGATACAGGCGGTGCGCATTTTCACGAAAGATATTTTGGATCTTTTGAATCCCCGCCTGCCGCGCCTCACGGTGCATGACCTGTTGAATTTCTATTTTCAAGAGATCGGCACGAGCATAAAAAACTTCATCGGTGATCGGCAGGGCTCGAAGCTGTATGGCTTGGGCCAAAAGTGGCGCGGCGGTGTTGATGAAATCTTGCGCTTCTGGATGATCTGGAAATTCCTTGCCGAGGTCCTTCACCAGCCGTAGCAAGTGGGCATAGCAATATTGAATCTGGCATTGAACTTTGTTGTAAGCCGAATAACGATCAACAATCAAAACGCCCGGCAAGGCCTCTTCGCCCAACACTTCTCTGACGACGCTGGCCGAGCGGGTGAGGCGAAAACGCAAGACGGTGATGTCGCGGGTCACAAAAATCCAGGCATAACCGTTGCGGCCATCATTCGGCCAGCCCGTTTCATCGGCTTGTTTGACTGCGGCTTGGCGATATTCCGCGATGAGCTTGTCGGGCACCGCCTTGAACAGCGCCGCCAAATGATGCATGGCGTCGATCAAACTGCTTGGGTTGAGGTCCAAGCGTTTGGCCACATGACCGAAAGTGCTTTGCTCCAGATAATGCTCGGTCGCGATGTAAGCCAACACACTATTGCTCTGCTTAAACTTTGGCAAGACGCTCGGCGCTTTGGCCCGGAAAATCCGCCGGCAGCACGGGCAGCGACGATGCGTGAGTTGATAAACCACTTTCTTCACCTCGACCGGCTCGACCTCCGTCACGCTGCGATCGCGAAGGTCGAAGCTCTCGAGTGGCGCCTGACAATCCGGACAGCTGTGTTCGGTGTCAACGACGATCACTTCATCGGCGTCACGCGGATCAATGCTGGCGCGGCCATGACCGCGATGACCCACGCGGCCGCCACCGTTGTTGCGCTCGGTTGTAGGGTTGGGTTTAAACGGCTTTTTGGAGGAAGGCGTGGAAGAACCAAAATAACCTTCGTCGATTTGCCGTTGTTGATAACGGCTTTGGGCCTTGAGACGATCGTTCTCTTCACGCAGACGCTTGATCTCTTCTTGCAGCTTGACGCATTGTGAACAGAGCGGTCGTGTCAAGGTGAAGCGGGTATTTTTCGAGGCCGGGCTCATATCGTTTGACAGCGTTGACGAAAATTCAAATCCAGGGGATAGAGGTAAACTTGTTTGATTGGCAACCAATTAGTGCTCGTGCGATCATTGCGACCGCGGCCAACAGTTTCGCCAACGCCGACCCAATTGGCGGCGCGATAACAGGCGCCGTGAAAACGCTTTTTCTCGACAAAGGTCTCCACCAGCACAATGTCGTGCGCATAGACCGCCTGCCAATCCCGACGAAGCCGGCGTGTCACGTGCGCCAAAATCCACGAGGCGAGATTGGTGATGTTGACCCACGGCAAGATCAGAAAGCGGTGATTGTTGACGACGAGGGCGAGATTTTTTTGCCGCGCTTGGTCATCCCAACCGATGAACTGATCGCGGCAGGCCACGCGCCAAGACGCCGCCGAAAACCCGATCGCCGCCAGTGGGCGCGCCTCCAAAGCGATCACATATTTGAGTTGTTCGCCGGTGCCTTGACCATAACCCAGATAGTGATAGGCGCCGATCAGGCCGTTGTAGAATTTTTCTTTGGGGGTGCGACTCACCAACTCAATGGTTGGCACCGCAAAATGATCGAACCGGCCTTGCAGCGGGACAGGATCAAACGTTTGCGGTAGGAAGGTGTGATTGCGATAGCCGGGTTGACGAGAAGGCTTTTTTAAAAGTGCCGGTAGAACAATGAGGCCACGTTGCTCAAGCTGGCGCAACAGATCGCGACAAGCGATTTCACGATAGGCGCCATTGGCTTGACGGAAATCCCAGAGGCGACAAAGCGTTTGGGAAAGATGGGTTCGGCCCAAGTGACCTTCGGTGCGAAGCAGATGGCGAATCAGTTCCAAGTCTACGTTGGTAATGATCCGGCCGCGAATGCGTATTTCCTTCTCCATGATGAGAAGAAGATACGAAACGAAAAACTAAGACGCCAGTCTTTTTTTATAAAAATGAATTTTTTTTCAATCGGTCGATAGGTCGTTGTCCACCCGTAACTGAGGTATTACGAGGCCTAGGAAATTCTGCTTGCGCGTGAATATTGAAACACCTAAATTGTGTAATGAATTCTATTCCACCTTTGTAGAATTTAAGGAGACGTCCTATGCCCTCACCTTTTCCCGGAATGGATCCTTATCTTGAGGCCCCGCACATTTGGGAGGATTTTCACGCCAATCTGGCGACGGAAATCCAGAGACAACTTGCGCCCGGCCTCCGGCCTCGTTACTTTGCGGCGTTGATTCCGACGGTGACTTATGATGAAGTCCTCGTCGAAAAAACTTATCGAGTAAAGCCCGACGTGAGCATTTGGCAAGCCGACGAGCAACCCTGGGGCGGCGAAGCCGTTGCTATTGCACCGGCACCTGTTCTCGGCTATGTCACGCTCGAAGAGCCGATTAAATTGTTCAGCGTTGAAATTCGTGAGGCCGCCACCGGCCTTTTGGTTACGGTCATCGAAATTCTTTCGCCCGTCAACAAACGCCCGAGCCACGAGGCGTTCGAGGATTATCGCCGCAAACGCCGCGACTTGCTGCGCAGCTCGGCGCATCTGATGGAGATCGATCTTTTGCGCGCCGGCCACCGGCCGCCGCTGATCTCGCCTTTGCCGGATGCGCCGTATTTTGTTTTTCTGCACCGCGGTGATAATCGCCCCAAAGTCGAAATCTGGCCGCTGCGATTTCAAAACCCCATTCCGCTCCTGCCGGTTCCATTGCTTTCTCCGGACCCGGATGTGCCGCTGAATCTTGGCCGCGCCATTCAAACGATTTACGATGCCGCGGCTTATGATATGCGTCTTGATTATCACGAACCGCCGCCCAAGCCGGACCTGGCGCCGGAGGAGGCGGAGTGGGTGACGACGCGTTTGCAATCCTTTGGCGAAAAGAGTTAAAGCCGGCTCAATTTTCATCCACTCCGTTGATGACGCCAATCAAATTCAAAAAAGATTAACACAAGGAGATTGCTTTGTCTTCTTACTCCCGCCGACAATTCCTCAAAACTACGGTCACGGGCGCGATGACAACCTTGCCGTGGTTTTCACTCGCCTGCAGTTCCTCGGAAAAATTTGATGTGCTCATCCTCGGCGGCCTGATTTACGACGGCTCCGGCCGGCCCGCGCGTATTGCTGATCTCGCCATCAAAAATGGGAAAATCGTCGCGCTCGGCGATTTAAAAGACAAATCCGCCACCCGCAAAATCGATGCGACCAATCTTGCGGTCGCGCCCGGTTTTATCGATTTTCACTCGCATAGCGATGAAGAATTGTTGCTCGGGGCTCAAGCCCAATCCAAAATCCGGCAGGGCGTGACGACGGAAATCATCGGGCAAGACGGCGGCTCCGTCGCGCCATTGACGGGAAAAATGCGCGCGAAGTGGAACGAGAGTTTAAAGGCCAATTATGGCGTCGAGATTGATTGGCTTGATTTCACCGGCTATTTTCAACGGTTGGAGAAAGGCGGAATCATCACGAATGTTGCGAGCATGGTCGGACAAGGCTCGCTGCGTGAATACGTTGTCGGTGAAGATAATCGGCCCGCCACGACGGAAGAAATCGAAAAAATGAAAACGCTCGCCCGTGAAGCGTTCAAGCAAGGCGCGTATGGGATTTCTTCCGGACTCGAATACACGCCCGGAAGTTTTGCCAGCACTGAGGAAATCATCGAAGTCTGCAAAGCGATGAATGGACGCGGCATTTATTCGACGCACGTGCGCAACGAAGACGATACCGTGCTCGAAGCCGTCGATGAGGCCATTCGCATCGCCCGCGAATCCGGTGTGGCGTTGAACATCTCGCATCTCAAAGCTTCCGGCCCGAAAAATTGGCACAAGTTGCCACGGATGTTGGAAAAACTCGATCAGGCGCGCGCGGCCGGATTGCAGGTCACTTGCGATCGCTATCCTTATATTGCTTATAACACAGGCCTCTCGATACTTTTCCCGATGTGGAGCCGCGAAGGCGGAAGTGAGAAGTTTGTCGAACGATTAAAAGATGCCTCGTTATTTGAGCGCTTGAAGAAAGAAGCGACATTCGAAGCCGACAAAATCGGCGGCTGGAAATCCGTGATGATTGCAAGTTTGTCAAAGAATCCCGCGCGCGAAAAATACGAAGGCAAAAATTTCGCCGAGCTGGCGCCGGATGGCGGCGATCCGTTCAAACTGCTCATCGAACTCGTGATCAAAGAAGAAGGCGGCGGCAGCATGGTCGGCTTCGGCATGAGCGAGGAAGAATTGGCCGGCGTGTTGAAATATCCGCATGCCATGGTCGCGAGCGACGGTTCGGCATTGGCCACGAGCGGCAAGCTGCGTTTCGGCAATCCGCATCCGCGCAGTTTCGGCACGTTTCCGCGCGTGTTGGGAAAATATGCGCGCGCGGAAAAACTTTTCGATCTCGCGGACGCCATCCGCAAAATGACTTCGCTGCCGGCGAGCGCATTGGGAATGAAAGATCGCGGCGCATTGCAAGTTGGCAATTATGCCGATGTCGTCATTTTTTCTGCCGATCAAGTCATTGATCTCGCGCATTGGACGGCGCCGCATCAATATCCCGCCGGCATCCAATTTGTGGTGGTGAATGGCGAAGTGGTGATGGAGGGCGGCAAATTCAACGGCAAATTGGCGGGCCGGGTTTTGCGTGGGCCGTTTTGATCTTACGAAAATACTTCCGCACCGTGTCTTTCCTGCCGGTATAAATCCCTTTTATGCCTGATAAAACGTTGACTTTTACTTCGTTATTGCGTAAATTTTAAGCTATTCTTCTGATAAAATGACGCCAATTTGATTGATTTGGATGGAGCGCCTATGCAAAAATTTCTAGTGACCGGCGGAGCCGGTTTCATTGGCAGCAACTATGTCCGTTATTTGTTGAACAAACGCCATGACGTCGAAGTTATCAATCTCGATAAACTCACTTACGCCGGTAATCTGGACAACCTGCGCGACGTCGAAAAAAATTCGCGCTATCGTTTCGTGCAGGGCGATATTTGCGACGCCGGGTTGGTGAATCAGCTCGTCAGCAAAGTCGAGGTCATCGTGAATTTTGCGGCGGAAAGCCACGTCGATCGCTCGATTGGCGCGCCGGATGATTTTATTCGCACCGATGTTTTTGGCGCGTTCGTGCTGCTCGAAGCCGCGCGTCGATGCAAGATTAAAAAATTCATTCAAATCTCGACGGATGAAGTTTATGGCAGCATTCCCGCGGGCGCGTTCAAAGAAACCGATGCGTTGATGCCGTCGAGTCCTTATTCGGCTTCAAAGGCGGGCGCGGATCGGCTGGCCTATTCTTATTTTGTGACGTATGGCGTGCCGGTGATTATGACCCGCTGCTCGAATAATTTCGGCCCCTACCAATATCCGGAAAAACTCATTCCGCTTTTTGTCACCAATGCGCTGGATGATAAGGCGCTGCCCATTTACGGCGACGGCAAAAATGTGCGTGATTGGATTTACGTTGAAGATCATTGCGACGCCATCGATTTTATTCTCGAGCACGGCAAAGACGGTGAAGTGTACAATATCGGCGGCGGCAACGAACGCAATAATCTTGAAATTACCGAGATCATCCTCAGCACGCTCGATAAGCCCAAGAGCTTGATGACGTATATCAAAGACCGTCTGGGGCATGACCGGCGTTACGCGCTTGACGCGAGCAAACTTTCGGCATTAGGCTGGACGCCGAAACACGAATTTAAAGCGGCGGTGGAGCACACGATTCAATGGTACGTGCAAAACCGCCGGTGGTGGGAAAAACTGAAAAGCGGTGAATATCTCGAATTTTACAAAAAGAACGATAAGTTTTAATTGACCTGCTGCTTGCACCGGGACACAACTTTTAAGGAGACCGCCTGTGAGTCTGGAAGTAAAAATTGAGAACAAAACGGCAAAAGTCGGCGTCATTGGTTTGGGCTACGTCGGGTTGCCTTTGTCGGTCGAATATGCCGCCGCGGGTTACAGCGTGATCGGCATCGATGTGAGCGAGGGGAAGATTGCCAAGCTAAATCGCGGCGAGAACTATATCGATGATGTGGACGGCAATAAACTGCGCGATTTAGTGAAAGCCGGCAAAATTATCGGCGCCACCAATTATGACCGCATCAACGAATGCGACGTGATTTATATTTGCGTCCCGACCCCATTTACCGATACCAAAGATCCGGATGTGTCTTATATTGAAGATTCTGCCAAAGGCATCGCTGCGGGGTTGCGCCGCGAGCAGTTGGTGATTTTGAAATCGACGACGTATCCGGAAACGACGGAAAAAGTCGTGCAACCAATTTTGGAAGAGACCGGCTTGAAAGTCGGCAAAGATTTTTATTTGGCGTTTTCGCCGGAGCGCATCGATCCGGGAAACAAAAAATTCAACACCGCGACGACGCCAATCGTCGTCGGCGGCGTCACGAAGAAATGCACGAAACTGGCCTCGGCGATTTCACGCAAAGTGATCGTCGAAGTGCGCGAGCTTTCCTCGCCAAAAGCCGCGGAGATGACCAAGCTGCTGGAAAACATTTTCCGCTCGGTCAACATCGCGTTGGTCAATGAATTGGCGCAGCTCTGCGATCGCATGGAAGGCATCGACATTTGGGAAGTGGTGGAAGCCGCCGCGTCCAAACCTTTCGGCTTCATGCCCTTTTTTCCCGGCCCCGGCATTGGCGGCCACTGCATTCTCGTCGATCCGTATTATTTGTCGTGGAAGGCGAAGGAGTATGATTTCCACACCAACTTCATCGAGCTCGCGGCGATGACGAATGAGAACATGCCGTACTATGTTTTGGATCTCATTATTCGCTCGTTGAGTTATCACGGCGCCGCCATCTCGAAAGCGAAGGTTTTGATGTTGGGCGTCGCTTTCAAAAAGAACGTGGATGACACCCGCAATTCGCCGGCGCTCAAAGTAATGGAGCTGTTGTATAATCGCGGCGGGCATCAACTGATGTACAACGATCCATTCGTGCCCAGGCTGCAGGTCAATGGCAAAACGTATACGTCCAAAAAAGTGACGGCCCAGTTGTTGAAATCAGTTGATTGCGTCGTTATTACCACTGATCACAGCAGCTATGACTACGACGACATCGTCAAAAACTCGAAGCTGGTGGTTGACACGCGCAATGCGACGAAGAACGTCAAGAACAATCGCAAGAAAATTGTGCGGCTCGGCTGCGGCACGAATGTGATTCCGTCGAAGTTGCGCACGCCGCATGAATAAAGCGTAATTTGAGTCTGGGGCGTGGCGCGATAAAGTCACGCCCCGCGGTTTTTGGAAATTGGTTTACTGCCCGCCAATGAGTCGATTCATCATCCCAAGGACGAAGCTGCCGCGAGCTTAATTCAAACATCAGCATGGACGATAAGCAGCTCAAACGCGCTTTCAAAATTTCTCGCAATGGGCGCTCACCCGGCGCGATTGCCGTGCAACGACTCGACGTTTCGATTACGATCATTACGTGGAATTCCCGCCAGCTTTTGCAGGATGGCCTCGAGTCGATTTACGCCGGCACGAACAAAGTCACGTTTGAAATCATCGTCGTTGATAACGGCTCGCACGACGGCACGGTGGCGATGTTGCGCGAGCGCTTTCCCGGCGTGCGTTTAATTGAAAATTCCAAGAATCGCGGAGTGGCGCCGGCGCGCAATCAAGCGCTGCAAGCGGCCACGGGCGATTTCGTTTTGCTGCTCGATGCCGACACGCGCATCGCTCCCGGCGCGATTGACGAGTTAGTGGCGTTTGCGCGCCAAACCTCCGACGCCGGCATCATCGGCGCGAAGCTGATTGATCCGGACGGCAACTTGCAGCTCACTTGCCGCCGCTTTCCCACGATTTTCACGCCGTTTCTGCGCCGTCTGCAATTCATCCCCATTTTGCGCAACAGCCGCGCGCTGCGCGAGCAAGTGATGGCGGACTGGGATCACAACTCCGTGCGCGAGGTGGATTATGTGATCGGCGCTTGCCAGCTCATCCGCCGCGAGGTGCTGCAAGAAGTCGGCTGGCTCGATGAAAAAATTTTTTACGGGCCGGAAGACGTCGATTTTTGCCTGCGCACGCAATCGCACGGCTGGAAAATTTTTTATTTTCCGCATGCGACGATCACGCATTACGAGCGGCGCATCACGCGCAACTTTTTCCGCGCCGTGAGCTGGAAGCATTTATGGGCGCTCTTCTATTTTTTCCAAAAACACGGCTATCTTTTTAATGCGAAGAATCGCGACTATGCGATCATCATGCCGCGCGCCATCGAGCGCGTGCTGCTCGTCATTAGCGATTTCACCGCCATCGTCGGCTCCTATTTGATTTGGGCGTGGGTGCGCGGCAAATTTGGCCTCTACACGATTTCGGAGCCGCTCGCGCTGCTCACCAGCGCGTCGTTGATGTTTGGTTTTTGGTTTTTGATGTTTTTATTTTTCGGCCTCTATCGCACGTGGTACGCGCATTCGCGCTTCGACGAATTGGTGACGTTGGTGAAAACCGTATTTTTCGGCGTCATTCTCATTTTTTTGCTGACTTCGGATATCCAAGACTTCACGACCGTGCCGCAATTCAGCCGGCTGATGATCGTCACCTATTGGATCGTGATGACGTTCATGGTGGCGAACGGCCGCATGGTGCTCCGAACGATTCAGCGCCGGTTGCTGGAAAACGGCATCGGCATGCGGCGCACGCTTATCGTCGGGTGGAATAAAAAAGCCCGCGCGCTGCTCGATAAAATCAAACGGTTTCCGGCGCTGGGCTATCGCGTCATCGGTTTTATCGACGTGCGTTCGCCGAAGGCGCACCAAAATTACGGCGACGTTCCGGTCGTGGGTTCGATTCGCGATCTCAACGCCATCATCCAGGGTGAACAAGTGGAAAATGTGCTGATCGCGCTGGATTCTTCGCATCGGCGGGAAATGACGGCGGTGGTCAACCAGTGCACCGGCTTGGCGGTGACGATCAAAATCATTCCCGATCTTTATAGCATTGTGATGGGGCAAACGCGCACGAATCAAATTTACGGCTTTCCGCTGATTGAAATTTTTCCGCAGATCATGCCGCTGTGGGAGCGGCGCTTCAAGCGCCTGATGGACATCGTCGTTTCGCTCAGTATTCTGATTCTCGGATTGCCGTTCTGGATGTTGCTGGCGCTGCTCATTAAGCTGGATTCACGCGGGCCAATTTTTTATCGCCAAGAGCGCGTCGGCAAAGACGGCAAAATTTTTACGATCGTCAAATTTCGCTCGATGGTGCAAGACGCGGAACAGTTGACCGGGCCGAAGTGGGCGGAGAAAGACGATGCGCGCATGACGCGGCTCGGACGTTTCATGCGCAAATGGCGGTTGGATGAGTTTCCCCAATTCCTCAATGTTCTGAGCGGCGAGATGAGCTTGGTCGGGCCACGCCCGGAACGTCCGTACTTTGTGGAGAAGCTCAAAAAAGAAGTGCCGTTCTACGCCCGCCGCCTGAAAGTGCAACCCGGCATTTCCGGCTGGGCGCAGATCAAAGGCACGTACGACAATTCGATTGACGACGTCAAACAAAAACTGCAATATGATTTCTTCTACGTCGAGAATATGTCGCTGTCAATTGATTTCAAAATTTTATTGCACACGATATATGTGATGCTGGCAGGGAGAGGGCAGTGAGGTAATTTCGTGTAACGTGATACGTGTAACGCGCGTACAATGTTTTTTTCGTGCCGCTACGCAAATTTTATCTCTCCGCCACGACAATCAAAAAATTCTCTTTATTGATTTCCACTGGACACATGCGCAAATCTTTGAGCATCACTAAAATTATCTCTTCCGTAACGAAATGCACGCGCATATGCGGAGGAAATCGTCTATCCTGATTATATTGCAGTGCCATCTCTTTGAAAAGCTCGAAGTGATGAACAAAATTGTAGAATGAAATAACCGTCAATCCTCGTGGTTTCAGCACGCGCTTGATCTCCTTAAAATATGGATAGACTTGCAGACTGGAAAAGTGCACAAATACATCATGTGAATAAACGAGATCAAAGCTATCATCCGCAAACTCTTTTAGGGTAAAACCATCGATTTGATGAAATTGAACGTTATCACTTTGTGCTAAAGACTTTTGCGACATCTGCAGCATGCGACGCGAAACATCGGTTGCATGGATTCGATCAAATAGACCTAATGCTTTAGAAGTAATTTTTCCTCCGCCGCACCCAATTTCCAAAGCTTTGGATCGCCCCGTGGCGTATTTTTGCAGTAATTTGATAAAAATATCTTCGTTCTTCCATTCCTCACCCAAATGATGAAATTGCTTGCCTTTGCCGCTTAATTTCCAAAGCAAAGCATAGCGATCCCAGTATTGCGCTGTATTTAAAGTATACGGCTTAAAGATTTTGTTACGCATACGTTTTACGAGATTAGCAATGATCTCGATCATAAAGCATATTCCTTTCAGGTACATGTTCAAAATTTTTACATCACCGGGCTTTAAAAATAATTAAAACTTTATCTCGGTGATTGGGCAAGCGTTGCACTTCCCGATAATTCATTTCCAGCGCCGAGCGATAAGGCGCAGATTGCAGCTCTTGCTCCGTGCCAAAATAAATGAAATAGCGATAAAATTTTTGCTCGAATTTCTGTTGTATGTTTTCGGGTTTGTCTTCGAGATAAATGCTGTAAACCTCAAATTCCGGTAGATAATAATTGGCCGTCGGCAGATAGCCAAAGCTCACCAGCACGCGGTCGTTGGGTTGGCCTTCGGATTTTAAAAATGCAAAGGCTTCTTGGAATGGCGAGATGTCTTCGCGCCTTTCAAATTTTTCCAACGCCATATTTCCAACAGCAATGACAGCAACGAGCGCTGCAACGGCCCAGTTGCGCTTGCTTTTATTTTCACTCCAATGTGTCAAACCCCTCGCGGCGAAAATTAATAAAAAGGGATACATCGAAATGACGTAGGTGTTGAAAACGGATTTGTTCAATAAATTGGCAAAGAAAATCACGAGCGGATAAATCAGCAAAGGCAGCAAGCTTCTGTTGAGTTTTTTGCTCAGAAAACCGTAGATGGCAAAAATCACGGCAAAGATGATTAACAGCGATTCTACCGGATCAACGAGGAAGCGGTTGAGCCAAATTTGCCCAACCGATTGCGCGCCATACGCCAGCTCTTTTTTTATAAAAGCAAAATAGGCGAAAAAGATATAGCTTTTGAGCGCCGAGAGTTTGAGAATTCCCGCCGGCCACAACAAAAAGAAGAGCAGCGCGCACAAAATCACCCCGCCAAAGAAATGGAGGCTGAGACGAAGCTGCTTGCGGTCCAAAGATAAAATTTCGTTCGGCACGACAAGAAAACTGAGCAACGAAGCGATGAAAAGAAAAAGCGCATATTCATTGGCCAAAAAGGTGAGGCCCAATAAACCGGCAAAAACATAAAAGTCGCGAATTTTCTGCGTTTGAAAATAGCGCACTTGCCTCGTTACGGCGCCAATGGCCAGCGCCACATATAACGCATGCACGGAAATGGCGACCGACGTCGTGTACATCATCGGCGATACGGCGACGAGGAAGGCCGACAACAAGCCGGTCCATTTCCCCGCTGCACCTA
>Ga0247727_10006168_pt1 | contig 23720 bp, 25 predicted proteins | sample WisWelCaveWW1625_FD_202498 | JGI IMG/M metagenome (GOLD analysis project Ga0247727, IMG submission 202498) | Biofilm microbial communities from Wishing Well Cave, Virginia, United States - WW16-25 | ecosystem: Environmental > Aquatic > Deep subsurface > Groundwater > Cave microbial mat | place... | reverse complement strand
GTTGGCAAGCCGACTATTTCGGGGCGCCCTCGGTGCATAGAATCGGATGTATGGGGCGGATTGAAAACTACGAAAAACTGCCCGAAGGCCGATTCAATATTTTACTTCATGGTTTGCGGCGTTTTGAACTCGTGCGCTTCGTGCAAGAGCAGCCGTATCGTTTGGCCGCCGTCAGGCTGTTGGAAGAAAAGCCGTTCATTTTGGAGAATCAACAACAGCTTCGCGCGCGTGAAGATTTGATGGAAAAGTTTCTCACGTATTTGCAGCAAGTGCTCGGCATGGAACTGAATGATGAGAAGTTCGACCGCTCGGCTCCGCTGGAAACCATCGTCAATCAAGTCGCGGCGGTGCTCGACATTCCCGTGCAAACCAAACAGCAGTTGTTGGAGCTTTCTTCGATGGATAAAAGGTTGAATCAAGTCCGCGACATTCTCGATAAAGGTTTGAGTCACGCCGACAAGCTTGGCCGCGTGGTGCGGCAAATGCGTTTCGTGCCGGAAAATCCGGAGCTGAACTGAAGCATGAACCTCGAATTTCTATGTCCCCATTGCCGCGCGGAAAATAAAGCCGAAGCCCTCCCGGCAGAAAACTTTCTTTGCAAACGTTGCGATCAAGCCGTGCCGTTGTTGCTCTCCGAAGAGAACCGCAACACGGAGCAAGTGGAGCGTTGCGTTGTGTGCGGCAATGCCGGTTTTTATCTGCAGAAAGATTTCAATCCTCGCCTGGGCATTTTAATCTTTGCCATTGGCGTGATTTTCAGCTATCATACCAAGTTTCTCAGCCTGTTCATCGCCACGTTGATAGATTTCGCGCTGTATTATCTTTTATCGACGGTAACGGTTTGCTATCAATGCCGCGCGATCTATCGCGGCTTCAAAGAAAACCCGGAGCATCGCGGGTTCGATCACATCAAAGCGTTGAAGTATTCCAAGACTGCGACATGAAAATTACCGTTCTACTCTTTGCCAGCTTGCGCGACGCCGCCGGCACAAATCGCGTAGAGTTGGAGACGCCGTCCGATTCGACGCCACGACAAATTGCAGATTTGTTGGCCGAACGTTATTCGAAATTGCGGCCGCATCTCAAAACGATTGCTTACGCGATTGACGGCGAGTTCGTGGCTGCGGATTTGAAATTAATTGCAGCGAAAGAATTGGCGCTGTTGCCGCCGGTGAGTGGAGGATAATTATGATTCAACTCACACATCAAACCATCACGCCGGCGCAATTGCTCGCGGCGGTTGAAGACGACGGCAGCGGCGGAACCGTGCTCTTTCTCGGTTGCGTGCGCGACCATTCGCAGGGGCAAAAAGTCGTCGCGTTGGAATATGAAGCTTATGAGCCGATGGCCGTGCGACAAATGGAAAGCATTGCAGCAGAAGCTTGCAAACGCTGGCCGGTACAGCGACTCGCTATTGCGCATCGTTTGGGATATATGAAAGTCGGTGAAATCAGCGTTGCGATTGCAGTTTCCTGCGCGCATCGCGCCGAAGCGTTTGAGGCCTGCCGCTTTGCAATCGATACTTTGAAGCACACCGTGCCGATTTGGAAAAAGGAATATCGCCCCGATGGCAGTGATTGGGTGGAAGGTTGTGAAGCTCACCCGATTGCAACGAAATCAGAAACTCAACAGAAGAAGGAAGCGGTTCCGGTATGATGGTGGAATTGAGCATTGTTCCTTTAGGAAAGGAAGCGCATATCGGCAAATATGTGGCGGAAGCAGTGAAAGTCGTCGAACAAAGCGGCATTGAATATCGCCTCACGCCCATGGGCACGCTGCTCGTGGGCGAATGGGAACCGATGATGGAAGTCGTGCGCAAATGCCACGAAGCCGTGCGGGCGAAGTCCGATCGGGTCATCACCAAAATCAAGATCGATGATTTCAAGGGCCAAAGCCGAGCACCGGAAGATAAAGTGAAGTCGGTTGAGAAGATTTTGGGACATGAAGTGAAGAAGTAATTGAAGCGGCGATCATCCTTTTAGTATGGGGCTGTTCATGCATCAGATTCACGACAAGGGTTATAAAAAGCTCTTCAGCAACAAGAGCATCTTCCGGCAATTGCTGCAATCCTTCGTGCCCATGAGTTGGGTGAAGGATTTGGATTTCGACGCTTGTGAATGTTTGGACAAATCATTCATCTCCGAAGATTACAAAGAGACAGCGAGTGACATCATCCATAAGATCAAGCTTAAAAACAGCGAGATCTTCATCGTCATCTTAACGGAGTTCAAATCGACCGTCGAACGCTTCACGGGTTTGAGTATTTCAAACTACGTCAACGATTTCTACAAAAGCTATGTTGCTTCGAACAAAAACATCCGCATGCTCCCGCCGGTCTTTCCGGTGCTCATTTATAACGGCAATCAAAGATGGAACGCGCCAACAGATTTGGCCGATTTGATTCAAGACCGCGAGCTTTTGGGAGAGTACGCGCCGCGCTTCAAATACTTTAAAATTGCGATTAACGAGTACGCCAAAGAAGATTTGCTGAAAGTGGGGAATGTTGTATCAACATTGTTCTTGGCAGAAGCGCACTACGACGCCGATTTGTTGGAGCGCATTTTTCTCGAAGTGTTTGATCGGGAAGAGGACAAGGGGCCGATTTCATTGCTGCTGAACTGGTTTGCGCAGTTGAGCAAGCATGGACGGATTCCAGAAGGTGATTATGACAAATTGGAACGCACGTTTCAGAGCAAAACGGAGGTACAAGAAATGTTGATCACAGCATTGAAAAGGGAAAAGCAAGAATACTATGATAAGGGCAAATTTGAGGGCAAGCTTGAGGGCAAGCTTGAAGGTAAAATTGAAGGCAAAATCGAAAACAAGAATGAAGTCGCATTGAAGATGCTTAGAAAAGGTTTCGAGATAGAACTGATTTCCGAACTGACCGGCTTGCCTGATCAAGAAATTCTCCGTTTGAAGCACGAGTTGGAAAACGGCAAAAACGGTTGAGAAACCCCTTTCACAAATCATATCCGGCTGAGGAGAAAAACTTCGCATGTCAACCAACGGCAAAGCAGTGCTCATGCTCTTACCGGCAACGGGTTTTCGGGAAGAAGAATATCTCACTGCGCGCGCAGCCTTGGAACAACGCGGCTTGAAAGTCGCAATCGCCTCCACCGTCAAACACGGCGCGCTTGGAACAGAAGGGATAAAAGTCGATCCGGATTTGTTGATCACGGAGGCCAAGCCGGAAGATTATGCGGGCGTGCTCCTGATTGGCGGGCACGGCGCGAGCCAGTACTGGCACGATGTGAAAGCGCACGAGATCATTCGCGCCTATCATCGCTCCGGTAAAATCATCGCAGCGATCGACCGCGCGCCCGTGACTTTGGGCGTTGCGGGCGTTTTGAAAGATAAAAAAGTGACCGGCCACATTTCCGTGCTCGAAAAACTGATCAACTTCGGCGCGCAATACACCGGCAAAAAAGTGGAGCGCGATGCCAACATTCTCACCGGTGAAGGCGCGAATGCTTGCTCCGCCTTTGCGGAAGAATTGGCGCGCGCGTTCGCGTGAAATTCAGCTTTACGAAAGTTTAAAACTTTCGTAAAACTATCCCAAAGTGGAACCAACGCAATGCCTCGACTCGCCTACAATGCTTATGGCCGTTACTTGCAGGAAAAGTTCGGCGCGCGCGTTCACAAAGTGAGCGTGCATGCGGGCTTCACTTGCCCCAATCGCGACGGCACGGTGGTGCGCGGCGGCTGCACTTATTGCAACATCGTGAGCTTCACGCCGGAAAGCGCGCGGCCGCGTTATTCGGTCAGCGATCAAATCGAAAACGGCATCGTGTTTCTCAAGCAACGCTTTGAAGCGAAAAAGTTCATCGTCTATTTCCAGCCTTATAGCAACACCTACGCACCGGTCGAGCATTTGGAAAAACTCTTTCGCGATGCGTTGCGCCACTCCGAGGTTGTCGGCTTATCCATCGGCACGCGGCCGGATTGCGTGGATGATGAAAAATTTGAAATGCTCGCCGAGCTTGCGCGGGAAACCGATTTGACGCTCGAGTTCGGCATCGAGTCGGTTTATGATGAAACGCTGCGTTTGATCAATCGCGGCCACGATTTTGAATGCACCCGCCGCGCGATCCAACGCGCGCAAGAATATGGCTTGCAAGTCACCGGACACGTGATTCTCGGCTTCCCGAATGAAACGCGCGAACAAATGCTCGCCTCCGTCGACGTCATCAACACGCTCGGCCTCGACATTCTCAAAATTCACAATCTGCACGTGGTGCGTCACACCGAATTGGCCCGCCAATATGAACGCGAACCGTTTCCGCTCTTCTCATTTGAAGAATGGCAGGACTTGGTCATTCGTTATCTCGAACGACTCTCTCCCGCAATCGTCATCGAGCGTTTGTATGGCGATGCTCCGCGCGAGTTGCTCATTGCGCCGCGTTGGAATTTATCCCGCGCCGAGATTGTTCAAGGCATAGAAAAAGAAATGCAGCGCCGGAAAACTTATCAAGGCCGACATGCGCAGCGCTCTCCTTCCCATGCTCCCGCTGTCTTATCTCAAACGTGAATCCGCGCCGTGTCTATGGATGAAACCAAACAGAAAACCATCAAGCGGCACTTTTTCCTTGTGGCGTTTGGAACTTTGGGAGTGTTGGCTCTGCTGTCGTGGACGGCTCCTTTCAAAACCGGCGCGCCTGCTATGCCTGCAGATGAGGCACATCGACAAACGCAAAAGGTGCAAGCATGCCTAAATTGTCATCGCAACGACGCAACGGCCGTGAAGCCGATGAAACACGAAATGCGCGGGAATTGCTCGTTTTGCCATCCGCGCAATTGAAGCCGAGATCAAACAACCATAAAGCAACGGCTCGGCGCGCGCAGCCGGAGCAACGCAAGAATGCGGGCGCCGCTTTGGAAAATGTGGCGCGCAAGCTCTTGGTCGAGATCGGTGAAGACCCGACGCGCGAAGGGTTGGTGCGCACGCCCAAACGTATGGCCAATGCGTGGGAGTTTTTAACTTCCGGCTATCGCGCCGACGTTTTGGAGATTCTCAACGGCGCGCTCTTCAACGAAAAATACAATGAGATGGTCATCGTGAAGGACATCGACTTCTACAGTTTGTGCGAGCATCATTTATTGCCGTTCTACGGCAAATGCCACGTGGCCTATGTGCCCGATGGCCGGGTCGTGGGCTTGAGCAAGATTCCGCGCATCGTGGACGTTTTCGCGCGGCGTTTGCAAGTGCAAGAACGCATGACCAATGAGATCGCCAACACGTTGATGGAAGTTTTACAGCCTGCGGGCGTCGCCGTCGTGACCGAAGCGCGCCATTTATGCATGCTCATGCGCGGCGTGCAAAAGCAAAACACCGTCGTCACCAATAGCGCGGTGCTGGGCCTCTTTCACGAAGACCGCGCCTGCCGCGAGGAATTCATGCAGCTCATCAGCCATCGGCAGATGGGGTGAGGCTGTGCACGGCATTCTTAACTTCCCGCGACGGGCCGCAACTGACAGGCTCTCACCGCGAATCAACGCTAACGAACACGAATCAAAAATTAGCGTCTATTCGCGTTGATTAGCGGTAAAAGCCTAAACGAGGTGCAGATGCAGGAGAATTTATGAAACTCACCTTCTGGGGACATTCGTGCTTCTTGTTTGAAACCGGCACGCATCGTCTCGTCATCGATCCGTTTATCACCGGCAATCCCAAAGCGCCGCTCACGGCCGACAAAGTAAAATGCGATTTCATTCTCGTCTCGCACGGCCACGGTGATCATGTCGGCGACGCGGTGGCAATCGCGACGCGCAACAACGCGGCCGTGATTGCGAACTATGAAATCGCAACGTATTGCGCCTCGCAAGGCGCGAAGAGCCACGCCATGCACATCGGCGGCGCGCACAAATTTCCGTTCGGAAAAGTGAAACTCACCATCGCGCATCACGGCTCGGGCCTGCACACGGACAAAGGCTTTCTCTATCTCGGCAATCCTACCGGCTTTTTGATTCAAGCCGGAGGCCAGACGGTTTATCACTCCGGCGACACGGGCTTGTTCATGGACATGCAGCTCATCGGGCAGATGAACAAGATCGACGTGGCGTTGTTGCCCATCGGCGATAACTTCACGATGGGTGTTGACGATGCAGTGAAGGCCGTAGAGTTTCTGCGGCCACGCGTGGCCATTCCCATGCACTACAAAACCTGGGAGCTCATCGACGCCGATCCGCAAGACTTTGGCAACAAGGTAAAAGCCTTGGGTGTGGAGGCGAAAATCGTGCAGCCGGGCGAGAGTTACGAGTTTTGAATCATGCCGCAATTTCCTTTGAATGTTCGTATAATCGCCGTTGGCAAAATCAAAGGCTCGCACTTCGCGGCAGCGAGCGCGGATTATCTCGAACGCTTATGTCATTACCTCGAGGTCGAAGTTGTAGAAGTGCGCACGACGCTCGGGAAAGGCAAGCCTGAAGCGCTAGCGCTCATTGATGAAGGCCGCGAGTTGCTGCGCCACTTACGTGAAGAAGCAAAGCTCATCGCCCTGCAAAGCGATGGCATTCAGCCAACGAGCGAAGGCTTTGCGCAAGCTTTGCAAAAAAATCTTGCCGGCAGCTCGCGCAAGATTGATTTCATCATCGGCGGCGCGGCAGGATTGAGCGCGGAAGTTTTGCAGCAGAGCCAAGAACGGCTCTCGCTTTCCGCGATGACTCTTCCGCACGAGTTGGCGCGCGTCGTGCTTTTGGAACAACTCTATCGCGCTTGCACGATTATGCGCGGCGAGAAATATCATAAATGAGCTTTCGCAGCGCAGCTCTCCAGCCTGTAAACCATGCAGGCAAGATGCCTGCGCTACAAAAATAAATCGTAGGGCAGACTGCCAGTCTACAAATTATGCAGGCAGGATGCCTGCGCTGCAAAATAGAATAGAAAGGATTCGCATTGTCTTCCCTTCCGCTAGCCGAAATCGTCCAACCGCAGCAATACTTTCAAAAAGGGCTGGGGCTGAAAGCCGTTGCACAAGAGCAACTATCCCGGCACTATCACAGCCGATTGGTCGAATATCTCCGCACGCATGAGCACAACCTGCGCGTGGGCAATTTGCGCTTCTTTCTCGCCAAAGAGTTCGGCTTCTGCTACGGCGTCGATCGCGCCGTGGAATATGCCTATCAGGCGCGCGAAAAATTTCCCGAGCGCCGTATCTTCTTGACGGGTGAGATCATTCACAATCCGCACGTCAATCATCGCATGCTGGAGATGGGCATCGGCTTTCTCTGCGGGCAATATAGCAAGGACGTGAGCTTTGAAAATCTTTGCAAAGAAGACGTCGTCATTTTGCCGGCGTTCGGCGTGACCACCGCGGAGTTCCAGCGGCTTTCGCAGATCGGCTGCATCATGATCGACACGACCTGCGGCTCGGTGTTGAACGTGTGGAAACGCGTCGAGCAATATGCGCGCGACGGTTTTACTTCCGTCATTCACGGCAAATACTCGCACGAAGAAACCCGCGCCACCAGCAGCCAGGCGGCGAAATATAATCACGGCCATTATCTCATCGTGCGCGACATGGAAGAGACGGATTTGGTTTGCGATTACATCGCGGGCAAAGGGAATCGCGCCGAGCTTTTGGCATATTTTAAGAAAGCTCTTTCTCCGAATTTCGACCCGGAATATCATCTGCAAAAAATCGGCGTGGCCAATCAAACCACCATGCTTTCCAGCGAGTCTTTGGCGATTGCGGAACGCCTCAAACAAGCGATGCTCGCGCAATACGGCCAGGACAACATCGCGACGCACTTCCGCAACTTCGATACGATTTGCAGCGCCACACAAGACCGGCAAGACGCAGTTTTGGAACTGGTCAAGCAACAGAGTTTGGATCTCATGCTCGTGATCGGCGGATACAACAGCAGCAACACGAACCATCTGGTGGAATTGGCTTCGACTTACACCAAAGCCTATCATATCGATGATCCGGCGTGTCTTGAAAGTATCGATCTCATTCGGCACAAGCCCATCGGTCAATCCGTCGAAACCGTTTCGCGCGATTGGTTGCCGAAAGGCGGCGCGAAAATCGGATTGACCGCAGGCGCTTCGACTCCCAACAATAAAGTCGGCGAAGCGCTGGAGCGTTTGACGCAGCTTCGCGGTTACAACGTGGAAGATTGGATGGTGAGTTGAATTGTGGCCGAATACTTCACGATTGCCGCGCCTTGTGAAGCGGAAACGCGCGTGAAGGATTCGCGCTTCATCGCGTGGCTTACTCCGGCGCAATCGCGCGAGCAAGCGGAAGATTGCATTGCCGAACGTTCGAAACGGTTTACAGGTGCAACGCACAATTGTTTTGCTCTTCGTATTGGAACGGGTAACGCGTTGCTGGCTTATGCGAACGATGCGCACGAGCCTGCGGGCAGTGCGGGCCGACCGATGCTGCAAGTTTTGGAAACGCACAAACTCACCAACGTTGCCGCGGTGGTGACGAGATATTTCGGAGGCACGAAGCTGGGCATCGGAGGGTTGGTGCGCGCGTATGGCAATGCTTTGCGCGCCGCGGTTGCTGCGGCGAATTTGATGCCTCTCCTTGATACGCGAAAATTCCGGCTCGTTTATCAATACTCTGATTCTGCCGTTTTGGAAAAGGCTCTGCACCAATGCGGCGCAAGAGTATCATCCGGTACGTTCGGCGCAGAGGTGCAGCGACTCGTGGAAGTACCGGAGGAGCATGCCGAGGAGTTTCAACGGCTCGTGCAAGAAGCGAGTGCGGGGCGAGTCGCGGCACATGCCATCGCAGGTGAGGCAAGCCTCCTCTCTTGAAATTATGCTTTTGATGGCGAGATGATTTCGCTTTGAAGTCAGCCTGCTTGAAAAGGCCACCTCGGTAAACAAGCGGAGAAGATCCCTCGGTGGAGCAACGACCCAACATAAAAAAAGCCTTCGCATCACAAGTTGTTGTGCTTTTCCTTGCGTCGCCGCGCCTTGCGTTTCGGAGATTTTTTTTCTATATATGGCCGAAATTTTTCAACCCTGCGCAGCACGAATGATCAATCCGATTCGCCGTGAGCATTGCGCTCACTCGCACGACCACCGCACCCGTGAAATTTTCCCATAAAGGAGATGAGGGATGGCAGAAAAAATTTTCGAAATCGTAGACGCCGCCGGCAGCAAGTATGAATACCGCCCCGGTTTGGAAGACGTGATCGCCGCGCCCACCACGATTTGTTACATTGACGGCAATAAAGGAATATTGCTCTATCGCGGCGTCCCCATCGAGGAAATGGCCGCGCATGCGACGTTCGAAGAGACTGCCTTCTTTTTGCTCTTCGACCATTTGCCCTCGCGCAAAGAGCTGGCGGATTTTGATGCAAAACTCAAGGCGCATCGCGAGCTGCCCGGCGCCGTGATCAAATTGCTGCAATCCTTCCCGCCGTTGGCGAATCCGATGGACTTATTGCGCACCGCGGTTTCGGCGCTCGGCTTGTTGGATGACGATCCGGAAAATGATTCGGTGGAGAAAAATACCGCGCGCGCGATGCAATTGATTGCGGCGTTCCCCGCAATTTTGGGGGTGATTCAACGCCAGCGCAAAGGCCTGCAACCCGTGAAGCCGCACATGGAGGGCAGCCACGCTGCGCACGTTCTGCAACAGATTTCCGGCGAGGCCGCTGATGAGTATGCCGCGAAAGTTTTGGACGTGTGTTTGGTGCTGCACGCGGATCACAGTTTCAATGCCTCGGCTTTTACCGCGCGCGTTTGCATTTCTTCGCTCACGGATATGTATTCCGCGATCACGGCCGCGGTGGGCAGCTTGAAAGGCCCGTTGCACGGCGGCGCGAACACGGAAGTGATGACGAGCTTGCTGGAGATCGGCAGCCTCGAAAAGGTCGAGCCATGGGTGATGGAACGTTTGAAGAACAAAGGCAAGGTGATGGGCTTCGGGCATCGCGTGTATAAAACCTATGATCCGCGCGCGCGTTTGTTGAGCCAATACTCCGAGAAGCTCGCGCAAAAGACCGGCAATATGAAATGGTATTTGATGTCGCGCGAGATGGAGCGGGTGATGGAGCGCGAGGTGGCGAGCCGCGGTATTTATCCCAACGTGGATTTCTTTTCGGCTTCGGTGTATTATTATCTCGGCATCGAGCCGGAGTTATTCACACCCATCTTCGCGGTGAGCCGTATTTCAGGCTGGACCGCACACGTGCTCGAACAATCGCGCAACAACCGCCTCTATCGTCCCGATGCCGTGTATCAAGGCCCGATGAACGTCAAATATGTTCCCATTGAAAACCGTTGAAGCAAACCAATGCGTATCGAGAAGGCGACGAAAATTTTGTCGCCTTTTTTGTTCCCATCTCAAACACAGGAGGAGGAGGTATGGCGGATCAAATCACACACGAGGCCGGCAGAACGCAATACATCGTCTCACTCAAAAGCAAGAGCACGGCGCTGTTGCTCTCATGGATAATCGGCTGGCTCGGCGCGGACCGTTTTTATCTCGGCGACGTCGGGCTTGGCATTCTCAAATTGCTCACGCTCGGCGGCTGCGGCATTTGGTCTTTGATCGACGCTATTTTGCTGACCGTCGGCTCGTGGGATAAAGACGCCAACGGACATTACCTTGTCGATCGCGAAACGTTGCGCCTCGTGCGCATGGGCAATCTCCGCGATCCGTTCGGCAATGCGATGTGAGGTTCAAAGATTGGATCGGATTCGCGGCGCGGCTCGATATTGTCAAAGTATATCCCGAAGGACACGACACGATTTTTCAAATCGGCATTAAAACCGGCTCGTATATCGGCATGGGCATGAGTGGCGCAGGCGCGGTGGCGGGAGGGATTGCTTATCTTGTAAGCCGGATTGATTGATCTTTATTGAATGCAGGAGACCGCCATGTTCTTCCAAAACGTTTATGAAAAAGGCCTTGCGCAAGCGAGTTATGTGATCGGCTGTCAAGCGACGGGCACGGCGATCGTGGTCGATCCGAAACGCGACATTGATACGTATTTGGAAATTGCTGCGAAGGAGAGATTGAAAATCACGCACGTGACCGAGACGCACATTCATGCGGACTTTCTCTGCGGCAGCCGCGAGCTTGCGGCTGCGACCGGCGCGGAGCTTTTGCTTTCAGACGAAGGCGGGCCGGATTGGCTTTATCAATTTCCACATCGCGGCTTGCATGACGGCGAGAACTTCAAAGTCGGCAACATTAAATTCGAAGTCGTGCATACGCCTGGGCATACGCCGGAGCATATCAGCTTTCTTGTCACGGACTTGCCTTCGGGCGATGCACCGCTTTTGATTCTCAGCGGCGATTTTGTGTTCGTCGGCGATGTCGGCCGTCCCGATTTATTGGAGAAAGCTGCAGGCTTAAAAGGTATGCAGGAAACCGGTGCACGGCAAATGTTCGAGTCTGTAAAAAAGTTCAAAGCACTGCCGGACTACGTGCAAGTTTGGCCAGGACACGGCGCCGGCTCAGCTTGCGGCAAAGCGCTCGGTGCGGTGCCAAGCTCCACCGTCGGTTATGCGAAGCTGACGAATTGGGCTTTGCGTTATGAAGATGAAAGCGCTTTCGTGCAAGCTTTGTTGGAAGGCCAACCCGAGCCGCCGAAATATTTTGCCATGATGAAAAAACTCAACAAAGTCGAGAGGCCTATTCTCAACAAACTTCCCGAGCCGAAAGAGTTGAGCTTGGACGAGCTTGAGCGCGCGTTGCAACAGGGCCTCACGTTGATCGACACGTGCAAGAAATCCGAGTTCGCGCAAGGCCACATTCCCGGCAGCTTGCTCATTCAAGACAATAGCGCGTTCAGCACGTGGGCCGGTTGGTTGTTGGATTATGAAAAACCTTTCCTGCTCGTTGCAGCGAAACATCGCATCGCGGAACTCACACGCGCGTTGGTGCGCATCGGCTTGGATAATCTCTTCGGCTATATTCCCGATCTTTCTTCATGGCGCAACGCCGACAAGCCGCTCAACACGGTCAAAGATATTACCGCGACGGAGTTGGCAAACATGATGAAGCGCGAGGATCTGCAAGTGATCGACGTGCGCGCCACTTCGGAATATCGCGCCGGGCACGTTGCCGGCGCGCTGCACATGCACTTGGGATATTTGCCGGACAGCCTGAATAAACTTCCACGCGACAAAACCTTGGTGTTGCATTGCTTGGGCGGAGATCGCTCCGGCACGGCTTGCAGTTTGTTGCTCAAGCACGGTTATAAAAATTTGCTGAATCTCGCGGGCGGGATTGGCGCGTGGGAAAAGGCGGGGTTGCCGGTGGAGAAATAGAAATGCGTTCGTAGTAACGCCTTCAGGCACAAGCGATGACGAACATTCGGCTCCTCAGCCTGTCATTCAGTAGGAAACTTTTTTAGAACTTTGGAAACAACCCCAGTGCGTAAAAAGATTCCTTCTGAATGACATTTCTGAGGGAGATTTGCGCGTCCTCAAAACACGAACTTCACTCCCACGCGAGGGAGGTGAAGGAACTCATACAAATCGCTGAAGGGGAGATAGAGCACGTCATAATCGGCCACGAGCGCCATGCTGCTCTTGTTGATGAAATACTCTCCTTGCAATCCGAAGATGCCGTTGAGCTTCCGCTCCTTGTGGCGTTGGTCCACCAGATTTCCCGCCTTGAGCATATACCCGCCCGCGCCCACGTGCATGCCGATGAAAGCCTTGTCGAAGTGCAGCAGCGTGTATTGAAATTGCAAGTTCACGTTATAGAGATCGCTCTTCACATGATCCGGACCGTTGTCGAACTCGTCGAAAACATACATGCCGGAAACCTTGAGCTGCCGCCCGCGGCTCAATTGATACGCATAGCTGAGTTTGTACGTGCGGCCGTAAAGCGCGGAGAGCGAGCTGGAATGCGCGGTGTGATAATACCACGTCTGTTGGGCCGGGCTTTTCGAAGGCACGAGCAAAATCAACATTGCCGCGAAGAGCTGCAAACCGATACCCGCCATTCGTTGAGCGCAGATTGTGGGCTGCGCGCTGCGCCGAATACCAACAAAGGCGAGCGCGCCTTTGTTCGCCGTTAAGAAGTTGGGACGTTGTTTGAAGGCCATTTTATCTCACTCCAACAGTATCGGTTTTGGTGCCGTTGAGATTGAAAGCGTCAGTGACGGTCAGGCGCACGTTGTACACGCCGACGTTATTATAAAGATGATGGACCATGGAACTATCTGGGTGGGAAACTTCGGCCGATCCGTCGCCGAAATTCCAGCGATAGTTCGTGATGACATCATTCGGTGCGTTTGGTTCAGTGCTTTCCGAGGTAAATATAACGCGCCCGAGCACGCGCGTCCATTTGAACTTGGCGATCGGAGGCAGATTGACGGCCTTCACGGTTTTCTCGGTTTCCGCTGTGAGATTGCGGCTATTGGTAACGAGCAGCCGTATGCGATACGTGTTCGGACTGTCGAAAATGTGCGTGACCGTCGGCTGCATGTAGGCGGATGAACCATCGATGAAGATCTCATATTGCAACGGGCCGCCTTGGGTGTCTTGGGAAGCAGAGCCGTCGAGCGTCACGGTCAGGGGAAATGCGCCGGAGTCCGGCGAAACCGTGAGCATGGGCACGGGCGGTGTTCGAACTTCAATGGCTCGCGAAGCCACACCTATCGCGCCAATGTTATCGCGCACTCTGAGAATGACGGAATAGTCTCCATCTCGGGTATATTGGTGCGAGCCGCTGTCTGCTTGCGAGCTTTGGCCGTCGCCGAAAGAAACATCATAGGAGGCGATCATGCCGTCGCTGTCACGGCTGCCGCGCGCGTTATAGACGACCGTCAACGGCGCTTTGCCGGAAACCGGTGTCACGCTTAACGCGGCCACCGGCGCTGCATTAGACGTGGTAACAGTTCGATCTAGGCTGTCGGTTGCGCCTTCTATATCTTTGATCTTCAAGCGCACCGTGAACGTGCCGGAGACTTTATAAACGTGAGTAATGGTGACGGCATTTGTGGTCTCGCTTGGCTCACCGTCGCCGAAATTCCAGGTATAGGTTTCAATCTCGCCGTCGCGATCTTTGCTAGCCGAGGCGTCAAAATCCATTTGATACGGCGGCTCGTTATCATTGGGCTGCGGTGGGCTAAACCGCACGACCGGCGCAAGATTTTCAAAGAAAGTCGTCGAGGTGATCCTCGTTTCCGAAAGCTTGACGCCATCCGTGATCTGCAATTGCAAGCCAACGAGCTCGGCGTTATCCGGCGTGAGATAAACTTCGGCGAGCGTGTCGAGCTGGGCGGGAACGTCGAAGGACAGCCCGTCGCTGCTCGGATTGCTGAAGCGGTTGCTGGTAATTTTGCCGCTGCCCGTGATGAATCGAAAATGAGCGCGCAACTTGCGATTGCCCTTGTTCGATTCGGCGTCAACATATTGTAGAGCGAGCCTGTAACCTTGGCCGGGCTTAAACTTCAGCGAATCTCCACGGGTGCTCAACCTGAAATCGGGCAAGCCTATATTCGGTTTGAATTTGAATACGCTAAGAGCCGGATTCGAATTGCTCGCGGAGAACGGGTCTTTGTGTTTTTCGCACGAAAGCAGCGCGAACAAGAAGACGAAGCTGCACGCGAATAAAATCTTCGCGCGTAGTGTCCTAATCTTCCGAGAAAAAAGTAGCGCAGACATCTTGTCTGCAAGCAAGGATGCTTGCGCTACCGCGAACGAAAAGCGTTGCCGCATTCCTGCGGAACGGCGATTAGAAAACGTTGGTGATTTGAACATAGAACTCCTGTCCCTCTTCAAGTCTAGCCACTTCTTCATTGAATGGATTGATTTCGGTTTGATTGGCGTAACGTCCGACGATGGGAATCGCAGAGGCGGCGCTGCGCAACTCATCGAGCACCACTTTGCGCGTCGCGGCATCGAGCGGCGTGTACGGCAGGCCGGGCAGCTTTTTGAGATCGAACGCGCGGCCGCTGCACGTGCGCGTCACACCGTTGATGCGAATCTCGCGAAAGTCGATTTGCACCCGGCTGTTTTGCAGCGAAGCCGTGCCGATCAACTGCGCGCGGCGTGGAATGTTGATGCTGCCCAGCGAAGCCTCTGTCATCACGCGCGCTTCGACCAAGCTGTTGTTCGTTACCGCAGTCTTCTCCGGCAGAAAAACTTTGAGCAGAGTCGATTGCAAGCCGAGCACGCCGCCCGCCACTTGATTCGAAGCGAGGCTGCTATACACGATCATGTTCGGATTGCGATCGACGACGTTGTTCGACGAACCGAAATAACGCGGTGTGCTCGTCACTTGCGCCTCGCCTTCCGGCTGGCGACGCACACTTTCCGAGCGGGTTCGCGGCGCAGTCGAACGCTCTTCGCGCGTGCGAGGCACATCAACGGACGACTCTTCTTTGGGTTTGTAATAATCACCCAAAGCGAACGTATCGAGCTTGACCATGTTGTAATCCAGCTTCGGCTGCGGCACAGCCGGGCGCGTGGAGTATGGCCCTTCGATCTTCTTCGGCGCAGCATTGTTGCCGCGCGTCGCGAAGACGATCAAAATAAAAATCACAAACGCCGAAACGCTCAACAACATCACCATCTGCGGCTTCAGGCGGCGCTGCCCGTTCTTCGTTTCAAAAAATGTCTTTTCGAGGTTCATAAGGCTCCTTTTATAAAAGGTGTCATTCAGAAGGACCCTTTTTGAGCACTCGGCACAAACTCCAAATAGACTGATTCCCAGCGCTTAAAAAGATTCCTCCTGAATGACATGAAAGTGATTACTCTCACTCAATAAACGATCCCGGCACATTCACCGTCAAATCCCTCCGCCCGCTTTCTTCCGAGCACTTGATTTCCAGCGTGCTCTTATCCGAAAGCCCGACCTTATCGAACACGAACAACAGCCGCGTGGATTGATTCGGCAGCACGCGCGCGTTGAACACTTCCTGCACCGGCTCGATTTCCTCGGCTTTGATTTGCTTGGAAAAGAAGATGTACGAGCTCGCGCGTTCGATAATTTTGAAACGCACGTAGCCGATGTCATACGTGATCTTCGAGTTGTTCAACACCGTCGCGATCACGTGTAGTTTGTTGTCGATCATCGTCATGTGATCCACCGCGAACACGACATCGGAATTCACGACGCTGTAAGTATATGGCCGAGGCGTGCGCAAATAATTTCCGAGCATCGTGCGCGTCTTGGGGCTGAGACTCGTGAGATCTTTGACGCGCAAAGTGCTGCTCTTGGGCGCAGACTCCTCCGCATCTTCTTGCGCCGCACTTGCTTTGCCGTTTTGCGCGTGCTCCGGCGCCGGCGGCCGCGCTGTGGATTGCAAGCGAATTTCCAAATCCGGCTTGTCGGAAACTTGCAGCACGAGATTGTAGGAATCCGCGCCGGCTTTGATGAACATATTCGTCGAGCCGGAGCTGACCAGCGGCTTGACGAGCACGAAATTGCCAGCGCTCTGCGCAGAAAAATTTTCCGGACTGCCGACTGTGACGAGATCGGGCTGCATCGGACAAACAATGACCGTAGCAAAACCCGGCTTCACGCGCACGACGCTCGGTTGTTGCGCGGAAACCAAACTCGCGAAGAATAAAGCGGCGGCAAAAAGCCAATTTAAAATTTTCATGTTCGCTCTTGGGTATAGTTGATGATGCGCAATCCAAACGGGTTGTTTTGCGTGCGATTCACGATGTTGATTTGCACCGAGAATTTCATAGGGAGTGGCGGTTGCCCGGGGAAAACTTGCCGCCCGGAAACGTGCGCAGTGTACGTCTCGCCTTCTTGCACGCGAATCTCTTCGACTTCAAATTTGACCGTGCCCGGCGTGCTCTCCACCAAACGCGGGATGTCGGAAGTTTTGATGGTGTTGTACATCAGCGCTTCAAGCTCCTTCGAGCACATTTGCAGGGCGACTTTCACGCGGTCGTTGAAATTCTCGCGATTGAACTCGAACAGGTTCTTCGAGAACTCCAGCGCGAATTGGCGGACTTCGTAAACCGAGCGCACGTATTCATACGGCGAAGTCGCAAACGCGCGCCCGTCTTTGACCACGTAAGTTTCCACCGGCCGTGTGAAGCCGACATAGGCGAGCAAAACGACAACGACGTTGACCGTGACCAACGCGATCACGAGGCGCTTGAGAAAGATGTTGCTCTTGATCACCTCGCCATAGAACTCATAGTATTCGGGATTGGTTCGCATGGTTTTTCCCTTCAGCCTTTTTCTTCGATGTCCTTCGGAAGACAAAACTTTTTTGAAATGTCATTCTGGAAGAATCTTTTTACGCGCTGGAGATACTGCCGAGTGCTTAAAAAGATTCCTCCTGAATGACAGTAATACGGGCGCGAAGTGTAACCTGGTTCGCGTTTGGAGCAGTAACAGCCGGATCCTGACGAATACACTTCACGCCTGCAAAGCATCCGCCCCCGGCGCGGCTTGCCGTGCGCCGCCGAAAGGCCACGAAGCAATCTGCGTTTCGCCGTTGGTGATATTGCCCATGGCTGCGCGCGTGGCCTCGGCTGCGGGGCTCGCCATCAACGCGCTCGCGCCGGCAATCACCGTGTCGCCCGTGCGCGTAGTAATGTTGTGCGTCGCAGCCTTCGAATAATTTTTCATATTCTTCCACACCGTTGAAATCACCACGCCCGCGGTGGCGGCCACGCCATACGTGCCCAAGTCCGCGCTGGTCGAGCCTTTGAAAATCGCCGCGGAAATTTTGGGAATGAGAATGATGCAAACCGCAATCAGCACGCCGAGAATGAACGTATCCCACAACACGCCTTTGTCGCCGTTCGCGACCGCCTGTTTAAACGCCGGAGCGGTCGTAATAGTTTTCATCAAACGAAAAAGAATGGCCACGAGCACGGACCAGAAATTCACCGAGCAAAAATTCGAGAGCCAAATTTTAAACACGTCGTGAAACTGCGGGAAGAGCGATACCACGATCGCGACCGGCCCGAGAATATAGAAAAAGATTTGTACGATCACTTGAATGATCACGAAAATCTCGTACACGATCATCACCAACAGATACGACAGCGAGGAGAGCGACTCGAGGCTCATCAAATTGAACAGCGAAAGCTTCACGCCGCCGTTCTCGTCCGCGAAGAACGCGCCGAGATATTCCGCCATCAAGTTGTCCGATTCGAGATCGAAAATCGCGCGCGCCATAAACACGAACAGCTTACCCAGCCACACCGCCCAAATTTTATACGTCGCCAAACCAATAGCCGTGAACGCGACGAACAGCAGATGATAAAACTGATCCGCGCTCTCGCGTCCGGTCGTGAGGCGAAACACCATCGCAAGAATGTAGAAGATCATTCCGACTGTGAACATGTAGGTCGCAATGGTGACGACGTGATCGACCAGTTGATGAACCGAGTCGAAGAAGATTTGGCTGAAGAAGATTTCGAGCATGGTATTTTAGCGATCAGAAATTTATTTGATTGCCATAGCGGTGTTGCAAAAGCTGAAAGCTGACAGCTATCAGCTAATAGCTTTCAGCTTTTACTCCGTTGCTGCTCTGCTTATATCAAAAAAGCCGTAGCGTATTTTTGAAGTTTTGTTCGCCTGCGAGCGCAGCGTTTTCCAATCGAAGCGTTTGGAGATGTAATCGAGCTTGCGGTCGAACATGTTCAGCTCGTTCGTGTGCGCGTCTTGCGAGAGCTTGAGATATTTTTCATAGTGCGAATTGGACAGCTCGCGCAGCTTCACGGCTTCGAGCAAGAGCTGCGTGCGTTCGGCTTCGGTGTATTTATTTTTGTTGTTCACGACTTGCTGGTGCAGCTCCACCGCGAGCGAGTCATAAGTGCGCGCGAGCACTTGGCTCTTCACGGCATATTCCAACATGGCTTGCGAAAACACTTCCTGCCCGCGCAGTGCGTTGTGGCGGCGCGCATCGAGATCATCGGGGATCTCGTCTTTCTTCGTGGAAAGCGCGAAGCTTTCATACGCGCGCTGCAATTCGTCGGCATTGCCGAGCAGTGCTTGTGCGTCCATCGTGGTGCGCGTCAAATCGGAAGTCGTGCTCGGCAGCCAATAAGTCAAGCGGTCCGCATTGATGACGAAGTTCGAGACCGCATAGCTGTTGCTCAAATCCAAATTCTTCACAGCCTGCATGTCTTGATACAAACTCTGCGTGAATTCTACGTCGCGGCGCAGCAGTGTGTACGTGTCGTAGAATTGCTTGACCTGCTGCACCATCTGCGCAGTCTGACGGCGCTGCTCTTCCAACCCAAGTTGATGCTTAAACGAAATCTCGCGCAACACGCCGAGAATGAGGCCCGAGCTGGGATCGAAGAACTGCGCGGCGGCGCGGTTGGCTCCGAGGGTGAGAAGAAAACAGGCGATAATGGTGTGGTGATAAAGATTTTTTTTCATAAATCGTTCACTTCGATAGTTTTTGCGATGCCGTCTTTTTCTAGATGCCAAAACATATTCTCATGAACCGTCGAAAAATCTGAGGCAAAACGAATCGCCCACTCAAGTTTATCAGGTAAAATACTTTTTCTGAGTTCAGAAATGTGCTCTTTAATTTTGCCGCTATCGATGCTGTTAATTTTTTCAACCCCCTTCTCAATCTTTTTTAAAGCATCTTCAACCTTTCTCTTCACCTCGTCTTGAATAAACAAGGTTGCTACTGAAATCGCTTCGCCATACTCATTAAGTCGAGGCTTCAGCATCTCTAATAAACTTCGCTGCTCACTTGTTTTCCAGTTGTCGTTGATACGTTCTACATCCTTTTCGAGAATTTTGATCCGGGTTTCGAATGCTAACCTAGCTTTAACCATTGCCTCCACGCTTTCAAACTGTTTATAGCCTAGATTTTGAAACGTTTCTTTTTCTACCGTTTGTAAATCAACCAATTTTCCATTTTCACTCAATACATCTTTAACAAGATTTTTTAGCTGCATTTTTGCATCTTGAATGATTTCCTCGTCAATTTTTGCTAATTCTTTAATAGCTGCTTCATTTCGCTGGATTTCATTTTGTAATTCCTTGCGGAATCCATTCCACACCGTTTGCCGTATCGTATCTTCGTGAATGTTGTCTCGAATTTGTGCAAATCGCAAGAATCGAGAATCAGTTAATAATTCTTTTAACTCATTTTTTGTTCTAATTAATTCTTGTGGAAGGTGATGCTGAATTGATAAAGTGTAATCATTGCGTGTCAATAAGAGATCGGAAATTATTCGAGGGGCATTCCCAGGCGTAGACGCTTCAAAAGTGTACCCTGCATTTTCAATAAAATTGCGCCCCTCTTTTATAGCTTCGACAAACCTTTTAGGCTCGGAAACCTCCGTCTTTGGATGAAGAAACTCCCAAAACTTTTGACGTGTTCTGTTATAATCATCTGGATGATTCTTTCTGGCTTCATCCCATACTATTTTGATCTCTGGTTTATCTGCCAAAGCCAGCATTCTATCGCCATAGGACGTTAATGATGTAATCGTCAGCTTCCCTTCACGCTCATATTCCCTAATCTTATCTCGTACAGCGTTTAAGGCAGTAGAAGCATTCTTATTCTTTTCTATGAGTGTCTGAATACAGCTCAGTTCTTCTGGCAAAGAATTGTTCTTTTGAAATTCTTTCAGAATTATTTTTACAGAATCGAGCGCGCTCTCATCTCTTGAACTAGTGACTTTGTCACCAATTAGTTTTAGCGTGATTTTTGTTTCGTTTTTAAAGCGAACATCGATACTTGCTTGCCAAGTTATTCTAGTTTCTTCTCTCTGTGCAAAACCATCAAGGAGCCTTTCAAGGTTTGATTGGGGAATGCGTTCAAGAAAATTTTCAAGAGTTTTTAGTAACGATATTTTTCTATCCACTGCCTCTATTTTATCATAAAGATTATTGGTTTGATGAACTACTCTTTCATTATCGTGCACAGTTCTCTCGTTTTGAGTCTGCAGAACAACGTCAGTTTTATTAGATTTTTCAGCATAGGCTATCTTTTTCTGGTGTAGATCAATCCGTTCTGTCTCTTCTCCACTTTTTTGCCTCAACGCTTTTGTAGGACTTTCGATTTCGATCAAACGTTGAGCTCCAGGTTCACGTTCAAGTTGATATGCTGGATGTTGTTGTTCTGTTGGGCGAGCAAGCTCGGTGTAGTTTTGATTTTGACTATACTTCTCCTCCCACTCATGAATCTCCTCGAACTCTGCTTGCCTGTTTACTTGATCATGCGCGTTATCACTCTGTTTCTTTTGCTTAAGATCGTCTTGGCTTTCGCGCTGTGCTGCTTGCATCCTATTCTTTATTGAATTCTCTAAACTTTGGGTTGGTTGTTTTTCTTCGAGCACGGGCCTTGATTGCGGTGACTCAACAAACTCGGTGATATCCGATTCTTGCTGGCAAATTTCTTGTCCTCTTCGAATATCAACTTCCTGGTTGTTAACTTGATTATGAGCATTATCAACTTGTTTGTTTTGATCAAGATCGGCTTGCTCTTCGAGTTTCGTTTCCTCTATTTTGTTTTTTATTGAATCCTCTAAATTTGGGATTGGTTGTTTTTCTTCAAGCGCGGGCCTTGATTGCGGTGACTCAACAAACTCAGCGACATCCGAGATTTGCTGGAAAATTTCTTGCTCTTTTCGAGTATCAACCTGCTGTGATTGCTCTTCATTTTGAAGCTGGATATAGAGTTCTCCCGATCCTTTCCGTTGCTGATTGGAATCTAAATCTTTTTGCTCAACTGAGTTTTCAATGTTTTCAATAGGCTTGTTGTCTTCGCTCAGTGTAAGAGGTTCTTGGTCTGCAACTGCTGGGTAGTTGTGCAGCATCTCATCTAAAGTTTTTTCCAAATTTGAGGCTCGAACTTGATATTGATGCAATCTATTCTCTAACGACTCTCGTACCGCAGCAACCATTTGCAACTTCACTTGTAATTCCTGCTGTGAAATTGCTTGCACGTTGGTTTGTGTGATGGCCTCTCTGAAAGCAGGAACATCTACCGATAGATTTCGACTTTGCATATATGCCTTCTCGTAAAACGCTAAAATTAAGATTGCGCCCATGCGATTACAATGCAAGCAATGGACATTATTTACGTTCAGGTACACGAACAAAGTAAACGTTTGTAGTCTTGTTACCATCCAATGAGCCAATCACCACGCATTCCCCTATTTTAAGCATCTGGGTTAGAATATTGCTTGGTAAGTCTTTTCGCTCGCGGCGCTCTTCACGTTCGCCTATTCCAATTCCCTCCTTACCAAATGTTTTGCTTATATAAGTGATATTATAAAGCCCGTCACCCACAAGTTTCGAGGCTTCTTCAGCCGTCTCTGCATCGCCTACTCGCATAAAAATCTTAGAAGCGAAATTGCTAAATACAGATTTCCAATTTTTCCCTAATGATGAATTCTCTAGTTGATGTATATTTTGCGTGGCGATGAGAGCCATACATCCAAACTGTCGCGCTTGTGAAAAAAAGTGACTGTCACCCATAGCTTCACCAGGTAAATCCGTTGCGACGGTACTATATTCATCAGCAACGAATAGAAGCGGTCTATCGAAGTTCTTCAATTTTTTTGCATCAAATCTATCCAAGCGGGTAAGCACGGCATTCTGGAATAGACATTTAATTAATGTACAGAGGATTTTTGCAATAGCTAAATTCGTGCTCGCAATGCTCAATAATACGACCTTGCCATTCTCAATGATTTGGTCGTAGATACTCATGCCGCGTTCTGACTTTTTTACCGATGGCGAAAAGCATTTATATTTTGACCATTGGAATTCTCCAAACGCTTGTCTCGTAAAGTTATCCTGGACATACTTTTTTTCATCCTTCAAATATTCTTCAAGGGCTTGAATCGATTTTTTTAGATCGTTTCCCTCATCCTCGGTCATTTGTTTTAAGCGTTGCTTTGCATCATTGAGATGTATTCTCAACCGTGGAACAGTGTCAATATGCCTAGCCTCCGGAATTTCAATTTCGTCAATAGTGGTAAGAACATCCACAATGTCTTTTAAAGTGGGCACACTATTGCTAATGGTATCCAGTACGTGAATAGCTGCACCAGTTATTTTTTCAAGATTTTGTAGCCAATATGGGTCTGATGCTCCTATTCCTGAGTTTTTTGCTGCTAAAAACAATGCCTTACCCAAGTCATACGGGTCAAAAGCCGCATCAATAATATTTACAGCTTGCCCGTCTCTTGGATGAAGAATGAGGAGGTCATCTTGCCTACCTATTTGTCGCATGATTTCTGTAATGGGGTCAATAAGCGCTGCTTTTGGGTCAATAATTAATCCACCGAATTTGCATTCGCGATCACCCTTTTTGTGAGCAAGAATTTGCTGGATAAGGTGTTCCAGAAGGTTTGTTTTACCTGTACCAGATAGACCAAAGATACCGTAAGATTGACAGAGTCCTTGGTCTTCGATGTACAGATCTTTCTTTGTATCTTCAAAGTAGAATCGAATTTTCTCTTCGGATTGCCCACTAGAATCCTGTTTGATCGATCTATAAAAGTGCACTGGATTAATTCCTTGAGTTGGACGGCTTGCGTCAAATCTTGGTTCAATTCTTTGTGATAAATCACGTCCTTGTACAAGATTGAGCAATTTGCCAATTTGTATTTCCCCTTTAACTTCGATTTTACGATTATAAATTCGCATGGTTATTAAACTCGCACGATCCAGAAAAATTAATTTTGGAAAAAAATGAAAAAGTAAATCCTAACTTCAGACCTCGTTAGAATCGAATCGAAAACTGCAGATTTTCTGGACAAACGGAAAATCGACTGCTGTTAAGGACAGCCTGAGTGATAGTCATGGCTGAAGAATAATGGCAGAAAAATCGTGCTT
>Ga0247727_10006167_pt1 | contig 23723 bp, 16 predicted proteins | sample WisWelCaveWW1625_FD_202498 | JGI IMG/M metagenome (GOLD analysis project Ga0247727, IMG submission 202498) | Biofilm microbial communities from Wishing Well Cave, Virginia, United States - WW16-25 | ecosystem: Environmental > Aquatic > Deep subsurface > Groundwater > Cave microbial mat | place... | reverse complement strand
CGGAGATTTAAGAGAAGAATTTAAAGAATTTTTAGAAGAATTTGAAAAAGAAGAATCTAATATAACTCCCGAAGCAAATGAACAGAAATTCAATCTATTCAAAAATAGATACAAACACATTTATTTCTCTGCAAAAAAACTTCTAAATGCTATTAGCATAACCACTACTACTAGCTCATTGTGTGACTTGATGAATCCAGAAATGCGATTTTTTTGTTCTGAGCAGATAGATATGGCACGCAATATTCAAACTGAAATTATAAAGGAGGAGATGGAAAATAAACCAATTATTGAAGAAATAAAAACCGCCATCAGCAAGAAAGACATATCAGCACTAGAACAAGCATTAGCACAAATCGACAAGAAAGACATCGCTGTATTTTTTGGTTCCTTTTCTGTAAACGATTTATGTAGAAACGCCACTGATCTTAAATTTTTTACAGATTTTATACACCAATATTTACAAGACAAGTATCAAATTTCAGACAGGCATCGGGAAGAATTATTCTATGCTTTAGTAAATGATAAAAAATTTAATTTTGGTAAAAAAAGAAGTGAAGTATGGGGTTTAGTAAAAAAAGACGGTATAGAAAAAACTATGAAAGATTTAGGAGTATCGGAAGATATATTCAAGCCGTTACTTTCTTTACATGTATTTGAGATGATGTCTGCGGAAAGGAACCTTGATTTTGATAGAGTAGTTGACGAAAAAAATATTAGTTCTTTAAGTCGTTTTTCTAAAATTATCTTAGCGAAAAAATTTATATATATGCCAAATATAAATTTAATTAACTCAAAAAACTTTAAACTGATCATTCAATCTATAGATGATGATCTGCAAAAAGGAGACATCGTGTACCATTCACAGATTATATCTCACTTGTGTGTTAGTGATATTGATTCCTTAAATAGGATGCGCGATAATTTTTTAAAAAGATTAGAGGAAAGTGGTAATTTAAAAAACTTAGATAGAAACCACATTGAAGCAATTATAAATTCCATTGATAATTTATTCACCAAATCACAGAAAAGAGAAGCCAGTCAAGTAAAATCGAGACTGAGATTGGATTTATTAAAATTATTAAGTTTTGATGAAGCATTAGAAAAAATAAAAGCGTGGAAAAGCGACGGAACTTTGCATTATACTCACGTCGACTATGTGCAAGAACATTTAATGCGTAGCGTTGATCAAAAATTAAAGATGGATAATCTAATGAAAGAATACATTAGAGAAGCCAAAGAAGAACACAGTGAACGTGGTTCTTCATTAGTACTGTTAGATAAATCCTTTGAAGATTTTATAGACCATCTATATCCGTATGGCATGGACGCAAAAACAGTCCTCGATGCAATGCTTAATTCAAAATATGACGATACGTTACTAAGACAAATAATGGTAACTTTTTGGGGAGTATATACACAAACACAATTTGATGTTTCAAATCTCGACACGCTAGAAAATGCAACAAAATATATGCAAAACGAAGAGACATTTGAAGAGTATATGGATTCTTTCTATAAAAATATATCCGAAAATGACATTGAAGCAATTTTGGCGAAATTATTAATATCCCCTAGAGGAGTAATGAGATATAGTGGGGGCGTAAAAGTAATTTTAAAAGCGATTGAAAAAGAAATAAGCCCAGAAGATCCTGAATTCAAAAAATTAGTTTTATTGGTTGCACAATGTGGCATGAATTCAGTAGATCCAGTGAGAATTTTTAAGCCAATTGCCGATATCTTAAGACATAGAGTTTTAAAGAAACCACCAGAAAAAGGTTCGAATAAACTTGCGTTAAAAAGGCTAAAGGACTTTCACGCAAACAGAGCAACTGATTTGCTTTCAACAGGAGTCTTTGATAATAGAAAAAGAAAAATAGCAGCAAAAAATTTAATGGAAGCTCAAGAACAAATTTTCAAAGAAAGATCTGCGAATCAAGAATCTACCTCTACAGAAAACACTGAGAAATCAGTCCAGGAATCGTTGAGAAAAAAGATTATTGATTATTCAGAAATATATAAAATAAACGAGCCAGAAACTGTTACTGACCCGATGGACTATGTTCTTGCACTAGCTCAAAATATGGGAGCCGTCGGTGTAAGATTCTTGCAAATACTCGGACAATATATCGAGATTCCTAAAAATTATGAATCCAGGTTCGCAGATGTTTTCGACGCCCAACGTGGACAAATAAAATGGACAGCAATTGATACAATTGAGCGAGAAGCTAAGAATGGGCCGAAGGGGTTTCAAGAATTCTGGTCAAGTGTAACAGATGTAAGTGAAACCATCGGCGGCGGTTCTTTAATGACAGTCTACAAAGTAAAATCTGGTGATAAGGACTATGTTGTTAAAGTTCTCAACCCTAATGCCCAAGAATTTATTAGACAAAATATTCAAGATATAGAGAAAATTTTAAAAAACAAGAGAGGCAAACTTGGTAAAAAGTTCCCCCTCACACTGAGTCTGGTACACGACCTAAGTTCTTGGTTGAACCAGGATATTTCCAGTAGACATAAAAAACAAGAGGTGGATGAATTTAAAATTGTTGCTGAGAATAGAAAAAGTAAAATGCACTTACCAGGATCTATATATACCGGCAGTCAGTACGTGATGATTGAAGAATTTATTCCAGGTAGAAATTTAAATGAACTGCAAAAATCCGATCGAGGATCGTACGAGGGCATGGTAAAAATAATGATTGAAGATTATAGGGCACAAATGGGCAACTTTTATGCAGATGGTAAAACTAAAATACATACTGATCCACATGTGGGAAATATCCGTCTAGGAAATGATGGAGAACTGTATTGGTTGGATCGAGGTTATTATATTGAATGCACAAAAGAAGAGATGGATGTAGTGTCTCCTATTTTAAGTGGAAAAATAAATTTATCTTCCGCTAGAAGTTTTTTTGATCTCCTCCTTCAGGATGAAGCAAATAAAGGTAAATCTAAAGTAAAGATTGCAAGTAGGTTCTTGTACCGTTTACAGAGTATCCTAAGAGGTAAAGGAGATATCTCTCATAGACTAAACATTTTTATCAAGGAAATAGGCATAGAGATACCAATAAGATATTCTTTACTATTTAAGAATGAAGCGGTAATAAATAAATTACTGAAATAGTGGGTTAAATGATATATCACTTACTTTACTAGTTCGATAGCCTTATTCTTTAAAATAATTTTCCCCTTCAAACATCCAAGTAGCTCTCTCTTCTGTATGTCCTCTCCCTCCTGTAAGACATATCTAGCATAACTCCGTATATCAACTCCCGATATATTCACTTTATCTTTAGTCCCCAGAAAGAATTTCTGCATCTTAGTAAATTTTTCAACGTCGGCTTTAATTTTTTGCTTAATCTCAATTTCATTTATATTAAGATTTTCAACTAATCCCTCAAATTGTTTCAATAATTCTTTTTCTTCTAGATAACCACATTTACAATTACCGTCTTTGGCTTTAGTGCAACCGTAATAGACATAACGATGCACATTGCCATTTTGTTGCTTTTTGAACTTCTCAGTAGCCGTTATACCTGAATCACATAAACCACAGGCCATCATTTTGGTAAAGGCAAATTCTTTTCCTTCAGATCTCAATATCTGACTTTTAACCTGCTCTTGAACTAAATCAAAAAGCTCTTTAGAAACTAGGGGCTCATGTTTTCCGGTGTACCAATTTCCGCTATTCCTAGGGTACTCAAATATTCCGTAATAGAAAGTATTACTTAGTGTTCTATAAATATTCCCTAAACTAAGATGCTTCTTTCCCGCGGAAGTCCTAAAATTGAGATCAAATCTCAACCAGTTATAAACTTTTCTACCGCTCCATTTTTCATAGGCTACTTTCTCAAATATTTTTTTAATGATATGTCCTCGCTCGGGATCAATAATGACTTGGCATTTTCTGTCCATCATTTTTTGGTTTAAGTATCCGGTAGGTGCAACTCCTGGCCATAATCCCATTTCAACTCTCGTTCGTAATCCTCTTTTTACATTCACACTCTTGTGATCATTTTCGAGTTTAGCTTGCGAACAAAGAATCATTAATAAAAACTTTTCATTTGGAGAATTTTTGAAGTGCTGTCCGTAAGTCCGAATTTCCATAAGCAATTTTTGGTCCATCAGATCAACAATGCTTCCAAGGTCACCTGCATTACGAGATAATCTATCCGGTGCCCAAGTTAGTATTCCGTTAAATCTTCCTCTCCGTATATCTTCGAGTATTTCCTTATAAACAGGTCGCTGTCCTGATTCTTTTGCCGAGTGGGATTCTCTTCTTATTTCCACAACCTCAAGTCCTTCTCTTTCAGCCATACTAAGCATTTCTTTGATCTGGGAATCAATAGACAGAACCTGTCGTTCTTCTGATTCGGTTGATTTTCGAGCATACAAAACATATTTAATTTTTACTGTTGGGGCAATGGCCATAGTGCCTATCAATCCAACATCCGCTTGTTTTTCCATGCCCGCCACGATATCAGACTGGTTGGGTAAGTAAAGCTTGATCGTTGGCAACGTGTTGGTAACTATCCTCTGTGATTTTAAGGGTCTGCGATAGAATGGGCGTTGGAATAATAGGGTTAAAAATGCTATTATTTCATTACAAATTAATAGTCGCCTAACCCTTTTATTTATAAAAGATATGGCATTAAATCCTTCCCAGTAAAGAACTCCTCGTCAGAGTACCTGGGAAGGTCATATCTGGAAACAGATGTGGATCACCGCAAGGTGGTCGCTGACGGGGAGCTTTTTGTTCCCCGTCAGAATAAATCCTTCCCAGCGATATGTATAAAAGAATCCCAGTGATAAAACTCACTGGTAACGAAATATTCAAAAATGTAGGAGATAAAAAATTCTCTGTTCTAGAATTCTGGCGTTATGGATTCTCAAATTTAAATTCAAATGTTCTGCGAGGAGCATTAGCTGAATTTATTGTAGAAAATGCTTTAAGAACAAGTCATAAAATTGATGTTCGTAATCCGTGGGGTGATTCAGATGTAATTTCTACAGATGGAAAAAAGATTGAAGTTAAGTGTTGTTCATATATCCAAGACTGGGATCAGAAAGACTACTCACGTATTAGTTGGAGTGGATTAAAAGCAAAACATCTTTTCTACGCATCTCTTGATAGAAGTTTAGTAAATCAAAGCATAAAAGAACGACCTATAGATTATAAGTCAGATATTTATGTGCTTTCTCTTTTTAAGCACCAAGAACATGCAACACTCGACATTCTAGATATGGATCAATGGTGTTTTTGGGTACTGACGAAAGATAAAATAAAAGAAATTACAAAAAATGGAAATAGTGTGTCACTTATTAAACTTCAGAAATTTAATATCAAACCAATATCGTTTAGTGAGTTAGATAGAGTAATACTAGATGGCATCAAACCGCGGTCTTGATCTAATTTTATTTCTCCCTTCTATAATGTCAAATCTAGCCCTGCTATCCAAATGATTAAGGTCACTATCATCGTGCGGTACCGCTATAGCTCCTGCTGAAAACCTGCAATCTTTTTCAGCGATCTTTCCAAGAAGTAAGGAAAAGGCGTCAGCTAAGTCGTCGTGTTTTTCTACCCCGAAGCCAAGTATTTGTTGAATAAGTGTTTCTGCTCCAGTTTTTGGAAAAGCTACTTTTCCAGACTGCACAAGAAAGCTAATTGATGTGAGTCGTCCATACTTATCAGCTATAGATCGTACTCCTTCAGCAGGATAATTTTGATGCTTTAGATGATCAACAAAGGAAATTTGAAAACCGTTATCTTCAATAAAAAGCTTACCGCGATGAAGAGAAGCTGAAATCGCTTTGGCTTGCTCAAGTATCTCCTGTGTCGTCAATCTTTTGTTTACAACATTAGGTAGAATATATACTCTTAATTTTTCTCCGCGACCACATACTTTTGCTGAAACCATCGCCGTATAGTCCGCATGATCTTTAAGAGAAATGGCTAAATCAATACCTGTGGCATAATAGCTGTGAAAGTTGTCGGGTGGTAGTAAATCGTAATATTGGATCCATTCTTTCTTGATTGGCTGATCCTCATTACTGACAATGTTTAGCAGATACTCGCGTTGCCAAGAAATTTCATTTCCTGATTTTCGTTTTTCTTTTTCGATATCTTCCATTGAAGGGTATTTCCCGGGCCATAAGATTTGACCGTCTTTGATAAGCGGATACTCTTTAAATATTCCGTCTATCCTTTTGTTTTCAATATTTTCTTTAATACGCATGAGCAACGAATCTTCATGCAAAAGATTCCCGGCAATGATAAATCTCGTATTTTTCTGACCAATAGGTATGACTTCTCCAGTCCACCACTCGTATGTTTTGTTTCTACCTTCTCGTGTTTTTGTTGAATCTATGTTTTCCACGTCATCGCCAATAACAAGGTCAGGACGATGTTGATTGTGTCTCATTCCGCGTATACTCTGCTCGCTTGAAGCCGCCGTAATTCTGGCGTTTAACTTTGAAAACACCAAAGTAGAGGACCCCCACTCGTTTGATACCTCGCGGAATGGTCCAAGGTCGTTTTTAAGAAGTGTATTGCTTTCAAGCTCATTACGCAGGCTCATCATGAATTGCTTTGCTTGAGCCTGCGTTTGAGCGAGAATGAGAACGAATTTTTTCTGTTGTTTCCCTAGAATCGCCCAGATAGGGTAAGAAGTGGTTAGAATAGTAGATTTACTACTACCTCGAAAACTGACGATAAAGAAGTTACCGAGATTTTCGTTTTGGGTCAAATTAAATATTTCGTTGTGAAAAAATGCCGTAGGATATGTTACATAATGGGCAAAGTAAAAGTGGAAAAAATACCAATGACTGTCTTTAGTTATTGCCGTTCTTACTTTCTTGTCCTTTAACATTTTTTCTATCAGTTTGGGTTGAATTATTTGTATTGGATTCATGTTTATTTTTGTTATCGTTAATAATAGTCGTTCCCAGTCTAAGAGCTTCACGCACGATTTTTTTCTGTTCAGGGGTCAGTTCTTCGGTATCTTCCTTGGTTGTAATTTCTATCTTGTCTTTGTAATTGCTATTTCGATGCTTGAGCCAAAAACTAATCGCTGGCCATTCCTTCTCTTTAATCATAGTCAGTAGTTGACTTTCAGTCATATCGTTTACCAGAGCCACACCGTCAGATAAAGCTTGATCCATTTTCTTTGAAAACATTAGATCTGCTCTTTTCCAACGATATATACTGTTTCTCGAAATTCCAGTCTTTTCACAAGCTACTTGCACGATCGGTACTTTTCTGAGTTCGGTAAAGAAACTATCTTGCAGTTTATTTTTCTTCATGGATTATTTTTGCTTTTTTACCTATAAGTTTCTCGTATCGACGAATTACGAGATCGCAATATATTGGTTCAAGATCGATGCCGTATACGCGACGTTTGAGCTGTTCTCCGGCAATGAGGGTACTACCCGAGCCAAGAAAAGAATCTAAAATTATTTCCCCTGGGCGAGTGCATCTACGAATTGCTTTTTCATGGAGTTTAGGAGGCTTACTTGTAGCGTGAAAATAATCTTTACCCGACAGACGTTTCGTCATCCAGACATCTATATGATCCGCCACCTGGTTGAGAAGATTATTACCCGTACCCATTTCCTTGTTCATGACTTCGTTTAGGTTTTGTATGTTGGGTGCGATATATGGTCGTCCACGCACTCCATACGTGCATGGCTCGTAGCATTTGTTAAACGCTACCGAAGGGACAGGGTTTTGGGAATTTTTCAACCACAAGCATACACGCTTATTTTCTATACCGAGTTCACGATATAATTCTTGGATTAATCCTATATATGTTTGATCTGACCAGTAAAATACATGTACGTCATTTTTAGCGACAGTCAGGGCGTTTACTAAACTTTTCTTTAGAAATTCTTTGTATTCTTTATCAGTCCTGTTGTCTATAACATTTCCTCCATAATTGGCTTTGCCACCTATACCTCCGTTATAATCAAGAGAGATATTAAATGGCGGGTCGTTGTATATCATTGAAGCCTTTTCCTTCCCAAAAAGTCTTTTAAGAACTGAAGGGTCTTCTGCACTACCGCAGATTAGTTTATGTGGACCCATAATAATCAGGTCGCCTAATTTAGTTTTTGGTTTTTTTATCTTAGCAAGCTCAGCTTTTTCGTCGAAGTTATCATCTTCTGCTTCAAGATTTTCAGTCCACAGTTTTGAGAGATCGGTATCTGGAAAACCGATGTCGCTGAGCAAATCCATTTTAAAGTACTTTAACTTTTGAAAATCCCATTCTCCATCGTTCAAGTTGCTCTCTAGAGCAATTTTCTCTCTTTCTTCTTTTGAAAGTTTGCGATTAGGTATAAGGACATTCACTTCCGTTATTCCGAGTTTTGTGAGGGCGGCTTTCCTTTGGTTCCCTGACAAAATCGTGTTGTCTGTATCAATTACAATTGAACTGTGAAAGCCACGTTGTTTGATTCGTTCTATCAACTGAGAGAATTTTGCTTTTCCAATTTTGCGCGGATTTTCGCTCCAAACTTTCAAGTCCTTAACTTTTCTAACCCCTGCACTCCAAACCAATGCTGTTTTAGACATATATTTTTTGCTATTAAAATAATAAAAGCACCTCCAATCCTAAAATGGTTTAGTGCTTTTAAAAATTCAGCGACAAAAAAAGACCGAATCAAAAAAACATAAAGCCAATATAGGTTTACATTTCCTTAATCCGATCTTCTTCCGACGTAATAGTATTTTGAGACAAGGCTCGGTCCACTACATCGCAGTTGTTTTGATCAGACCTAAATTAATTAACCGTTTATGCTTCTGAGTGGGTATGATTGCCCAGCACTTTAGATTAATTAATTTTGGAATATTTCTTAAATTGAAAAGGTACTCCTTAATATTATCATGTAACTAAGAGTAGTCAATAGGTTTTAGAGAGTTTTTTGTAGCGCAAATCAGGTTGTAAATATTGTAAATAAATAGTAAACGACAGAAATAAAATACTTAATTCACATGAATAATTTTATATTTGATTGTAAATTGATTCTTAAAATTATAACAATTTCAAAAAATACTTATCCACAGTTATAATCTGGTATAATGATAAATATATGTTGCAAACAATTTCCCTGAGTAAACATTTAGAGATAGCAAGAATAGATCTTGAAAACCTGGGAGTTTTTGATACTACTCTGGGTATTGATACTGAACTTTTTGTTGATCCTAAACTTTTGGTGAATTCAAAAATTAAAGAATTTACTAAATCAAGAGAAAAAATTCTTAGATATTTTCAGCAGTTATTAAGAATACACAAACAATCGATAAAATCAGCGCGCTTGCGTGATAAGGCTCGAGATATGTTAGCTGTTCCGGAACCGGAAGGTCTTTCAATAGGATATGGAAGTAAGACAGATAACGGTACCTCTATTGCAAAAAACGTAGCAAATAGGATTTTGCTATCCGCAAGTGAAATATTATCTGTGGGCATTGAGGACAGTGAGGTGGTAGAACTTCTTGGACTATTTGTAGATGGGTTTGGGCCAGACAGTATGAGTGATTTAATTATTCACATAATTTACGAAGACTTTTGTGCTTATACGGCGAGAATTTCCAAAGAACTTGGGGTTAAAACCAAAGAGTACAAAATTGAGGGAGTAAAATATTTTTTACCGACACATCCTTTTTCGGGTAAACAAATAACTTTCGTCCCATACTCACTTTTACGAGTTCTCCCCATAGCAACATCTTACGACGAAATTGCTAAGGCGGCGGAACATAATAAAGAACTAAGAGAACAATTTGACGAAATCGTATTTCCAGCACTGCAAGAAGTAATGAGTAATATCTCTAATAAAAGTAAGGAAGAAATTGATTCATTTAAAAAAGACCTTTCCTCATTGCTGGATATTTATAGAAAAATTGATGTTGAATCTTACGATCTTAAACGGGATGAACGTGGATATTATGGTATAAATCCTTTTATTGAAAAAGAATCAAAAAACATCCAGGCAAGAAAAAAACCTGCTAATGGCACAGAATTGGTTGAATCAATAAAAGAATTAATTTTTCAATTTAAAAGATCAATCGAGGATAATGGTGGTAATAATTTACTATATAGGAGAACTGACACTAATTCTCTTTTAAAAGACGAGCCACATCACGAAGATGTTTCCCAGAGAATATTTTATATGATTGCCGATTTATTCTGCCAACAGGCAAATATTTTATTATCAGCTGAATCAGATGCCGGGAGAGGCCCGGTAGATTTTTCTCTTGGCACTGGTTACAATAAAAAAGTTTTGGTTGAGATTAAAAAATCAGACAACAAAAATATTGAACACGGATACAAGGAACAGGTAGAAGCTTATCAAAAAAGCGAGAACGCCTTGCAAAGTTTTTATGTGGTAATAGTTGTTAAAGAAGTTAAAAAGATAAAAGATCATGTAACACAACTTGAGGCTATAACTACTCTCTATGAAGATAATAAAAAGAAAGGAATAAAAACACCTGAATTAATCATAATTGATGGAATAATACACCCATCACCCAGTAAGTTGAGATCAAAGTAAAAGTCACAGTGACGTGTAATCTTCAGTCTGTTTTTAGTAACTTTTGTCACTATTTTAATGCGCACGAGGTGCGTCGTTATGGTAGACTTAAAAAAGTCTCAAAAGCCTTACAGGTCTTGTTACCGAAAGGTTCTAACACGAGACGGCCCGCCAGGAATTATGAGTACAGAAAATCAAAACTTGAACAAAAATTTAGCTGAATTACATCGGGAGGAAAATATCTCCTTCGCTCAAATCGTGGCTGGGTGTATTAATGATTTAGTTGTACTTAAAGTTTTATCTGCTGTAAAGGTCAGCAAAGCATCAAATGACACCTTGGAAGAATTTATAGATCGTTTTAGTAATCAGTTGAAGAGTTACCAGCCCGGGGAAGAAATCCCAGAGAAAAGAATTCAGAAGATATTCGGAGATGTTCAAATAGCTAAAATACAAGCATTGTTTGGGAATAACATACCTCAGGTCGAATTTACAGAACCACTAGAGTATGGAAAAACTCGGGAACAATCTATACAATTTCTAGAAAAATTATTGGCGAAAGTTAAAGAAAAATATCCGACCTTAGAAGGTTTTTTAGCTTTCGGTAGTAGAATCGATGTGGAAAAAGATTCGGATGAGTACTCTGATTTAGATATTATTGCCATCTTTTCGCATAAAAAGGGTTTCCCGACTAATAATGTAATGGGTATATTCCTATTTCAAAGAGTACTAGATAATGTAAATTCTGAAAATTTTGATATAGGTTATGAAATAAGTCTGTGCAACATTCTTCATACTGATCGTTTTTTAAAACTTATGAAAAATGAAAGTGGCGACGAAAATGGCATGAAAGATTATTGGTGGGGATGGACACCGCAAGGTGTATGCTTTGTGGGAAATATATCGGAATTATCCCAAGAAGTAATAAATAAAAGAATGCAAGAGTTTCTTAGTTCGTCAAAAATTATAGCTCGAAAAGATTATGAGATAGCAAAAATTCGTGATTTTATAACTGATTTTTAAAAAAATCAATTTAGTTATCTCAATATCTTTGTATTTATTTTTTCGCTTGCGTTAAGCCATTTTATTTCTTTGTCTCGTTTAAACCAAGTCATCTGGCGCTTGGCGTATTTTAGAGTTTCCGTTATTACTTTTTCTTTGGTGGGATTAAAATACTCAAATCCTAATTCCTTTAATCTTTTATCTGACACTCCGGTTTTTTTTAGTTTTCTTATTTCAGCGAGCAACCCCTCTTTAAACATTTTTGTAACTCTTTTCTCTATTCTTTTTTTTAAAATATCAGGTGGCAAATAAAGCCCGATTTTAATAAATTTATACGGAGGTTTAACCTCCGTGATTTTAGGAACTTTGCCGAGCGTCTTTGCTATTTCTATGGCTCTAACCAATCTAACTTTGTTTTTTGGGTCTATTGTTTTAGCTCTTTCTGAGTCTAATTTTTGTAATTTATGAAATAACACGATCGTGGTGTTTCGTATCAAACTTTTACGCAACTTGTTGTTCGGTGGAATTCCTGGAAACGTCATTCCTTTCGTTACTGCCTCAATATAAAACCCCGTGCCTCCGCAAATTATTGGAGTTTTGCCCTTTTTTATAATCTCAGCCATAGCGTAGATTGCTTTTTTTTGATATTCTGCGACAGTGAATTTTCTTTTTGGATTTGCAACATCAAGCAAGTGGTGGGGGATTCCCATCATCTCTTTTTTGGTGATTTTCCCTGTGCCTATGTTGAGTTTTTTATAAATCTGCCTCGAATCAGCAGAAATAATTTCGCCATTTATTTTTTTGGCTATTTTAACGGCTAAGTCGCTTTTGCCGGTAGCTGTTTGCCCTAGTATCACTATGACTTTAGGTTTTCGCATTTATTTCAAAATTTTTATATCCGCCCCGATAGAGTTTAATCTCTCTGCTATTTCTTCATAGCCGCGATTGATCATATAAACATTTCGCAAAATAGAGATACCTTCTGCAGCGAGCATGGAGATAAGTATAACCATTGAAGGACGAAGAGCAGGTGGACAGACGATTTGAGCTCCTTTGAGCGGCGTGCCACCCTGTATATAAACCCTGTGCGGATCAGCTAAGGTGACATCTGCCCCTAGACGATTTAACTCCGCTAAATATATTGCGCGGTTTTCATATACCCAATCATGTATCATTGTCTGGCCTTTAGCACAAATAGCAATAGGCACAAAAAATGGCAAGTTGTCTATATTTATTCCAGGATAAGGATTGGAGTGAATTTTGTCAGCTAATGCTATCAATTTGCTCGGCAATATTTCTATATCTACCAATTTTGTCCTTCCATTATTAGAAAAATATTTTTTTAAAATTTTAAATTTTAACCCCATTCTTTTTAATTTCTCCAATTCTAAAGAAAGAAAATCGATCGGACAACGGGTAATGATAAGTTTCGAGTCGGTAATCACGGCAGCTGAAATAAACATCATAGACTCTATCGGATCTTCACTGTTCCAATATTCTATACTTTTGTTTATTTCTTTTACTCCGTGAACGACCAAAGTCGAAGAGCCGATGCCTTCTATTTTTACTCCTAAAGCTTCAAGGAAGAAACATACTTCTTGAACCATGTAATTAGCGCTGGCGAAGGAAATGGTGGTAACTCCTTCTATCAGAGTTGCCGCTGTTAGAGCTGTTTCTGAGGCGGTGTCTCCGGATTCATACATCACGATATTGGCTGGTTTTAGTTTCGGCACTCTTACTTCATAATTTACATGAGTGGTTTTTATTTTTACTCCAAATTCTTCGAGGGCGTAAGTGTGAGCAGCGATAGTACGTTTTCCTAGCTTGCATCCTTCAGCGTGAGGCAGAGAGAAAGAAGATAAAGAATGAATAAGAGGTCCTAAGAACATAACAATAGAGCGGGTTTTGATCGATGAATCAATGTTTATGTTTTCCAAATTAAATTTTTCTGGTGGAATAACAAGGATGGTATTTTGATCTTGCCATTTTATTTGCGTTCCAATGCTTTCCATTATTTCTATCACTCTATACACTTCTTCGATACGCGCTATGCCGTGGAGGGTCGTCTTACCCTTGTTTAAAAGGGAAGCGCATAAAAGTCCGACGGAACCATTTTTGGAAAAATTTGTTTTGATGATGCCACTTAATTTTTTACCACCTTTTACCTGAAAATCGATGGAGTCGTTTATGCAAACGAGCTTATGTTCCAAGACCTTGCTTATTTTTGTCAAAAGATCAGTGCTGAAATTCTGTTCTCCTTTTTCCATTCTGGCAACGGCGCTCTGAGAGGTGGCGAGAGCAAGGGCAAATTCGTCCTGGGTGTGTCCTCGTTGTTCGCGAAGATTTTTAATAAACGCCCCTATTTGTTTTTGTTGTGTATTCATATTTTTTATTAAATTATTTTTTTAATATTAAATATTATATATCATATATGATATAATGCAAATACAGGCTGTGGAAAACAGGAATGTTTTTCTAGGTTACAAATAATTTCTCGCCGTTGCCAGAAACTGGTAAATTATTTCTTTTTTTGAATCTGATACTGTATCTTGTTCTTTAATTCTTCAAAAATTTTATATGAATTTGGAAAATTATTTTTTACATAATCAATCACCTGCGATTGAAATTTGTTCATCATTAGATAAGTATAGAATTCTTCATTATTTCTCAAAACAGGTATCAATCCACTTGTTGTGCCTTCAGTGTCTAATAGAATAGGATTAGTTTTAAGTACCACTTCTTTTGATTTTATTTCATATTCTTGTTGACTAATTTTTCCTTCCTGTAAAAGAACAAACAAAGAGTCAGTGTCATTTGACCACTGTATCTCCTTTTGTCTAAAATCATTCAAAATAAAGTTGCGTGCCTCGTTGAGAACCTTCTTATCTTTTTTGGATAAATTGTCAATACCTTTATGGAGGCGTTCATGTACAAGAATGTCAGAAAAATGTTCTTTTTCAAGTTCATTTTCACTGAAAACTATATTACCGTCTTGAAAATAAGACTTGAATCTTTCTACATCTTTTTGAATATATCCAAAATACACCAATTTTTTATAAAATAAATCTTGCTTTCCCTGACTGTCAAGAAAATTTCTTTTAAAATAACCACCTGCCGGTGTTCCAATCATGCCAGGGTCAACTATTTCACCGAAGGCAATCATTACTTTTTCGGGCACTATGTACTCACTTTCTGTTATGAGGCTTCGATTAATTTCTGACGTTGATTTTTTTTGGCTAAGTTTTGTATCATCTCTTTTATCTATTATACTATCTAGCTGTGTTTGACTAAATGCCGATTCGGCTCTTATTAACGAGAAAGTTACAATAATTACTTTTAACGCGTTCCTAACTAATTTATTAATTCTTAATTTTTCAAAAAAAATTGATGATTCAATAATCGCACTTACTTTTTTCTTCATTAATTCTTTATCATTAGTGAGTGGAATATGTAATTCTCTTTGTAAAATTTTTTGTGCTACTCCAATGCTATTAATATTTATTTCATATCCAGCAATAATTTTTCGTTCATCTTTAGTGACTTGTGTTCTACTAGAAAATTTACTGTTATCCAACATGTTTTCCTTCATATATTTAAAAATTTAAATAACCAATATTTGCCTCAAAAATTTTTACCATTTTAAAAAATAAACGATTAAATCTAAACTCCTCAGTTTTTTTAGTGGTGCCGGAGGAGAGAATCGAACTCTCACCCCTTTCGAGACACGATTTTGAGTCGTGCGCGTCTACCAATTCCGCCACTCCGGCAATCCACACATTTTACACAAATAACGTTCTAAAATCAATTTTAATAAAAAATTCGAATGTGTTAGAATGGATCCATGTCCAATTTATATTCTAACTCAATTTTCTGGATTGACACCGATAAAATCAAACCAAATCCGTATCAACCAAGGCGGGACTTTGACGAAGCGCGGCTTCAAGATTTGGCCGATTCAATAAAACAATACGGAGTGCTTCAACCTCTCACCGTTTCTCGCATGGAACTCGAAAAAGAAGGAGGAGGTCTCACTATAGAATATGAATTAATTGCCGGAGAACGTAGATTGCGAGCCGCCAAGTTGGCTAGGGTATCCCAGGTCCCTGTCATCATAAGGGAAGGAGATACGGGAATGATGAAACTCGAACTTGCTATTATTGAAAATCTTCAACGCGAAGACTTGAACGTTGTAGATCGTGCTCGCGCTTTTTTTCAGTTGTCAAATGAATTTAAATTTACTCATGCAGAGATAGCCAGGAAAATGGGGAGGAGTAGGGAATATGTGTCCAACACCCTACGTATTTTATCTTTACCGGAAGAAATACTTGCTGGTTTGTCGGAAGGCAAAATCACCGAAGGACATACTAGACCGTTACTTATGCTAGTAGACCACCCCGAAGAGCAAATAGTTTTGTTCAAAGAAATTTTATACAAAAAGATAACAGTACGCGAAGCGGAAAGATTGGCACGAAGAACAGCCTTTGATCGTGTTCGCAAAAAAGAATATATGCCGGATCCGGAAATAACGGAGCTTGAAGAAGAATTTCAAGACAAGCTTGGCACCCGGGTGCATATAGATAGACATGAATTAGGTGGGCAGATAAGAATAGATTTTTTCTCTACTGATGATTTACGGACAATTTTAGATTCGATAAATAATGGAACTTTTGAAAGAAAACCAGGAGACTTGCCTTCGCAGGCAGGAATGTTGGCAAATTATATTGCTAAGAATAATAGCGAAATTAGCGACTCAACTGCCGGGGAAATCAAAACTCCCACGGACGATAGGACAAAGGACGAGGTGAAGGACGATGACGCTACACTCTACGATATTTCAAATTTCAGTGTTTAAGAACGGCCGAAGGATTTAAGTTTTGAAAGCAAACTATTTTTTTCCACATAAGATCTTATATGTTTTTTAGCTATGCTTGTTTTGACGTGTTCTAGCCACTTACTCGAAGGGTGTGCGTCTTTTTTTGTCATTATCTCTACGATGTCTCCATTTTTCAACTTGTAGTGGAGAGGGGCTATTTTGTTGTTTACTTTCGCGCCGACTACATGGTCACCGATGTCTGAATGTATAGTATAGGCAAAATCTATAGGACATGAATCTTCCGGCAGATCGACGACATCGCCCTCGGGGGTGAAGATAAATATACGATCGTTAAAAAAATCTGTCTTCAAATGTTCTAAATATTTTTGCGGTTCATTTAATTCACGATTTACGTCTTTTAGTTCTTCTATCCACTTAAATTGAGATTTGTCGTCGATGTTTTTGTCCTGTTTTTTTTCTTTATAAGCGAAATGAGCGGCAATACCATAAGCCGCTTCAGCATGCATCTCTTCCGTTCTGATTTGGATTTCCGCTGTCCCTCCAGAGCCAGTAAAAATAGTAGTGTGAATAGAGCGATAACCGTTTGATTTTGGTATAGCTATATAATCTTTGATCCTGCCTGGTACTGGTCTCCAGATGCCATGAATTATTCCCAAAACTCGATAACAATCTTCTATGCCTTCCACGACTACTCGAAGAGCAACAATGTCAAATACTTTTCCCATGTCCATCTCACGTTTTAAAAGTTTTTTCCAAAGACTGTATTTGTGTTTCAAGCGGTAGTTTATTTCAACTATTTTTACTTTGTTTTTCTTTAACTCTTTTTCCAGTTCGTCGCGTACCTCTGCCAAATGTTTCTCGTACGATTCTCTTTGTTCCTTTATCAATTCTTCTATTTGCATGCATTCTTTAGGGTAAGCGAAAGGAAAGGCGGCATCTTCTAATTCACCTTTCAATTTTCCCATTCCGAGACGATTCGCAAGGGGAGCATAAACTTCGATAGATTCTATGGCTATACGTTGCCTCTTATCTTCTCGTAAAAATTGGAGTGTACGCAAATTGTGCAGTCTGTCTGCAAATTTAATAATAACCACTCGCAAATCATTCGTCATCGCGATAAAAAATTTCCTCAAACTCTCCACATGCCGTTCATGTCCGCGATACTTCAAAGTTCCTAGTTTTGTCACGCCATTCACTAAGAAAATAATATTTTCTCCAAAACCCTTCTTCATTTCTTCTCCCGTTATTTTTGTATCTTCCAAGACGTCATGGAGAAGCGCGGCTGCCACCGTCTCGGCATCCATTCCGAAAGTGGCCACTATCTTGGCTGTCTCAAAAAGGTGCGCGAAATAGGAACTTCCATCAAGTCTCTTTTGTCCTTCATGTGCCCGCAGGGCCAAAGCGTAAGCTTTAGTTATAAGCTCTTCCTCTTTTTTCGTCACTTTACCTCTCATTAAATCGGTTATTTCCTTCACGTTTGGCATAGTTGGATTATAGCAACAAACAAACTACCTTGACAAATATTGTATACTCTATATATTTATATAATGCCGGAAGTAATCGGGGGTTTAAAAAAAATTTTACAACTTGCACCCTTACTTACTTTGCTTTTTGTGCCTAAAACTGATGCACAAAATCTTCGCGAAGCATTTAATACTACATCTTCTCCTGCTAAATCTGTTACAACACCAGAGATAACTGGTTCTTTTGTCGCAACAACGGTTGATACTTTAATAAAAAAAGCGCAGACTGCACAGAAAGAACAACCTGGAGACAAACCAAGTCCTGAACTTTTTTTATATGGAGATACTTATAAAAATTTGGGTTTAATTTTTAGTGCTCCAATTAAAGTAGGTAAAAAAGAATTTTCTTTAAGTATCAATTATGAACAGTTGCCAGGCTATAAGGCTAGCTGGGCTGGGGTAGAAGACATAATTTCTCTTGGGATAGGTCATCATGTTTTAAAATTTGGACCTTCAATAGAGATCGAAAAAGCAGATGGAGTTAATGGTCTAAATACAAGTCTTAGATTGTCTTTGAGTGCAGATATAGGAGACTTAGTTACTATTAATTTGGCGCATATTTTACCTTTAGACAGTAATAGCTTATATCATTCTAAGGGAAATATAGACCTACAAACAGATTTATATGTAGGGAATTTGGATATTTATAATAGAGTTATTCTGGATGGAACTTCTATATTTTATACTGGTGTTATAACATTACCTGTTATTCATTTAAAACAGTTTACAATACATGGGGGTATAGTGTTTGACGACCGAATTATTAAGGATGGGATCCCAGGGGCATTTTTAGCCTTAGAAATTAAATCTGACAAATAAAATTATTCAACTTTGTTTAATCTATCCGGTCTATAGTTAAGGCATTTGTTATTACTACATCTCTCTGGTATCGTTTTTGTACCCTCCATCATCAAGCTTCCGCACGTATTACAGGTCTTGCCTGTAGGGCGAGCTTTGATAGCAAATTTGCAATCAGGATAATTTGAGCAAGAATAAAAAATTCCAAAACGTCCGCGTCGCTCCGAAATGTCGCCTAAAACTTTACCTTGCAAAGTTCGGCCGGCCAATATTTCAGATTGGCTTAGGCCTTTCTTGCAAGTCGGACAAATGACTCCGGTTCTCTTCCTCGCCTCTTCCGCTTCGTTTTTTTTAATAAATTTGCATTTCGGATAACGCGAACAAGAAATGAAAGTTCCCGAGCCATCGCGTCTTTGTTTAATAACAAGTTTGCCCCCGCCATTTTTGCCAGTTTTTTCACCGCATTCTGGACACATCTCGCCTGTTTCTTCCGGTCCCTTTAATACTTTGCCGTTTAGCTGGAGCGCTCCGTCGCAGTCTGGATATTTTAAGCAGGAGTAAAACTTGCCTCCACGAGAAAGTTTGACTATCATCGCGCCTCCGCATTTCGGACATTTAATATTCTCCGGCGCGTCACCCAAGTTTGTTGCTTTCTCCAATTTTTCTTTTGACCTCACGTCTTTGGAAAATGGTCCATAGAAATCCTTAAGTGTTTTCTCGTATTCGCGCTCACCTCGAGATATTTCGTCGAGCTCATCTTCCATCGTTGCGGTAAAACTATCAGAAATGTAATTCATAAAATATTTTTCCAGGAAATCAGATACCACTTCACCGACATCGGTAGGGAAGAGAGTTTTGTTTTCTTTCCGCACATAAACTCTCTCTTCCAGCGTTTTCATTATCGAAGCATAAGTCGAAGGCCTGCCGATGCCTCGCGCCTCGAGCTCTTTCACTAGTCCTGCCTCGCTGTATCTACCCGGTGGTTCGGTGAATTTCTCTTCCTTGACTAAATTTAGCAGTTTTAGATCCTCCCCTATTTTTACTTCCGGTAGTTCCACATCTTCGCCGATGCTATCTCGGTCTACTTCGAGCCATCCTCTGAAAAGTATTCTAGAGCCTGTAGCGGTGAAATCCGGAAATTCGAAATCTAACTTGGAGGCCTTGCCTCCACTTGGAGGCAAGGCCTCCAAGTTCACGTTCGCGGAGATTTTTGTTTTTAGCAATTTTGCATCAGCCATTTGCGAAGAAACGGCTCGTTCCCAGATCAATCTGTAAAGTCTTTCTTGTTCTTCGGTACCGGCCCGAAAATTCTCTACATGAGTCGGGCGGATGGCCTCGTGCGCTTCTTGCGCGTTCTTTGATTTGGTTTTGTATATTCTTGGTTCCGCATATTTGTCTCCGTATTTATTTTTAATAAGGGAAATTATTTGAGCTTGCGCTCCGGCAGATAGATTAGTGCTGTCTGTACGCATATAAGTGATGTGTCCGGCTTCGTATAGCTTTTGCGCTATTTGCATTGTCCTTGAAGGAGAATAGCCTAGGCGCGAACTTGCTGTCTGTTGCAAGGTGGAGGTGGTGAAAGGCGCACGCGGAGTTCTTTTTTGTTCCGACTCTTTTACATCGACGACTTGCCAAGTTCCTTTTTGTCCGGCATCATATATTTTTTCAACCAGCTCTTCATCCCTGGGCTCATCTTTGCAAACGAGCGTTAATTTGCCTTTTCTCGCGGTCTCAAAAAGGCCGAATAATTTCCAATATTTTTCCGGAACAAAAGCGCGGATTTCACGTTCGCGTTCCATGATGATACGAAGCGCGGGGGATTGCACTCTTCCCGCTGAGAGACCATAACGAACTTTTTTCCAGATGAGTCCCGAAAGATCGTAACCCACGAGTCTGTCTAGCACTCTGCGGGCCTCCTGGGCCCTTCTCAGAGCTGTGTCTATGCTTCTCGGATTTTTCAAGGCCTCTTCTATCGCCTCCTTGGTTATCTCGTGAAAAACCACTCTCTTGATAGGAGCTTTGATTTTTTTATCTTGATTTAATAATTCTTCAATGTGCCAAGCTATGGCTTCTCCTTCGCGGTCTGGGTCTGTCGCCAGAAGTATTTCATTTGCCTTCTCTCCAAGTCCTTGGAGTTCATGGACTACTTTTTCTTTGCCTTTAGAAATTTCATAATGCGGGATGAAACCAGCTTCTATGTCTATGGCTTGCTTGTTGGATTTTGGTAGATCGCGTATATGCCCGACAGACGCGCGCACGGTGTATTTACCCTCCAAGTATTTTTCGATAGTTTTTGCTTTCGATGGCGATTCGACAATCAACAATTTCATATTTTCCAAGTATTACACGAATCGCATTTTTTTTGCAAATTAGATCAATCTTATTTCCCCCAATTCTTCCTTTATCAATTCTTTTATTTCCATAACGGAGAGGATAGCGTTTGCGTTCTGGGTGGGCATTTTCATGGCGCGGATGAGGTCGTCGCGCGGCATCGGTTCGCGGAGAAATTTTACCACCGCCGTTTCTTCTGGCGACAAATCTTCGAAGAGTTTCGCTTGTTTCTCCTTTTCATTTTTTGGCAATTCAAACCCCAGGGCTTCTAGCACATCTTCCGCGCAAGTGACAGGTGTAGCTCCTTGGCGAATTAGTTTATTTGTACCTTTTGAATTGGAAGAAAAAATCGACCCCGGAACGACTAGTAGATCTCTGTTGTATTCTGTGGTGAGTCGTGCGGTGATAAGAGTGCCGGAACGTTCTTCCGCTTCGATGATGAGCGTTGCTTTAGAGGTGCCTGCCATCAGCCTGTTTCGCATGGGGAAGCTCCACTGAGTGGCTTTGAAATCCGGATCGAATTCTGAAATCAGACACCCGCCGTTTTCTACCACCTCTCGTATCAATCGAATATTTGTTTTGGGATATATCGCTTCTTCCCCCAATCCTGAGCCGGGGAAAACCAAAGTCTTGAGTCCTACTTGCATTGCTTTTTTGTGCGCTATTGTGTCTATGCCCATAGCGAAACCGGAAACTATCGCTATCGGGTAGCCTTTAAGCCCCCCGATTATTTTCTCGCAGGCATCTTTTCCGTAGGAGGTGAATTTGCGCGAGCCGACAACACACAGGTGAATAAGTTTCTCATCTGGCAGGTCGCCTATGATGTAGAGTTGTTCCGGAGGTTGGGGTATTTCCAAAAGGGCCTTCGGGAATTCTTTTTTGGCTAATTTCCTTATTTTCATAATCTGTATTATAATACGAAATATGCTAGATATAAAATTTATTCGGGAAAACAAGGAAATAGTGCAGGAAGGCGCCAAGAAAAAACATGTAGATATTGATATCGAAAAATTGATAGCGCTTGACGACGAACGCTTGAAACAACTCAAAGAAGTGGAAGATCTAAGAAGTGAAGTGAACAGAGTTTCGAATGACATTTCTCGCAACCAAGATGCGGCTCTAAAAATTCAGCTGATAGAAGAAATGCACGTCGTTAAGGAAGACATAAAGGCCCGAGAGGAAAAGTTGAAAGCGGTAATGGAAGCATGGCAAAAGTTCATGTTGCAAGTTCCGAATGTTCCGGATATTTCCGTCCCCGAGGGAACAAGTGATGAGGAAAACAAAGAAGTCCGAAGTTGGGGAGAAAAACCAGTGTTTAATTTTACTCCCAAAAACCACGTGGCCATACTAGAGGATCTCGACTTGGCTGATTTTGAACGCGGAGCAAAAGTTTCAGGTTTCCGGGGATATTTTATGAAAAACGACGGAGCCTTGATGTTTTTCGCGCTTTGGCAATATTTTTTAGATTATTTTGTGAAGGAAGGATACACTCCCATGATAGTGCCGTCGCTCGTGCGAAAAGAATCTCTCGTGGGGACAGGGTATATTCCAGGTGGGGAAGATGATTTATATAAAACACAAGACGGAGATTATCTTGCCGGTACCGCTGAAGTCGCCATGATGTCGTACTTTTCAGGAGAAATTTTAAAAAAGGAATCGCTACCGGTGAAAGTCATCGCCTTCTCGCCATGTTTCAGGCGCGAAGCGGGAAGTCATGGAAAAGACGTGAAGGGAATCATTAGGGTTCATGAATTTTTCAAACTCGAACAAGTGCTTCTGTGCGAGGCCAGCCATGAAGTGTCTGTAAAATTCCACGAGGAGATTACCAATCACGTAGAGCGTCTGATGCAAGAATTGAAGATTCCTTATCATGTGGTTGTTAATTGTGGTGGAGACTTAGGGTTAGGCCAGGTGAAAAAGTATGACTTGGAAACTTGGATGCCGTCTCAAAACAAATATCGCGAGACGCACTCTTCTTCTTACCTTCACGACTTCCAGGCTCGCAGACTTAACATCAAATACAAAGATGAAGATGGAAAATCAAGATATGTGCATTCTTTGAACAACACGGCTTGCGCTACTTCCAGGTTGCCGGCGGCCATCCTCGAGAATTATCAACAGGCCGACGGCTCTGTTAAAATCCCGGAAGTTCTGAAGAAATATATGAGTGGAAGGGATTTCATAAAAAAGTAGCTCTAAAAGCATGAAGCAAAGAAACATTCTAAATTCTCCTCGCCTTTTGAAATTTAAAAAAGAGAAACGCAGAACTTTAATAAAAAAAATACTTTTTCGGTCTTTTCTCGTTTTTTTGTTTTTAGCGGTACTATCTTTTCTCTCTAGGTGGGAAAAAATCAATATTAACGCCTTCGAAGTTGCAGGTAATAAAGTGATCGAGACGAAAGAAATAGAAAGTGTTATGACAGAAAGAATAAATGGTAATTATTTTTGGTTTTTCCCGAAGACTAACTTTTTGCTTTATCCGAAAGAGGCGATAGAAAAAGAACTTACTCAAAAGTTTAAAAGGATAGATTCTATATCTTTGAACGTGATTGATTTTAGAACATTAGAGGTGTCTTTGTCTGAAAAGGCGGCTTTATATACCTGGTGTGGAGCCACGCCATATAAACTAAACGAAGAAAAGGAAAAATGTTACTTTTTAGATGAAAATGGTTTTATTTTTGATGAAGCGCCGTATTTTTCTGGAGAGGTGT
>Ga0247727_10006166_pt1 | contig 23728 bp, 15 predicted proteins | sample WisWelCaveWW1625_FD_202498 | JGI IMG/M metagenome (GOLD analysis project Ga0247727, IMG submission 202498) | Biofilm microbial communities from Wishing Well Cave, Virginia, United States - WW16-25 | ecosystem: Environmental > Aquatic > Deep subsurface > Groundwater > Cave microbial mat | place... | reverse complement strand
CGGACAAGTTCCACTCCGTCGGGCCGCGCACCAGGCCGACCCTCTTTACCCAGCGATGCGCGTCGCCGTCCTTCGTGCTGCTCGTGGCGCTCGCCCGCCAGCGACTTCCCGACGCCCTGTTGCACGGCCAGCCGGCCTTTCATGGGAACGGTTCTACGCCGCCGCACCGCCATGCGGCCCGCACGGAAGGACGGCGGCTCCCTATGCGGCTCAAGCGCGGCGGTCGCGGCGACGCTTGCCGGGCGCATATCCCCCACGGTATTCTAGGAGTGACTTCGAAGCTCGCGATCCACTCTGCCAAGATGCGCTCGATTGCACTCCAGGACTCCGGTCAGCGCGCTGCCAAGGCCGGCGGCCTCACCGCGCGGGTGCTCGCCGGACTGCTGCTCGGGGTTTCGGGCTGGCTTGTGCTCCAGGCCCCACCGCCGCCCGGTCAGGCGCGGCAGACCCGCATCCGCGAGTCCTACGCCCGTCTGCCGCTGAGTTTCGAGCCGGCGGGCAGGGGGGAGTTCCTCTCCCGCGGCGGCGGCTACACTCTGCGGCTGGCTCCCGCCCAGGCCGTCTTCAGCCTGCCCGGATCAGCGGCTCCCGCGCGGATGAGGCTCGTCGGCTCGAATGCCGCGCCGCGCGCGATCCCGGAGGCCCCTCTGCCCGGCAAGAGCCACTACCTGCTCGGCAGCGATCCCGCCCGGTGGCGCACCAACATCCCCCACTACGCCCGCGTTCGCTACGAGAATGTCTACCCGGGCGTCGACCTGGTCTTCTATGGCAACCGCCGGCAATTGGAATACGACTTCGTGGTGGCTCCGGGCGCCGATCCCGGCGTGATCCGCTTCGAGATCGACGGCCCCGGCCCTGCTGTCCTGGATGCTGCGGGGGACCTGGTGGCGGGCCCGGAGAGCCGGCCGTTCCGGGTCGCGAAACCGATCGTGTATCAGGAGGTCGGCGGCCGCCGCCGCCCGGTCCTGGGCCGCTTCGTGACCCAGGCGAGCGGCCAGGCGGGCTTCCACCTGGCGGCATACGATCGAGGCCGGCCGCTGGTAATCGATCCGGTAGTCATTTATTCGACCTATTTCGGCGGGGATCGCGGCGAGGACGCCAGCGCCGTCGCCGTCGACAGCGCCGGCAGCGCCTACCTCATCGGCTCGACCAATTCGGCCGACCTGCAGGTCCGCAACCCGCTGCAGGCCCGCTACGGCGGCGGCGAATGCTCCGGCCAGCCCTGCTCGGATGTGTTTGTGGCCAAGCTGAACCCGGCGGGCACGGCGCTGGTGTACGCCACCTACCTGGGCGGCAACGGCGAGGATCAGGGCAGCGGCATTGCCGTGGACGGGGCGGGCAATGCCTGCCTGACCGGCCACACCGACTCTCGCAACTTCCCGACGGCCAACGCCCACCAGCCCGCCTTCGCCGGCGGGGCCGGTTTCTTCGGCGGCGATGCGTTCATTGCCAAGCTCAGCCCCACCGGCGGCTCGCTGGTGTACTCCACCTACCTGGGCGGCAACCGTGACGACGCCGCGGCCGGCATCGCCGTCGACGCGGGCGGCAGCGCCTACCTCACCGGTCTCACCTATTCACCCAATTTCCCGACCCGCGGCGCCATCCAGCCCGCTTTTGCGGCCACCGGCGGCGCCGATGCGTTCGTGACCAAGCTGAGCCCGGCCGGGGCTCTGGTGTACTCCACATTTCTGGGCGGCCGCAACGACGATACCGGCGCCGGCATCGCCGTGGACGCCTCCGGCAACGCCTACGCGGCCGGCTCCACCGGTTCGCCCGATTTTCCAGTCGCCCGCGCTCTCCAGCCGAGGTACGGCGGCAGCCCTTATGTCTATGTGGGCGACGCCTTCGTCGCCAAGCTGAATCCCTCGGGCGGCGCCCTGGTGTACTCCACTTTTCTCGGCGGGAGCGCCCACGACTACGCCACTGCCATCGCGGTGGACCCCGCCGGCAATGCCTATATCGCCGGAGCGACCCAACCCACCATCTCGGCTGGAAACTTCCCCACCACTCCTGGAACTCTCCAGCCCGGCCCCGGGGCGGTCTGCCGCGGCGACGTGGACTGCGCGCTCAATGCCTTCATCGCCAAGATAAATCCGGCCGGGACCGCGTTGGTCTACTCCACCTATCTCAGCGGCACGAGCGCCCGCGATGGCAGCGTGTTCGACTCGGCTTCGGGCATCGCAGTGGACGCCGCCGGCAACGCCTGGGTCACGGGAACCGCCAGCGGACCCACCTTTCCGGTCGTCAATCCGGTGCAGCGGGCGCCCGGAGGCGGTTTCGTTGCCCGGCTCAACACCACCGGCTCCGCGCTGCTGTTTTCCAGCCATCTGGGCGGGTTCGCCGGTGGTCGCGGCATCGCCCTCGACCCAGCGGGCAACGCCTATGTCACCGGGTTCGCCGGGACCAACTTCCCGATCACGCCCGGCGCATTGCAGCCCGGCTTCGGCGGCGCCTTCCCGGCCTTCCCCAGCTCCGACGGCTTCGTGGTCAAGATCAGTCCGGCCGCCGCCGCCAACCCGCTTCCGGCGCTGACCTCGCTTTCTCCTGTGCAGTCTGCCGCGGGAGCGGCCGCGCTAACCCTCACCGTCAACGGCAGCGGTTTCGTGCCGGCCTCCGTGGCGCGCTGGAACGCGCGCGATCGAGCCACCACCTTCGTCAGCGCAACGCAGTTGCGGGCGGCCATACCTGGCGGCGACGTGGCGGCGCGTGGTGTTGCGCTGGTGACCGTCTACAGCCCCGATGGCGGATTCTCCAATAGCCTGGCGTTCTTCATCGGCCCGCCGAGCCTCAGCGCCGGCGGAATCGTCAGCGGGGCCAGCTTCCGCCCGGCGGCCGACCCGGCGGGCGGCGTCGCTCCCGGCTCGATCGTCGCCATCTTCGGAACCGAGCTCAGCACCGCCACCGCCGGAGCCGAAGTTGTGCCCCTGCCGAGCGTGTTGTCCGACACCCTGGTGACGTTCAACAACCTGACAGCGCCGCTGTTTTTTGTTTCTCCAACCCAGATTGTGGCCCAGGTCCCGTTCGATCTCCCGGTGGGCCCGGCCGGCGTGCAGGTCCGGCGCGGCGGGCTTCCCAGCCCCCCGCAGATGGTTCGGGTGGCGGCGGTTTCCCCCGGCATCTTCGCTCTCAGCGGCCAAGGCGCCGGCGCAGGAGCCATCCTCCATGCCGCCGACTTCAGCCTCGTCAGCGACGAGGCTCCGGCGCGCCCCGGGGAGTTCGTCGCCATTTATTGCACCGGCCTGGGAGCGCTCCAGACCCCGGTTACGACGGGCGAGGTTCCTCCCGTCCCGCCTCCCCGCTCCCTCGCCACCCCCGAGGTGTACATCGCCGACCGTCCGGCCGTGGTCAGCTTCTCCGGACTGGCGCCGGGCCTGGTGGGAGTCTACCAGGTCAACGTCCAGGTCCCCACCCAGACGCCCGCCGGGACACACTTCGTTCAGATGCTCGTCAACGGGGTGTTCAGCAATTCGGTGACGATGGCCGTGCAGTAGTGGCCTGAGTCAGCCGGCCCCTGTCATTCCGAGCGCAGCGGGGAATCTGCTGTGCTGACGGTTGCCGGCGCGCCTTCACCGCCGATATGGCCGCCGCAGCAATTCCTGCGCTTCCTGCCGCGATCCGGCCACGTCCTCGGCCGAGGCCACCGCCCGGTAATGCTCCCCGGCTTCGTCGCGGCGCGCCAGCAGGTCGAGCGTCTTCGCTATCTCCAGCCGCGTGATGGTTCGGGCGCGCGCCGACAGGCCCTCCTCAGCCAGCGCCTTGCCGAACCACTCCATGGCCGCCCCCAGGTCGCCCTTCTGCCGGAACGCCACGCCCAGCCGGGTTTCGACCATCGCCTTCTCCAGCTCGGCATACTTTCCCTCGGCGGCTTGCTGCTTGCGCAGAACGTCCTGGTAGATCTCGATGGCCGCCTCGGGCCGTTTCATGAGCAGCGCCATGCCGCCCATATCCAGGTGGGCCAGGTAGTTCTGCGGGTGCTTCCGCAGCAGCTCGTTGAGGTAGTCGAAGGCCTTCTGGTAGTTGCGCTCGCGGGTGTGGACCAGCACCAGGATCACGCGGGCGTCGTCGGCCACCAGTTGCGCCTTTTGCGACGCCGCCTCCAGCTCCTGCTTGCCGCGCGCGCGGCTTCCCCGGTAGCCCGCCAGAAATGCCACCCACTTGGTCTTCCACCCCAGGCTCCCGGCCACGTACTGAAACACTCCCGTTGCCAGGCGGGCGTCGTGGAAGTTGGGATCGCCGAGCAGCAGGTCCCGGTGGTAACGGTTGGTCCTGACGCCGAACCGGAACGCTCCCCACCAGTTGCGTTTCAGCGCGGCCTCGAAGCTGGCCAGGTTCTGGTAAGACAGTCCCAGCAGGAACAGCGCCGCCCGATCGCCGGGCGCCTTCGCCAGCCGAGCCCGGGCCTTTTCGATCGCCTGGCCGCTCAGCTTGCGAAACCGCTCCTCGGCGGCCGGATCGACGCGCGGCACGTAGCGCGGCGTCTCGGAGAAGGAATCCGAGGCGGCAAAACGATCGATGCTCAGCTCCTGCTGGCTCCGCAGCTCCTGCACCAGGTAGGTATAGGCGAGATAGACGTATCCGGCCGGATCCTCCGGCGTCTCGGCGATCATGGTCTGGAAGTTCTTGGTCCCCTGCGCGTACTCCAGGCCGTAGACGTCGCGCAGGCCGCGCTGGATCCGCTCCAGGCGGTCCGGCGGAAACAGCGGCTGCTGGCCCCACACCGCCGACAGCAGGCAGCACGCGGCGAGGATAAGGCGCAGGGCGGTCATTGCGGCAGAATCACCCGCACCCGGGTTCCGCGCCCGCTCTCGATCGGACTCTCGACCCGGATCTCTCCCCCCAGATGCCTCACGTTCTTTCGCACCACCGGCAGCCCCAGCCCGGTGCCCTTCTGCTTGGTGGTGAAGAACGGCTCGAAGATCTTCTCCCGGATCTCGGCGGGAATCCCGGGGCCTTGATCACTGACGCTGATGCGGACGCTCCCGTCCGCTTCCTCGCCGGCCTCCACCACCACCGCGCCGCCGGGGGGCGACGCCTGAATGGCGTTCAGCGCCAGGTTCAGGATGATCTGCTGAAGAACCTCGGGGTTGCCTCGCTTGAGCCGCAGGCCCGGCGCCACGCAGCTCTCCACCCGGATCCGCTCCGGCTGGTACTGCCTCGCCAGCACCCCGGCGGCCGATTCCAGCAGTTCCGTCAGGTCCACCTCCGAATCCGCCTCCGGGGCCGGGCGCGAGAAATTCAGCAGTTGTTGCACCGACCGGTTCAGCCGCTCGATCTCCCCCACGATGTAGCGGAGGTCCCGCGAGTATCGGCTCTCCACCTCCGGGTCCTCGCCCATCAACTGCACCAGCGTCTTAATCGAGCTGAGCGGGTTCTTGATCTCGTGGGCGATGGTGGCGGCCACCTTGCCGAGTCCCGCCAGGTGCTCCTGCGTCACCAGCGTCCGCTCCAGCCGGATCTTCTCCTCGATCACCCGGCAGGTCTCGATCGAATGGGAGATCTGGCCGCTCAACCCGGCCAGCAGCGGCTCATCCTCATCGAGAAACATCCGGGGCGAGGCGTCGATCAGCAGCATGCCGATCCGCCGGTCCTCGTAGCGCAGCGGGAACACGTACTGGAAGCCCAGGTCCGACAGGGCTGGCTCCTGGTCGGCGTGGACCACCGCCCGATCGACCCGTCCGACCAGCCCCCGCAGGCGCTCGAATTCGGGCGCCTGGCCGCCGCCGAACCAGCCGACCCGCGTGGTCTCCCCCAGTGTCATCAGCAGTACCCGGCCGAGCCCAAAACTCCGCCCGACTTCTTCGGCCAGAAACTGCACCCGGCGTCCGAGATCCAGAATGCGGGCCGCCTCCTCGATGAGGCGCTTGCTGAAATCGGCGTAAAGCTGCGCGCGCTGCGACAGAAACCGGTTGATCCAGCGGTACAGCGGCAGCCAAACCAGCGCCGCCGCGAAGATGAGGCCCACCTCGATCAGGGCGCCGAAGGCCCCGAACTCGTCCTCGACGAACAGCGCCACTCGTTGCACCAGGAATAGGTAGGCGGCGAACACCACCCCCAGGGTCAGCGCGAATACCAGCCGCCGGCTGATCAGCAGGCCCAGCAGTTGATGGCGATAGACGAAATACGCGAAGCATAGCGCCGGGCCCTGCGACGCAAACACCAGCAGGGCGGACCCCGTCCCGGCCGCCACGCCCGCCGCCGTAGCCGCCAGCAGAGAGACGGCCAGCGCGGCCAGGAACCGGCGAACCGCTCCCTGGGCGCTCCGGGCGGCATTTAGACAGGCTACCGCCGCCAGCGGGGCTGCCAGCATCCCCGCCTGGGCCGCCTGGTCCTCCAGACGCAGCCAGAGGTCGTTCTGAAGTCCGGCGGCGAAGCGGAGAAACAGGCCCAGGGCGCCGGAGACGTGCCACAGCGCTCCGGCCGAGGCGGCCGCCAGCGCCACTTGCTGCGACCTGCCCTTGCCCCGCTTGCGGGCCAGCAGCACCGCCAGGAACAGGTAGAGCACCGCCCCGAGCGTGAACCCCACCAGGCGGAACGTGTTTGCGACCAGCATTGACTCAGCGACTCAGCGGCGACTCAGCGGCTCAGGCCGGACGATTCCTGGCCAGCGTCACGGTGAACGTGCTGCCTTCCCCCGGCCGGCTTTCCACCTCGATCCGTCCCTGGTGGGCGCGGGCGATTTGGATCGCGATCGGCAGGCCCAGGCCGGTGCCCACCTTCACTCCTTTGGTGGTGAATCCCGGATCGAAGATCTTCTCCAGGTTCTCGGCCCGGATGCCGCACCCGTTGTCTTCGACCGCGATCTTCAGCGTGTCATCGTCGCTCCAGGCCCGGATCCGGATCGCGCCCCTCCGGCCGGACTGCCGGATCGCCTCGACCGCATTCTCGAGCAGGTTCATGAAAAGCTGGTTCAACTGGCGCGGGGCGCACTCGATCTCGGGAAGCTCGGCCAGCTCCTGGACAACGTCGATCGTTCCACCGAGCTCGCGGCCGAGCAGCGCCACGGCGCTCTCGATGCCGTCGCGCACCTGCGCCCGCTGGAGCTCGGCCTCGTCCAGCCGGGCGAAGTGCCGCAGATTGGTGACGATGGCGCTGATCCGCTCGCAGGCGCTCTCGGCCAGGCCGGAGGTGGCGCCGAGCACATCCACCCAGCGCTTCACCGCTTCCCCCGTCTCGGGCGGCTGCGCCCGGCTCCACTCGCCGATTTTGTGGGCCGCCCGGGCGGCGGTCTGGGTGTTGGACTGGATCACCCCCAGCGGGGTGTTGATCTCGTGCGCCACCCCGGCCACCAGCCGCCCGAGCGACGCCATCTTTTCAGCGTGCAGCAGGGCCGCCCGCGACTGCTTCAGCTCCCGCTCCAGCCGCTGCCTCTCCACCGCGTTGCGGGCCACGGCCCGAAGCTGCTCCACGTCGAACGGCTTCGACAGGTAGTCGTACGCCCCAGCCCGCAGCGCCTCCGCCGCCACCGCCTCCGATCCGTAGGCCGTCACCAGAACCACCAGCGGCGGCTCGGCGGCCTCCCGCCTCACCTGCCGCAGCAGGCTCAGCCCGTCCACCCCCGGCATGTTGATGTCGGAAATGATGACGTCGGGCTGAAACTCCTTGATCCGCTCGAGCGCCGAGGTCCCGTCGGCGGCTTCCTCGAGTGTGTACCCCTGGTTGGCAAGGGCGCGCGATATCCCGTAACGAGCCGCCTCCTCGTCGTCGATGACCAGGATTCTGGCAGGACGCGACAATCGAAATCGAGTGTATCATGACGCCACGGCGGTGGTAGAATCTGAGGTGCTATGGAAGGCGCCACCGATTCCAAGAAGGTCTGGCAGATCTTCAAGAAAGTCCTGGACGAAAAGCTCGAGCCCAGCGAGTGCGAAAAAATCTTCGAGACCATGAGCCTCGACGAGCTGGCGCTGTTGCGGGATTACGCCGTCCAGGCGCGGACCACCGGAATCGTGATCCGAGCCGACGGCGGCTCCCCGAACTGGAGCCAGAAGCCAAACTGAACCCGCCATGCGAACCGCACTCAGCCTTCTGTTGCTGGCCGGCTGCCCCCTGGCCGCCCAGCCCGCCTATGACCTCGTCCTGAAGGGCGGCCGCGTTATCGATCCCAAGAACCAGCTCAGCGCGGTGATGGACGTGGCCATCGCCGGCGGCAAAATCGCTCGCGTGGCGGCCGGGATTCCTGCCTCCGAGGCCCGCGCCGCAGCCGACGTCTTCGGGCTCTACGTCACTCCCGGGCTCATCGACATTCACGTCCACGTCTACGCCGGCAGCGGCCGCAAGGCCCTCACCGGCGACCAAAGTGTTTACCCCGACGGGTTCTCTTTCCGCTCCGGCGTCACCACCATGGTCGACGCCGGCACCGCAGGCTGGCGGAACTTTCCCGACTTCCGCCAGCGCGTGATCGACCGCGCCGGCACCCGCGTGCTGGCGCTGTTGAACATCGTCGGCGGCGGCATGGGCGAGAGTGGCGAGAACGATCCCGCCGATATGGACGCCGCGGCCGCCGCCAAGATGGCCAAGACCCACCCCGACGTGATCGTGGGCTTCAAGTCCGCCCACTATGACGGTCCCGGGTGGCCGGCGATCGACAACGCCCTGACGGCCGGCAAGACGGCCAATCTGCCGGTGATGGTCGACTTCGGATACATCACCAAGGAGCGGAACCTTCTCACCTTGCTCGGCGACAAGCTGCGCGCGGGCGACATCTACACCCACTGCTACTCCGGTCACCGCGAGGAGCTGCTCGAAAACGGCCAGCTCAATCCGGCCATGCTCACCGGCCGCAAGCGCGGCATCTTCTTCGATGTCGGCCACGGCGCCGGCAGCTTCTACTGGAATATCGCCGTGCCCGCCTTCCAGCAGAAGTTCCCCCCGGACTCGATCTCGACCGACATCCACACCGGAAGCATGAACGCCGGCATGAAGGACATGATCAATGTCATGTCCAAGGTTCTCAACCTCGGCGTCCCGCTCGAGGACGTGATTCGGATGTCGGCCTGGAATCCGGCCAAGCAGATCAAGCGGCCGCAGCTTGGAACCCTCGACATCGGTGCGGAAGCCGACATCACCGTCCTGCGGCTCGACGAAGGCAGCTTCGGATTCGTCGATTCGGCCGGCGCCCGCAACGGCGGCTCCCGGCAACTGGCCTGCGAGATGACCGTCCGCGCTGGCCGCGTGGTGTGGGACCTCAACGGCCGCGCCGCCGGCGACTGGAAGAGCTTCCCCTATCGCAAGCGGGCCCGCCCGAAGTGATGCTCCGGGGGCGCCGCGCTGTTCTGGGCGCGGCCGTTTTCGCTTGCCTCGCCCCCGCCCAGGGTGTGGTCAATACCCAGCGGCCGCCCCGTCCTGCGCCCCAGGCCAAGACCAGCCTCCCCATCCCGAGAATCCGCTTCGAGGACGTGGCCGAAACCGCCGGCCTCCAGTTCCGCCACGTCTCCGGCGACCCGGCCGCCAAGTCCTACATCGTCGAGGCCACCGGCAGCGGCGCCGCCATTTTCGATTTTGACAACGACGGCAAGCCCGACATTTTCCTGGTGAACGCTTCCCGCTTCCAGTTCGCTGAAGGCGAGCCTCGTCCCACCGGCCGGCTGTTTCGCAATCGCGGCGGCCTGCGCTTCGAGGACGTCACCGAGAAGGCCGGTCTTCGCCGCCACGGCTGGGGCCAGGGCGTCTGCGCCGGCGACTACGACAACGACGGATTCCTCGACCTGTTCGTCACCTACTACGGGTCGAGCGTGCTCTACCACAACAGCCGCGACGGCTCCTTTCGTGACGCCACCGCCGAGGCCGGGCTGCCCGCTTCCGGAGTGCGCTGGTCCACCGGCTGCGCATTTTTCGACTACGACCGCGACGGCCGCCTGGACCTGGCTGTCGCCAACTACATCCGCTTCGACCCCTCCCGCATTCCCAAGCCCGGCGAGAACCAGTACTGCGTCTACAAGGGAATGCCGGTGATGTGCGGGCCGCGCGGCCTGCCCGGCGGCGTGAACATGCTCTACCACAATATGGGCGGCGGCCGGTTCGCCGACGTCTCCGCCCAGTCCGGCTTCGACAAGCCCGCCGGCTACTACGCCTTCTCGGTGCTCACCGGCGACTACGACAACGACGGCCGGCCCGACGTCTACATCGCCTGTGACTCCACGCCCAGCATCCTGCTGCACAACAACGGCGACGGGACCTTCAGCGACATCGGCGTCGTCTCGGGCGCCGCCTTGAATGAGGACGGCCAGGAGCAGGCCGGCATGGGCGCCGCCGCCGCTGACTACGACAACGACGGCTTCCTCGACCTGGTGAAGACCAACTTCAGCGAGGACACCCCCACCCTCTACCGCAACAACCGCGACGGCACTTTCAGCGACGTCACTTACCGCGCGGGCCTCGGCGTCAACAACCGGTTCCTCGGCTGGGGCGTGGCCTTCGTCGACCTCGACCACGACGGATTCAAGGACGTCTTCATGGTCAACGGCCACGTCTACCCGGCCATCGACAAGCTCGGACTCTCCAGCCCCTACCGCCAGGAGAAGAACGTATACTGGAACCTGCGCAGCGGCGTGTTCCTGGACATCTCGGCCCAGGCCGGCCCGGCTGTTGCCGACCGCCGCTCCGCCCGCGGCGCCGCCTTTGGCGACCTCGACGACGACGGCTCGATCGAAGTGGTGATCAACAACATGGACGACTCCCCGAGCCTGCTGGTGAACCGGGGCGAGAAACAGAACTGGCTGCGGGTGAGGACCCGCGGGGCCAAATCCAACCGGGATGGCATCGGTGCGCGGGTGACGGTCACCTCGGGCGCGCTCAAGATGATCGACGAGGTCCGCAGCGGAGGCAGTTATATGTCTCACAACGACCTGCGGCTCCACTTCGGACTCGGGGAGGCCAAGCAGGCTGACTCGATCGAGGTCCGGTGGCCCGGCGGCCTGGTCGAGAAATTCCCCGCCGCTCCTGCCAACCGGGAAGCGCTGCTCGAGGAAGGCAAGGGGACTGCGGTCCGCCAGTAATCTATGCCCAGCGGCTCCGAGCTCTTCGTCTCCACGCTGAAGCATTTCGGCGTCACCCACCTGTTCACCCTGGTGGGCGATCATCTCAACGACGTTCTGCGGGTGGCCGAACGCGAAGGACTTCAGCTCATCGACGTGCGCCACGAGTCGGCCGCCACCCATATGGCCGACGGCTGGGCCCGCCTCACCCGCCGGCCCGGTGTGGCGATCGTCACCGGCGGCCCCGGCCACACCAACTCCATTACGGGCATCGCCACGGCCTTCGCCACCTCCAGCCCCCTGATCGCCGTCAGCGGCATGCGCCACTCGAAGATGGGCGAGCGCAACGCCTTTCAGGAGATCGATCAGCTCAGCCTGGTCCGCGGCATCACCAAGTGGGCCGCCGTTCCGCCCGACGCCGCCCAGTTGCCCTTCTACCTCCAGCGGGCCTTCAGCGAGGCCGTCCACGGACGCCCCGGCCCGGTGCACTTGAGCGTTCCGTTCGACCTGTTTTCCGCCGAGGTCGCCTCCGCCCCGCCGCTGCCCGCGCGCCCCGAGCCGCAGCGTCCGGCGCCCGACAGCCGCGACATCGAGCGCCTCCAGGCCCTGCTCGCCGCCGCCGAGCGCCCCATCGTCATCGCCGGCAGCGGCGTCTGGTGGTCGGACGCCTGCGCGGACCTCCAGCGCTTCATCGAGGCGGCCTCGCTGCCGCTCTACACCGTTTGCCTGGCCCGGGGCGCGGTCTCGGACCTCCACCCGCTCTGCTTCGGTTACGCCGATCCCTCACTCAACCGCGCCGCGCAGAAGGCCTTCCAGGAAGCCGACCTCTTCCTGATTCTCGGCAAGCGCATCGACTACCGGTTGGCCCTGGGCGGCCCTCGCGTGCTGAACCCGAAAGCGAAGGTGATCCAGGTCGACATCCACCCCCAGGAACTGGGATTGAACCGGCGGCTCGAGCTGGGGGTGTGCGCCGACGTCAAGGCGACCCTCGAGGCCCTGGGCGGCAGCAAGGGCCCCGACCGCCGGCCGTGGCTCGAGCATCTCCGCGGTCTGGACGCCGCCTGGCGCCAGCAGCTCGCCGACACCGCCCAGGACACATCCCCCCCTCTGCACCCGGCCGCGGTGTTCCACCACCTCCGCGACGCCATCCCGGAGAACACCGTCCTGTGCTGGGACGGCGGCGACTTCGTTCACTGGGGCCGCGCCACGCTGCCGGCCCGCCATCCCATGCACTGGCTGCGCCTGGGCCCGCTCGCTACTCTCGGCGCCTGCCTCCCCATCGGCCTCACCGCCAGGATCGTCCACCCCGACCGGCCGGCGATCGTGATCTCCGGCGACGGCTCGGCCGGATTCTACCTGGCTGAGTTCGACACCGCCGTTCGCCACAAGCTCCCGGTGGTGATCCTCGTCGGCAACGATGGCTGCTGGGGCATCGAGCGCGAGTTCCAGCTCGGCGTTTACGGCGGGGACAAGACGGTCGCGTGCGACCTGCTGCGCTCCCGCTATGACTTAGTAATGAAGGCCCTCGGCGGCGACGGCGAGCACGTCGAGCAGCTTTCCCAGCTCCGACCGGCGCTCGAGCGGGCCCTCGCCTCCGGCCGTCCCTACGTGATCAACATCGACGTCCGCGGCGCCCGCTCGCCGTTTTCGGCGTACCAGTTGGAAGGGAAGAAGTAGTACCCAGCGAAATCCTCAGAACCAGTCGACGACCCGCAGCCCCGGAACCCGTGAGAATTCGGCGATGTTATGGGTCACCAGAGTGGCTCCGTGCGCCAGGGCCGTTCCGGCAATCAGTGTGTCGAGCGGGCCGATGGGTGCGCCGGTCCGCTCCAGGCCGGCCCGCAGGCCGGCTGCTGCTCGCGCAGACGTCTCCTCAAAAGGCAGGATCCGGGTCAGCCGCAGAAGGGTGTCGAGCGCCTGCCTGCGCCGCTTCGGGTCCGGCGACCTGGCGATGCCGACCTCCAGCTCGTAGAGCACCACGGCCGGTATTCCGATCTCGCGCGGCGCGGTTGAAGAAATAAACCAGGGTGTTGGTGTCGAGAGCAAACACTCACAACTCCTCCCGGCGGCGATCCACCGGCTGGGTGGAACGCAATTCTTCGGCCGTTGGGAAATCCGGCCAGGCCCCGGCGAGGGCCAAGACGGCCTGAGGCCAGGAAGTCTCAGTCTTTTCCCGGATGAGGTTTGAGATCCAGCGGCTGACGGACATTCCGGCGGATTTGGCGCTCTTCTTGGCTCGCCGCTCGGTGGAATCGTCCAGGTAGACGGTGACATGGGCCATATTATGTAGTATACGGCACGTATAATATATCGCGAGGGCGCGCCCGCAGCGTTGGTCCCCGCAGCTTCCCACGCGCTCTGGCGGACACGACACTAGCCGTCTATTCTAAGTCAGATCTTAAGAAACGTAACAAGATTCTCAGGATTCAGGAGGCCTTTGCTTGCGGGAAGGCTTCATAGATCAGTTCGTCGAGTTGAGCATCAACGCGGTTGAGCGAAGCCCGGAGCGGGAACGGCAAGACGGCGTCGTTGCTGGTGAACATCGCGACGGCGGGACGGAACACCCGAGCCTCCAGTCGCGTGAACAGGCGGGCGATCTTCCAGCCATACGGCGTCAGAAAGTAGCGATGTGTTTTCGGTGGCCGGAAGATCAGCCCCTTCAATCGCAGTCGCCGCAGATCGTAGGACATTTGGGGGGCCGTGTACTCGTCACTGGTGACGCCCAACAGATCGACCACCAGCGCCCGCAGATCGCGATTGTGGAACCCATCAATCAGGTGCTGGAACAGAGTCAGCGCCACAAACAGCGCCATGACCCGAGGTTGGCCGAACTTCAGAGCCGGCGCTTTCTCACCGTCTGTGGTGACGGTCGGTTGCACCACACGTTGGATGCTGTCGCCGCTCAAGCCGCTGTTGTGGCTGACGCGTTCGACTTCCAGCAAGCGCCGATTGATTTGCCGGCCGATCTTCTGCAGGTAGGGCAGATTGGACAAGCCTTTGTTCACGCCAAAGTCGTTGGGGTTGCGGAAGGTGCCCTCCGTCCGGCAGCCCCGGCCTTCCTTGAAATACTGCTTCAAGTCGAAGTTCTTGTAGTCGATGTGCAGGCTGGGGTGCACTCCATCCTGAATCACCCGAGTGCGGAACTCCCCCGGCGTCTTCTTGGTCACCACGCGGTCGAAGATCAACTGCACCCGGTCCGGCCGTCCCAGATCCAGGTTGTCGCGAATGATCTCTTCGAAAAACTCGCGGCCCCGCAACGGCCGGTCGAAGATCTGCGTAATGCTTACTTCCATTTGCCAGATCGATAGACTCCAGTCGTAACCGGCGGCGCGATCCTCCGGCCGCAGCGGTAGCGGGATCCGCTTCAACCATTTCCGGAACACGCGGTCGATGTCTTCCGGCCCCAGAGAGTCGCAGATCTCCTGTAGTTTCTTGGGATCGGCGCATGTCAGGAAGCCGTTGTCCAGAGCCTCGTAGGCGATCCCCTTCTTGTCCAACTGCCGCTTGGCCCATTCGTGCCCGTTCAGGCACAACTTCGTTCCCCAGGGTGCATAGCTGCACACTTTGATGAAAAGCGGCCCGAAGTCGGCGTCATCGATGTAGAAGTAGTAGTGGTTCACGTAGACGGTCTTGTCGCGCGTGTACTGGAACTGCCCGTTGATCTTCTTGCCTTGGAAGGCCTGCGCTTTCTCCTGCGCCACGCCGATGAAGACGATCCCGTCGCCTATGCCGCGCTGTTGCCGGAGCCTGTTGGCGACGTCGTCCTTCCGCTCTTTGTGATCGAACGGGTAGATCGGAATCTGTTGCTGTTCCGCCATCGCCTTCACCGCGTCGCGGAACTTCTCCGTTATCTGGCCCAGCACCACCGGCGACGGGATCGGCTTGCCCAACTGCTCGCGTATGAACGTCACCAACCCGCCCGATGTCACCAGCGGTCCGATGTACCCGTTCAGGTACAACCGGTCCAGGCACTCTACTTCCAGTGTGACATGTTCCTTCAGCAGTTCCGGTATGCTCGGCATGACCGAGATTCTACGAAATACCGCGCCTCTACGCTGGTCGGTTTGAGGTCGAAGACCTCGCTAGAGGAGCAGCCGAGGTCCGAGCCGGTGCAGATCGGCGGTGCGCGGCCGGCGCGGAAACCGGCGGAGTAGCAGGGGACTGCCGCCCGACCGTAAGGAATTAGCCCGGACAGGAGACTAGCACGTGCTGCCGGTAGAGCTTCCGCCCGGCGTCCCTGATCTCCGCCCGGATATCATCCAGCACCCTTGTTGTGGATCCAGGCCGCAGCGAATGGCATTCAGGACTGAACTTCCTTTACCATGTTCTTATCCTAGCGCGGAGGAGTCTCATGAACACGCCTACGGCCGTCCTTCTTGGTTTCCTGGTGGCCGGGCTGTTACCGGCCCAGGTCGATACCGCAACCCTCACCGGCGTCGTCCGCGACAGCTCCGGCAGCGTGCTGGCCAACGCCAAGGTCACTGTCCGCGCCGAAGGCACCGGCCAGACCGTCGCGCTCGCCACCGGCGCCGAAGGCCTGTACGTCTCCCCGCCGCTGCGGCCCGGCGAGTACGTCGTTGAGGCCGAACTGGCCGGCTTCGAGAAGGCCGCCAAGCGCGTTCGCCTCGATGTTTCCCAGCGGGCGGCGGTGGACTTCGACCTGGTGGTCGGCGCCATCACCCAAACCGTGAACGTCGAAGATTTCGCCGCCCTGCTGCAGACCGAGACATCCACGCTCTCCAACCTCCGCACCGAGAAGGCCATCAAGGAACTGCCGCTCAACGGCCGCAACTTCGCCCAGCTCATCAACCTGGCCGCCGGAGTGATGCCCGCCCAGACCCAGCAGGCCGGCAGCCCCATCACCATGAAGCGGGGCGTCACCGGCAGCGCCGTCAACGGTCTGCGCCTGGAGGAAAACAACTTCCTGGTCGACGGCATCAACAACAACGAGAACCACAACGGCCTGGGCATCCTGATCTTCCCGCCGCTCGACGCCATCGAGGAGTTTCGCGTCGAGAGCTCGGTTGCCGACGCCCAGTTCGGCCGCGGCGGCGGAGGCACCATCAACCTCAGCTACAAGTCCGGCACGCGCGACTTCCGCGGCGGCCTGTTCCATTTTCTGCGCAATGCCAGGCTTGATGCCAAGAACTTCTTCGACCGGCCGGGGGACCCCATCCCGCCTTACAAGCAGAACCAGTTCGGCGGCGTCCTCGGCGGCCGGCTTTTCCCGTGGGTGAAGGAGCCGAAGACGTTCTTCTTCGCCGACTACGAAGGGACCCGGGTGCGCCAGTCCCAGACCTACACCTCGAGCGTCCCCACGGCCGCCTTTCGCCAGGGCGACTTCTCGGCCGCCCCGCAGCGCATTCACGACCCCACCACCCAGCGTCCCCAGGGCGCGAGCTTCGCGCGAGACCAGTTTCTCGACAACCGCATCCCGGCCGGCCGCCTCGACCCCATCGGACGCAACGTTCTGAATCTCTACCCGCTGCCGAACCAGCCCGGCATCGCCAACAACTTCCTCTTCAACCCGGTCCGCAGCACCACCGCCGACAGCTTCGACGTCAAGGTGGACCACATCTTCTCGTCCGCCGACACCGCCTTCGCCCGCTACAGCTTCGGCGGCAACGACCTCGAGGAGCCGAGCTTTCTGCCGGCGCCGGCGGTCGGCAACGGCCCCGGCGTCCCCGGCCTCGCCTCCCAGCCGGTGAACCAGGTCGTGATCAGTGAGACCCACCTGTTTGGCCCCGCCAGGGTCAACCAGGCTCGCTTCGGGTTCACCCGGCTCAACCTGCGGGCCTTCAATCTCAACTTCGGCCGCTATGTCTCGGCCGACATCGGCGTTCCCGGAGCCAACATCGTCGGCGACATCCTGACCTCCGGGCTCAACATCTTTTCCATCAGCAGCCTGGCCGACCTGGGCGACAACGGCTTCTCCCCGGCCATCATCGTCAGCGAGAACTTCCAGTGGAACGACAACTTCAACTACATCCGCGGCCGCCATACTCTCAAGATCGGCGGCGAGTTCCAGCGCCGGCGCTACAACGCCTTCCAGTCCAACGTCCTGCGCGGATCGATGAGCTTTGGCACGGCCTACAGCTCGAACCCCGCAGCGCCGCAGGGCACCGGCCTGGGTCCGGCCGATGCGCTGCTCGGCCGTCCCGGCGGCGGCTCGATTCGGTTCCTCAACGGCACCCGCGGCTTCCGCCGCAACGAGTATGCCGGATACATTCAGGACGACTTCAAGGCCACCACCCGCCTCACCCTCAACGTCGGACTGCGCTATGAAAACTTCGCGGGCTGGCCGTGGACGGAAGTCAACAACCGCATGACCCAGTTCGTCGCCGAGACCCAGGATCTGGCGCCGGTCGGCTCCAGCCGCGTTCCCTGGCGGAGCGGAACCCGCGGCGACAACAACAACTTCTCCCCGCGTTTCGGACTGGCCTACAAGGCGCTCCACAACACGGTGTTCCGCGCCGGCTACGGCCTGTTCTACTCGGCGCCTCAGCTCGACATCACGCGAAATTTGGCGTCGAATCCGCCGGAGTTCATTTCAGCGGCGTTCACCAACAACCAGTTCGATTTTGCCGGCGCGCGTCCGGCTTTCCGCGGCTTCGACCGCCCGGCGGCCGGCACCCTCGACGGAGCGGTTCTCAACTCCATCGACGTGTATTCCCGGGCGCCCTACGTGCAGCAGTGGAACTTCTCGATCCAGCAGCAGTTGCCGGCGGCGATCGGCCTGACGGTGGCCTACGTCGGCACCAAGGGAACCAAGCTCGAAGCCCGCCCCGACATCAACCAGCCTGTTCCCGGCGTCACCGCTATCGCTCTGCGCCGCCCCTACCCGCGTTTTCAGACGATCAGCAGCTCCGAGAACCGCCACAGCTCGACCTATCACGGCTTGCAGGTGACCGGCGAGCGCCGCTTCGCCCGCGGGCTGAGCTTCCTGGCTGCGTACACCTACAGCCACGCGATCGACGAGGCGTCCGGAGATTTTGCGGCCCCCATGGACCTGCGCAACTTCCGCCTCGACCGCGGCAACGCCGCCTTCGACGTCCGCCAACGCCTGGTGGCAAGCTGGGCCTACGAGCTGCCCTGGAAGGCCCCCGGCGCCTGGAATCAGCTTGTCGCCGGCTGGCAGATCAACGGCATCCTGAGCCTCTACGACGGGCTGCCGTTCCAGGTGGGCTCCGCCACCAACACCTTGAACATCGGCAGCGGCACCCGCGCCGACCGCATCGCCAGCGGCGAGCTGCCCCCGGCCCGGCGGACCTTGCAGCGCTGGTTCGACCTCGACGCCTTCCGCGCCCCCGGCCCCCAGCGCTTCGGCCACGGCGGCCGCAACATCCTCCGCGGCCCGGGCACCAAGCAGCTCGACTTTTCGGCGTTCAAGAACTTCTACCTCAGCCCCGACAAGACCCGTCGCCTGCAATTCCGCGGCGAGTTCTTCAACCTCACCAACACGCCGCAGTTCAACAACCCGGCGACCACGGCCGGCACCCCGGCGGCCGGAACCATCTCCTCGGCCGGCTCTCCGCTCACCCAGCAGCGGACGCCGCGCCAGATCCAGTTTGCGCTGAAGCTGTATTTTTGACCAGCGGGTTAACGAATCTCGATCTTAATCCCCGCAGCTTCCGACCATCTCCCGGTCGGGGGCCGCGGCCGGCTTGACCTCCGAAGCAATCACCGGCTGCAACTGCACCAGCTCCGGCCCCGGCTGCTCCTTGAGGACGTGCTCCCGGTAGAGCTTCGCCATCCGGGCGTTCTCCTGTTCCTGCTTCACCCGCTCGACCCGCGCCCGGAGCTTTTCCTCGCGGGCGTTCTTGGCGATTCCCAGCCGGTCGAGGTCGTGCTGCTCTTCGGTGGTAACAATGTCCTGGCGCAGCACCATCGAGTGCTGGACGCTCGCCAGCGGCACCGCCTTGCCCCCCGCGAAGATCTCGTGACGCCCGTGCTCGTCGTACCACTTGGTGAGCGTGGCGGTCATGTGCATCTTCTCGATGATGTTGCGCCACCCGATGCCGGTGTTGTAGGCGCAGAAGGAGATCTCGCCCTCCTGGGTGGCGTAGGGGATGATGCACTGCTCGGTCCGCCGGAAGTCGTAGTTGAACAGGTCCTGGAACCACATGCCGGCGATGAACAGGAAGTTCCAGCGGTCCGAGCGCCGCTTCTCGATGTCGGCCCGCGTCCGCTTGCCGCTGACGTCGCCGTAGCTTTTGCCGGTGGCCCCGAACGTCTTGTCGAACTTCCTCAGCAGGTCCATCAGCCGGAAGTGCGTGGGCGCCTGGAACGAATCGTAGTTCCGCAGCACCGACAGCACCATGCCGGTGATCGACACCCACTTTTTGCGCGACCAGTCGTTGATCTTGGCCACGTCCTTGGCGAGCCGTTCTCCGTTGAGGAACGCCGTGACCGGCCGGGTTTCCTTGGTTTCCTTGTCGACCATGATGGCCATGCCGACGCCGCAGTTGGGGTGGCACCCGCAGTTGAGCTGGCCCCAGCTAGCGGAGGGCCCGTGCACCAGGTCCGACCAGTCCGAGAACGTCCCCATGAACGAGATCGGGAACCAGTCCCGCACCGGCACCCCCAGACCCGTCTGGTTCTTCACGTCGTGGGCCAGGTGGGAGAGCGTATACCGCTGCGCGGCCCGCCGCTCGTCGGTCACCGCCTCGTCGCGTCCGGTGAACGACACCGGCTGGAAGCTGCAGAAGGGAATCTTCTTGGGGTTGTCGAGCGCGAACTGGATGATCCGGCCCACCTGCTCGTTGTTGATCCCGTTGATGATGGTGGTCACCGGCACGATGTCCACGCCGGCGGCGTGCAGGTTCTCGATGGCCAGCAGCTTCACGTCGAACAGGTTGCCCACCTTGCGGTGCGCGTTGGCGGCGTTGCCGATGCCGTCAAATTGCAGGTAGGCGTAGCGCAGCCCGGCATCGGCCGCCTTCCGGCAGAACTCCGGGCTCTTGGCGAACTCGATCCCGTTGGTGGCCGCCTGCACGCTGTTGTAGCCGACCTCGCGGGCGTACCGCACCGCGTCCAGGAAGTAGGGCGACAGCGTCGGCTCCCCGCCCGAGAACTGCACCGAAAGCTGCCGCCGCGGCTTGATCGAGATGGCGTTGTCCAGCACCATCTTCACCTCGTCCCAGCTCAGCTCGTGCACGAACCCCACCTGGTTGGCGTCCATAAAGCAGGGGTCGCACATCATGTTGCAGCGGTTCGTCAGGTCCACCGTCAGCACCGAGCCCCTCCCGTGCTGGATGGTGCTCGAGCCGTGGTTGTGCAGCGCCGCATCGGCGTGCGCCCGGATGTCGCGCCCCGGGAACACCTGCTCCAGGTGCCGGAAAAACTCCACGTCGATCGCCATCACGTCCTCGAAGTGGCCGTGCTTGGGGCAATCCTTCACCATCAGGATCTTGCCGTCCCGCTCGATCACCTGCGCCTTGATCTCGCCCACCGCCTCCTTCAGCAGGATCTTGGAGTCCAGCTTCCCGTCCACGATCTGCTGGCGGATCTCGGGCACGCACCGCGGGCACAGCGAATCGGTGGTGCGGGGCCACCCCAGCGGTGGCTTTGTTTTTTCGTATGACTTCAGCAGCGGCTTTTCAGACCACTTCGGCGTGAACGACGGATTCTCGGCAATCCGCTCGTTGAAGTACCGGAAGGCGTGCCACAGCCCGTTGGCGGCGATCGCAACGCCCTTCTCCACGTACTTGATCGGCTTGTGCATTCGACAAGTCTCCTGGCGGACCTACAGCGTTAGACACTACCGCCGCACGGATCCACCTTGCATAGTAGGCCACTGAAGACGCCTCCGCCCATCAGAATCCGTCAAACTGCGTCTTTTGAACGCCGTACGGCAAAATCCCAGGTTAAACGGGCAAGCCGACCAGCGGCCGGCTCCGCGGATCTAAGTTCTTTACTGTCAATCGTTTACATTCCAGAACGCGAAAACTTCGCAGCGCTGCGCCGGGACTGGAGCACGGTGCTACGATAGCACCCATGGCTACGCAAACCGTTCCCACCCTGCAAGGCGTCGAAATCCGCGGCGGCTTCACCGAGCTTGCTTCCCAGGTCCTCACCACGCCGGCTCTGGAGTTCCTGGCAAAGCTGGCCCGCAGCTTCGAGGACCGCCGGCTGCAACTGCTGGCCGCCCGCGTCAGCCGCCAGCAGGAGCTGCGCGACGGCAAGATGCCGGACTTCCTGCCCGAAACCCGCTCCATTCGGGACCAGGAATGGACCGTGGCCACCATTCCCAACGACCTGCTCGACCGCCGTGTGGAGATTACGGGCCCGGTCGACCGCAAGATGATCATCAACGCTCTCAACTCCGGCGCGAACGTCTTCATGGCCGACTTCGAGGACTCCAACTCGCCCACCTGGCAGAACAACATCGAGGGCCAGATCAACCTCCGCGACTACGTTCGCGGCGGGATCTCCTATACCAGCCCCGAAGGCAAGCGCTACGAGCTCAACGCTAAGGTCGCCACCTTGCTGGTGCGGCCGCGCGGGTGGCACCTGGTTGAGAAGCACCTCCTCGTCGACGGCCGCCCCATCTCGGCGTCTCTGTTCGACTTCGGCCTGTTCTTCTTCCACAACGCCGCCGGCCTGATGGCCAAGGGCACGGGGCCCTACTTCTACCTTCCGAAGATGGAGAGCCACCTGGAGGCCCGGCTGTGGAACGACGTCTTCCTGCTGGCCCAGGATTCTTTGGGTCTCCCGCGCGGCAGCATTCGCGCGACGGTTCTGATCGAGACCATCCTGGCATCCTTCGAGATGGACGAAATCCTCTGGGAGCTGCGCGACCATTCCTCGGGACTCAACTGCGGCCGGTGGGACTACATCTTCAGCGTGATCAAGAAATTCCGCGACCGGCCCGACTTCGTGTTCCCCAACCGGGCCCAGGTCACGATGGACCGGCACTTCCTGAGCTCCTACGTGCAGTTGCTGATCCGGACTTGCCACCGCCGCGGCATACACGCCATGGGCGGCATGGCCGCGCAGATCCCGATCAAGAACGATCCGGCGGCCAACGAAGCGGCCCTGGCCAAGGTTCGCGCCGACAAGCTGCGGGAGGTTCAGGCCGGCCACGACGGTACCTGGGTGGCCCATCCGGGCCTGGTCTCGGTGGCCAAGGACATCTTCGACGCCGGCATGCGGCAGGCCCACCAGATCGCCCTCCGGCGCGAAGACGTTCGCATCACCGCCCAAGATCTGCTGACGGTGCCGGATGGCGACATCACCGAAGACGGCCTGCGGCTCAACATCGACGTCGGCATCCAGTACCTGGAAGCCTGGCTGAGGGGCAACGGCTGCGTCCCGATCTACAACCTGATGGAGGACGCCGCCACCGCCGAGATCTCCCGCTCCCAGGTGTGGCAGTGGGTCCGCCACGGGGCCAAGATGAATGACGACCGCACCGTCACCGCCGAGCTGGTGCGCAAGACCATGCCGCAGGTGCTCGAGAAGTTCGGCGGCAAGGGCAAGTTTGATCTGGCCGCCCGCTTGTTCGAGGACATGATGACCCGCGCCGACTTCCCCGACTTCCTGACCCTGGTGGCGTACGAGCATATTGACTAGCGCCATCCAAGTGGAGCCTACTCCCCAAGTCTCGCAAGAAGCTCGGCGGTGGTAAACCACTCGACGCCGACACCTGCAAAGTCATTGTCGTTCGACCAGACTGGGATCTTCGTGTGAAGAGCCAGGGCCAGGAGCTCCACATCGTCGGGATCGCGGCGGCCAATTCGACGCTCGGCCTCGCGGATGCTCGCCTGATAGGCGGTACGCTCCACTACGCTCACAGGGAGCGCGGCGACGGCCATCAGCACCACATCCAGCGACAGACGCTTCTTTCTAGCCAGCAGGGCCGCATACTCTTGCACCTCCGAGAGCGTGATCTGTGGAGTGAGGACCTCGCTCACCCCTGGATGTTCGAGCGCTGCTTTGGCGCGGCCGCCGAGGACCGCGGAGAGGAGCACGTTAGCGTCGGCGACCAGTCTCACGTCGGCTCTTCCGCCAGGACTCGAAATCCGCAACCACCTCCTCCTCACGGAGTCCTCGCTTCTTGATTTGGCGCCGCACCTCGGAACTCAGTACGCTGAAGAGTTCCCGCTTCAACTCCATCGGCAGAGTCGCTTCAGGCCACGGAAAGAACACCCCAGCCAGACGCCCCCGGCGCGTCACCAGAATCGGATCCTTGGACCGCAAGAGGCCGGTCGCGTGGTCACGAAATTCACGAACGGTGCTGATCTTCATGTGGTCACCCTAGTGACCATCATAGCTCAAACCTGTTGAGAAGGCGCTCACCGCCGGCTGCTGCAACCGTAAGAAACGTTGACATTGCGTTCCCGGTATGGGAACCTAACGGAGTGAGGGTGATCAGCCGCGGGGCGATTCGCGCGTTCGCAGAGCGGCGCCCCGAGGCTTTAGAACCCTTGCGGCACTGGGCGAATGCAATCGAAGCTGTGGAGTGGAGAAATCCGGGCGATGTGCGCCGCACGTTCAACACGGCGGATGTCGTCGGAGACTTAACGGTTTTCGACGTTGGCGGAAACAAGTATCGCGGCATCGCTTTCGTTCACTACCGGCGAAAGGCTGTCTACATCCAGCATGTGCTGACGCACAAAGAATATGAGGCTCTGAGCAGGAATTCGGTGAAACGCTCAATTGGCGCGGGTTTCAGATTCTCGCGGTTCCGGCTGCGGTCGGCGGTTTTGCCCGCCCGGCCTGTCCGCGGCGGACTGCCCGACGGCTTGCCGAGA
>Ga0247727_10006165_pt1 | contig 23728 bp, 12 predicted proteins | sample WisWelCaveWW1625_FD_202498 | JGI IMG/M metagenome (GOLD analysis project Ga0247727, IMG submission 202498) | Biofilm microbial communities from Wishing Well Cave, Virginia, United States - WW16-25 | ecosystem: Environmental > Aquatic > Deep subsurface > Groundwater > Cave microbial mat | place... | reverse complement strand
AGAGCCAGGTCGGCGCGCAGCCAGCCGAGGGCCTGCTGGCGCAGGCGCGCGCGCTCGCGGTCGTCGAGCTGCGACGCATCCTCGCCGCGCCCGGCGGCGGCCAGTACGGCGCTGGCGGCGGCGGCGAAGCGACGCCGGGAATGGAGGTCCTCGGCGAGCTTCGGATCGGCGGCGAAGGATTCGGCGTAGAGCTCGACGGCCGCGTGGTCGAGGCCCTTGACCTGACACATCTCCGCGTACTCGAGGCGCTCCGCGTTGTCGGCGGCCTCGATGCTGCCCGCGAGGAGATCGGGGAGCTTCTCTTCGAGCGCGGCCCTCGTCTCGGCGGTCCGAACCCAGTCCGCCGACGGGTAGCGCCAGTCGGGGCGCTTCGAGCCGAGCTCGTGGCCGCGCCGGAAGCACGGCAGCGCCTCGGCGAACCGGCCCTTGTTCCAGAGCGCGCTCCCCAGGTTGCAGTGGGCTTCCGCGTAGTTCGGGTCGAGCTCGATCGTCTTGCGGTAGCAGTCGATCGCCTCGTCCCAGCGCTGCTTTGCTCCGAGCTCGACGCCGAAGTTGTAGGCGGCGCACGCATTCTCCGGATCGAGCTCGAGCATCCGCCGGAAGCCGGCGAGCGCCGCGTCGTGCTCGCCAAGATTCTGCAGCGTGACCGCGAGATCGAGTTGATACATGGCCTGGTTCGGCGCGAGCTCGACGGCTCGGCGATAGCTGATGACGGCCTGATCCCGGTGGCCGCTCCGGAAGAATGCCGAGCCGAGATTGTGGTGAGCGTCGGCTTCGATCGGGTCGAGCTCGGTGGCCTTCCGAAACGACGCGATGGCCTCGTCCACCTGCCCCCCGGCGTGCAGCACGATGCCGAGCGCGACATGGGACGCGGCACGCGTCGGCGCGAGGTCGACGGCCTTTCGGGCGCACGGGATCGCCTCGTCGAACTGCCCCACCTTGGCGAGCGCCTGGGCCAGCGCCGACCAGCCGAGTGCGTTCTCCGGATCGCGCTCGAGCGTCTTGCGGTAGCAGGCGATCGCCTCGTCGAACTGACCCTTGGCTCGCAACGCCTCCCCGAGCGGGCCCCAGACGTCGTAATCCGGCGCGAGCTCGAGCGCCTTCCGGTAGCAGGCGATCGCCTCGTCCAATCGCCCGGAGATCCGCAACGCGTCGCCGAGCTCGCTCTGCAGCCAAGGCGACTTCGGGGCGATCTCGACGCCAATCCGCGAGTACGAGATCGCCTCTTCCACCCGACGCGTCTTCCGCAGCGAGTCGACCAGCCAGCCGTACACCGGCTCGCGTCGCTCGCCGAGCTCGATGGCCTTTCGATATTGGACGATCGCCTCGTCGATGCGACCCTTGCGCCGCAACGAGTCGCCGAGGCTCGCGCAGGTGTATCCGTCCTTCGGGTCGAGCTCGAGCGCCTTGCGGTAGCAGTCGATCGCCTCGTCCTCGCGGCCGAGCTCCGCCAACGCCTCGCCCAGGTTGGCGATGAGGAATCCGCTCGTCGGGTCGAGTTCGACGGCCTTCCGATGGCAGGCGAGGGCTTCCTCCAGCGCGCCCTTGCCCTTCAAGAGGACACCCAGGTTGTTGTGGGCGATGACGTTCTGCGGGTCGATGGCGACGGCGATCCGGATGCAGGCAGCGGACTGGTCCACCTTTCCGGCTTCGTTCAGCACCTGACCGAGGTTCGTGTAGGCCGCGGAATTACGAGTGTCGGCGGCGATCGCCGCTTGCAACCAACGCAGCCGCTCGGCGAGCGCGTTCGGCGAATCCGGCGCATCCGGCGCGTTGGGATCGCGACCGTCCTCGAGCGCGCGCTGCAACGTCATCAGCAGGCTGATGTCCGAAGGACGGCGAAGCGCGGCGCGCCGCAGCAGCTCGCGCCTTCGTCCAGCGGGGACCACGTCACGCACGCTGAGCGCCGCGGCGAACTCCGGCGGTTGCTCCAGCGCGACGGGGTCGCTCGCCAGCTCCACGATCTTCTTCGTGTCGCGCGCGAGGACGGCGTCGCGGAACTCATCGCGAAAGGGATCGGCGTCCACGCGGCCGAGCACGGCAGCCAGCGCTTCCGCGTTCGGCCACCACAGGAGCCGGTCGAGCGCCAGCACGATCCGCTCGCGGATCGCCGAGCCGTCCACGATCGCGGCCGCGTCGTCGACCGACACGTCCTCGGGGCCGGGCTCGGGCGCAGGGTCGGCGCCGAATCGTCGGAGCGCTTCGTGGGTCCGCGTCGCGGCGACGTTCTCGTCGCCGAACCGGTTCTTGACCCACGTCCAGCGGAACTGGTCGATCGCGTCGAGCTCGGTCGAGAGGGCGAGATCGCCGGAGAGCCGCGCGAGCCGCTCGGCCTGTTGCTCGGCGCCGTCCTCGTTGGAACGCTCGCGGGCCGCGTCCAGAGCAACCCTCGCCTTGGCCGCGTCGCCGGCGCGCAGCGCGTCCTCGCACTGGGTCAACAGCGCGCGGGTCGCCTCGGCGTTCTTCACGAGGCGGTCCTTCTCGACGGCCGCCTGCTGCTCGTCCTCGATCTGGCGCTGGATCGCCGCCGTCCGGGCGCGGCTCTTCTCCACGAGCCCCCACGAAGTGCCGACGATCGCGATCAGCAGCGCCGTCAGCACGGCGGACGACGCGATCACCGTCGCGCGGTTGCGTTTCACGAACTTGCGCAACCGGTAGACCGAGCTCGGTGGGCCCGCGGTCACCGGCTCGTCGTTCAAGTGGCGCTTCAGGTCCGAGGCAAGGCCGTTGGCCGTCTCGTATCGGCGCGTGCGATCCTTCTCCAGGCACTTCATCACGATCCAGTCGATGTCGCCGCGCAGGAGCAGGCAGAGCTTATTCGGCTCCGCCCGGCGCTGCTGCGCCGTGCGCGTGGCGGTGTCCCCCAGCGTCGAGACGCGCGTGCTCGGCTTGTGCGGCTCGACCTCGCGGATCGTGCGCATCAACTCGTCGAAGCCGCTCTCGAGCAGCGCCTTCATGTCGAACGGCGTCGTGCCGGTCAGGAGCTCGTACAGCAGCACGCCGAGCGAGTAGACGTCGCTGCGCGTGTCGATGTCGAGGCCGCTCATCTCGGCCTGCTCGGGCGACATGTAGGCCGGCGTCCCGATCATCTGCCGGTGCTCGGTGAAGAGCGTCTTGGTCGTGAGCTCGCCGTGGGTCGCCTTGGCGATCCCGAAGTCGATCACCTTGGGCACCGGCACGCCGTCGTGCAGCGTCACCAGCACGTTCGACGGCTTGATGTCGCGGTGGATGATCCCCTTCTGGTGCGCGTGCTGGATCGCGTGGCAGACGCTCGTGAACAGCTCGAGGCGGGCGCGCGTGTCGAGCCGCTCGGTATCGCAGTACGCCAGGATCGGGATGCCCCGGATGTACTCCATCACGAAGTAGGGCCGGCCGGTCTCCGTCGTGCCGGCGTCGAGCACCTTCGCGATGTTCGGATGGTCCATCAGCGCCAGCGCCTGGCGCTCGGCCTCGAAGCGCGCGATCACCTGCTTGGTGTCCATCCCGAGCTTGATGATCTTCAGCGCCACGCGGCGCCGGACCGGCTCGCGCTGCTCGGCCATCCAGATCGTGCCCATGCCGCCTTCGCCGATCTTCTCGAGCAGCTTGTAACGGTCGATCTGCGCGCCGGCGCGCTCGGCGACCTCGGCGGCAGGAGCTTCGTTCGCGGCCGGTCCGGCGTGCGACGGCGCCGCCGGGACCTTGGGGCCCGTGGGGCTCGACAGGAATCCTCCTGCCGCGCGATCGGCGCGCAACAAGGCCTCGACCTCCGCGCGCAACGCGTCGTCCTCGCCGCACGCGCGGTCCAACGCGGCCTTGCGCTCGGCGTCCGGCAGGTCGGCGAGCTCCATGAACACGCGGCGCGCGCGCTGCCTCGAGTTCTCCGGCGCCATTCAGTCCTCCCGGCAGAGCTCGCGGTGGAGCACGGCGCGAGCGTACGACCACAGGCGCGCCGCCGTGCGCGGCGACAACCCGGTGGCCGCCGCCGCCTCGTCGACGCCGAGCCCCGCGTAGAACCGCGGCTTGACGATCGCCGCAGCCTCGGGATCCTCGGCCGCCAAGCGTTCGAGCGCGGCGTCGACTGCCAGGATTCTGTCGGAACCCGCTTCCGCGAGGCTCGCCAGGTCGCGGATCGCCTCGAGGGGGACCGGGGCGCCGCCGCGGCGGCCGCGCCGGCGGGCGTGGTCGACCAGGATCCGGCGCATCGCCTCGGCCGCCGCCGCATAGAAGTGGGCGCGATTCGCCCAGGGCACCTTGCGCGGGCCGATCAGCTTCAGGTAGGCCTCGTGGACCAGCTCCGTCGCCGACAGCGTGAAGTCCGGGCGCTCCCGCGCGAAGCCGAGTTGCGCCGCGTGGCGCAGCTGTTCGCAGACGACCGGCAGCAGTCCGTCGACGGCATCCCTGCCGCCGCCGGCCGCGGCCGCCATCAGGCGAGAAACTTCATCCGAGTCCGGAGGCTCTGGCGGCACTGGCATGAGGACGATCCCAAGGCCGGCTCAACGGAGCTCCGATGGCTCCGAACGTGACCCACGAATGGCGTAGGCTCTCGAGTTCAGCCACGATCGCCTCGTCGTCAGAATCAGCGCTGGCATCTCTGCTCCGCCTCGTTCTGCGATTCCTGCGCACCGATTCCTGGAGCGTGCGCAAGCCTATCCACCAGCGTGATTTGGGGTAAGCAATGAGAGCTCGGAGCAACCCGCTCCTACTTCGCGGCGAGCGAAGTGCGCTCGTGCACGCACAATCCTCTTCGTCCTCGAGTCCGAGCGAAGTCGACACGTCGCCGTTGAATTCAGCCGCCGCCTTCCGAGAATCTCGCGCCGGTCGTTTCCCCCCGAGTCACGGTCATCCCCCCAGGAGATCCTGCCCATGGCCCGCTACGTCGATGGCTACGTGCTGCCGCTCCCGAAGAAGGGGCTCGCGAAGTACCGCAAGCTGGCGGAGATGGGGAAGAAGATGTGGATCAAGTGCGGTGCGCTCGAGTACTTCGAGTGCGTGAGCGAAGACACGAAGGCGCCGTGCGGGCTGTCGTTTCCGAAGGCGATCAAGAGCAAGGCGGGAGAGTCCGTCGTCTTCTCGTTCATCGTCTTCAAGTCACGCGCCCACCGCGACCAGGTGAACGCCAAGGTGATGAAGGAGATGACGAAGATCGAATTCGACCCGAGCACGATGCCCTTCGACATGAAGCGGATGATCTACGGCGGCTTCAAGGTGCTGGTGGAGGGCTGATGACCGTTCTTGTGACCGGCAGCAGCCTCGGCGACCGACACTCGATGAGAGCGGTCGACCACTTCACCCAGGTCGCGGTTCGCGGTCGAGCGGTTCATGTCCGAGCACCTGGCGATGTCCTTGATCGTGGGCGGCCTCCCGTCGTCGATCTCGGGAGGATCCATCGTTGGCGCCCGTTCAGAGGCTCATCGGCAGGCTCACGAGCCTCACGGACAGGCTCGTCGACGGCCGGTCCGGGCTCATTCCCGGTCAGGTCCTTCCCGGTCCTTGTCTCTTGCAGATCCTCCTCGATCTCCCAGACGGGAAGCCGGCAGGGCCTGATTGCGTCCTTGTCGATCGCGTTGCCGGCGTCGCGTTCTCCTTGATCGTCTCGTCCAGCTCGTCGGGATCGGCGCACATCAGCAGTCCTCGGGGTTCGAAGACACGCCGGGCTCCGGCCAAGACAGAAGCGCTGTGCGTGGGTGCGGCCCCGCACGGCGCGCGACTCTCTCGGGTCGACGTCAGGAAGTGATCAGCCGCGCGACGGGAAGCCCGACGTGTCCTCTATCCCGTTCTTTTCCGCTCGACGGTCGGGCGGCGAGCGCTACTCCACACAATGCGCCGCCTGCGTCGTCAGCGCCGGGCTTTCGCCTTCCGAGGTGTAGAGGCCGGTCGCGCTGGTTTCGTCGTGCGGCGCGCGCGCTGCTTCTGTGACTCCGCTCGGATGATCACGGAGCCCGTCGCGCTCGGATCGAGCCGCACCTTCGCGAGCTTCAACGCGGCCGCCATCAATACTTCGATCTCCCCTCGTTCGAAGTCCGCAACCGCATTCAGGACGACGTAACGAACCTTGGCGCGACCTTGCAGCAACTTGTCCGGATCCGACTTCGATAACAGTTCGCCCTGCGTGAAGTACAGCTTCACTTCGCGCGGGTACAGGGCGAGTGAGCACAACCCTTCGTAGCCATTCACCGTCGGCGAGTACGAGATCACGAGCGCGTTCTGATTCTCGTACACGTAGACGATCTCGAACAGGCCGGGCAGCCGATGGCGAAGCTTCGCGCGTAGCGCCTTGCCGAGCGCTGCCATCGACGGCTCGTACTTCGCGAAGTAGCTCGCAAGCTGCGTTTCGGCGTTCGTCACGTGCGGACCTCTTCCTCTTCGAGCCACGCGTCGAGCTGCTTGAACCCGGCTTCCATCCCCTGGTCCTGTCCCGAAGCGAGGGCGCCATCGCGGGCCTCCTTCGAGGCATAGGTCTGTGTGATGCGCATCGTGGTGACGCCGCCCTTCTCCGCGAACTCGTGCGCCTCGACCAGCGATCCGATCGGCTGGCCGGACCCCAAGAGCATCGTTTCGGTGTGCACGATGCGCTCGTGAAGGACTGCCTCGGTGAACACGCCGTAGAGCACCCCCGCCGGATCGGCCTCCTCGCTCTTCCACACCAACCTGAGCGCGCCGCCGACGCAAGGCTCGCACTCGCAAACGGTCATGCTCCATCCGGGCGGTGGCAGCATCCAGCGGCGCATCCTGTCCGGAGTGAGCATGGCCGTCCACACGAGCCGCCGCGCTGCGTTGAACGTGCGAGTGAGGACGATCGTGGTGTCCTTGGGAGTCGAGACCTGAAGGCCTTCGGGGTTCATGGTGTGGTCCTGGTTCCTGACGTGGGGCCTGCCGGTGATACGCTCATCGGCGGCGGGAACGAGACTGCTCCTCGGACTTCATCTCCTCGAGCAGCGAGTCCAACGCCTCGAAGCGGGCCTCCCAGTTCCGGCGGAACTGCTCGGTCCACAGCATCGCTTCCTTGAGCGGCGCCGCGCGAAGTCGGCAGCGATGCTCACGCCCGGCGACACGGCGACGGACGAGATGGGCCCGCTCCAGCACGCGCACGTGCTTGGTCGCCGCGGGGAACGTCATCCTGAGGGGCGAGGCGAGTTCGCTGAGGTTGCGCTCGCCGCCGGAAAGTTGCCGGATGATCGCGCGGCGGGCCGGGTGGGCCAGAGCATGGAAGATGAGGTCAAGCGTCTGGGATCGATCTGAAACCATACGGATTACTATACCATCTGGTATTACTCCATCAAGCAGAGCGATCTCGTGTCCTGCTGGCCGGGGAAATGGTCGGGCCGAGGAGATTTGAACTCCCGACCTCTTGCACCCCAAGCAAGCGCGCTAGCCAAGCTGCGCCACGGCCCGAGTGGGAAGGACGCGACGCCGCGGGTGGGACCTGCGGCGTCGGGGGTTGAAGGGTCTTAGGGGGCGTGAGAGACGGGGTCAAGCGCGGCGTCGCGCGCCGATTCGAACGCGATGGCTTCGCGAGCGAGTGTGCCGTGCCGCGTCAGTCTCGGTAGATCGCCGCGGCGGCCGGAGCGCCGACGCCGCCGAAGAGGATCGCGTGGTGGTTCTGCTGGAGGTAACCAGCGGCGCCGGCGCGCGGCTCGGGGAGGTTCGCGGCGGCCGAGAAGAGGCCGTTCGCGGGATCCCAGATCTCGACGACGTCGGTCGGGAGCACAGTCGTCACGCTCGTTCCGGTTTCGCCGCCCGCCACAAGGATCAGGTTGGTCGTGTCGAGCCGCACCATCGCCATCCCCGAGCGGGCGAGGCTCATCGTCCCGCGCAGCGTGAAGGCGCTCGTCGCCGGGTCGAACGTCTCCGACGAGTCGAGCTGCGCGGGCGCGAGGATCGATCCGCCGATGCCCCCCGCGAGCAGCGCGCGCCCGTCCGCGAGCAGGATGGCTGACGCTCCGACGCGCGCCTTCTTCATCGTCACCTCGCTGGCCCAGGTGAAGCTCCCCACCAGGAAGCGTTGCGCCTTGTCGGAGAGGTCGGGAATCGGGATCCCGAAGATCTTGTGGAACGAGCCGCCGCCCGCGATCAGCACGTCCCCGCTTGCCAGCGTGGCGGCCGAATGGCCTGCGTGCGGCCGGGCCAGGCTCGGGCCGGCCATGAACGCGAGTGTCGCCGGATCGAAGTACTCGGTCGTCTTGAGCGAGCTGATCGCGGCCGTGACCGGGTCGGTCACGTCGGTCGTGCCGCCGACGACGAGCACCCGGCCGTCGGGCAGGAGCGCGGCCGAGTGGCCGACTCGCGCCGTCCCGAGCGACCCGACCGTCGTCCACGCGCCGGTGGCCGCGTCGTAGAGCTCCGCGCTCGACAGCACCACGAGATTCACGTCGGCCCCGCCGGCGACGAGCACGCGGCCGTCCGCGAGCTGCGTCACCGTGTGGCCCGCCCGCCCCTGCGCGAGCGACGCCGCCACCGAGAGGGTCTGCCGGCACGGCTCGTAGACCTCGCACTGGTCGAGGTTGGCGCCGCCGGAGCCCGCGAGGAGGAGCGTCCCGTCCGGAAGCGGGATCGCCGGGATCCCGGCGGGATCGTTCGTCATGACGTTGAGCGAGTGCGACCACGTCGCCGGGTTGCCGAGCACGATCTTGCAGACGTTCGACTTCGCCGTGAACTTGCCGCCGACGAGCGAGCACAACTGCTGGTTCACGACCAGGCCGTCGAGCGCCGGATCGCTGTCGACGCCCACCGTGACGACGAGCTCGCCTGACCCGTTCATCGCCCCGAGCAGCCCGGAAATCTGGAACGACAGGTCGAGGTAGTCGAGGTCGACGTCGATGCAGCCGACCGGGTGCTTCTTGCCGAAGCAGGTCGGCCCCTCGGTCAGGCTGAGGATGTCGATGTAGACCGTGCCGGCCGGCGCGCGCAGCACGAGGTCTGCGGTGCCGCCGAGGTCGCCGTCGCGCCAGTCGACGGAGAGCTGCGCCGGCGCGCTCGCGGCGAACGCGAACCAAGCGACGACGGTCGAGACGAGCCCGAAGCATCTTTTCATCGATTCCTCCTGCGGCGGAAGCGGGGGCTCACGCCTCCCGCTTCGCCGCCTCCTCCCTCACCCACTGGAACGCGGCCACCGTCGCCGGCAGACCGATGAGCGAGGCGGCGAGCGCGACCACCTGCTCGAGCTCCTTCATCGTGGCGCCGGCCGCGAGCGCCTTGCGGACGCCCGAGTGGACCGCCCCCTCCTGCTTCGCCGCGATCGAGAGCGCGAGCTTCACGAGCCTCTGCGTCTTCTCGTCGAGCGGCCCCGCCTCGGCCGCGCCGGCGCCGAGGAGCTCCCACGCCTGACCGAGCTTGGGAAAACGGCGCACGAACTCGTCGAACGACTTCGGCGGGCTCTTCAGTCGGGCCATCGGGCGGCGTTTCCCTGAGACGCGAAAGCGGCGAAGCGCTCCGGTATCCTAGCCCGACCTTTTTTGGAAGAGCTGCTTGACCTTGACCACTGCTCCCGACCCCGTGTTCGACGAGTTGCTCTCGCTCGCGCGCAAGACCGGAGCCCAGGCGCTCGAGGACAAGTTCCTCGAGGCCTTCACCGCCGACCCCGCCCGGCTCGACCTCTACCTGCGCGTCGGCGAGGAGATGCGGGCGACCGGCAAGAAGGAGAAGGCGGGGACGCTCCTCTCGCTGACGGTCGACCACTACGAGAAGCACGGCACGGCGGAGCAGCGCGTCAAGCTGCTCGCCTTCGTGGCGAGCGCGCTCGAGAAGGATCGCGCCCACCGCCAGACGCTCGCGCGCGCGCTGCACGAGCTGCACGGCGCGCGGCCGGGGTTCGAGCTCTTCCTCGACGCCTGCGGCCTGAAGGGTGACGTGCCGGTCGACGCCGCCCTGGCCCGGCTCGATCGGATGTTCCAGTACGACGTCGGCTGCTTCGTCCTCCACGGCTCGGGCTGGGGCGTCGGCCTCGTGGACGGCGTCGACGCGCTGGCGCGCGAGCTCCTGATCCTCTTCGAGGGCCAGCGGCGCCACTCGATGCCGGTGCAGTCGGCGGTCGAGACGCTCCTCCCCCTTCCCGACCAGGACTGGCGCGTCCTCAAGCACTTCAAGACCGACGAGCTCAAGCGGCTGTGCGAACAGGACCCCGGCGAGGTGCTCGCCCGAATGCTGCAGCAGATGAACCGTCCCGCCGACGTCGCCACGATCCGCGACTACCTCGAGGGCTCGGTCGTCGCCGCGGCCGACTGGGCGCGCTGGTGGTCGAGCGCGCGCAAGAGCGCGCTCCAGCGGCCCGACGTCGAGATCCAGGGCAACCGCATCGTCTACCGCAAGGTGAGCTCGGAGGACCGGCTCGGAGCGATGCGGCGCGCCATGACGGCGCGGCAGGTGCTCGACCTCGCCACCACGCTGCTCAAGTCGATCACGGAGCGCGGCGCCCCCGATCCGAAGCTGATGCAGGACCTCTACCCGATCCTCTACGAAGGGGCGGGGAAGCACTCGCCGCCCGACGACTCCTCGCCGCTCGAGCTCCTGCTCATCGCCGACGAGATCGCCGAGCAGCACCACCTGAACCGCGTCCCGCTCGACGAGCGGCTCGCCTCCCAGATGCGCGACCCGAGGGCGTTCTTCCTGCGCCTCTCGGGGCTCGGCAATCCGCGGCTCGAGAAGCGGGCGCTCGATCGGCTCCGGCCGTCGGCCGGGGCCCTCTACGTCGACCAGCTCCTGGCCGGCGCGCGCGTGGCGAGCTCGCGGCTGCTCGATCAGATCGTCCCCGAGCTGCTCGACGCCGGCCGCGCCGGCGAGCTGAAGGCGCTGCTCATGGAGGCGATGCGCCGGCCCGAGACGCAGCCCGACCTCCTGGTCTTCGCGCGCCGCCGGGTCGGGCAGCCGCGCTTTGCCGCCCTGCTCGGGGAGTTCGACGCGAAGGTCCTCGTCGAGCGCTGCCTCGCCATGGGCGAACAGCAGGGGCGCAAGGTCGACCCCGTGCTGCGCGCGATGCAGCGGCAGGTCGCCAAGGAGCTCACCGACGGCAACGCGCGGGAGTTCCGGGTGCTCGTGAGAAGCCTCTCGCTCGAGAACGCGCGGCTGCTGATGCGGCGCATCGAGATGCTGCGCGGCCTCACCGACCACACGAAGAACACGATGCTGCAGCTCTTCGGCGAGGTCCACGCCGAGCTCGCGCGGAAGGAGGAGGTCGCCGAAGCGCACCTCGACCAGGCGGTCATCTACTGCACGCAGGAGGGCATCCGGCGCCGCAACGACGAGTACGAGCGGCTCGTGAACGTCGATCTGCCGAAGATCTTCGCCGCAATCGGCAAGGCGGCGGCGTTCGGCGACCTGTCGGAGAACGCCGAGTACACGGCGGCCATCGAGGAGCGCGCGCGCCTCACGAAGAAGGCGGGGGAGATGGCCGAGGAGCTGCGGCGAGCCAGGCCGATCGACGCCTCGCTCCTGCTCGAGGGCATCGTCACGATCGGGTCGCAGGTCGTCATGCGCGACGTGCACACCGGCGAGCAGCGCACGCTCGCCTTCCTCGGGCCGTGGGACGCCGACCTCGACAAGGGGCGGCTCGACTACCGGGCGCCGCTAGCACGCGCGTTCATGGGCCACGGCGTCGGCTCGACCGTGCGCGCGGAGCTCGACGGCCGCGTCCGCCAGTTCGAGCTCCTCGAGATCCGGCCGGCCGTCGGCTGAACGGCCGAAGATGGCGAGCGCGAAGCCGCGGCTCGGGATCCTCTGCGGCGGCGGCCCGGCGCCGGGGATCAACTCCGCGATCTCCGCCGCGACGATCGAGGCGATCAACTCGGGCTGGGAGGTCGTCGGGATCCGCGACGGCTTCCGCCACCTGATGGCGGGGCGGACCGGCGAGGTCGAAACGCTCACGATCGGCTACGTCTCGCGCATCCACGCCAACGGCGGATCGATCCTCGGCATCTCGCGCGACAACCCGACGCTGAAGGAGCCGGGCGCGGCCGAGCCCGCGGCGCGGATGAAGCGGACCGTCGAGTCGATCCAGGCGCTCGCGCTCGACGCCCTGATCACGATCGGCGGCGACGGCACGGCGAACTCGGCGCACCGCGTGTGCGAGGCCTTCGGCGGCAAGCTCCCGGTCGTGCACATCCCCAAGACGATCGACAACGACCTGCCGCTCCCGGCCGGCAAGTCGACCTTCGGCTTCCAGACGGCGCGCCACGTCGGCACCGCCATCGTCGAGAACCTGATGACCGACGCGATGACGACGCGCCGCTGGTTCTTCGTGGTGGCGATGGGGCGCAGCGCCGGCCACCTCGCGCTCGGGATCGCCAAGGCGGCGGGCGCGACGCTCGCCGTGATCGCCGAGGAGTTCCCGAAGGACCGGCCGATCCCGCTCGACCACGTGGTCGACGTGCTCGAGACGGCGATGCTGAAGCGCATCGCCCACGGCCGCCCCTTCGGCGTCGCCGTGCTCTCGGAAGGGATCGGGCTGCGCCTCCCTCCCGACGACGTCGCTCGCGTGGAGCCCAACTGCGAGCGCGACCAGTACGGCAGCCTCCGGCTCTCCGAGCTCCATCTCCACCGCCTGCTGACGCGCATGGCGAAAGAACGCTTCAAGGCGCGCGGCGAGTCGGTGAACGTCGTCGCCAAGTCGATCGGCTACGAGCTGCGCTGCGCGCGCGCGATCCCCTTCGACGTCGAGTACACCCGCGACCTCGGCTGCGGCGCGATCGAATACCTGCGCCGCATCCGCCGCGGCGACCGGTCCGAGCGCGGCGGCATGGTCGCCATCGAGGAAGGCCGCCTCCACCCGATGGCCTTCGGGAGCTTCAGCGATCCGGCGACCGGCCGCATCCTCGTGCGCGAGGTCGACATCACCACCGAGACCTACCAGGTCGCGCGCAAGTACATGATCCGCCTCGAGCGCGATGACCTCGACGACCCCGCGCGCCTGCGCGCGCTCGCCGACGCCGCCAAGCTCGCGCCCGACGCGTTCCGCGCCCGCTACGCCCGCGTCGTCGAGAGCCCGGCGGCGCTCGCCGCGTCACGAACCTGACGAGCTCGCCGCCGGACGCGGCGGCACGAGCGATTCGATCAGCCGGCGGCCCGGCCGCGTGTTCCAGTCGGCGCGATACCTCGCGTGCTCCTCGTCGTCGGGGTAGCGCTCGCCCTCGCCGTAGGGGTAGCCGCTCATGCCGTGGAACGGGAGCGGGTCGACGGTCTGGCTGAAGGTGGTGTTGGGGTCGGCGTCCTTGGCCCAGCCGTCGAGGTAGAGCAGGTAGGTGCGCGCCATGCCGGGCAAGACGGACGGGATCGCGGCCGCGTCGAAGCGCAGGTCGATCGCGTCGCCCGCCGAGAGGATCACGAAGCGGTCGTCGACGCCATCGAGCAGCGGGATGACGTCGCCGTAGCGCGTGAGCATTCCGACGTGCTGGTCGAAGCGCGCCCGCTCCTCGAGTCGGTCCCATTCGAAGCGCAGCGGCTGCTCGGGCCGCCGGCCGGGCTGCGGCTGGCTGAAGCCGCGAAACCAGAGCTCGCCCTTCTTCGGCTCGAGCTTCGTGACCGCGACCGGCGCGTCGCCCTCGTCGAGCGCGACCTGGATCTGGTCCCAGTAGAGCTCGAGCGTCGACGTGAAGCGCAGCCGCGGATCGGCGCGGTTCAGCATGGCGGTCACGTCGAGCACCATCGTCTTGGTCTTGCCGGCCGGGAAGCCGACCGGCGGGCCGCAGTCGTGCCAGCCGCCCGTGCCGCTTCCATCGCCGTCAGGCGCGGAGACGACCGGCGGCAGGAACTGCAGCGTGCCGCGGTGGGCGATCGCCAGGTTCACGCTCGCGTCGCCCCACATGAGCCAGCCGGTCATGAGCAGGCGGATGCGCGCCGCCGTTCGCGCCGCGTCGGGCAGCGTCAGCTCGAGCGTGTGGGTCGTCGCCAGGCCGCGATAGGTCTCGGCGAGCGGCGTGAACGGCACGGCCGGCACGTCGTCCTTCCCGGCGAGCTCCGCCGTCCAGTCGCGCCCCGCCCCGTCGACCGCGCGCACGAGCGGCCGGACGTCGCGGACGGCGTGGAGGTGCTGCTGCGGGAAGGGCGGGAAGCAGAAGCGCTCCTCGGGATGGACCTCGACGCCGGCCTCGTGGTCGACGACCCAGAGCTGTGCGCGGTCGAGGTAGGTCGTCTCGCGCAGTTCTTCCGTGAGCTGGACGCGGTACTCGCCGTCGGTCGGAGCGATCTGGTCGGAGGTCATGCGGACGAGCTCGTCGTGGTCGGGCTCGACGTAGCGCTGCTCGTCGATCGGGAGCCCGAGCGGCGTCGCGCCCAGCACGTCGGTCACGAAGACGTAGCGCGAGCCGTTCCAGGAATAGAGGAAGGGACAGGAGCCGGGCGGGCCCTTCTTCTGGCGGATCAGGAAGCGCAGCTCCTTCGAGAGGTCGAGCGGGAGCCGCGGGTGGTCGCTCCAGTCCGGCCTGGGGTCGGGCTCGGGCTCGACGACTCCTCCCGCGGGTGCCGGCTCGCCACCGACGAACTCGACGTCCTCGTTCGTGCCGCTCTGCAGCGGGTACTGGACGACGCCGTCGGGCCAGGTGATGCGGAGGACCGGAGGATCGTGCGCGGCGAACCCGAAGAGCTGCGTCGGCCGCAGCACGAAGCGCCGCTCGTAGCGGCCGCCGCAGCGCACCTCGACGACGGCGCCGACCGCGAAGCGGTTGTCCTTGCGCCCACGCAGCAGCAGGAGCTCGCGTCGCGGCGCGCCGTCGAGCCGGCCGCGGCCCCACGCGAGCCCGTTCGCTCCCGGCGCGACTCGATCGAGCGCGCCGTCGAGATCGACGTCGGTGACGACCGGCGCGTCGATCCACTCCGGCTCGCCGTCGAGGTCGACGTCGAGGAACGTCGCGCCGCTCGGGTCCGTACGGACGAGCCTCGCGGGAAGGCTCTCCGCAGCCGCGAAGGTGAGGTCGCCGCGGCCCTTGAACATCCGCGACGCCGCCCCTGCGACCAGCACGTCGACGAGCGAGTCGTGGTCGAGATCGCAGAGCAGCGGCGCGGCGGTGAGCGCATCCGGCAGCCCCGTCCTCGCGCCGCCGAGCGCCTCGAACTTCCCGCGCCGCAGGTTCGAGAAGAGGATCGTCGGCGCTCCCGCCCCACCGACGATCAGGTCGACGTCGTGGTCGCCGTCGAAGTCCTCGATGCGCGCCCAGCTCCCGCTCGCCGCCGCGAGCCCGCTCTCTTCGGTGACGTCGTCGAACTCGATCGGACCGGTCTTCTGCTGCTGCTCGTCGTCGGTGCGCGGCACGCCGCGGCTGCGCAGCAGCCGGAACCGTCCGCCCGCGAGCGCGAGCAGGTCGAGGTTGCCGTCGTGGTCGAAGTCGACCGGGACGAAGCCGGTCACCTGCTCGAGCCGCGGCAGGTGGGCCGAGTCGTCGGTGAAGCCGCCCTTGCCGTCGGGCGTGAGGAGCCGCACGCCGTCGGCGCCCCACAGAACGAGACTCGCCGCGTCGCTCGTGGCGACGGCGTTCTCGAGCTCCGCGGCGACGACGCCGTCGAGGCGCCCTTCCGCGACGCGGACCTCTTCGAATGATGCGGCCGCGCCGCCGGTGCCTCTCGTGAACGCAACCCACGCCCCCTGCTCTCCCGCCGCGACGAAGTCATCGCGATGGTCGCCGTCCAGGTCGGCGACGTCGAAGCCGCGGACGGCGCCGGCCTCTTCGAGCAGCAACCTCGCCGGCTCCCACGCGACGCGGGCCGGCGCCGCAGGCTTCGACTCCGCGGCCGGCGTTATCGCCGACGCGCGCACGCGACCGAGGATCCCGAACTTCTGGTCGCGCTCCGCCTGCGTGTTGCTCGCCGGCTTGGGAAAGGTCGCGTACTCGTTGCTGAGCACGCGCGCGCGCTCGCGGTCGTCGCCGCGGTTGCGCCGGTTCAGGAGCTGCGCGCGGCGATAGAAGGCCGGCAGCCAGTAGACGCCGGTGAACTCCTTCCCCTGCGCGACGATCTCCTCGTAGATCGGCAGCGCCGCCTCCCGTTCCTCGGCGTTCTCGAGCGCGGAGGCGAGGTTGAAGCGGGCGCCGACGTCCTCGGGCGCGAGCGCGACGGCTCGCCGCAGGTGGTCGACGGCATACGAAGGCGCGACGTCGAAGGCGTAGTCCCGTGCGAGCACGCCGAGGACGTAGTGGCCCGCGGCGAGAGCGTCGTCTTGCGCGAGCGCCTGCTCGCAGAGCCGCCTCGCCTCGGCGGTCCAGCCGTTCATCACTCCGGTCGGGACGTTGTCCTGCCGCACGACGTAGCGGCCGAAGTAGATCCGCGCGAGCGAGACCATGTCCTGCGGCGTCGAGTCGGGCCGGCGGACGATCTCCTTCCATGCGCGCTCGGCGTCGTCGAAGCGCGACTCCTCGGCGAGCGCGGCGCCGACCTCGCGGGCGAGCAGCGTCGACTCGGGCAACGCCATGACCGCCCCGTTGCGCGGCGGCGCCGCGCCGGCCGGCTCCTGCCTCGAGCAGCTCGCGCCCGCCACGATCGGGAGCATTAGTCCCAGCGAGCAGGCGCGGCGGGACGACATGGCCGACTCCTCGGACTACGGGCTCTCCGGCACGGCCGGACTCCAGAGCGGCGCGAGGCTCGGGATCAATCGCCGCGCCGGACGCGTGTTCCACTCGAGCCGGTAGTCGACGTGATCGGCGTCGTCGGGGTAGCGCTCGTCGGGCCGGTACGGGTAGCCGCTCATGGCGTGGAACGGGAGCGGCTCGACCGTCTGGCTGAAGGTCGTGTTCGGGTCGGCGTCCTTCGCCCAGCCGTCGACGAAGAGCAGGAAGGTGCGCGCCCGGTCCGGCGGAAGCGGCGCGACTCCCTTCGCGTCGAAGCGCAGGTCGATCGCGTCGCCGGCCGAGAGGATCACGAAGCGGTCGTCGATCGACTGGAGCAGCGGAACCACGTCGCCGAGCCGCGTGAGCATTCCGGCGTGCTGGTTCCAGCGTGCCGTCGGCTCGAGATGGCTCCACTCGAAGCGGACCGGCTGGTCGTCGGCCTCGCACGCGATCGGCGCCGAGAAGCCGCGCGGCCAGAGCTCCGCCTTCGCCGGATCGAGCTTCGTGACTTCCAGCGGCACGTCGTCGTCGTCGACCGCGACCCGGATCTGGTCCCAGTAGAGGCGGATCGTGCTGAAGATTCGAAGCCTCGGGTCGGCACGATTGAGCATCGACGTCACGTCGAGCACCATCGTCTTCGTCTTGCCGGCCGGGAAGCCGACCGGCGGACCGGTCTCGCGCCAGCCTCCGTTTCCGTCCGGCACCGAGATCAGCGGCGGCACGAAGTGGATCGAGCCGTTGCGGTCGGCGAGCACGTTCACGCTCGCGTCGGTCCAGTAGAGCCAGCCGCTCATCAGGAGGCGGACCTTCTTCGCGCTCTTGACCGACTCCGGAAGGGTGAGCTCGAGCCAGTGGCTCGTGACGAGCCCGAGGTAGCGCGAGTCGAGCGGCGTGAACGGCACCGCGTGCACCCGGTCCTCGCGCGCGAGCGCGTCGGTCCAGTCGCGCCCGGCCTGGTCGATGGCCTTCACGAGCGGCAGCGCGTCCTTCACCGTGTGGAGATGGAGCGGCGGGAAAGGCGGGAAGCAGAAGCGCTCCTCGGGATGGACCTCGACGTCGGCGGGATGGTCGACGACCCAGAGTTCCGCGCGGTCGAGGAAGGTGACCTCGCGCAGCTCCTCGGTGAGCTGGAGGCGGTACTCGCCCTCCTTCGGCTTGAGCTGGTCCGACGTCACGCGGACGAGCTCGTCGTGGTCGGGCGGCACGTACATCGACTCGGTCATCGGCAGCCCGAGCGGCGTGATGCCGAGCACGTCGGAGACGAAGCCGTAGGTCTCGCCGTTCCACGCGTAGAGGAACGGGCAGGAGCCGACGAGCCCCTCCTTCTGGGCCACGGCGAGGATCGTCGCGCGGCGCGCGGCGGCGACCTCGGCGCGCGGCGAGCCGCCGCAGCCGCGCGGCTTCTCGGCCGCGGTCGTCGACGTCGGGCTCACGAGGCACTGCACGACGCCGTTGGGCCAGGTGATGCGGACGACATCGGCGCTCGCGTGCGACCCTAGCCCGAGGAGCTGCTTGCGATCGAGGGCGAGCCGCCGCTCGTAGTGCTCCAGCGCGCGCAGCTCGACGATCGCGCCGATCGCCTGACGGTTGTCCTTCACGCCGCGCAGTTGCAGCAGGAGCGAGCTCGGGCTGCCGCCGACGCTGCCCGACCGGACGACGATCCCGCCTTGTCCCTCGTCGCCGAGCGTCACGAGGTCGAAGTCGCCGTCGTCGTCGAGGTCGGCGAGCCGCGGCGCGGCGCCGGGCGCGGAGCTCGCATCGATCATGAGCGTCACGCCCTTCTCCGACGTGAGCGCCCCGAAGCGCACGCCGAGCCCTCCGCCGGCGGTGACCCCCACGAGATCGAGCTCGCCGTCGAGGTCGACGTCGGCGAGCGTCGCCTCGCCGCCTCGCGGTCCTTTCCAGAAGTGGGCGATCTCAGGAAGCGGCTTCACCGCCTCGAACGTCCCCTCGCCCCCCCCACCTCCCCCAGCCTTGTTGCGCGCGAAGCCGGGTGGATCGCCCGGCACGAACGCGTCGGGCCTGCCGTCGTGGTCGAGGTCGGCGAGCAGCGGCTCGCGGGCGATCTCCCGCGGCAGCCCGCTGCGCTCGGGCGCGATCGCCTCGAACCGCCCCTTGCGGAGGTTGGAGATCACCGTCGTCGGCGCGCCGGGCCCGCCGACGAGCAGATCGATGTCCTGGTCGGAGTCGAAGTCCTCGATCGCCACCCAGGCGATCGCGTTCGTCGGCAGCCCGGCCTCGGCCGAGACGTCCTTGAGCTGCACGGCGTCGGTGCGATCGCGCGTGAACTGGTCGCGCGGCACGCCGTCGTTGCGGATCAGCTTGAGCCCCTCGCTCGTGGCGAGCGCGAGGTCGACGTTGCCGTCGTGGCCGAAGTCGACCGGCTGCACGTCGTTCACGACTTTCGGCAGCGGCGGGAGCTGCGCGGTCGCGTCGACCCAGCCGCCCTTGCCGTTGGGTTCGGGCGAAAAGAGCCGCGCGGCGCCGTCGCCGAGCAGGAGCAGGTTCATGCCGAACTCGTTCTCGAGGTCGACCGCCATCACGCGAGTGAACGACCCCTCGCAAAGCTGCTCCGCCTTCATCCGTCCCGTCTCGTCCTGCAGGAGCGTGAAGACGCGCCCCTTGCCGTCCTTGCCGGCGCCGGCGACGAGCAGGTCGTCGCGCAGGTCGGAGTCGAGGTCGGCCACGTCGACGCTCGCCACGCTCGCCAGCTCGTCGACGAGGAACGGCCAAGTCTCGTCGAAGCGCACGGCCGGCGCGGTGGTCGGCGCGCTCCTCGCGGCGCCGCGCGACGGCGGGACGATCACGCGCGCCAGGTTGCCGAGCCGCAGATCCTGCTCGCTCGGGTTGGCGGCGCCCTCCTCGCTGCGCTTGCGGTGCTCTGTGAGGAGTTCGACGGAGCGGTCGCGGTCGTCGCCCTGCCGGCGCTGCCGCAGCAACTGCGCGAGGCGATAGGTCGCGGTCATGTAGAAGGGGCCGGCGAACTCGGGGCCGCGCGAGCGCACGCTCGTGTAGAGCTCGATCGCCCGGTCGCGCTCCCCCGATTCATTGAGCGCGTCGGCGAGCCGCAGCTTCGCCGGCACGTCGTCGGGCGCGCAGGCGACCGCCTGCTCGAAGGCCGCCTTCGCCGCGGCGACGTCGACGTCGCGGTCCATCGCCACCGCGCCGAGGAGATAGTGGGCGGTCGCCAGCTTCGGATCGCGCTCGAGCGCCTTCCGGCAGAGCTCGCGGATGGCCGGCGTCTCGGCCGCCTGCTTCTGCTGGTCGTCGGCCCAGAGCCGGAGCTTGACGCAGGCGAGGTTGACGAGGTCCTGCGGCGAGGCGTGGGGGCTTCGCGCCACCCGCTCGAGCGCCTCCTGCGCGTTCTCCCACGCGCCCTGGACCGTGTCGCCTTCGCAGTACCAGGCGGCGCCGGTCTCGCGCGCGACCGCGAGCAGGACCTCGTCGCCGGTCGCCGCACCGCCCGCCGTTCCGCCGTTCGTCGTCGACGCCGGCCCTTGGTGGATGAATCGCTGGAGGACGAAGTAGCCGATCGCGCCGAGCAGCGCGGCGAACGCGAGGATGCGGAGCGACTTGCCGTGCGACATCGTGGTCCCCCGAGACTTGCCGCGAAGCGCGCTTCTTACCAAGATCGCCCGGCCATGGCCCAGGAGACCTTTCGCTCGCTCGAACGGCGTTTCGTCGAGCTCGCCGCGCGGGCGCTCGGAAAGGAGGAGGCGAGCGGGCTCCGTTCCGCCGACCCGCCGACGCCCGAGGCGGGCGACCTCGCCCTCTCCTGCCACGGCCTCGCGCGCGAGCTCAAGAGCGACCCGCAGACGCTCGCGCAGCGCGTCGCCGCCGCGGTCGCCGCCGATCCGCTCTTCGAGACGGCCCAGGCGGAACGCGGCTACTGCAACGCCCGCTTCGCCCGCCCGCGTCTCTTTGCGGCGATCGCCGGCGAGGTGGCCGCGCGGCGCGACGGCTTCGGCCTCGACGACGAGCTGAAGCCCGACAAGTGGCTCGTCGAGTACTCGGGCCCCAACACCAACAAGCCGCTGCACATCGGCCACCTGCGCAACACGATCCTCGGCTACGCGATGGCGAGCCTCGTCCGCCTCCACGGCCACGAAGTCACCCGCTACAACATCGTCAACGACCGCGGCATCCACATCTGCAAGTCGATGGTCGCCTACCGCCGGTTCGGGAAGGGCATCACGCCGCAGTCGAGCGGCGAGAAGGGCGACCAGTTCGTCGGCCGCATGTACTCCCTCTTCGCGACGAAGGCCGCGGAGGAGTTCGAGGCGTGGTCGCGCGACGCCGGCGCGCGCGAGATCGAGGCCTTCCTCGCCGACCACCGCGGCGAGATCGAAACGGGCGCCGACCTCGCGCTGCGCAAGCGCTTCCTGCTCGAGCTCGAGAAGACGGGACGGCCGCTCCCCTTCAAGCCGGCGAAGACGAAGCCGCAGCTCTATCCCGAGAAGATGGGCCAGGATGCGGCGCTCTCGTCCGAGTACGCGAGCTGGCTCTCCGGGCGGGCGGCGGAGGTCGCGGAGGCGGCGCGACTCGAGGGGTTGAAGCGAGCGCAGGCCGCGGTCGCCCGCCGTTTCGAGGCCGAGGTCTCGCAGCTCCACGCCGAGACGCGGGAGTTCCTGCGGCTCTGGGAGGCGGACGATCAGGAGATCCGCGAGCTCTGGCGCCGGCTGAACGACTGGGTGCTCGCCGGGATCGAGCAGACCTACCGCCGGCTCGGCGTCACCTTCGACCACGTCGACTACGAGTCGGAGGTCTACCTGCTCGGCAAGGAGCTGGTCGGCGAGCTCCTCGCCAAAGGCGTCGCACGCAGGAACGCCGACGGCGCGGTCGTCGTCGATCTGCCCGGCCCCGGCGGCGGCCCGCCGCCGAAGGATCGCGCGGGCGAACCGCCCTCCGAGAAGGTGCTCCTGCGCCGCGACGGGACCTCGGTCTACATCACGCAGGATCTCGGCTCGCTGACGCGCCGTTACCGGCGCCACTCGCCCGACCGGATCGTCTACGTCGTCGGGTCGGAGCAGGAGCTCCACTTCGAGTCGCTCTTCGCGCTCGTCGACGCGCTCGTGCCGGGGCTCGGCGCGCGCTGCCGCCACCTCTCGTACGGAATGGTCGAGCTGCCGCACGGGAAGATGAAGTCGCGCGAGGGCGAGATCGTCGAGGCCGACGGCTTCCTCGACATGGTGCACGAGGCCGCGGTCGCGCAGGTGCGCGCGCGATCGCCGGAGCTGGCGGCGGCCGAGATCGAGCGGCGAGGCGAGGCGATCGGGCTCGCGGCGGTGAAGTTCCACCTGCTCAAGTTCAGCAAGCGGTCGACGGTGAAGTTCGACGTCGACGAGGCGCTCGACATGAACGGCCGCACCGGGCCCTACTGCCTCTACGCGGTGGCGCGCATCCGCTCGATCCTGCGCAGACTGGCGGCGGCCGGGATCGATCCGAAGCTCGACGTCGCGGCCGACGCGACGCGGCTCGCGCCGCCGGAAGTCGCGCTGCTGCTGCAGGTCGCCCGCTTCCCCTCCGCCGTCGCGCTCGCCGTCCGCGACCTCGAGCCCTACCACGTCGCCGACTTCGTCCACCGGCTCGCGCAGAGCTTCAACTCCTGGTACACGGCCGCCGGGCCCGACGGGAAGACGCTCCACCCCGTCGTGCAGTGCCCCGACGCGGCGACCCGGTCGCTGCGCGTCTCGCTGCTGCGCACGATCGAGATCGCTCTCGAGAACGGGCTGCGAGCGCTGGGTGTCGGCACGCTCGACGAGATGTGACCGGGGAGACTTCTCCGCGCGCGCCGGTGAAGGGCCGCGGTCCGCCCTTTGATCTCCCGCCGTGCCGGGCTGATCGGAGGCGAGGAGATGTTGCTTCGTCGCTGTTCGCGTTTCGGCCCGTTCGCGTCGTCGGCCGGCGCGCTGCTCGTCTCGGCCTGCGGCGGCGGAGGATCGGGCTCGGAGACGGGCCGCAACGGATTCGTGCTCACCGAGGTCCAGTACGGTCGCCTCGTCGACGACACGTCCACGACGCGACTGGTGAGCCCGCTCACGACGGCGAGCTTCGAGCCGACGGACGGGCGGCTCGTGGCCGGCTCGCTCCAGCCGATCGCGATCGGAGTCGACGTCGACGCGGCGCAGTCGTTCGGACTCGGGTCGGGCTACGTGCCGCTGATCGTCCCGCGCGACGGCGTGCTCGCGCTCCGCTTCTCGGCATCCGTCGATCCGCAGTCGGTCGTCGCCGACGAGATCGACGGTTCGGGTCACGTCGTGAGTGCCGGCTCGATCCAGGTGCGGACACGGGACGGCCGGCCGGTCGCCGCAAGGATCACCACGGCGGACGCGCGCACGCTCTGGCTCGACCCACGCACGGGAGGCGCTCCCGGATTCCCTCCGAGCCCGCTCGCGCTCGGTCCGACCGGCGAGGCTCTCGCGGATCCAACCGGGTTCCTGCGAATCGTCCTGCCGCGGAGCGGAGCGAGGGTCGTTCGCTCCGCGTCGGGCCGCGCGCTCGCGGCTCGGGCCGATCGGCTCGGCGATCCGGCGACGCCGATCGGATTCAATCCGGGGAACCGCCTCCTCGATTTCGTGGTGCAGAACGGGCTTCTGCCCACGAACGAGACGTTCAACGGCTTCCTCCCCGACCGCGTGCCGCCGCGCATCGTCCGCACGCACGGCTGGAGCGGGCAGCTCGATTTCAGCGCGGGCGACGCGGCCGGCCCGTCGACGATCGTCGATGCGGGCGCCGCTTTCTCGACGCGCGCGCGGCTCGGCGCCGGCGAATGGGCCGGCGCGCGCCTGATCCTCCGGCCCGGCCAGTCGCGCGAGGAGCGCCGCGAGGTGGCGAGCAACACGGCGACGGCGCTCTTCACGACCGCGCCGTTCGCGCGGCCGGCGCAGGACGGCGACGAGTACCGCCTCGAGCGCACGGAACGATTCGAGCCCGACGTCGGCGATCCGATCGATCCCGACCTCTTCGACCCGGACAACCCCGAGAACGCGACGAACGCTTCGCTCGACTCCTTCGTCGAGGTCTTCGAGCTCGACGCTCTCGGCAACGTGGTCGCCGGGCCAACGCCGTTCCGCGACGGAGCTCCCCCCCGCTCCGAACTGCGAATCCGGTTCAGCGAGCGGATCGATCCCGCTTCGTGCCTGCCGTGGGAGACCTTCCGGGTCGTGCGGCTCGCCGACGAACAGGAAACCGTGAGCGAGGTGATCCTCGATCCGACCGGGACC
>Ga0247727_10006164_pt1 | contig 23729 bp, 14 predicted proteins | sample WisWelCaveWW1625_FD_202498 | JGI IMG/M metagenome (GOLD analysis project Ga0247727, IMG submission 202498) | Biofilm microbial communities from Wishing Well Cave, Virginia, United States - WW16-25 | ecosystem: Environmental > Aquatic > Deep subsurface > Groundwater > Cave microbial mat | place... | reverse complement strand
GGCGCACGAGAATGAGCAGCGTCGGCGTCATTTCATTGAAGAACAAGAGACCTTTCTATGGTCGCTCCGATTCCATCGGCAACCGATCCAGAGGAGTGCGGCTGACGAACGGCACCAGCCCATGCTGGCGGCTGCGCCGCATCGCCACCTCCACGTTCGCCGGAACGCCGGCATAGTCGAGGGTCAGCACCAGTTTGCCGCGGGCTCCCACTGTCCTCAGCCGCTCCAGCAGCGCAAAGGTGCCGTCCTCCCCTTCGCCGCTGCGCTCGATGTCCCCGGCACGCGGGTCCGCCCAGTCGCCGACGGATTCGCCCCGGAAGCTCACGTCCTCCTGGCAGATGCCGTCGATCGATTCCAGAAGATCGGGAATCTCTTCGGCAAGCGACAGGGCGTTCTGCGCGATCACCATGAAGTCGTCGTCCTGCTCGCGAGCGTAGGTGCCGAGCCTCTCGATCAGTTCCACCATCGCCCACTCGGGGTCGACTGCATCCATGCGTGCGGCCTCGAGAACCAGAGGATGCTGGTAGCCCAGGATCCAGTCGAGGTACGCTCCATCGAATCCGTCCGCGAGCGCAGCATCGATCAAGGAGTCCGCGCGGCCGAACAGCACCTGCTGCCAGCGCTCGTCCCAGTAGCGCACGACGAAGTTTCCCGGCCATCCTTCCGGATCCGGAGCCAGCAGATAGTCGGGATTCGCGGTGCCCTCCGCCGCGGGCGCCCTCCAGCGCTCGCTCCAGTAGGTTCGATAGTCCTCGGCTTGTCCGACGTTCACGTAGGCGAGGAGCCGGCAGGGGAAGGCCCCGGCGTTGCTGGAACGAATCCGCCGCAGCACGTGACGAATCGGGAAACTCTCCATGCCGCGCACGCTGCGCGTGGCCTCGAGCACGAACAGGTCCGCCCGCGCACTCGCCAGCGCATCGATCGCCCCCGGACGCTCCAGTCCCTGCAGCTGGATCACCCAGCTCTCGACTCCCGGGATGGAACCCAAGGGCTCCGGTTCGACCCGTCGATCTCGACTTCTCGAGCCGGTGCAGCTCGCGGCGAGCAGAAGCAGCAGCCGAATGGAAAAAGTTGCCGCGCTGCAGCCCGTGTTCCGGCGCCCTCGATCACCTTCGATGTCTTCCCGTTCCGGGTCGGGAATTGCGTGCAGAACGCGCAAGAGTCTCCGATCCTTCATCAAGGCCTGTCGCGGCATCATCCGAAGTCGACTCTGACCTGCCCGGTCGGGTAACCGAAGGGGCTTGGCTTCGTGAGCTTACTTCGAGCCGTGGCAGCAGCAGCAGCAGCAGCCAAGCTCCTCCTGGCCCTCATTCTGTCCAGCGCGCACGACGACGCCGACCCGCCGATGGCGGTGCCGCGGCGCATTTGCGCGTTGTACGACAGTTTGGGTCTGCTGCCGGGCGTGCGCGACCCGGTCCACTCGCTGCTGGAGATGCCCCTCAACCATCTGGGCATGGTGGTCCTGCGCCACGACCTGCGCAGCGGACCGCCCCCGGAGGACTGGCTCGAGGGAGCACGCGCGGTTCTCACCTATTTTGCGGACATCGGCGCAGCACCGTCCTGGCTGTGGCCGTGGCTCGAGAACGAGGTCTCCCGAAGAAACCTGCGCGTGATTCACTTCGGCGAGCTCGGACCGCTGATTCAACCACAGGGGAATGGGTCGAAGGACTTCGAGCGCATTCGCCGCTGGCTGCTGCCCTTCGGCCTGGAGATCGATCCGGTGTTCGAGCCCGGTCCGCAAGGAATAGAGGTTCAATACCTCGACTCGAAGCTGTGCGAATTCGAAAGCAGTGCGCTGGCACTGGCCGACTACCAGGGTCCGCGCAATGGTTCCGCCGCCAACCGGGCGTGGGTCACCACGAGCTGCGACGCCTATCCCGGCGACCCGCGCACACCCGTCGTGACCGGTCCATGGGGGGCACTGGCGCTCGATCCGTGGACCGTGAAGAAAGGCAGCCTCGACGACGACCTGCGCTGGCACCTCGACCCGTTCGCCTTCTTCGCCGAGGCGCTCGGGCTGAAAGGTGTACCGGCGCCGCATCCGAGCGTCGTCAACGGCCGGCGCATGTTCTTCCTGCACGTCGACGGCGACGGCTTCGAGAGTCTCTCGACGGTCGAGCCGGGCGAGCTCTGCGCGAAGGTGTTCCTGGACGAGATCCTGAAAAGGTATCGCATTCCCGCCTCGGTCAGCGTCATCATCGCCAGTCTGACCAGGGACTACGCAGTCTCCCGCGCGACTCCGGAGATGCTGCTCGCCTCGCAGATTCTCAACCTGCCGTCGGTCGAGCCCGCCAGCCACTCCGTCACTCATCCCTTGAGATGGCAAGAGCATTGGTCCCCCGACCCGTCCTCCCGGAGCGTCCTGTCCTACCTTCCGTTGAACAACTACCAGTACTGCGCCGAGAACGAGGTCACGCAGTCGCTTCAATTCATCAACGAGCGACTGATGAAGGACGGCCGGCGATGCGAGCTGATGCTGTGGAGCGGCGATACCAACCCTTCTGAATCGGTGCTGCGCGCCTGTCGCCAATACCCGGCGCACAATCTCAACGGCGGCGAGTGTCGCTGGGATCCTTGGATGGACTCGGTGGGATTCATGCTCCCCTGGGGCCGGTTCGTCGGCGGTGAATTCCAGGTCTACTGCGGCCTCGCCAACGAGAACAACTTCGAGGGCTTCTTCACGACGATGCCCGCCGCGTTCCGCAAGATCGACATCTCGCTCACTCGAACGGACGGCCCCCGCATCCTGAAGCCGGCGAACCTCTACGTGCACTTCTACAGCGCCGAGCGACCGCCGCGCCTCAAGGCGCTCCAGGGCCTGATCGAGCGCTGGGCCCTCGAGAAGGCCACGGCGCCGGTGTTTGCGTCCGATTACTCGAAGGCGGTGCAGTCGGCGATCCACGGCGCGCGCATCCATGCGACTCCTCAGGGCTGGAGGCTCGAAGACTTCGGGGAATGCCGGACCGCGCGCATCGACGGCGAGACCCGGGATGTCGACTTCGCGCGCAGCAAGGGTCTGCTTGGACAGAGGAGGATCGGTGAGTCGCTGTACCTGCACCTCTGCGCCAACGACGCCGACGTCGTTCTGACCGAGGACCCGCCGCTCCACCCCTACGTCGAGGAAGCCAACCACATCCTGCGCGACGTGGCCCTCGCGCCCTCCCTGGTCCGATTCCGTGCGAGCGCTCACTCCCGCCGCCTCGTCGTCCTGGCGGGACTTTCCCCGCATCAGCGGGCGCGCATCGTCACCGGCCACGAGCAGCGGCAGAGCCGCGCCGATGAGCGCGGCCGCCTGGTGATCGAATTCCCGGAGCCCGGCGACACGCTCGTGGAGGTTCACCTCCTATGAACGTGATGGGCTGGAGGTTCGCGCTGTTCCTGCTGATCGGAACTCTGGCGCTGCTGCTCCTGTCGTTCATGGACCCGACCGAGCAGACCGCGGTCGACCGCTACACCGGACGGCAGGTGCAGCCGTCCGGTTCCAAGATCGAGGTGCTGCTCGGCTTGAAGAAGCTGGGCAGCGCCATCAGCGTCGGCAACCGCCTGGTCGAGTGGTCGGCGCGCATCGAGAACAATCTCGACCTCCAGGTCGCGCAGGCGGTCGTCGAGGCGGAGCTGGCCTCCACCGCTGCCCCACCGCCCAGGCTGCATCCTGCCCATGACGAGATCCTGACCGCGCAGAACGACGCGCGGTCCGCCGAGGCGGAGCTCACGGAGCGCTTCCGCCGATTTCCGTCGATCGAGGAGGCCCTCGACCATCTGGAGAGACTGCAGGCGGATGGTCCGGTCGCGGCCAGCACCGAACGGTTCTTCTCGTCGTCGGGGCTGCCTCGAGACCCGCAGGAGCTCGATGCGTGTCCCGCGGATCAGGCGGCGAACTATCTCCTCGAGCAGATCGAGGCATCGCGGTCGCGCACTCAAGTTGAGGTGCGGACGTACCTTCAGGTCGCGACCGCGTTCGAGGTCGAGGGTCGCCTGCGCGGGCGGCTGCGGTGGTTGACGCGCGCGATGCGGTCGTTCCCGCAGGAGGAATCAGTCCGGCGCGCGTTCGAGGGCGCCTATCTTCAGAACGGCCGCCTGCAGGAAGTCCTGCTGTTCAACGGTGCCGAGCTGGGCGCGGACCCGGACAACGTGCGGCTGTGGAAGAAGCGCGCCGAGTACTGCGGCTGGATGTCGCTCGTCCCGGACGAGATTCACGCACGCGAGAGAATCGTCGTGCACGAAGACGACGAGGAGTCCTGGAATCGGCTGGTCGAGCTGTATCGATCGGAGGGCGCCCCGGAAAAGGCCATCCCGCACGCGGCCCGGCTCGCCGAGCGTACGACCGATCCCAAGCTCCTCGATCTGCCGGTGCAGCTCGCACTCGAGAGCGGCAGAGTCGACGAAGCTCTCGAGCACCTGGATCTCGCCGCCTCCCGATCTCATGAGCCTCGGGTGTGGCGGGAGCGAGCGGTCGAGTACGCCCTCCAGGATCTGCGCCTCGACCGCGCCATCGAGGAGCTGCGCCACCTGGCTCTGCAGTATCCGGACCAGGGATACGACGAGCAGCTGGTCGGCTTGTATCTGCGTTGTGACCGCCAGCAGGACCTGGTCCAGTTCTACGAGGAGAAGCTGAAGCAGAATCCCGACGACCTCGCAGTCGAACGCGAGCTGATGAACCTGCACATCGCCCGTGGCGATCACGACCGTGTCGTCGAGATCCTGTCGGCGAGGATCCTTGCAGACCCGGACCCCCGAACGGTGTTCCAAAATCTCAGCGCCTATGCATCGATCGGAGTCCCTGGAGTCGCGGAGCTCGCGCTGAAGCTCGCGAGAACCGCCGAGATCGACGAGTCACTCGCCATCGACTCGATCGAGCAGTGGGACGCCCTGCTCCAGCGTCCCGAGTACCGGGAGGTCGCCTCCGCGCTCCTCCAGCGGTTTCCCTCGCACCAGCGTTCGATCGAGCTGCGCCTGCACCTGGTCGACCTCGAGGACACCGCGGAAGCGCGGGCGAACGCGGCCGAAAGGTGGTGCGCCGAGCAGCCGGAGAGCCTGGAGGCTGTCCATGCCTGGATCGATCGGGCGAGCTGGTGTGGCGTGACGGATAGCGAGATCCGGGCGCGCGAAACCTTGCTGCGCATGCAGCCTATGGACGGGACCAATCGGGCCCTGCTGTCGGACCTGTACACGAATGCGGACCGCGAGGAGAAAAACCTCGAGCTGTGGACCGAGCTTGCGACCACGGACGGTCCGGCGTCCCCCGCCGCCGAGCATCTGGTCACCACGTTGTTCAACCTCGGCCGCACCGAGGAGGCGATGCAGTGGCTCGAGCGCCGGGCGGAGGATCCCCGGGCGACGCTCGAGGATCGGTTGCACGTCGCCGACCATCTGTTCTCGGAGCAGCGCATCGACCGGGCCCTGCTGTTCTACCACGAGGTGCTGCGAGAGGATCCGCGACACTCGCACTCGCTCCTGCGCACCGGCCAGATCCTGCTCTGGTCGACCGACCCGCGCGGCGCCGTCGCACCGCTCGAGCGCTGTCTCGAGACGGGCGGGCAGGACGAGGCGACGGTTCGATTTCATCTGGGCGAGGCCTACTACGAAACGCAGCAATCCGGGCGGGCCATCGACCAGCAGAGGCTCGCCCTTCGCTGGTTGCGAAAAGTCGAGAATCCGACCGTCGAGCAGGAGCTGATGTCGGCCCGGATCTTCGTGCGCACCGAGCGCTTCCACGAGGCGCAGCCGATCTTCGAACGTCTTCTCGACCAGAGTCCCGACGACCAGAATCTGATCCTCGACTACGCCGACGCTCTGATGTCCGCCGACGACCCCGCGGCGGCGCGGCACTGGATCGATGCCGCGATCCTGGCACAGCCCGAGTCGCCGCGCGTGCTGCGCCTCAGTGCAGACCTCCTGACGCTCGAGAAACGCCTCGACGAGGCGGTGGTGGTCTACCGCAAAGTTTCGAAGATCCTCCACGGCGACGCGGGCGTGGAGGCGAGCCTGGGCTACGTCCTCGAGCAGGACGGCAGGACGCGCGAGGCGGTCGAGTCCTTCACCCGCTCGCTCGCACTGCAGCCCGACAACCTGGACGTCCGCACGACCCTGCAGAGGATCGAGGATCGGCTTGCACACGAGATGCTGGGCGGCGTTTCGGTCGAGAAAGTCGCGGATGACCGCACGACCCGGGTGCGAGCCGCGGGCTCGGGCCTCCTCGAGGGAGACCTCACCCGCGTGTCCGCAGAGCTTGCGTTCAGCGACTACTCGGGTCGCGCCGCCGCAGTCCAGAATGGAACCAAGGACGTCGAGCAGAGCGTGGCGATGCTCGAGAGCTCGGTGGTCGAGCGTTTCGCCCACGAAAACGAGTACGGATTCGGGCTCAAGGCCTACGCCGGAGTTCCCGGCAGGTTGCCTCTTTCGGTGTGGGGCGGCCTGTACCTCGAGAAGCTCGAGCCCTACCGATCGCTCACCTTCCGCGCGGCGATCAACGAGCTGTGGGACAACCCCGCCGCGGCCCCCGGGCTCGAGGGCCGCGTGAGCAGCGGCGAAGCGATCCTGTTCCACGACCTGACGCGCGACTTCTGGGTCTCGGGCGAGGCACGAGCCGAGTCGCTGTCGATCGACCCGCCGGATTCGAGCACGGCGAGCGACCTGAGAGTGAGCGCCGCCGTGCACGCCGGTGCCCGGTTCCTTCCCGGTCCCCTCGAAGTCCATGATCCGCTGCACGTGGACGCGGTCCCGCTCGATCTGGTGGGAGGAGACCTCGCGACCGACAGGATCCTGCTGTCCAGCTTGAGTGGATGGTTCTCGCTGTCGGCGATCGAGCTGCTGGGGAACGCCGAGCTCGCCGACCTTCTGCCGATCGGCGAGTCGTTCCGCTACCTGAGCTACAGCGGTCGCGCGGACCTGCAGTTTCCGATGGACCTCGGCGTGATGGTCAGCGCCAGCGCCGGCCGCGAGCTGCGCGAGAACGAATGGTTCTGGGCGGTCCGTTCCGGGCTGGCTCATCGGCCGCGATCAACCATCGAGTCGAGCCTGTTCTTCAGCTTCGGCCGTTCGACGGGTCGCTCGGACAGCGAGTCGTTCCTCGAGCTCGATCTGAACCTCACCCTGCGCTTCTGATCCTCGATGACCTCCCGACGCAAACGGCCCGACTCGAACCGAAACCGCCTGCCCAAAGGGCGCACACGGGTTCGTCGATCCATCCCGCCGAGCGGCCCGAGTGCCAGGAAGCGCCGCGAAGACTCCGAGGAGCCCCTCCCTCCCTTGCCGACGCCGGCAGAACCGGTCGAACCGGTGGAGCCCTCAGAATCCACCGAAACGAGGCATCCATCCCCCGATCCCTCCTCTCGAGGAAGCCCGCCGCCGGAAGGACCGTCGCCCGATCCGCCGCTGAGCGAGGAGGAGATCGAGTTCCAGAACTGGTCCGAGGTGCTCCATGCACAGGAGACCGAAGCGGACGACTCGGACGCGGAAACCTCGCCGAGCGAAGGCTCCTACGAGCTCAAAGACGACTCCTCGATGCCGGCTGCCGCCATCGACGCGACGGTTTCGGACGAACAGCTCGAGCTCAGCAACTGGACCGAGGTGCTCAAGGCCGAGTCCGCGGGCGAATCGTTCGACGGCGACGATCCTCCAGCGGATCTCACTCCCTCGGAACGCGAGCCCGGGGAGACCGCAAGCGCGCCCGACGACAACCTGAGCGCGGATGAGCTCGAGCTCAAGAACTGGGCCGAAGTGCTGATGGCCGAGCGCAGCTCCTCCTCGGAGGATTCCGTCCTCGACCTCTCCGGTCCGCGATCCGCCGACGAATTCGAGCTCACTCCGCCGTCCCCTTCGCGCGAGCAACAGGAGTCCCGCGAGCTGGTCGAGCAGCGTCGCAAGGCACGCGCGGCGCTCGAAGCCGCTCAAGCGTTCTTCGACCAGCAGGACCAGCCCGTCGAGGAAGCAGCGAGCAGCGACGTCGAGCTCGACAACTGGCTCGAAGTGCTGAGCGGAGAGAAACATCACGAAGAAGCCGCACCCGTCGATTCCCTGTCCGACTTTCGATCGCGAGAGAGCCCCACCGACGAGGCGGCCACCGTCGACTCCACGGAGCTCTCGGCATTCATCGAGCTGCAAGGGCTGCTCTCGACCTCCCCGCAGCACGATTCCGTGGATGACGCGCACCTGCTGGAGCCGGAGGTTCCGGCGCCGGCCGCGCCACAGGAATCCGCGGCAGGAATCTGGAAGAGGGTAAAGCGAGTCGTGCGAGGGGTCGCGCGGGCAGTCTCGCGTCAGACGCGCGAACCCATCGAGCCCCTGGAAGAAATTCCGATCGACGCGCAGGCCGCCGCGGTCGCGGGCTTCGACGACGTCGAGAACGAGCGCCGGAATCCGAGCTGGACCGGCTACCGAGGGGTTCAGGAATCGACGGGCGGCGGGGAGAACCTGGAGGACTGGTCGTCGTTCCTGACCGAGCTGAACGAGAAGACTGCACCGGCGGGCGCCTCGGAGGCGGGCTCGACGACTTTGCTCGAGAGTCTCTCGCAGCGGCGCTCCGGGGCGATCGAGGAAGCGACGGGCGCCCAGACATTCCTCGAGTTCCAGGAGCTGCTGCAGACCCTCAACGTCGAGGACGCGGACGTTCCCTCCTCGAAGAGCCCGAGCTTTCAAGAGTTCTCGGCTCTGCTCCACGAAGTCCGGGGAGTCTGCGACGACCTTCCCGAGCTGGGGTCGAAGGTCAGCAGAACCTTTGCGAAGGCAAGGAGAGACGCGAAGGACTCGGAGATCTGCGACCTGCCGGCGCGGCGCAGCTCGGGGGAGCAGGAGACCCAGGGAGCGTTTCTCGACGATCCGCGACACGCCGGTCGAAAGCTGTTCGTCCACGGCTGGAAGCCGTCCACGTCGAGCTCCCGGGCGCTGCAGGTTCGCGGCAAGGGCGCGCGCAGGATGGAGGGCAGGCTCTCTGGGCGCGCGGGCATCGTCATCGAGCCTCGGGAGCCGCAAGGGCACCATGCCGACGACGTCGAAATCGTGGTCGAGGACCTGTCCGGCAGCGAGCGCCTTTCACGCCTCCTCGAGTCCGGCAGCCGGCCACGATTCGAGCTTCCGGACCCGCGGATCCTGCGCGAGCAACCCCGGCAACTTCTACCTCTGCTGAAGCCGCCGCCGGCGCCTCAGGAGCAGAGGCTCGCGGAACCACCGCCCTCTCCAGGCGCCGCACCTTCGGCGGCGGTCGAAGGAATCCTGGGATGGGTGAGGCAGCTTCAGTCGCTCGGACAGCGGGCGCGTCTGACCGACGAAGTCACTCTGTGGTGGAAGCGGGTCCTGGGCGAGACCGGTCTTCTGTACTCGATCCTGCTGGTGATCGAGACGCTCGTCAGCCATGGACGGATCGGCTCGGTGGAGGTTCATCCTCATCCCTACTGGCTGATCATCCTGCCGATGGCGGCGGCGCGAGGAGTCGTCGCCGGACTGATCAATGCTTCCCTCGGCAGCGCCTTCTACGTCATCGGCTGCATGCAGGCCCTCGGCACGGTCGACCTGATCGCCCTGCTCGACTACTCGATCCTCGGCGAACCGATCCTGTTCTTCGGCGTCGCCTACGTCCTCGGTGAATTCCACGACGATCTGACCGCGCGGATCCGCGATCATCGCCGGCGGATCGAAGAGCTGCTCCGTGAGCAGGAGAAGCTCGAGAACGAGCGCAAGGTCCTGGCAGAATCGAACAAGCTGCTCGAGAAGCGCATCGTCGACGACTCGGCGCAGTTCGGCAATCTGATCCAGATCGCCGTCGAGCTGGAGAACGCCCATGAGGACGAGCTGTACGAGCTCGCCCTCGAGATGGTGAGCGAGCACTGCGGAGGCGAGGCGTCGATCCTGGGCGTGCTCGAGCAAGGCGCGCTCGACTATCTGCGTCATGCGCCGTGGGACGGCCGGGAGCTGCAGAAGCGGCTCAAGGATGCGCGTCAGAGCAGCCTGGTGCAGATGGCGCTGCGCGAGGGAAGAGCGGTCAACGGATTCGAGCCGGGCGTCGTTCCCGATCCGACCGGACCTCTGGTCGTCGCCCCGTTGATGGATTCCGAGGGAGTGGTGCGCGCCCTGATCTGCCTCGAGGATGTTCCCGCCAGCCGGCTCAATCCGTCGACGGTGCAGAACTTCCTCGGCATCTCGCGCTGGATCTCGGCGATGATGGCGCGCCTCACCCGCGACTTCTCCAGCCGCGAAAAAAGGGTCGTCGCCGAAGAACCTTCAGGTCAGAGCTCGATCGGCAGCGTCGAGCTGCTGGGCAGGCGCTTGAGACTCGAGTACGAGCGCTGCACGCGCTACGGCGTTCCCACGTCGCTCCTGGCGATCCAGGGGATCGACTGGAAGGGGACGTCGTCCAGGCGCAAGAACCCGATGCAGCAGCTCGTCGAGCGGTACTTCACCAAGGGACTGCGCGCCTCCGACCGGGTGTACTGGTTCGGTTATCACGGCTGCTACGTCCTGGTCCTGGCAGGAACGGGGGTCGCCGGCGCCCGGGTCGTTCGCGACCGTCTCAACCGGCTGGTCGAGGTGCCGCGGGACGATCGCGTGGGTCGGGTGGAGATCACGGCGTACGCTCCCGACACCGAGTGCCCGGACCTGTTCAGCCTGACCCACCGACTCGCGGCCGGATTCCGCACGAAGTCGGCACGGCCCCTCGACGGCGAATGCCCGGTCAACATCCCCGTCTCGCTGCCCATCGGCAACCTCGAGGAGCTGCGCGAGTGTCTGTCGATCGAGATCAGCCTCGCGCAGCGCGCCCACTCGGACCTCCTGGTCATCGGCTTTCACGCGAACACTTCCGGCGAGGATCACGGAGATCTCCTGGCCCGTCATCTTCACGAGGTCGGCACCACGATCCTGCGCCCGACCGACGGAGTGTTCAAGGTGGGCGCCAACCGGGCCGCGGTGGTGCTGCCGTGGACCACGCAGGAGCACGCTCAGCGAGTGGTCGAGCGGCTGCTGCAGACGCTGGCGATGCGTGCCTCGTATGCACCCTACGGCTCGGTGCACTGCGAGCTCCTGCCGTTGTCGACCCGACGGGCGGACGTCGAGTCCTTCATCGACGCCCTGGTCTCGATGAGCCGGGATCCGGAGGCTCTTTCATGACCCGGCGCTTCGTCCACCGCCGCCTGATCGCGGCCGTCGCTTCCACGGTCGCGTTCGAGGCCGCGGCGATCTTGATCGTCGCCTGGTTCGACGTTTTTTTCTGGCTGCTGCTGGCCGTCGCCAGCCACCTTCTTGCGACACGACTCGCCCTGGCGGCAGCGCGCTGCCGAAGGCGCTTGTCCGTGACGGAAGAAGACACGGTGCTGGCGACGGCATTTTTCATCCCGCTGTGGGGTCCCGTTCTCGCCTTCAGCCTGCCCCGGCCGCCCCTTTCCGTCCGCGCACCCCTTCGCATCGCGCGGTACCCGGGGCCGGACACCGCCCTCGAGACGAGTCCGAAGGACGTGTTCAAACGCTACGAAGAGCACGTCCGGCCGCGCGTCCCGCATTTTCAGCGCTCGCTGTTCAGCGGCGACTTCGACCGCGACCTCGCGCGCGAGCTGGACCTCGAATCGTATTCGGAAGTTCTGCGCAGGGGCTCGATCGACCAGAAACGCAACGCCCTGTCGCGCCTCGCCGACCTCTCCGAGCCTCGGCACCTCACCCTCGTGCGCTCCTGTCTGCTCGACCCTTCGCACGAGGTGCGCCTGTACGCCTACGCCGAGCTCGAGAGAGTGGCGGCGCGCTTCGAGGACGCGATCGACGAGCGCGGCAAGGAGCTCTTGAAGGATCCATCCGACCAGGAGGCGACGCTCGCCCTCGCCGACGCTCACTATCACTACGCATCGAGCGGCGTCCTCGACCCTTCGATGGCGAGCTATCACTTTCGACTGTCGCTTAAGCGTGTTCAGTCGTTCACCGGCCGCAAGGATTCGCGGCCCTGGGTGCTGCGCGCCTTGAACCATCTGGGGCTGAAGGAGCTCGACCTCGCCGAGAAGGATCTTTCGGAAGTTCCTTCGGAGCACTCCAGGGCACCCGCCGTGTTGATCGCGCGGGCGATGCTCGCCTACACCCGGCGCGACTTCACCAAAGCCCGGGATCAGGCCGAGATCCTCGAGCGCAACAAGGTGGAGCTGCCCCCCTGGCTCAAGGCGTTGCTCCTCTCCACGGGGGAAGCGACCGCGACGAGCACGGAGATCTCGAAAGAGATCTCCCTTGGAAGGTCTGGTGGTTTGACGGAGGTCGACCGGCAGGAGGCCGTGGAGCCCTGGCACCGGTCGCTCGTGGACCTGTTCCGGGCACGGTCCTCGACTCAAGAGGCCGCGGACTCGGCGGACCTGGCCCTCCAGACCTTCGAGCGGGTGACACGCGCAGGAACGCGGATCAAGAAGCGGATCCGGGCGCTGATTGCCGACAAGAGTCTTCTTCCCTTGAGGAGGGGACGGCGTTGAGAACCGCAGACATCTGCCTGGTCCTCGAGGGCACCTATCCGTTCGTGTCGGGCGGGGTGTCGTCGTGGGTCCATCACCTGACGACGAATCTCAAGCATCTCAACTTCACGATCCTGCACATCAGTCCCAAGCGGGGGTACTTCAAGAAGCACGCCTACCAGATGCCGCCGAACATCATCGGCCTCGAGGAAGTGTTCCTGCACGACTACGCGATGGAGGCCGGCGGCAAGGAGGAAGCCGATGCCCAGAAGGTGCTGAGGTTCAGGAGCCTCGTCAACGACATGCTGGAGGGCAAGGGAGGAGCATTCCAGGCGTTCGTCCGCGTGCTGCGAACCGGCACAGGGGAGCGCTTCACCGCGGCCGACCTCCTGCAGACTCCCGGGAGCTGGCAGGTGCTGGTCGACGCCTACCGGCGGGAGGCTGGTGACGAGAGCTTTCTCAATTTCTTCTGGACCTGGCGGTTCTCGTTCCTGCCGCTGTTCAACCTCTTGAGCGCCGCGGTGCCTCCGGCGCGGGTGTACCACACGATCTCGACGGGCTACGCCGGTCTGTTCGCGGCGGCCGCCAGGCTCCTCACCTCCTCGTCGATGCTGCTGACCGAGCACGGGATCTACACCAAGGAACGGCGCATCGAGGTCAATCGCGCCGAGTGGATCGCGGACTGGAGCTCCGGAGAAGTCGTTGCGGAGCGCAAGCCCCCCTATTTCAAGCGCTACTGGATCCGCCAGTTCGAGATGATGAGCCGGGTCACGTACGCTCACTGCGACGAGATCCTGACGCTGTTCACGGGAAACACCTACGAGCAGATCCGGGACGGTGCCAACCCGCGGATCATCCGGGTCATTCCCAACGGAGTCGACGTCGAGAGGTATGGGGTGGCGGCGGCCCGCTTCGACCAGCGCGCACCGAACGAGCGCTTCACCGTCGGCTTCATCGGGCGGGTGTGTCCGATCAAGGACGTGCAGACCTTCGTCAGCGCGATGCGCCTGGTTGCCGATCGGATTCCCGACGTCCGGGTGCGCATCCTGGGGCCGATGGACGAGGACCCCGAGTACGCCGAACGCTGCAAACGGCACGTGGAGCGCCTCGGTCTGTCCGGCAACGTGAACTTCGAGGGCCGGGTCAATGTCCTCGAGGAGCTGCCGACTCTCGACGTCGTGGTGCTGACCAGCATCTCCGAGGCGCAGCCGCTGGTGATCCTGGAGGCGGGAGGCGTCGGCGTGCCGGTCGTCGCGACCGACGTCGGATCCTGCAGCGAGCTCCTGTTCGGACAGTCGCCCGAGGATCGAGCCATCGGCGCCGGCGGTGTGATCACGCCGATGGCGAGCCCGGGCGAGACGGCGCGCGCCGTTCTTTCCCTGCACGACGACCCGGACGCGCGCCTCGCGATGGGCCGGACGCTGCGCGAACGGGTGCGGCGGTTCTACGACCAGAAGGACATGGTGCGGGCGTACGACGAGCTTTACCGCAAGCACCTGGAACGGGAGGCGGTGACGACCTGATGGCCGGGATCGGATTCGAGCTGCGGCGGATGATCGACCAGCGCGAAGGGCTGCTGTCGCGGGTGCGCGCCTACGTCTGCGCCGGGCTGATCTCCGCCGGTCCGTGGATGATGACGATCCTCACCCTGTCGATCCTGTCGATGTTCGGCCGGAGCCTGGGCGGCGACGCGGGCTACGAGACCTTCCGTTCGCTGGTGACGTTCTGCTACGCATTCAGCCTGATCCTGGTCGGCATCGGCCAGATGGCCATCACCCGCCAGGTGGCCGACCACCTGTACGGCCGGCGCTACGACAAGGCGTTGAGCGCGTTCGTCGCGACTCTGATCGTCGTGGCCGTGGTGTCGATGCTGATCGGCACGGCGTTCTGCACGCTGGCGGGCTTCGAGGCGGCGACCTTCATCCTGGCGGTGGTCCTGTTCGTGACCGTCAGCATGACGTGGGTCGCGCTGATCTGGCTGTCGATCGTGCGCGAGTTCGACGAGGTTCTGCGCGCCTACGCCTACGGAGTGCTGGTCTGTGTGTGCGTCCTGGCCGCGGCCGGCTCCCACGAGGGGCCGACCGTGCTGCTCGCCGGCTATGCCGCGGGACACTCGCTGACGCTGTGGCTGCTGATCCGGACGATCCTGCAGGCGATGGAGCAGGGCGGCCTGCGCGACTTCTCCGTGTTCAAGAGTCTCAAGAGATGGCCCGATTTGGTCCTGGTCGGCCTGTTCTACAACGCCGCGATCTGGGTCGACAAGATCGTGTTCTGGTTCATCGACGGCACCGGCAGCCATGCACTGCTTCGATTCCACCCGATGTACGACACCTGCTGCTACCTGGCCTACCTGACCGTCGTTCCGTCGCTGACGCTCAACCTGATCTGGATCGAAACTTCGTTCTACGAGCACTACCGCGCCTATTTCGGCTCGATCCTCGGCGGCCACCCGCTGCGCCTGATCGAGGACCGGCGCGATCGGATGCTCAAGAACCTGCGGGACAGCGTCGTGCGACTGCTTCGCGTGCAGGGCTTCATCACGGTTCTCTGCATCCTGTTCGCGCCCGTACTGATCCGCGTGCTCGAGATGGAGACCGCCGCGGTCGGCATCTTCCGGCGTGCGTGCCTGGGCGCGCTGTTCCATGTCTTCCTGTTGATCACGGTCCTGGTGCAGCTCTACTTCGACTTCCGCAAGGAGGCGTTGATCACCTCGTTCGTGTTCCTGGTGCTCAACGGAGCTCTGGCGTTCGTCAGCGTCGTCGAAGGGGTCGAGACCTATGGCGTCGGGTATGCGCTGGCGTCCTTCCTTTCCCTCGGCCTGGCCTTCTTCCTCCTCCACCGGGGACTGGACCAGCTCGACTTTCGCGTGTTCACCAATCAAGCCATCGCCGGCGTCGGGAAGAAGGGCATGGGCGAGGTTCAGGGTTCCGCAAAGAAGGAACGGAAGGACCAAGCAGCGCGCCCTGCGTTCACGCCCCCGGTCGGTCCGTCGCTCCATCCGTCGGCCGTCGACTCGGCCGCGGGAGAATGGTCCTGGCCGGTCGCAGAGGAGATGGCTCTGGCCTGCAGCGATCGACCCACGGCGATCGCACGGACGAACGAATCGGTCGCCGAGGTCGATCCCGGGAGCTCGCCTCCACTGCCGGTCCACGTCGTGATGGAGCCCCTTCTCGTGAAACCGCCCGCCAGGAAACTGGAGGAGGGCGGACGGACGAGCGAGCCGCCTTCCGGTCCGGTCGAGAATCCGTTTCTGCCCGCGATCCGTTACGACTTCGCCAAGCGGCTGACCAGCGAGCACCAGAGATCGGGAATCCCTTCCCGCACCTCCTCGGTCCGAACTGCCGCCGCGCGCAAGCGACGCCCCCGTCCGCAACTGCCAAGCCCGAAGGATTCATGAACACATGAACATTCGACTCCACTGATCCGCCACTGATCGAACGGGAACCCTTTTCGCACGGTCGACTACAGCTCCTGCGTGCTCCCTGACGATGAACGTCGCACCGTCGGTGCAGTCGTCCGAGAGTGGAGGAGAGCATTGCGGCAGTTTTCCCGGGAGTGAAACATGAGACGCATCCTGCTCGTCGACGACAACTCCAATCTCCTCGATTCCCTCAAGCGCCACTTCCGGCCGTTCAGCGGCAACTGGGACATCCGGACCGCCGGCAACGGCGAGCAAGCGTTGAATCTGGCCCGGGAGCACAGCTTCGACCTCGCCATCGTCGATCTGCTGATGCCATTGAAGGGCGGCCTCGAGACGATCGCCGAGATGCGCCGGGATTTTCCCTCCGTGAAGATCATCGCGATCTCCGGCGGCGGACGAACGGGACCGCACGACGTGCTGGAGAAAGCGCGCCAGGCAGGCGCCCATCGCACGCTCGAGAAACCGTTCACTCCTAAATCGTTGCACGACGCGATGCAGGCACTGCTGACCTCGGCCACGCCCGAGGCTCGACCTCCCGTTAAAGAGCCCTCCCAATGAAGCGCATCCTGTTCGTGGATGACGAGCCCTGCATCCTCGAAGGTCTGAGGCGGACGCTCCGGTCCATGCGCGGTGCCTGGAGCATGTCCTTCGCCGGCTCGGGCGAAGAAGCCCTGCACCGGATGGAAGAGCAGCCGTTCGACGTCGTGATCAGCGACATGAAAATGCCCCGCATGGACGGGACTTCGCTGCTCGGACTGGTCCAGCAGATCCATCCAGGGACGATTCGCATCATTCTCTCGGGCCAGGCCGATGCCAACGCCTGCCTGCACAGCATCCCGGTCACTCATCAGTTCTTCTCCAAGCCGTGCGACGTGGAAGAGTTGAAACGGTCGGTGGAAGCCTGCTGCGCGCTGGAATCGATGCTTGCGGACGCCGTGCTGAGGGAGGCCGTGGCCGGGACCCGCGAGTTCTCGGTGCGACCGCAAACGCATGAAGATCTGGCACGCGCGGTCCGGACGAGCGACTTTGCACCCTCGAGGATCGCGCTGCTGATCGAGCAGGAGCCTCCGATCGCCGCGGTCCTGCTGCGCCTTGCTTTCTCGAACTATCTGGGACACGGCGAAGGGTTGACCAGTCTGGAGGAGGCCTTCCAGTTCGTCGGACCGCGAATCCTGCGGGAGCTGCTGCTCGCTGTCCCCGTCTTCCGGCCGCGAGCGGACGAGGCAGCGGGAATCTGCCTCGAAAGCGTCCGGCGGCACTCGCTGCTGACGGCACGCATCGCTCGAAAGCTGGTTGAACCTCCGGAAGATGCGGGCAGGGCCTTTCTCGCCGGTCTCGTCCACGACCTCGGAAAGTGGGTGCTCTCCTCCGCTCTTCCGGATCGATCGCGACGGATCGTCGCGGCTCTGGCCGAGGAGCACCGCGGGTTCCACGAGGTCGAGAGAGATCTGTTCGGGGCGACTCACGCCCGGATCGGCGCGTACTTGATGGCGTTATGGGGAACGCCGGATTGGCTCGTGACGTCCATCGCCGGGCACCACGACCCCGCGGAGATTCCGGCGGGCGGGCGGTTGAACGTGGCCGGTGCCGTATGGGTCGCGTCCCTGCTCGCGAGCGAGCAGGAAGGTGAGTCGGGAGAAGCCGGGGAATCTCTCGCGACCCTCGAGAGGTCGAGCCGATTCTCGGACTGGCGCAGGGTCGCCTCCGAAGAATGGAGGCTCATCGATGGATTCCAGCTTTCACTTCCTACGGGCGAGGTGTTCGCATGACTTTCCCATTCACCGATCGGATCCTGCTCGTCGACGACGAGCGGGCGGTGCTCGACGCGCTGGTCCGGCAGCACCGCAAGCACTTCTCGCTGGTCACGGCCTGTGGTCCCGAGGCGGCCCTGCAGGCGATCGCAACCCAGGGGGCTTTCGCCGTCGTCGTGACCGATTTCCAGATGCCCGGAATGGACGGCATCCAGCTCCTGTCCCGGGTGAAGGAGCACGCTCCGGAGACCGTCCGGGTGATGCTCACCGGCCAGGCGGATCTCCAGGTGGCGATCGACGCGGTCAACCGCGGACAGATCTTCCGGTTCCTGACCAAGCCTTGCGAGGCGGACGTTCTGCGGCTGGGTCTGGATGCGGCCCTGGAGCAGTACCACCTGAGGAACGCCGAGCAGATCCTCCTCGAGCACACGGTGAGGGGCTGCATCGAGGTCCTGGCCGACGTGCTTTCGATGACCAATCCAACCGCATTCGGGAGAGCCACCCGGATCCGGCGATTCGTCCGGCACATCGTGGACGCGCTCAAGCTGGCGGACGCCTGGCAGTATGAGACGGCGGCGCTGTTGTCGCAGATCGGCTGGGTGGCGATCCCCAACGACCTCATCCAGCGCATGGCCGCCGGGGAGAGCCTGACGTCCGAGCAGGTCGCGATGATGGAGCGTCATCCGTCGATCGCCCGGGATCTTCTGCACAAGATTCCGCGGCTGTACAAGGTCGCGGAGATGGTCTACCACCAACGGGCGGAGCTCTCGGACCCGGATGCCGCTCTGGACCCCGTGGTCCTGGGAGGTCGGATTCTCGGAGTGGCGCTCGACTTCGAGCAGCTGCTCTCCTTCGGTGCGTCGCCCAGCCAGGCGCTCGAAGCACTTCGCTCCGAGTCCGGAAAGTACGACGTGCAGATCGTCGACGCCCTCTCCTCCGCGGAACCGATGAAGGTCGAGCTGGAAGTCCGGGTCGTTCCTCTCGAGGAGCTCGAAGTCGGAATGATCGTCGAGGAACCCGTCCGCAACGTCAGCGATGAGCTGGTCGTCGGCCGGGGGCAGCCCTTGACGCCGGGCTCTCTGCAGCGACTCAAGAACTATGCGGAGCTCGGACTGCTCGACCGGCCACGCATCCGAGTCCGTACCGATCGACTTCTTCCCGAGCCGGCCACACCATGACCGACCGACTCAAGGAATGCCCCGCGGGCGCACCCGCGGCGTATCGGATTCTGCTGATCGAGGACAACCCGGGAGACGTTCGTCTCATCAAGGAGATGCTGCACGACGCGCACGGCACTCATTCCCTGGTGATCGGAAACGACCTCAAGTCGGGCTTCGCGCTGGTGGAGAATGCGCCGCCGGATCTTGTTCTCCTCGACCTCTGGTTGCCCGATAGCCAGGGTCTGGAGACCTTTGAAAACGTTCGCCGCGAGCTCCGGGACATTCCCGTCGTGATCCTGAGCGGCTTGAACGACGAGGTGACGGCGCGCGAGGCCGTCGCGCTCGGCGCCCAGGACTATCTGGTCAAGGGCTGCATCAACGAGTCCGCGCTCAAGCGCGCCCTGCGCTACTCCCTGGAGCGTCATCGCATCGAAGCAGAGCGGCGTGCGCTGGAATTCCAGCTCGCCAACAGCCGCAAGCTCGAGTCGATCGGACAGCTTGCCGCCGGCATCGCGCACGAGATCAACACGCCGACGCAGTACGTGAGCGACAATGCCAGGTTTCTGCGGGAAGCATTCTCGGACGTCGTGACCCTCCTGAGACACCTCCAGGATTCCGTGGCCGCGAACGCACCTCTCTCAACCTCCGAGATCCGGCCGCTGCTGGAGAAGGCCGACGTCGACTACCTCGTGCAGGAGATTCCCCGCGCCCTCGACCAGTCCCTGGACGGCCTGGGCCAGATCTCGAAGATCGTGAGGGCGATGAAGGAGTTCTCCCATCCTGCCAAGGAGGAGAAGTCTCCGACGGACCTGAACAAGGCCCTGCAGACCACGGCCACCGTCGCTTCCAACGAGTGGAAATACGTCGCGGACGTCGAATTCGATCTGGACCTCAAGTTGCCGCTGGTCTCCTGTCTTCCGGCGGAGATGAACCAGGTGTTCCTCAACCTGATCGTGAACGCGGCGCATGCGATCTCGGAGACGGCCGACCCCGCGGCCGGCTCCAAGGGAAAGATCACGATCAGCACGCGCTCTCTGAACGATCAGTGCGTCGAGATCCGGGTCAAGGACACGGGCTGCGGAATCGCTCCCGAGCACAGGAACAAGGTCTTCGACCCGTTCTTCACCACCAAGGAGGTGGGGAAAGGCACCGGACAGGGTCTCGCCATCTCCTACAACATCATCGTCAAGAGGCATGGGGGCACGATCGACTTCGACTCCACGCCGGGACAAGGCACGAGCTTCAACCTCCGATTGCCGCTCGCCCGGATACCGGTCGGGACGACCTAGGTTCACGCGATGGACAAGCACCGGTCATCTCACGAAACATGCGCTCCGCCGGAAGAGAGGCCCGATCTCTCCGACGTGGACGGCGCAGCCCGGAGCACGACGATCGCGCGCGAAAAAGACGGCGGATCCCTCCGTGCACGACTCGAAGAGTCGAGAACGTCGATCGCGAATCTGGAAGCTTCGCTGTCCGCCGCCGGTGCGGGAGATTGGCAGTGGAATCTCGAATCGAACCAACTGGTTCTCGGCGATTCGTGGCTTTCAGTCTTCGGATACCTGAGAGAGGCGATCGGCTCCGGAATCGACTTGTTGAACGAGCTGACCCATCCCGAAGACCGGTCGCGGGTGGGGGCCCTGAGGACGCAGTTCCTCGACGGGGCGAACGACCTTCTCGCCTGCGAGCTCAGGATCCGGTCCGGGGCAGGGCATTACCTCTGGGTTCTCGAGTCGGCGCGGGTCGTCGAACGGTCCGAGCAGGGACGTCCGCTTCGGGTCGTCGGTCTCCATCAGGACATCACCCGTCGACGGGAGACGGAGAAGTCCCTGCGCGACACCGGCAGCACTTTTCGCCAGCTCGCCGACCGCGTCCGCGAAGTGTTCTGGATCTGCACGGCGGACGGCAAGCGGACGCTGTACGTCAGCCCCGCCTACGAGGAGATCTGGGGTGGGTCGCGCCAGTCTCTGTACGAGAACTCCGAGGACTGGCCTCTCATGGTTCACCCGGAGGACCGGGACCGGGTCGTCGAGGCTGCCAAGTCGTTCGTTCACGGAGCGTCGCCGTCCTTCCACGAGGAATACCGGATCGTACGACCCGACGGGACGATCCGCTGGGTGCGGGTCCGGGGGTTTCCGGTGATCGACGAGCTTGGCAAGACCGTCCGCACCGCGGGCATCGCCGAAGACATCACCGAGGCGAGGACTCAGGCGCAGAACCTCTGCCGTCTGAACGATGAGCTCGAGACCCGAGTCCGCGAGCGGACGACGGAGCTCGAGCGCTCCAACAAGGCTCTCGAGGAATTCGCGTACATCGCCTCACACGACCTGCAGGAGCCGCTGCGGATGGTCACCAGCTACGTCCAGCTCCTCGAGCAACGCTGCGGCACCCGCCTCGATCAGGACGGCCTGGACTTCATGAGATTCATCGTGGACGGCGCACAGCGGATGAAGGCGCTGATCAACGACCTTCTGGCCTATTCGCGGATGGAAATCTCCGTGGATCAGTTCGAGGAAGTCGACGTGCAGGCGGCTCTGAAGCGGGTCCTCGGGAATCTCTCCGTCGCGATCGAGGAGTCGAACGCCGAGATCACCAGCGACCCCCTGCCGGTCGTCAGCGGAATCGAGCTGGAGCTGATCCAGCTGCTGCAGAACCTGATCGGGAACGCGATTAAGTATCGAAGAGAGAAGCCAAGGATCCACGTTTCGGCCACCCACGCCGGCGGCGAGTGGTGGTTCTCCGTGAAGGACAACGGCATCGGAATCGATCCGCAGCACTTCGATCGGATCTTTCGCATCTTCCAGCGGCTGCGAAAGCACGGCGAGGTGTCGGGAACGGGCATTGGCCTGGCGATCTGCAAGAAGATCGTGGAGCGTCACGGGGGAAGGATCTGGGTGGACTCGAAGCCCGATGACGGCTCGGTCTTTCTCTTCACGCTTCCAAGGGACGAGATTCGAGAGCCGAGCCGGGCGACGGCCGCGGCGGAAGGTGTTTCATGAAGCTCAAGAGAAAGCTCGAGATCCTCGTCGTCGACGACAATCCTGCCGACATCCGCCTCACCCAGGAGGTGTTCCGGGACCTCCAGGGCAGCGTGCATCTCCACGTCGCCCACGACGGCGAGAATGCGCTCGAATTCCTCCACCGAAAGCACCCTTTCGAGCAGGTTCCGCGGCCGGATCTCATCCTTCTTGATCTCAACATGCCCAGGAAGGACGGCCGCGAGGTCCTGATGGACATCAAGAAGGACTCCGATCTGCGATCGATCCCCGTCGTGGTCCTCACGACCTCGGGCGCCGAGAAGGACGTCACCGAATCGTACGGGCTGCACGCCAACTGCTACATCACCAAGCCGATGAACCTCCCGCAATTCATCAAGGTCGTCGAGTCGATCCAGAACTTCTGGCTCAATACCGCGGTGCTGCCCCGCGTTGCCCTCGAAGGCTGAGAGCGCCGGCCTTCCAAGATTCTGTGTCGAAGGAAGCGCCGTTTTCTGGCTCTCCCGACACTCTTGTGGGTCGTTTCTTGACGGCAATGAAACCCATTGATAGAGAATTCGTGACCATGGTGCGGATGACCATCGTCGCATTGTCCATCCTGAGTGCTTCCTTCATGAGACAGGCACGGTAAAGCCGCCGGAGAGTCCGTTTTCTGGGTCCTTCCGACATTTCAGTGGGTACCCGGAAGTAGGTCGAGTACCTGGCCCCCCGTTCATTTGGCTCCGCCCTGGACCCGCTCGCTCGCTCGAGCGTTTCGCTGCGCTCCGCTCGCTCGCGGGGGCTTGCAGGCCTCCCTGAACTCCCAGTCCCGTTTGGCAAAACGAAACAAGAACGGCCAGCGCACGCTCCCACCGAGCTCTATGGGGCGTGGTGGACCCACTGAAAACCCGGAAGGACCGTTTTCTGATCCATCGTAATTCGGCGGTAATGCTCGACCCTGTCCGCGGCTCTAGAGTCTCCGCAAGAAGATTCATCCAGGCGTTTTCATCCGCACCGGATGGATCGACACGGGCTGCCTCGCACTTCCGATCCAAATCAGAACAAGGAGACTCTCATGCGTACCCGTTGGATGTTCCTGTTGCTTTTCCTGACCGGCGCGGTCGTGGCCGTGGCGACCGCCGGCTCGGGCTCGGGTGAGCCAAAGTACACCACCGAGTTCGCGCTCGAGCGCTGCCCCAGGCTCGTGCCCTACGGCGGCAATCTGTACTTCCCGCTGCAGACCGGCCTTTTCCGCCGCTACGAAGGCGAGGACGAGGATGGCAGCTTCGTCGAGCTCGAGATCACGGTGCTGCGAAAGACCCGGACCGTCGAGTTCGAGGTGGATGATCAGTGGAAGAAAGCGGAGACCCGCGTGATCCAGGAGCGCGAGTGGGTCGACGGCGAGCTGGTCGAGGAGTCCTGGAACTACTTCGCCTGCTGCACGAAGACCGGAAACGTGTTCTACTTCGGCGAGGAGGTCGACATCTACGAGGACGGGGAGGTCGTCAGCCACGATGGGGCCTGGCTCGCCGGCGAGGACGACGCGGAACCCGGGCTGATCATGCCCAGCGTGTTCCTCCTCGGCTCGAGGTACTTCCAGGAGATCGCACCCGACGTCGCCCTCGATCGGGCCGAGCACGTCGAGATGGACCTCGAGATCGAGACCGAAGCCGGCGATTTCGAGGATTGCGTCATGGTCGTGGAGACGACGCCGCTCGAGCCGGGCCACGAGAGCATCAAGATCTATGCCCCGGGCGTCGGCCTGATCGTCGACAGCTTCCTCGAGATCGTCGAGGTCGAATACGATTGAACAGAGCCGGCTGGGTCCGCCGGAAAAGCGCAGAGGCCGGCGACTCTGCGCGAGATTGGCCGGGACTTGTGAGCAAAGGGTCCGCGCAAGAATAACTTCCCGTTCTCGGTGCTCAGATTTGCGCCAGGTTCGTCCTCGACGATTGAGCGAATCCGGGCAGCGAGCGCAGCGAGCGGTGTATTGGTCGATACGCTGAGGAATT
>Ga0247727_10006163_pt1 | contig 23729 bp, 26 predicted proteins | sample WisWelCaveWW1625_FD_202498 | JGI IMG/M metagenome (GOLD analysis project Ga0247727, IMG submission 202498) | Biofilm microbial communities from Wishing Well Cave, Virginia, United States - WW16-25 | ecosystem: Environmental > Aquatic > Deep subsurface > Groundwater > Cave microbial mat | place... | reverse complement strand
TTCCGAAACCGCGCGTAGCGGTCGGCCACCAACTCCGGCCCCGACAAGGACCCCAGCCGGGCCAGGGCCTGCTCCAGCGCCTGCTTGAGCAACCCCGCCGCAGCGTCGGGATCCTCCTGGGCGCCGCCGGGCGGCTCGGCGACGATCTGGTCGACCAGGCCCAGCCGGTGCAGGTCTTGGGCCGTAAGCTTCAAGGCCTCGGCGGCCAGCTCGGCGCGGCCCGAGTCGCGCCACACAATGGCCGCGCAGCTCTCCGGCGAGATCACCGAGTAGATGGCGTTTTCGAGGATCAGAACTTCATTGCCGACCCCCAGGGCCAGCGCCCCGCCGCTGCCGCCCTCGCCGATGCAGGTAACGATGATGGGCGCCGGCAGCCGGGCCATCTCGCGCAGGTTGTAGGCGATGGCCTCGGCCTGGCCGCGTTCCTCGGCGTCGACTCCGGGGTAGGCGCCCGGGGTGTCCAAAAACGTCAGCACCGGCCGGCCGAACTTGGCCGACAGCTGCATGGCTCGCAAGGCCTTGCGGTAGCCCTCCGGCTTGGGCATCCCGAAGTTGCGGTGCAGCTTCTGCTTGGTGTCGCGGCCTTTCTGCTGGCCGACCACCATCACGGGCCGCTCCCCGAACCGCGCCATGCCCGCCACGATGGCGGTGTCGTCGCCGAAACGGCGGTCGCCATGGATCTCCTGGAACTGGGTGAAGAGGCGTGAGACGTAATCGAGGGTGTGGGGCCGCTGCGGATGCCGCGCCAGCTGCACCTGCTGCCAGGCCGACGATGCCACGCTGTCGCGCTGGAGGGTCTCGACCTCCGAAGCCAGCTCCGCCAGGCGCGCTTCCACCGCCGGGTCCGACGGCATGGCCCGCAGCTCGGCGATCTCCTGTTCGATGTGGTCGATGCGCGTCATACCGGCACGATCTCCACGGCGCCAGCTCCCAGGATTTTCTCGGCCGCCTCGCAGAACTCCCGGTCGGCGCGAACCCGCAGACCCGAATCCACCAGCGCCACAAAGTCGCCCGCCCGTTCCAGGCGGAAGCAAACATCGGTGTCGCCAGGCTTGCGCCGGAACAGGTCCGCCAGCCGCTCGGCCGGTCCGGGGGCCGGGTCCTCCGGGCGCAACCTCACCTTGACGAAGATCTGGCGCGGCACCCGGATCCGGGCCACCTCGAGCGGGGTGATGTCGGAGACCGCCACTTTGGGCGGACCGCTCTCGTCCGGCCGCGCGCTGCCCCGCACCAGCACCACCATGTCCGGCTCCAGCATCGGCCGCAGCGATTCGTACTGGCTGGCGAACACCAGCAGGTCCACGTTGCCCTGGCGGTCCTCCAGCAGCACCGAGGCCCAGGGTTTGCCCTCCCGGTTTCGCTTCACCGTCGCGCTCTGGATCACCCCGCACAAGGCCACCTCGGCCCCGAACGCCAGGCCCTCCAGCGTCGAGCTGTCGTGGGTCGCCAGCTCCCGGATCTTCCCGTCGTGTTCGTTCAGGGGGTGGCCGGTGACGTAAAAGCCCAGCACCTCTTTTTCATACTTGAGCTGCTCGCGCTCCAGCCACGGGGGCGCGTCGGGCAGCTTCTCGGCGGCGGCGCTCTCCTCCGGTGGCGGCGCCCCGAACAGGCCATGTTGGCCGGATTCCCGGTCGCGGCCCGCTTTCTGGCCGGCCTCCATGGCCCGGTCCAACGCCTGGCACAGCTGGGATCTCGATCCCCCCAGGAAATCCAGGGCTCCGGCCTTGATGATACTCTCCAGGGTCCGCTTGTTGAGCGACCGCAGATCCACCCGCTCGCAGAAGTCGAACAGCGAAACGAACGGTCCCCCCTGCCGCCGCGCCTCCTGGATGGCCGCCACCGCCGTCTGGCCCAGGTTGCGCACCGCCCCCAGCCCAAAGCGAATGGCCTCCCCGTCCGGCGTGAAGTTCCAGTCGCTGGAGTTGGCTTCCGGCGGCAGCACCTTGATCCCCATCTCCCGGCACTCGTTGATGTACTTGACCACCTTGGCGGTGTTGCCGGTCTCGGAGCTCAGCAGCGCCGACATGAACTCCACCGGGTAGTGCGCCTTCAGGTAGGCCGTTACATACGCCAAGTAGGCATAGGCCGCCGAGTGCGACTTGTTGAACCCGTAGCCGGCGAACTGCTCCATCAGGTCGAAGATCTTCTCGATCTTCCGGCGCGGGTAGCCGCGCCCTGCCGCCCCGGCGAGGAAGCGCTCCCGCTGGCCCGCCATCTCCTCGGCCTTCTTCTTGCCCATCGCCCGCCGCAGGATGTCGGCCTCCCCCAGGCTGTAGCCGGCCAGCCGGTTCGAGATCTGCATCACCTGTTCCTGGTAGACGATGACCCCGTAGGTCTCGGCCAGGATCTCCTGGAGCTCCGGCAAGTCGTAGGAGACGGCCTTGCGCCCGTGCTTGCGGTCAAGGAAGTCGGTGATCATGCCGCCCTGGATGGGGCCGGGCCGGTAGAGGGCGTTGAGGGCCGTCAGGTCCTCCAGCCGCGTCGGCTGGTAGCGCCGCAGGAGGTCCCGCATGCCCTCGCTCTCGAACTGGAACACCCCGCTGGTCAGGCCGCGCGAAAAAAGCTGGTAGGTGGCGGGGTCGTCCAGCGGCAGCTCCTCCAGCACGATCTCGACGCCGCGGCCGGCCCGGATCAGTTTCTGGGCCTCGTCCACCACCGTCAGGGTGGCCAGACCCAGAAAGTCCATCTTGAGAAGGGAGAGCTTCTCCAGGCCGTTCATGTCGTACTGGGTGACGATTTCGTCCTTGTTGGTCTTGTAAAGAGGTACGAGCTCCCGAAGCGGCTGCCCGGCGATGACCACCCCGGCGGCGTGCACCGAGGCGTTGCGCGCCATCCCCTCCAGCCGCTGGGCCACCTCCAGCAGCTCGGCGCCCTTGGGGTCCTTTTGCGCCGTCTCCCGCAGCCGCGGCTCCTGCCCCAGGGCGTCTTGGAGCTTGATGTTCAGAACGTTGGGCACCAGCTTGGTGAGCCGGTCCACGTCGCCATAGGCCATCTCCAGCGCCCGCCCCACGTCCTTGATGGCCGCCTTCGCCCCCAGGGTCGTGAAGGTGATGATCTGCGCCACCCGGTCCCGGCCGTACTTCTCGGTCACGTAGCGGATCACCTCGCCCCGGCGGTTCATGCAGAAGTCGATGTCGATGTCCGGCAGCGAGATCCGCTCCGGGTTCAGAAACCGCTCGAACAGCAGACCATGCTCCAGCGGATCCAGGTCCGTGATCCCCATGCCGTAGCTCACCAGGCTCCCGGCCGCCGAGCCCCGCCCCGGACCCACCGGAATCTGCTGCGACCGCGCGAAGCGGATGAAGTCCCACACAATCAGGAAGTAGCCCGAGAACTTCATCTGCTGGATCATCCGGATCTCGCTGTCCAGCCGCTCGATGTAGGCCCCCAGGTCGTGCTTCAGCCGCCCGGCTGCCCGCAGGGCCTCCAGTCGCGGCCGCCGCCGCTGCTCGAAGCCCTCCCGGGCCACGAAGGCGAAGTAAGTATCCGCAGTGTGTCCCTGCGGCACCTCGAAGTGCGGAAACGGCTCCGCCACCTTCTCCAGCTTCAGCTGGCAGCGCTGGGCGATCTCCCAGGTCCGCTCCAGCGCCTCCGGGCACTCCCCGAACAGCTCTCCCATCTCCTGGGGTGACTTCACGTAGAAGTCAGGCGTCGCCCACCGCATGCGCTCGGCGTCCGACATCACCTTGCCGGTGCCGATGCACAGCAGCACCTCGTGCGCCCGGGCGTCCTCCCGCCTCAGGTAGTGGCTGTCGTTGGTCGCCACCAGCGGCAGCCCGGTCTCCTGCGACAGCCGGTGGATCTGCGGCAGAACCTTGCGATCCTTGTCCAGTCCATGGTCCTGCAGCTCCAGGAAGAAGTTCCCCCGCCCGAAGATATCCGCGAAGGTGTGGGCCACGCGGCGCGCCTCCGGGTACTGCTCCCCCAGCAGGGTCTCGTTGATCTCGCCCCGCAGGCAGGCCGACAGCGCGATCAACCCCTGGCTGTGCTTCGCCAGCAGCTCCTTGTCGATCCGGGGCTTGTAGTAGAACCCCTCCAGAAACCCGCTCGAGACCAGCTCCACCAGGTTCCGGTAGCCCTGCTGGTTCTCACACAGCAGCACCAGGTGATGATAGCGGTTCGATTCCGCCTGGATCGCCCGGCTCTGCTGGGAAACGTACACCTCGCAGCCGATGACGGGATGAACCCCCCGCTGCCTGGCCTGGTGGTAAAACTCCACCGCTCCGAACAGGTTGCCGTGGTCGGTCATGGCCACCGCCGTCATCCCCTGCTTCTGCACCTGATCCATGAGCTGCGGGATCGGACAGGCGCCGTCCAGCAGGGAGTAATCGGTGTGGCAATGCAGGTGGACGAACCGGGGAGAGGCCATGGAGAGAATCAGTCTAGCATGCCGGAGGGCAGGAGACAGGAGACAGGAGGCAGGGCCGGGGAGCCGGCTCGGATCGCCAGTTTCTAAAAGCGCCCAAGGTACTCGGCCACTGCTTGGGGCCCCTTCTCTTGTAGCAGACGCTTCAAGACCGCGTGTGCAGTGGCCCAGCCTTCCCGTATACCACTAAACTTCTGTAGGTGCGCCTGCTGATTGCTTCCCCATGTCGATCCATCAGCAAAGAGGACGAACTCCAGCGAGGCTCGGGGGGGGGCGTTGTGCCACGAAACTTATGGCTCCAGACCTCACCGGGTTCGTGTCCCTTCTTGGGGGCGGAAGGTGAAAGTCCCGCCAGTCTACTGTCTGTCACCTTGAGCGTCACTCGCCCTGTGGCATCAACGTGCTCCAGCGCCAGCGCATAGCCCACGATCCGGTTCCTCGTGAGGTTCTTGAGTATCACAGATGCATTTGAACTCTTCGATATTTGGATTGGCTGTGGCTGGTCTACCTGCCCGAGCAGCCCTGCGACAAATACCGGAAACAGGAATAGAATACGAGCGTTCATACTCGCCTCCTAAATCAGGGGCAGTTTTGGCAATACCCCGTCAGTGAACCAAACTCTTGTTCACACTGATCGAACCACTGGCAGCTGGTAAAATGATGGTCTGGTTGCTCCCAGGCGATACTGGCGTTGTGCTACTGTACCCTCATGATCGGCCAGCCTGGAGCTGGCTCCAGCATGACGCCCGCCATCGACGAGCTGAGCCTTCCCCCGGCGGCCCGCCGGGTCCTGGACGACTTCCTGGAGGCCGCCGTGCAGGCCTTTGGATCCTCGCTAGGCTCGGTGGTGCTTTTCGGCAGCGCCGCGGAGGGCCGGCTGCGGCCCACTTCTGACGTCAATGTGATGCTGGTGCTGGCCTGCTTCGAGCAAAGCGCCGCTGACCGGATCCGGGAGGCCGCCCGGGTGTCACAGGCCGCCATCCAGCTCCGGCCCATGTTTCTGCTGAAGAGCGAGCTCGCGGCCGCCGCCGGGGCCTTTGCCCTGAAGTTCTCCGATGTGCTGCACCGCCACCGCGTGCTTTACGGCGACGATCCGTTCGCCTCCGTCTCGATCTCTCGCCAGGACCGCCTCGCCCAGCTCCAGCAGCAACTCCTGAACCTCACCCTCCGCCTGCGGGCCTCCTACGTGGCGCGGAGCCTGCGGCCGGAGCAACTGGTAGAAGTGATTGCTGATACAGCAGGTCCGCTGCGCTCCTGCGCCGCGGCGCTGCTGGAGCTGGAGGGGCAGCCGGCCGAATCGCCCAAGCAGGCCCTGGAGCGCGTGGCCGCCGCCTTGAGCGAACCCGGCTGGCAGGACCTGCTGGCGCTGGTCTCCCGATCCCGTGAAACCCGGTCGGTTCCTGCTGGCGCCGCCGGTCCGGCCCTTTTCCGCCTGATGGACCTCGCCAGCCGCATGCGGGCCCGTGCCGAGACGCTGTGAACCCCTTCGATCTGCCCGGCCCCTGGTTCCTGCTCTTTTACGCAGTTCTGTGCTTGCTGGTGAACGCGGTGGTGTCCTGGCTGCGGCGGCTGGGCGAGCCGGGCAACGGCCCCTTGTTGCGGCCGGAGGACCCCTACCTGGTTTCCTATCTTCGCGGCGGCGCCCTGGAGGCGCTCCAGGTGGCCACTATGTCGCTCATCGACCGGGGGTTGCTCACCGTCGAGGGTGCAGACGAATCCAGGCTGGTTACTGCCGGCCCCCAGGCAGTCGAGTTGGTCCAGCGCCCCATCGAGAAGCTCATCCTCCACGAGTTCCAGCAGCCCGGCGAGGCGAAGCATCTCACACACCTCCAGGCCCGCGGCTGCGAGGGCTATGCCCGGACCCTCGAGCAGGCCGGCCTGCTGCCCGACAGGCCTGCCCGGTCGCGGAGGTGGCTGCTTGGGGTGGTGGCCGCGGGGGTTCTGGCCGGAGTTGCCCTGCTCAAGATCCTGATCGCGCTCAGCCGCGGCCGGACCAACATTGGATTCCTCCTGGTGCTCGCCGTGCTGTTCTGCTGGCTGTCTTATCGCTGGGCCACCCCGCGCCTGACCGCCCGCGGGGAGCGCTTCCTCGAGGACCTCCACACCCTCTTCTCCGGGCTGAAAGGCCGGGCGGCCGGCTTGCGCCCCGGCGGCGACACCAGCGAACTAGCCTGGCTGGCGGCGGTGTTTGGGGCCACTGCTGTCCCCTTCCCCTTCCCGTCGTTGTTCCGGCAGCAGCCGGCGGAATCTTCGACGAGCTGGGGTTTCGGCGGTTCCTCCTGCGGGTCCGGCTGCGGGGGCGGCGGTGGCGGCGGATGCGGCGGATGCGGGGGCTAGAGAGCATGAAGGACCGCTTCGGCATCGGCTGGCGTCCGGAACTGGCGGCCGGCATCTTTGCTCATCTGGACCGCATCGACTTGGTCGAAGTGATCGCCGAAGACTACTACACAGCCTCGCCAGATGAGCTTCGATCTCTCGAAACCTTGGCCCGGCTGGTTCCGGTCACCTTGCACGGGACCAGCATGGGTCTGGCCTCCGCGGTCCCGGTCGAAACCAGCCGCCTGGACGCCATGGCCCGCCTCGCCGGCCGGGTCAAGCCCGAATCCTGGTCCGAGCACCTGGCCTTCGTGCGCGGCGGCGGCATCGAAATCGGGCACCTGGCGGCGCCACCCCGCACCTCAGCCACCGTCGAGGGAGCCGCTGCGAATCTGCGCCGCGCCAGCGCCGTGGTGGGCAGCCTGCCCCTGGTCGAGAACATCGCCACCCTCATCGATCCTCCAGCCAGCTCTCTGGACGAGGCCGCCTGGATCGGGCAGATCCTGAGGGCCTCCGGCTGCCCCCTGCTGCTCGACCTCCACAATGTCTATGCCAACGGCCGGAATCATGGCCAGCAACCGAGCGACCTCGCCCGGCGGCTGGCGGGCAACCGCATCGGGTTGATCCATATATCCGGAGGACATTGGATCCCCGCCCCCGGGGGATCACCCCGCCTGCTGGACGATCACCGCCACGACGTTCCCGACGAGGTCTTTGCCTTGCTGGAAGACTCCGCCGCCCTCTCGCCTTCGCCAATGACGGTCATCCTGGAGCGCGACGGCAACTACCCATCGATGTCTCGGTTGCTTGCCCAACTGGATCGCGCTCGCCAGGCCGTCGCGCGCGGGAGATCCCGCCCATGAGCGCCCAGAAGCTGGAAGCATTCCTGGCCCGACTCTACGTGGATGCGGCGGCCCGCGCCCGCTTCCACGCCGATCCGGCCGGCGAGGGCCGCCGGGCCGGCCTGTCGGAAGAGGATGCCAGGGCGCTCCAGAACATCGACCGGGCCGGCCTCGAGTTGGCTGCCGAGAGCTTTGCGCGGAAACGCCGAAACCCGTCCTGAAGGCCGCAAACCCTTTCTCCCCAACAGGTTGGCGGGAACTTCCCCCGCCTTCGACTCAGCCTGCGTAGTTCATTTTCTGTAGATCGGGAGGTTAGGATGGACATGCAGGTGATGCTTTCGTGGTTTTCAGTCTCGGACCTGGCCATGGCCAAAGACTTTTACGGCCGGGTGCTGGGCTTGAGAACGCAGTTCGAGATGGAGGGCTGGGCCGAGTTCGGCCATCAGCAAGGCGCCGCAACCGTCGGGGTGGCCCAGAGTCAGCCGGGTGAAGCCGCCGCCGGCGGCACGGTGGTGTTGCGAGTCGACAACCTGGAGCGCGCCCAGAAGGAGTTGGCCGGCCGGGGGGTCCAGTTCGAAGGCGAGGTCCAGGAAGTGCCCGGCATTGTTCGGCTGGCGGGCTTCCGCGACCCCTTCGGCAACCGCCTCCAACTGGCCCAAGTCCTCATGCAAGGATAGGAGGCAATCGAGTGTCCCTTTACCCCCTGCCGGAGGTTGCGGTCGAGGAAGAAAGCCGGCTTGTCGGACTGGCCCGGCAGGGGGACAAGGCCGCCCTCCAGGCCCTGGTGGAACCCTGGAGGCGGCCCCTGTTCGGGTACATCTACCGGATGGTCACCCAGCCCCAGGACGCCGAAGACCTGCTCCAGGATGTGCTGGTTCGGGTCATCGAGGGACTCGCCCAATACCGCGGCCAGGGACGCTTCAAGAGCTGGCTGTTCGGCATCGCCACCCACGTCTGCCTCGACCACCTGCGCCGCAAGAAGCGCTGGAGCGCCGATGCCCAGCTCCAGGCAGAGCGCCGCGCTGAGGCCAGCCAGGACGAAATCGAGCAGATCGGCGCCCTCCTGGCGGCGCCCGATTTTCTCTTTGAGATCCGCGAGCACGTGGCCTTCTGCTTCGCCTGCATCGGACGCACTCTGCCGCCGGACCAGCAGGCCGCGCTGCTGCTGCGTGAAGTCCTGGGGTTCTCGGCCGAAGAAGCCGCCGCCCTGATGAACGTCTCCGAGCCGGTGTTTCGGCACCGGCTGGCTGCGGCTCGGGCCTCGATGATCGACAGCTTCGAGGGCCTCTGCCAGCTCATCAACAAGACCGGAGTCTGCTATCAGTGCAAGGGCCTGCGCGACTTCGCCCCGCAAGCTCACCGTGGCGCCGAGTTGGTCCGGATCCAGGTGGCCCCCGGGGTGAACGTTACCCCGGAGAGCCTCTTTGAAGCCCGCCTCGACATCGTGCGGCGCGCCGACCTGGAGAATGGAACCAGCCGGTCTCTTCACGATCGTTTCTTTCGAGATCTGACGAGCCAGCAGGAAGGATCCTAGATCGTGGAACGTAGATCGTGCTGATTGTTAGAGCCGTCGATGTCCCTTTCAGAGCCGCGACCGTGAGGGAGCGGTTTTTGGAGTGGCGGTTGCGCCTCCAAGCACCGCTCCCTCACGGTCGCGGCTCTGAATCCCCGTTCCACGATCCACGATCAGCTACAATAGAAGTTTCCCGATGTTCGAGAACCTCACCGAAAAGCTCCAGCGCGTCTTCAAAAACCTGCGGGGCGAAGGGAAGCTGTCGGAGGCCAACATCCAGGAGGCCCTGCGGCAGATCCGCATGGCCCTGCTGGAAGCCGACGTTCACTTCAAAGTCGTCAAGCAGCTGCTGGACGGCATCAAGGAGAAATCTCTCGGCCAGGAGGTCCTGACGGCTTTCTCGCCGACCGAGCAGGTGGTGCAGATCATCCGCGACGAGCTGATCCGGCTGCTGGGCGAGCAGGAGGCGAAACTGAGGTTTTCGAGCGACCCGCCCAGCGTCATGCTGATCGCCGGCCTCCAGGGATCCGGCAAGACCACCTCGACCGGCAAGCTGGCCCTGTGGCTGAGCCGCCACGGGCACCGGCCCCTGGTGGTGTCGGTCGACGTCTACCGTCCGGCGGCCCGCCGGCAGCTGACGGTGGTGGCCCAGGGGGCCGCCCTGCCGGTATACGAAGGGCCGGCCGGGGAGAACTCACCGCTGGAGCTGGCCCGCGGGGCGCGGCGCGAGGCTGCCCAGACTGGCCGGGACGTGGTGCTGGTCGATACCGCCGGCCGCCTGCACATCGACGACGCCCTCATGCAGGAGCTCGAGCAGCTCCGCGGCGCCCTCCAGCCAGTCGAGATCCTCTACGTTGCCGACGCCATGACCGGCCAGGACGCCGTCCGCTCGGCCGAAGAGTTTCATCGCCGCCTGGGCATCACCGGCGTGATCCTCACCAAGATGGACGGCGATGCGCGCGGCGGGGCGGCTCTGTCGATCCGCCACGTCACCGGCCAGCCGCTGAAGTTTGTCGGAGTGGGGGAGAAGATCGAGGCTCTGGAGCCGTTCTACCCCGACCGGGTGGCCTCGCGCATTCTGGGCATGGGCGATGTGCTGTCGCTGATCGAGAAAGTCGAGCAGACCATCGACCAGAAACAGGCTCTGGATCTGCAACAGCGCATGCTGGAGGACGATTTCTCGTTGCAGGATTTTCGCGACCAGCTCCGGCAGCTCCGCAAGATGGGTCCGCTGGAGTCCATCCTGTCGATGCTGCCCCAAGTCGGGCCGCTGAAGGCCTTGCAGGGCGCCCAGGTAGATACCAAAGAACTGGCCCACATCGAGGCCATCATCAATTCCATGACCCACCGGGAGCGGCTCAACCACCAGCTGATCAACGGGAGCCGCCGGCGCCGCATCGCGCGCGGCTCCGGCACTACGGTTCAGGAAGTCAACCAGGTGCTCAAACAGTTTGTCCAGATGCGGAGGATGATGAAGTCGCTCTCGGGCGGCAACATGAAACGACGACTGGCGTCGTTGCTGAGATAGAGGAGGAAGAATGCTGATGATTCGCCTGGCTCGCACAGGCGCCAAGAAGAAGCCCCGCTACCGAGTGGTGGTGATCGAGAAGGAGCGCGCCCGCGACGGCCGCTTTCTGGAGATCCTGGGTCACTACAACCCCACCGCCGACCCGGTGGAATTCACGGTCAACCGGGAACGCCTGGAGTACTGGATCGGCAAGGGCGCGCAGCCTTCCGGGACCTTGACCCGGCTGGCCAAGGCCCCCAGCGCCGCCTGAGTGGCGGCAACCGCCGGCCCCGCGATTGTCATCCCGAGCGCAGCGCCCGTCATCCCGAGCGCAGCGCCCGTCATCCCGAGCGTAGCGCCCGTCATCCCGAGCGTAGCGAGGGATCTGCTGTTACGGCGGGGCGAGGGGCAGATCCCTCGCTACGCTCGGGATGACACAGGCCGCGCTCGGGATGACATTCCCTCGATGCGCTATAATGAGCCCAGAGCTCGCGATTTAGCTCTTCTGAGCGCACCCTTCGAGCCGCGGGGAAGAAGCGGAAGTGGAGGCCCAAGATGAAGGAGTTGGTCGAGCAGATCGCCAAGGCTCTGGTGGACGCCCCCGAGGAAGTTTCGGTGCAGGCGATTGAAGGCCAGCAAGTAACCGTGCTGGAGCTGAAAGTGGCGCCGGCAGATCTGGGTAAAGTGATCGGCAAGCAGGGCCGCACCGCCCGCTCCATCCGGATCATCCTCGGCGCCGCCGGAATGAAGCTGAAGAAGCGCTTCACACTGGAGATTCTGGAGTAGGTTGCCCGAAGATCCAGGGGCGGTCAGGTTTCGCACGGTGGCGCGGTTGCTGCGCCCGCGCGGGCGCATCGGGGAACTAGCCGCCGAGTTGGAGGCCGATGACGTGCGATGGTTGGATTCCCGGCCCGAAGTCACGCTTTGGGATGGAGCCGGGCGGCGGCGGCCTGCCCGAATCCGCCGGGCCTGGATGCACGGGCAGCGGCTGATCGTCGGCTTTGAAGGGATCGACACCATCAGCCAGGCCGAACTCCTGGCCGGCTGGCAAGTGCAGCTTCCGGCCGACGAGTTGCCCCCGGCCGGTCCTGGCCGCGTCTATGTGGGCGACCTGGTCGGCTGCCGGGTCCTGACGGCGGGCTCGGACCTGGAGCTGGGGGTGGTGGCGGGATGGCTCGAGACCGGCGGCGTGCCGTTATTAGAAGTCGCCGGCGGCAAGCGGGAGATCTTGATCCCGTTTGCAGCATCGATTTGTGTCGACGTGGACACCGCCAGCCGCCGGATCCGCGTAACCTTGCCGGAGGGTTTGGAGGAGCTGAACGCTAAAGCTAGCCCATGACGTTTCACATCGTCACGATCTTTCCGGGTTTCTTTGCCGGTCCCCTGGACCACGGGGTGGTGTCGCGGGCCCGCGCCAGCGGCCACATCGGCATCCGGCTGTGGGACCTGCGGGAGTTCACCACCGACCGGCACCGCACTGTCGACGATCGCCCCTTCGGCGGCGGCGAGGGCATGCTATTGAAGATCGAGCCGATGTGCGCGGCCCTGGAGGCCATTCGCGCCCAGGCTGGTTCCACCCCCTGGGTGGTGCTGCTGTCGGCGCAAGGCCGTCTGCTGGATCAGGCCGCCGCCCGGCGCCTGGCTGAACAGCCCGAGATCGTGCTGCTGTGCGGCCGCTATGAGGGGGTCGACGAGCGGGTCGCGGAGCACCTGGCTGACGAGGAGATGTCGGTGGGCAGCTTCGTGCTGAGCGGCGGGGAGCTGGCGGCCGCCCTGGTCGTCGACGCCGTGGCGCGGCTGGCGCCGGGCGTGCTCGGAAACGCCCAAAGCGCCGAGGCGGACTCTTTTGCGGCCGACTTCGGAATCCTGGATTGCCCCCAGTACACCCGTCCGGCCGAGTTTCGCGGCTGGCTGGCGCCGCCGGCGCTGCTCAGCGGAAACCACCAGCAGGTTCGCCGCTGGCGCCGGCAGGCGGCCCTGGCCAAGACCCTGCGCCACCGCCCGGAGCTGCTTCGCAGCGCCGCCCTGGACGAGGAAGACCGCGCCTTACTGGAAAAACTACGAGCCAATGGAGTCTGCCATGATTGACCAATCCCTGAAAAAGATCTACGACGCCCACAAGCGGGAGACGCCGGCCCATATACATCCTGGAGATACCATCCGGGTGCACGTCAAGATTAAGGAGGGCGACAAGGAACGCCTGCAGGTCTTCGAAGGCACCCTCATCGCGCGCAAGAACCAGGCGCTCGGCCGGACCATCACGGTCCGCAAGATCAGCTTCGGCCACGGCGTGGAGCGGATCTTCCCGCTGCACGCCAGCGTGGTCGACCACATCGACTTGGTGCGAACCGGGCGTGTCCGGCGGGCCAAGTTATACTACCTGCGCGGCCTCAAGGGCAAGGCCGCCCGGCTGCGCGAACGGGAGACCCCATGAGTTTGGGGGCCCGGTGGGAACGCCGGGCCTGGCGCCAGGGATTCCAACGGGTGGCCGGGGTCGACGAGGTGGGCCGCGGAGCCCTGTTCGGCCCAGTGGTGGCGGCGGCCGTGGTCCTCGATCCGGATCGCATGATCCGCGGTCTCAACGACAGCAAGCTGCTGGAACCACAGCGCCGGAAGGAACTTGCCGCGGTGATCCGGCAGCGGGCCTGGGCCCTAGCCGTGGCCGGGGTGGATGCCGCCACCATCGACCAGATCAACATCCTGGAAGCCACCCGGCTGGCCATGCGACGGGCCGTGGGCGGCATAGACCCGGCGCCGGATCTGTTGTTGGTGGACGCCCTGCGCCTGGATTGGCCGGGACCCCAGCGGAGCTTGATCCACGGTGACGCCCGCGCGGCCTCCATCGCGGCCGCCTCCATCGTGGCCAAAGTCGAGCGCGACTCTTGGATGACCCGCTGGGACCAGGTTTACCCCGCCTACGGGTTGGCCAAGCACAAGGGCTACACCACCGCCCGGCACCTGGAAGCCCTGGCCCGTCACGGCGCTACCCCCCTGCACCGGCGCAGTTTCGCCCCCGTCGCCGCTGTCTGCCGCTTCCCCGACCAGCGGCCGTCCGAGAACCTGGAGCTGTTCGATGATTTGTACTGACGCGCCTTACCGAGCCGCGACCGAAAGGGAGCGGTTATTACGACGCCGGGCCAGACCTCTGCCGCGCGGGGTCGCGGGCCATGCGGGTTAGTCCGCTGGAGATCCAGCCGGCTGGCGGGCCGCGTTGGGTCCGGCAGCTGCCGGCGCTGGTGTTGGCGCTGTTTTGCCTGGATATAGGTATTGTCTTGATCTTGCTCCCCTGGTCGCCGTTCTGGGACCGGAACTACTTCTTCCCACTGGCGCCCCAGTGGGGCAGGCTGTTCGCCTCCGGCTACCTGCGCGGAGCCGTCAGCGGCCTGGGCCTTGTGAACGTCTGGATCGGTCTGTCGGAGGGGTGGCGCCGCCTGCGAGCCTGAAGCCGGCCGCCAGCTCGTACTCGTCGGTGGCGATCATCTCCACGCCGGCCTGCTCGGCCGCCCTCCAGCGCTCCAACAGGGCCTGCCGGGCGCCGAAGCGCTGGCTGGTTCCCCAGTCGGTGGCGGTGGCGTTGAGGGTCCAGGCCCGCAGCCAGTAGCCCTTCCGGTGGGCCGCCCGGACCAGCTCCCCGAGCCGCGCCCGCTCGGCCGGCCTCCAGGCGCCGGCCCGGTCGTTGGGCTCTCGCTCGACGTGCTTCCACTCGAAATTGAAGACCCGGTAGAAGGCCGTGGCCGGCTCGGGAATGTAGCCGGCCACCTCCTCGCGAAACTTTCGCTCCGGCGGCTCGCGATTCCCCATCGCCAGGTACGGCCCGCCGGCGGCGCTCAGCTTCTCGAATTGCGCGATGGCCCGGTTGTTGCCTGTCAGGATCACGGTCAGCGGTCCCCAGTCGAGTTGATCTGCTGCCGTCGTCACCAACGCGCGCCGCTGGCTGAGCAGCCGGAGAACCTCCTCGACCGGTCCGGCGTGGTCACTCTTGAAGTCCAACAGCAGCAGCCAGGCGGGCGTTCCGCGCGGAATGGCGCGGAGTTCGGCGTCGAGCGGTCCGAAAAAGTATTCCTCCAGGGTCGGCTCCCCACCCTGAAGTTTGGTTTCGTGGCTGATCACGGCGCGGCCCCGCGCTGGCGACCACGCCAGGTCCAGCTCGACGGCCTTAAGCCCCAGCGCCCGCGCCCGCTCCAGCCTATCCGCGCCCCGGCCCTGGTGCGGGTAGCAGTTATGGGCATTGAAAAACCACTGGCGCGGAAAGTCCGCCGCTGCCAGGGTGGCGGCTGCCGCCACGGCCCCGGCCAGCCGGATGGCGATGCCCGCCCGCCGCCGCCCCGCTCCGCATCCCCGGTTCCTCATCCCCGCCTAATCCGGCAGATAGCCCAACCTCAGAATCTCGTCTACGGAAAAAGGACACTCCGGCGGAAACGATTTCACGGGCAGCCCAGTCTCGCCGCTCGCCCTTTGCACGGCAGCGGGATAGACCTGGCCTGCCATTTCGGGCAGCGTCCGCTTCAAGCTGGGCGACTGCTCGAGTAACCCCTCCAGCCTACTCCTCTGCTCGATCACCGTGGACCGCCAACTCCCCGACCGTTTCTCCGGCTGGCAGCGCCATTTCAGAAGATGTAGGATCAGTGCCCGCAACCGGCTCATCAACTCCCGCCTATCCCGGTTGGCCATGCCCTCGACCTCTTCCACCATGTGCTCCACGTCGACCTGGTCCCATCGTCCTTCCCGCAGCAACCGGGCGGTTTCCTCCAACCAGGCGACAAAGTCCTGCTCATAGAGCTGGCTCAGCGGCTTGACCAACGTTTCGGCGCCCATAGTGCCTTCGCTACCTCGATCGTTTACATAATACGGGAACGGGATCTTCTCCTGATCCGAGTGGCTCGCCGGATCACCCGAACTTCCACGCCGATCGTCAGCTCCGCCCAGGCGCGATCAGTGGTGACCGCCGGTACCCCCAGCCTTTCGGCTGTGGCGAGGCAGGCGCGATCCCCCAACGAAAGGCCGGCCTCCCGTGTGGCTGTCCTCAGCGCTGCAACCCGGAACGCCAGGTCCTCGTCGAAGGCAACAACGTCGACGGGAAGCGACGCCATCAGCTTCTCAATCTCCGTGACTCCCCGATCGGCCAGCTTCCCCGCCACCTCGGCAACATTCACCGCGCTTGGCGTCGCTCCCAGCAGCAGCGGCACGATGGCCTCGAAACCCGATTCCCGGTGGAGACATGCCAGCACCGCCGAGAAGTCCAACACCAAGCTACTCACGCGCGGCCTCTTCCCTCCGCTCTCGGATCAGTTCGTCGGTAAGCGAGACCTCCGGTGGAATCACGCTGCAAACATGATCCTGAGCCCACTGGAGGGCTTGCGCCCTCGTATACATCCGGATACCCCCCTTCTCGTCAAGGTTCATCAGGATCGTGTCTCCAGGCTTGACCCCCAGGGCCTTCCGGTAGTCCGCTGGGATGACCACCCGGCCTCCTGCCGACACTGTGACATCCTGCATGAAAAATGTCCTCCTCTGATCATTATGTCATTCCAGCCGAAAACCCACGATGGCCTTTGTGGGGCGGACTCTAGGCACCCCTGGCAGCAGTTAGCTCAGGCGAGCCGGAAGCCCCCCCATCGCAACTTCGGGAGTGATCCTACCGCCTCCGTGGCCCCGATCGAACCTCGCCCCGCTGGCGATCTTGTGGCGTTGACTTTGGCGCGCTGGCGGAGTACCTTCTCCTCCATGACCGGAAAAACCCTGGGCCACTACCAGGTCACTGAAAAGCTCGGCTCGGGCGGCATGGGCGAGGTCTGGCGCGCCCGCGACACCCGCCTCAACCGCGACGTGGCGCTGAAGTTTCTCCCCGCCGCCTTCGCCAACGACCGCGAGCGCCTGGCGCGCTTCGAGCGCGAAGCCCAACTGCTCGCTCAGCTCAATCATGTCAACATCGGCGGCATCCATGGACTGGAAGAATCCGACGGGGTCCCCTACCTGGTGCTCGAGTACGTCCCGGGCGAGACGTTGAAGGGACCGCTGCCGGTCGAGGAGGCGATGCAGGTCGCCGCGCAGATCATGGCCGCCATGGAGGAGGCGCACGGCAAAGGCATCTTCCATCGCGACCTGAAGCCTGCCAACATCAAGATCACCCCGGACGGCAAGGTGAAGGTGCTGGACTTCGGCCTGGCCAAGGCTTTCGGCGACGATCGCGCCGAGGGCGATCTCACGCGCTCGCCCACCCTCAGCGCGCTCGCCACGCGCATGGGCACCATCCTGGGCACCGCCGCCTACATGTCGCCCGAACAGGCCCGCGGCCGCAAGCTGGACAAGCGCACCGACGTGTGGTCCTTCGGCTGCGTCCTCTACGAGATGCTCACCGGGAGCCAGGCATTTGGCGGCGACACCGTTTCCGACTGCATCATGGCGGTCCTGGGCCGCGAGCCGGACTGGAGCCGCTTGCCCGCCGAGACGCCGGCCAACGTCCAGCGGCTGCTCAAGCTGTGTCTGGAAAAGGACCTCAGCCGGCGGCTGCGCGACATCGGCGACGCCTGGATCGGGGGCGACCAGCAGCCGGCTGCTGCTGCGCCGGCGCCGCCTCCCGCGCCGAAGCGCCCGTGGCTTCCCTGGGCCGTCGCCGCGCTCGCCACTGTTGCCGCCGGAGGCCTGGCAGTGATCCACTTCCGCGAGCGGCCGCCGGGCCCGCGCCCCGTGACCCGCCTGTCGATGCCTGTGCCGCCAAGATCCGGCGGCTTCCCGTCCTACGCGCCGGCCCTGTCGCCCGACGGCGCCCTGCTTGCGTTCGTCGCGGGCGCGAACTCACAGATCCACCTCCGCCAACTGAACGAGTTCGAGGCCAAGCCCCTGCCCGGCACCGAGAACAGCGGCGTTTCCTTCTTTTCCCCCGACGGCCGTTGGCTGGCGTTCGTCGCCCGGCAGGAGCGCAAGCTGAAGAAGGTCCCCGTCATCGGCGGCACGGCCCTCACCCTGTGTGACCTCGACCAGTACGCGCTTGGGGGAAGCTGGGGCGCCGACGGCACTATCATTGTTGCGCTGGGCGCCAATGTGGGCCTGTCGCGCGTCTCGGCCGCCGGCGGCAAGCCCGAGCTTCTCACCAAGCCGGATCCGAAAAGGGGCGAGACAAGCCACGGCTGGCCGCAGATCCTGCCCGGCGGCCAAGCGGTGATCTTCACCGCCGGCAGGCGCGGCTCATTCGATGATGGGCGCATCACGCTGCTTTCCCTCAAGACGGGCGAGCAGCGCGTGCTGCTGGAAGGCGCGGGCCAGGCCCGCTACGTCCCCACCAATGGTCCGGAGAAGCCCGAGGGCCACCTGGTCTACTGGCGAGCGGGTTCGCTGTTCGCCGTTCCGTTCAACCTGAAGACGCTCCAGGTGACCGGGCAGGCGGCCCCGATTCTCGAAGGCGTCGCGGGGGTATCAGTTGCCGGCTGGGCGGAATTCAGCTTCTCCGAAACCGGCGCGATGGTGTATGCGCCCGGCGTGGCGCGGACCACGCGCAGCCACCCCATGGTTTGGGTGGACCGCCAGGGAAAGGCCGAGTCCATCCCGGCCCCGCAGCACCCTTACGAGTACCCGCACCTTTCGCCGGACGGGCAGCGTATTGCCGTTGCCAGCGGCTCAGGGGGCCTGGACCAACCGAGTGACGTTTGGGTTTACGACCTGTCGCGCGGCGCCCTGACCCGCCTCACGTTTCAGGGACGCAATAGGTTCCCAATCTGGACGCGGGACGGCAAACGCGTCACATTCCTTTCCTCCGTCCAGGGGAAAGGCAGTGTGGCCTGGACGCCGGCCGACGGCAGCGGCGCGGCCGAAACCCTCGCCTCGGTGACACAAGACGGCCGACCCTGGTCGTGGCCGCCCGACGGCAAGCTGCTGCTTTACAGTGCCGGCGCGCGCGGGGCGCGAAACATCTGGGTCCTTCCTCTGGAGGGCCAGCGCAAGCCGGCGCCGTTCATCGCGACGCAGTTCAGCGTTTCCAACGCCCAGTTCTCCCCGGACGGCCGGTGGGTAGCTTACGACTCCAACGAGTCGAGCCCGACCCAGGTCTACGTCCAGCCCGCTCCCGGGCCCGACGGCAAGCCTCGTACGGCGGGCAAGTGGCAGGTTTCGACGACCGGCGGCAGCCAACCGCGCTGGGCCCGCAGCGGGCGCGAGCTTTTCTATCGATCGAGACCCACCGGGGGGCAGGTGATGGCGGTCGACATCGAGCCCAGCCCCACCTTCCGCGCAGGCGTTCCAAAACCGTTGTTCGAGGACCGCTATGCGGCCTACAGCTGGGACGTCTCGGCCGACGGCAAGCGCTTCCTGATGCTCCGCGGCGGCGCCACCGAGGAGGAAACTCCGGCCGCCACGGCCCAGTTGCACGTGGTGCTGGAGTGGTTCGAGGAAATCAAGCGCCTGATGGCCGCCGGGAAGTAGACCAAACAGAAACCACTGTAGTATCATGAGAACAAGGATTTGGTCATGCAAAACGTTACCATTCACAAGGCAGGCCAACTGTCCGAGAATGTGAAAGCCGCGGTGGAAAGCTTGCTCGGCCGCTCCGTCGCCCCGGATGAGGAGATTAGCGTCGTGGCAGTTCCTCCGCAACGAGTCCCGCCCTCAGAGGATAGGCGCCAGATGGCCCGGAAGCTCGAAGCGCTTCTCGATCGCCGCAGGGAAAAGGTCGGCGAGGTTCCCGAATCCGTCATCGACTCCGCCATTGACGAAGCTGTGAATCATGTGCGGCACAGCCGCTCGTGAGAATCGTTCTCGACACCAACATCCTGGTTCGTGCGCATGCCAAGGCCAAGGGGCCAGCAAGAGAGCTCCTCCAGCTCATCGCCGGTTCCTCCCAACACACCCTGCTGGTTTCACCGTTCTTGCTTCAGGAACTGGAAAGGGTGTTCGACTACGAACGTGTCCGCTCAGCAGCCCGGCTCACTGACGAAGAAATCAGCGAGTACCTGAGCTACCTGCGCTCCCGCCAGATCGCCGAGATGATCTTCCCTGGCCCGGCGCCACACGTGGTTTCCGCCGACCCCGACGACGATCCCGTCGTTCACACCGCTGTCGTCGGGCAGGCCGGCGCCTTGTGCACATTGAATCGCCATTTTTATGACCCGGCCGTACGCCAATACTGCCGGGAACGTGGCGTGCTCATAGCCAGCGACGTTGATATTCTCAAGTTGCTTCGAGGGTGACCGGCAATGACCACGACCACTTCCAGCATGGCCGCCGGGAAGTATCCGCCGCGCTCAGGGCGTGGGGGGAATCTCGACCTTCTCGTAGAGATCGCGGAGGGCCAGGCGGCAGTCGATGGACCGCAGCTCGATGACGCCGTCCGGCCCGGAGGCTGCGGTCAGAAGCCAGTGGCCATCGGGCTGCCGGGCGAACAGCTCCACCTGCACCCGGTCGGACGACACCAGCAGGTACTCGGCCAGCGAATCGATGCTGCGGTAGTGCTCGAACTTGCGGCCGCGGTCGTAGGCCTCCGTTGAGGGCGAGAGAACTTCGGCAATGACGTTCGGGTTCAGCAGCGTGTCGAGCTCATCATCGGCAAATCGAGCCTCTCCGCAGACGGCGCTGACGTCCGGGTAGGTGTACAGCCCCGTGGCGCTCACCCGCACCCGCATGTCGCTCTGGTAAACCTTGCAGGGCCTCTTTCTGAATCGCTCGCGCAATTCGCCAAAAACATTGCCAGCCAACAGGTTGTGCGGCTCCTTGGCGCCGGCCATGGCGAACATCTGGCCCCGGTAGTATTCGCTCTTGAACTCGGCCTGGCGCTCGATCTCCAGGTACTGCTCCGGGGTGAGAAACGTGCTCGGCTGGGTCGACACGGCGAGGGTCCTTTCAAACAGAGGTTAACACAGAGCGCGTTCCCGAGCCGCGCCCGTAGGGAGCGGTTATTACCACGGGCTGCTAGGTGGCGAGTGGCGGCCAAGATGATGTCGGTCCAGATCGAGCCGGGACACCGCCTCCTGATCGGAAGCCAGGAGGTGGCCTTGGCGGTCCCCCGCAATTGTCATCCCGAGCGCAGCGAGGGATCTGCTGTTGCGCCGGGGCAAAAGCAGATCCCTCGCTACGCTCGGGATGACAGACGCTACGCTCGGGATGACAGACGCTGCGCTCGGCATGACAAGCGTGGCATTCTTTGGTGTTGACACCCGCCCCTGAACTATGGCATTATTCATTCAGATGAATATTCATTCAGCCATCGGTGTCGCAGCCTCCCCGGCCCGCTCCACTACCCGCCACCTACGCTCCGACCTGGACCTGACCACCGAGGAAGTCCTTTCAACCCTGCAACTTACGGCCCATATCAAGCGGGTCCCCCGCAAGTATTCACACAAACTGGCCGGACGCTACCTGGCGTTGCTGTTCGAGAAGCCCTCGCTCCGCACCCGCATGACCTTCGAGTTGGCCATCAAGCAGCTCGGCGGCGATTCCGTATTCACCGAATTCAACGGCAGCCGGATCGGGGACCGTGAGCCAATCCAGGACGTGGCGCGGAACCTGGATCGCTGGGTCAACGGCATTGTGGTTCGCACCTACCGGCAGGCGACGGTAGAGGAACTGGCGCGCTGGTCGGCGGTTCCGGTCATCAACGCCCTCAGCGACCGGTATCACCCCTGCCAGGCCCTGGCGGATCTGTTCACGCTTCAGGAGCGTTTCGGGGCCCTCAACGGTCTGCAACTGGCGTTCGTGGGCGACGGCAACAACGTGGCCCACTCGTTGATGCTGGGGGCCGCCCGGCTGGGTGTGGACATGAGGCTGGCCACGCCGCCCGGCTTCGAGCCGGATGCCGGCATTGTGGCGACTGCCCAGGAGCTGGCCGCAGCCTCGGGGGGATCAGTGCGGCTGGTGGCGGACCCGGTAGAGTGCGTGTTTCAGGCCCATGCCGTCTACACCGACGTCTGGGCCAGCATGGGCCAGGAAAAGGAAGCCCGCCAGCGCCGGAAGTTGTTCGCCCGCTACCAGGTGACGGCCCGCCTGATGGCCGCCGCCCGGCTCGAGGCGGTCTTCATGCATTGCCTGCCGGCCCACCGGGGGGAGGAAGTGACAGAGGAAGTCATGGAGTCGACGGCCTCGGTGGTCTTCGACCAGGCGGAGAACCGCTTGCACCTCCAGAAGGCCCTGCTGCTGCTCATGCTTGGGTGACACAGGCATTCCTGCCTGTCCCGGCCCCAACAGGCAGGCATGCCTGTGTCACCCAAACCCAAGAAGGTAGCCCTGGCGTATTCCGGGGGGCTGGATACCTCCATCATCATCCCGTGGCTCCGGGAGAACTACGACTGTGAAGTGGTGGCCGTCTGCGGCGATATTGGCCAGGGCGACGAGCTGGAAGGCATCGAAGAGAAGGCGCGCCGCAGCGGCGCCGCCGAGATTCACGTCCTGGACCGTCGCGAGGAATTCGTCACCGAGTATTTGTGGCGCATGGTGCGGGCCGGGGCGGTCTACGAGAACAAGTATCTGCTGGGAACCTCCATCGCCCGGCCCCTGCTGGCCAAGTGCCAGGTGGAGGTGGCGCTGCAAACCGGGTGTGACGCCCTAGCCCACGGCTGTACCGGCAAGGGCAACGACCAGGTGCGCTTCGAGCTGACCTACAAGGCCCTGGCGCCGGAGCTGCCGGTGATCGCGCCGTGGCGCGAGTGGACCATCCGCTCGCGGGAGGACGCCCTGGAGTACGCCGCGGCGCGCCAGATCCCGGTCAGTGTCAGTACTGGAAAGATCTACAGCCGGGACCGCAACCTCTGGCACATTTCCCACGAAGGCGGAGCCCTGGAGGACCCCGCCAACCCGGCCCCGGACGACGTCTGGGTCCTGACGCGGCATCCCTGGCAGGCGCCCGACCAAGCCGCCCAGGTGACCATCGGGTTCGAGCGGGGCGAGCCGGTGTCGGTCGACGGCCAGCGGTTGAGCGGCGTCGGGATGGTGGAGCGGCTCAACCGCCTGGGCGGCGAGCACGGCGTCGGGCGCATCGACCTGGTGGAGAACCGCTTCGTCGGGATGAAGTCGCGCGGCTGCTACGAGACCCCCGGCGGGACCCTGATCCTGGCGGCCCACCGGGAGCTGGAAGCCCTGACGCTCGACCGTTACACGCTGCACTACAAGCAGCGCGTGGGCCTGGAATACGCCGAGATGATCTACAACGGCTTCTGGTTCACGCCCTTGCGGGAGGCGCTGGACGCCTTCGTGGCCAAGACCCAGGAGACGGTCACCGGAGAAGTCACGCTGCGGCTGTGGAAGGGCAGCGTGGAGGTGGTCTCGCGCCGTTCCCCCTATTCGCTGTACTCTGTCGACATCGCCAGCTTCACCATGGGGGCCGGCTACGACCAGAAGGACGCCCTCGGCTTCATCAACCTGATCGGGCTGCCGATGAAGGTGCGGGCCGCGGTGATGCGGACCCGGACTCCATGAAGCTGTGGGGCGGGCGGTTCGAGCAGGGGCCCTCGGCCCTCTTCGAGCGCTTCTCGGGCTCGCTCCACTACGACTGCCGCCTGCTGGGGGCCGATATCCAGGCCTCCCAGGCTTACGCCCGCGAGCTGGAGCGCATCGGCGTCCTGACGGCCCTGGAGCGGGAGCGGCTCTCGGCGGCGCTCGATCAGATCGGCAGCGAGGGCGTCGAGCCGGAGGCCTCCGACGAGGATGTTCACACCCTGGTCATCCGGAAGCTCCAGCAGAGGGTCGGCGAGGCCGCCGACAAGATCCACACCGGGCGCAGCCGCAACGACCAGGTTTCGACCGACTTCCGCCTCTGGATCCGCGACGAAATCCGGAGCCTGCGCCAGGGCCTGGCGGACCTGATGGAGAGCCTGCTGGACCTGGCGGATCGGGAAGGCCAGGCCATCCTGCCCGGGTACACCCACACCCGCCGCGCTCAGCCGGTTCTGTGGGGTCACTACCTGCTGGCTTACTTCGAGATGCTTCGACGCGATGCCGGACGGCTGGAGCAGGCCTACCGCGCCGCCGATCTGCTGCCGCTGGGGTCAGGGGCCCTGGCGGGCAGCGGATTTCCCATTGACCGCGAGCGCCTGGCGCGGGAGCTGGGCTTTGCCGGCATTACCGCCAACAGCATGGACGCCGCCGGCGACCGCGACTTCGCCCTGGACTTCCTTTACGCCGCCTCCGTCACCATGCTGCACCTCAGCCGCCTGGCCGAGGACTGGATTCTGTACTCCAGCGAGGAATTCGGCTTCCTGGAGCTGG
>Ga0247727_10006162_pt1 | contig 23730 bp, 22 predicted proteins | sample WisWelCaveWW1625_FD_202498 | JGI IMG/M metagenome (GOLD analysis project Ga0247727, IMG submission 202498) | Biofilm microbial communities from Wishing Well Cave, Virginia, United States - WW16-25 | ecosystem: Environmental > Aquatic > Deep subsurface > Groundwater > Cave microbial mat | place... | reverse complement strand
GTCCACCCGCTTGGACGATCAATATGGCTTCATTCGAATGTGTAGAATCGGGGGAAACAATAGTTGAGGCGGATTCCGGTGCCGCCAACATGTTACGCGGTAAACGGCGCAATACAACAACGAACAGCACTGGAATGAGCAGTACCAGCGCCAGAAAAATCAACCCGAGGCCTACTTCCTGCCCGGCAAACATTATCGGATATCACCTTACCCGCCAGCCGCGGCATCCTGGCGGCGGGCTTCAGCCGCAAGTTCAGTGATTTCGCGAATATCGGCAAATGAGTGTGCGCTGGGTGAGACAACGCCAACCGATATGGTCATAAACGAGATCTTCGTTGTGGTGCCATCTGCTGCAGGGGCTTGCACAAATCCCTGCTGGCGATCCATAAAGTTATAATGTGCCTGCACTTCCTGGTCAAATCTTTCCTTGAGGCGCGACCTTATCCCATCAGCTTTTTCCTCGGTTGTGATGATGATGAAATTATCGCCGCCCGCATGACCAATAAAGTCAGATGTGGTCCCAAGTTCGTCCACAACTTCACCGATCATCAGTGAGGTGAAGCGAAGGACATCGTCTCCCGCCACAAAGCCATAGACATCCTTGAATGAGTCAAAGTGATTGATCTTCATATCCAGGTAAGCCCAGCCTTTTTCCCGAATGATCCGGCGCAGTTGGTCCTCGATGAGACGTCCTGCGGGGCGTCCAGAGCGGGGATCGGTCAAACTCTCACGTTCAGAGCGTTTGATCGCGCCCTGCACGCGCAGTTTGAGCTCTTCAATATCGAACGGCTTGGTGATGTAATCATCCGCGCCCAACTCGAGGCCCTGCAATTTGTCGCTGCGCTCATCCTTCTGCGTAAGGAAAATAACAGGGATATGACTGGTGCGCATATTGGTACGCAAATTGCGGCATACCTCATAGCCGTCAATATCAGGCAGCATGATATCGAGCACGATCAGATGGGGCAGGACTTGTTTTGTTTTCTCCAGCGCATCTGAACCGCGCACAGCGACATCCACATCAAAATCCATGCCGCTGAAATAAATCTTCAGCATATTTCCGATGTCAATATCGTCTTCCACAACCAACAGCCGGGCTTTTCCCATAAGCGGCCTCCAAAAGTTACGGGTGCGCCGCGCGCATTTTGCGGACGTTCTTCGCATTGCGGCGCACTGTTTCGATTTGTTGTTCCGTGACTTCTCGCTCGAACGAACGAAAACCGCTCAAACGAAAGCCATGTTTCTTTGCCATTGCATCGATCTCTTCCACGCGTTCTCTTGTCAGATGTTTGCCCAGGGTATAGTCTTCAAATCGACCTTCCAGAGCCAGAGCAATCGTCTCAGCCATGCAGGCGTAAGCCTTTCCCGGCGGAAAACCAAAATTAAAGTGGAAATCAACGGGTCCTGGCACATCCACCATTCCGCCGTCGATCACTAATATATCATCTCTTGCCGCCGCCACCATTGCAGAAACATCACGGGGACGGGCCACGTCACACACTACGCTGCCGGTCTGCAAATATTCGGGGCGAATAACGTCGTGGATGGCGCTTGTCACCGTCAGGATCAACTGTGCATTCGCCAGGACATCCATCTTTGTGCTGATGACCAACTCGGCTCGCGCGCGGACCTTGAGCCTGTCGCGCAATTCTTCGAGTCTTTCCTGCTTCCGACCGATCAGATACAGGCGCTCAACATCATCGGCCAACAATTCAGCGCACACCTGCCCAATCGCGCCCGTCGCCCCAACTACTGCGGCGGTCGCAGTGGTTAGTGGAATATCCATTACACATGCTGCCTCACGGATGGCGTTCACTGCAACGGTGACGGTGTATGAATCGCCAGTCGTGACGGGCACATCAAGTGCATTCGCAATTGTAATCCCTGCGTCCCCAACCACAGAGGTAAACGCGCCCAACCCCAGAATTTGCGCGCCCAGTTTCTCTGCCAGACGGCCCGTTTGAATAATCTTACGATAGACCGTGCGCTCTGGCAACTCCATCATTCGACGCGGCGTGTAAGGACAGGCAATGAACCAGCCTTTGATTTCCTTGCCCGTCGCTTCAGAAGTGATGCCCTCAATCTCGGAAATATAAACGGGCGGAAAGAACGTGGAGAAGAAATCGATCTGTTTCTCATTCAGCAGACGTCCGAGCAATGGAAACTTTCGGCTGACATCGCGTTTTGGATCAATGGGGTGAATGATGAACGCAAAAGTATCCACTACCTACCATGATTCCAATTCGCCTTCGCCCGGACGGGGATATAACCGCCGGTGCAGGCTGGCAGATTTGAGTTTATGATGATCGCTATCTTCGTAGCGAATATCCTTGTCAATGACGCGACGATCTTTTGACGCGGCAAGGACTACATCCGACTCGATGGTGCGCGCAGGGTATACGATCATCCCTGAACCCAAACGGCAATTATGCCCCACCGCGCTCCCTATCACAGGGCGGTTTGAAAAACTCAACTTACCATGTCCATCCAACGCGCGGATTGGCGCCGGGATAAGGTTGTAATCTGTGAATGTAGAGCCCGCGCCGATGAAGGTATTGCGTCCCACCACACACATTTGCAGGCAGGTATTTTGCGCAATCATGCTGTTTTCCATCACAGTGGTCATAAACAGGGATGCGCGAAATGGAAGGAATGCGCCGTCTCCAATAACACACAACATCAACTGAACATCCTGTGAAATGTTAACATTATTCCCAATAATACAATTCTCGATGACCGCGCCTGCGTTGATGGTAACATTATCACCAATGGTAGTCGGCCCATGGATAATGGCATGTGGATCAATGACGCAGTTCCTGCCCACCTTGACAAGTTCTGAACATTCGAGAATTTGGCGTCCTTCATAAATCGCCTTACCCAGTATTCGCAATTTAAAAGCCAGGTCCTCACCGAGGCGTTTTTCAAAGCGCGCGCCGCGCGAAAACAAGCCAAATACCACATCCACTATGAAAATATGAACCCATGAGTCAATAGCGATCAATGCACGCAAAGGGACTTGAAAAATCAGGTCGCCGCTTTGGTCTGCCATATAGGTGGGCACATGATAGTAGCCGATCTCGCGCGCTTCAAGGTCAATGATGAGCGGGTCTACATCCGCAACAGGTCCGCGCGGGTAATACCACAAGTCTGCCAGAAATAGCTGACCGGCCGGGGTATAGGATGTTGACAGCGGCAGGGCATGTTCTTTAAATGCAGGGTCTTCCGCGGAAAAAGCAGCGCGGCAAGCACGTCCTTTTTTTCGCGCACCAGTGATAAAAGCCCTCATATATTCTTCGTCAAAAAACAGATTATCACGGTATACAATCGTCTCTTCGCGGTCTACGGGCATACGCTGGCCCGGCTTTAGTTCGAGTTCACGTGTTGTATAGGGCGCAAGAACATTTCGCTGATTTAACCAGAGTGGGTTGTTTTGTATGCGTAGATCCCGCGCAGGCTCGTTAAATGGCGATATTGGATGAGGAGCGTTGAGGATTACCTTGAGCATATCAATGGTAATTATTCCACAAAATCGAAAAACAGGGGCGGCAACTTCACGCCCGCGTCCTCCACAAAAGTGTTGGGGGAATCAATTCAGTTATGATAGAGGTGATTGGTCGATCACAATGGTACAGGTCTGATCCCCGGCGGCAATACACGTTTTCTCTTCCACATTGAAGACCTTTCCCCCGCTCAACCAATACAGCGCTTCCTGCAACAGCCCCACAGCCAGATGACAAACCGGCTCGTGGGCGTGTCGCTCCCAGCATAATGGACAACGCTCGATATGCCAGAGCAATGAACTGCCATCGTCTTCCACACGGACTCGCTGATCCGTAAAATTGTTAAATAACTGGGCAAAAGCATTTGCTCCCGCGTGCAATTTCGTTGGAAGTGGCAACAGGCGGAACGCCATCTCGGTCAAGCCCAATTGCGTGCTATATTGGCGCACGCCATAATTGAAACAAGCCCGCCCAACCCGAAGGGCAAGCCCGCGGCCTCCATGCGGCCCATAGATTTGCTCCAACATTTCGGTGATATTGCTCAATGTTCTAAAGGGAAAGCCGGGTTCGGCGTTATCGGAAGGATAATTTTCAATGAAGGAGGAAAGCGACGCCAGTTTAAGAAGCGCGTTAACCCCATTGCGCCCCATAACTTCTTCCATTGATAAGAGTATGATCCGCCCCATCCGGTTCGGATAGGAAAAAGCAACAGGCGCGTTCATGGGGAAAGTGTCACAGACGGGGAAGGAGATAAGGAGGCGGATGCCTGGGGCGACTCAAAATCACCTTCTTTATCAAGGAAGGTTTTGAGTCTCTCTGAAAATTGCTGAGGCTCTTCGAGCATCGGAAAATGTCCCGCTAACGGAAGCCGCTCGATTTGCGCGTGAGCGATCCCTTTTTGCATCGGCTGCCACTGTTTCGGGTGGACGATGATATCGCGGTCACCGTAAATCCCCATCGCAGGGACCTTGATCTGGTCCAGCATTGGGCGCAGGTCCGTGCGGCGAAGCGATCCAATCGAACGCAAAAAAGATTCAAGGGTAGTCCGTGTAAGGTCGCGATCCATCATTTGGGGAAAGCGCGGATCCCTGCAAATAAAAGGAGAATATATCCTCATACCCGCGCGGAATACTCCCATCATATTGAAAAGCATAAAAGCGACTGGCCGAAGCCCCAGGAGCTTAAGCAATGGCGACAGCGACGAACCCACCATTGGCGAACCCACCACAACCACTTTGCTCACACGCTCAGGATATCGGATCGCAACGGAAAGACTGACTGTACCACCCATGCTATGGCCAACCAGCGGCGCGTGCATAATGCCCAATTGATCCATGAACTGGTTTACAAGGCTGACGAAATCTTGAACGGCATAAGTTTCGCGCTTCTTGCCCGATTCACCAAACCCCCAGAAGTCCAGCGCGTAGGTACGGTAATAGCGTCCGAGAAAACCCATCGTCTCCTGCCATAGACCCCATGACCCAAGCCAGCCATGCAAAAGAATGACGGGTTTCCCGCGCCCATATACTTCGTAATGAACGATTCCCTGATCAGTGGTAATGGATGACACGACGTTCCAACTATCGGGTCCCCCTATCCTCCCGACTCCATTTCAGCGAGGATGCTATAGAGTAATTCAAGAAGGACAGACTTCACTGTGTCTTTATCTGTAGCGACGCATGGAAGGAATTTGACCTTGCTCTCGAGCCGCAGAGCATGGCGCATGTCTTCGAGGTCCCAGGCGTCTTCCCGATCCTGCTTGTTGGCGGCAACGACATAAGGTGTCGGCGCATAGGCGCGGAATGTCTCAAGGATCGAGCGCGCCTCCCGGAACGTCTCAGGACGGGTGCTATCCACCATGACAATGAAACCCAGCATGCCTTCTGACAGAATCTCCCACATGAAATCGAAGCGTTTCTGTCCTGGTGTGCCGAAAAGGTAAAGAACAAGATCTTCATCGACGGTGATGCGCCCAAAGTCCATCGCGACCGTTGTGGCTTCTTTGACGGAACGTTCGGCAGAACTTGAGATCTTGCGCTCGGTTGAGACGACGTCAATTTCGCTGACCGACTGGATGAACTCCGTTTTGCCAGCGCTGAAGGGACCTGTGACCACCATTTTTACTGTTTGCATAGTATCTGTCCTTCCGCCTTACTGATTTAGAGGGAGCGAATGCGCCCAATCAATTTATTGACCAATGATTTCTGTTCATCTTTATTTTGAGTGGGGAAAGTGCTCGGGTGTTGCTGAATCACCATGCCCTCAGGTCGGATGATTTCCACAAGCCCCGCCTGCAATAATCCATACACGATGCGGCGGACTTCAATATCGTTCATCTTGTTTGTCTGGGCGATCTGCTTCATCGTATTCTTCGGGTTGATGAATGAAACAACGCGCCACTCTTCCACGCTCAGGTTTACGTTTTTCAGCGGGCGGTCGGTAAACTTGAGAGCCATCTCAAGGCTGGGAATTTCATCCTGCAACTGCTCCCATTCACGCAACTGGCGTGAGCCTTCTATGATAATATTTTCGAGATCAAGCCGCACGTTGATGCGATCATCGGGCGGCAACATTTCGCCTTCAAAACGGAAGAAGCCTTCCACCCAGGTAAAGAGACGCCGAATGGCTTCAGTAAAATAACCTTGAAGATTGGCAAGGATTTCCTCCTGAGATAAATAGCCTGCATTGATCAGTAACAATCCCAACTCTTTATCTGTGATCTTTCCCGCGCGTTCAACAATAGCGCGATATTGATTGACTGTCAGTTTATTGGCTTTATGCAAAACCGCCGCAAGACTTCCATCATCCTGTCCCACGCGGGCATAAGCCAGTTTCCCGTCGCGGAAGGAAACAAATGCCTGCTCACTTGGACCATCCACAACCAGCGTGCCAGTCTTTTGAGCAAGGTTGATCAAGTTGAGCAGTTGTGTAATCGTAAAATCACGTAGATTGCCGCGTAGGGCCATAGTTACCTCAACAAAATCCCCCGCATGGGGAACTTAAAAAGATTATACATGCAAGGGATACATGCGTCAAACCACTGCCCATCGATTGAAATGTGTTTGGAAGGCGGCATTTTCGCGCCATACGATACACTTAATAACAGACTTATTTTTGGAGACAAGTATGCAAAAAACAATCATTGCGCTCATTCTCAGCGTTAGCCTGCTGACCGTTGGAACGGCATTCGCCTCCCCTCTTGCGGACGTGACAAATAACCAGGTCAGCCTCAACTTCCCTGAGACAGCCACTTTCCATGCCACGATCATCAGCGATACAGAAATTCAATCCATTGTGTTGGAATATGGCAACGAGCAGCAAACCTGTGGCGAAGTGATCGCCAAAGCCTTCCCACAGTTCACATCAGGCAAAACCGTCAACGCAGAATGGACATGGGAAATGCGCCAGAGCGGATCCCTGCCTCCAGGCGCATCCCTTTGGTGGCGCTGGCGGGTAATTGATTCAAGCGGCAAAGAAACAGTAAGCGAAACAAAGACCGCGATATGGCTGGATGACGTTCACAACTGGAAGATGATCACCGAAGGCGACTTGAACTTTCATTGGTATAACGGAGACAATGCATTCGCCCGCGATCTCCTCAACGCCGCGCAAGCTGGGCTGGTCTTCAACAAAACAGAATCTGGTCTGACAGCCGAAGCGCCGATTGACATTTACATTTACGCAGACACAGATGACTTGAAAGATGCCATCCTCTACGAACCCTCATGGACGGGCGGACAAGCATTCCCCGATCAGGATATTGTTATTCTCGGCATTTCGCAATCTGATCTCGATTGGGGACGCGACGCCATTGTCCACGAACTCACGCATGTGCTTGTCGGTCATCAAACTTTTTCATGCCTCGGTGATGTGCCTACCTGGCTCAACGAGGGCTTGGCAGTATATAGCGAAGGGGAACTTGACCCTTCATCCCAAGCACAATTAGATGATGCTATTCGCGACGACACACTGCTCACCGTCCGTTCTTTGAGCGCGGGCTTCTCAGAAGTTTCAGATAAAGCCTATCTTTCTTACAGTCAATCTTACAGCATTACAAAATTCCTCATCGAAACTTATGGGCAGGACAAGATGAATATGCTCCTCGCCTCATTGCGCGATGGAATGACTGTTGACGAAGCGCTCGCTCAAACTTATGGATTCGACATTGAAGGACTCGAGAATGAATGGAGAGGAGCGATCGGCGCCCCGCCGAAACCTGTCTCCGCACAACCGACCGCACAGCCGACCCCAACCTTTGTCCCCACTTTCGTTCCCGTTTCAGGCGCGCAGCTTGCAAACCAGGTCACACCTACCCCAATCCCAACATCTTCTTTCAATAACCAGCCTACCCCCGAATCCTCCACGCGCACTGCTCCGCCTCTGTGGCTGACGCTCTCCCTGCTCGGCGTCTGCTGCGTCATGCTCCTACTCACCGGGATAATAATATTAGGTGTCATTGTTAGCCGCCAAAATCGTAAAGGAGAGGAAGATGCTCAATAATATTCGCGCTGAGCGCGCTTCGTCTACGCTCGGCATTCTCTCGCTCCGCTCAACGCGAATACTTGCGATAATTTTGATTTTTACATTCACATTGGGACTACCTTCGGGCGCGAATCCCGCGTCAGCGTGGCAAACGGATATTCCGCTGAATCAGGCTTTGGTGCTGGAGGGAGGCGAGTCCACCAATCCGCGCGATTATGATCCCGCCACAACCTTTAGTTCAGGCGATAAACGGATCTTTAGCGGGTTGGTCTCTTTCGATCCACAGTTAAAATTGACTCCCGATCTCGCGGAAAAATGGGATGTAAGCAGTGATGACATAACTTACACATTTCATTTGCGCGAGAATGCAAAATTCCATAACGGGCGCGCGGTGACCGCGCAGGATGTCATCTATTCATGGGAGCGATCTGCCAGCCCTGAACTCGCATCAGACACCGCGCTCACTTATCTTGGCGACATCGCTGGCACACAGGAATTTGCATCAGGGCAGGCAGATTACATTTCAGGACTCGTCGCCTTGGACAACCAAACACTGCAAGTAACCATCGACGCGCCCAAACCTTACTTCCTGTTGAAACTCACCTTCCCCACAGCCTTCGTTGTAGATAAAGAAAATGTTGAGAGCGGCGATGAATGGTACCGCCAGCCTAACGGGACCGGACCTTATCGCTTGACAGAATGGGTTAGTTTTGAACGTATAGTCTATGAGGCGAACGAGGAATTTTATCTCGGCGCGCCATCCATTCCTTATATCATTGTCAACTTATATTCAGGCGACAGCCAGAGATTATATGAAACAGGTGATGTGGATATCACAGGCGTTTATTCCATCGATCGATTTACCGATCCCACCGAACCACTCCATAATGAGTTACGCACAGGCGTATCGCTCTGCACGGGATATGTTGTATTTGATACAACTCAACCGCCATTCGATGACGTAAATGTCCGCAAAGCGTTTTCAATGTCATTCAATCGCAAGCAATATATTGACGTCGTGTGGGATGGTCACGCGCTTCCTGCAAACGGCATCTACCCGCCAGGCTTGCCAGGCTTCAACATCGCGTTGCAAGTACTGCCCTACGACCCCGCGCAGGCGCGTGAACTCTTGAAACAATCCAGGTACGGAAACAACCTGCCTCCAATCGTCTTCACAAATGCAGGTACGGGCAGTACGATCAGCGGAGGCATTGCCGCGCTCGCCCAAATGTGGAAACAAAATTTAGGCGTGACCATCACAGTGGAGAACCTTGAGCCGAATTTTTATTACGATCAAATCCATTCGGGCAATCACGGTCAATTGCTGGACGGCGGCTGGTGTGCGGATTATCCCGACCCTGAAAATTTTGCAGATGTTTTATTCCACACAGACTCAGGACAAAACAATGGCGGCTATTCCAACCCCGAATTGGATTCGCTTCTCGAAGCAGCACGCGTCGAGCAGGATGTTGTCAAACGTATCAGCATGTATCAGCAAGCGGAACAAATTCTCGTGGACGATGCCGCCGCGCTCTTCACCATCCACTGGCTTTCGTATGAACTGGTCAAACCATATGTGCGGGGATATACTCTGACTCCAATTGATATTCCAATTGAAAGATACATGTGGCTGGACGGGAAGTAATAATGCTCTGGGCGGGTCTGAGACCCGCCCAGAGCATTATGGTCTTGCCTCAACCGCGAACTCGACCCGCGCGATCCTCCCTCCAATACTCGATATCAGAAACTCGAACGGAAGGCTTCCTCCAGCGGATAAAACCGCGCTTGATTCCCACCTGCGGACCCCAACCACGCGTCCCGCGTCGTCGTAGGCTGTCGCCGCCACCCAAACCTGACTCGCGTCTGTTGCCTGACTCTGGGACAAAACCAATCCGCTGACTTGCGCGCTGTGGCCGTCTGCATTCACCTGCGCAAGTGTATTATTGATCGTGGCTGGCAAATATCTTTCATCGTTTGGCAACAAGCGGGTGGCAGTCAACACTTGAACCTGAGGCTTTGCATTAGATGGAATATCAGGAGGGAAGAAAACAGTCAAAGGCAGGGATGTATTCGGAGGCAAAATATTCAAAGGCAATAATGCAGTTTGACTCGCGAGTGTGACATTGTTTGTGTCAACCAATGTCACTTGCGCGCTGAGATTCTCCATGAAATCAAAAAGATCATTATGAACTAGCACGAAACACCACACTCCTCTATCTGCAGTTGGGTAACATTCGATCTGTTCAATCGTAAAAGGCGCGGGGGTTGGCGTCGGCTCACCTGACGGGTTATCAGGGTTGCTGGGAATCTTCAAAACTGTTCCAATTGACATGGCGCTCGGTGAGACTTCAGGGTTCGCCGCTTGCAAGTCATCTATGGATACCCCAAACTTGACGGCGATTCCACTGATCGTGTCGCCCGTTTGCACAGTGTACGTGAATGGCGTCGGGCTGGGAAGAGGCGTCTCGGCTGTGACCAAGCCTTCGGGAGTCTGGAGCGGACTCTGGGTGGAGGTGGCGAATGGGATGAGGTCAAAAGGCTGAGGCGCAGAGTCAGTTGGTTGAGGGGCGCAAGCAGTCAAAATAAAAAAGAAGAAAGACACTTGCACCGCACGCACACTTGCCCTGGATGCAAGTGCCAGGGAGTGCAGGTGGGAAAGAAAAGAAGGCAGAAAGGATTTTCGATGCATGAGACGATTATAATGGAGGGAAATTTCCTCGATGGAGTCAACAATGAATTATCGTCATCTCGGACGCACGGGAATCCGCGTAAGCGAACTTTCCTTCGGCTCGTGGGTCACATTTAAAAATCAGGTGGACGTGAAAGCCGCGGTCGAGATCTTGGCTGCTGCGTATGATGCCGGCGTGAATTTCTTCGATAATGCCGAAGTGTACGCGGGCGGCAAATCGGAGGAGGTGATGGGCGCGGCCCTCAAGAAATTAAATTGGCGACGCGGCAGTTATCTCGCCACGACAAAATTCTTTTGGGGTTTGCATGATGGCATAAATGAAAAAAATACGCTCAACCGCAAACGGCTTATTGAAGGCATCAATGGCTCACTTCAACGGCTCCAACTCGAATATGTTGACGTGATCTATTGCCACCGCCCAGATAAAACCACGCCCATCGAAGAGACAGTTTGGGCGATGCACAATATCATCGAATGGGGCAAGGCAATCTATTGGGGCACATCAGAATGGGCGGCGGATGAAATCGTGGCGGCGATCCAAATTGCAGAGAAGCATCATCTGCATAAACCAGTAACTGAGCAGCCTGAGTACAATCTCTTTCAACGAAAGCGATTCGAAAAAGAATATGCGCGCCTGTTCAAGGATTATGGCTACGGTTCAACCACCTGGAGTCCGCTGGCTTCGGGCATGTTGACGGGTAAATACCTCAAAGGGATTCCAAAAGACAGCCGTGCCGCACTCAAAGGCTACAGTTGGCTTCACGATGATGTGACTAATAAGGACAGGCTTGCCAAAGTCCGCGAGCTTCAACCGATTGCAAAAGAACTGGATTGCACGCTCTCACAAATATCGCTCGCATGGTGTCTTAAGAATCCAAACGTGAGTACCGTAATCACAGGCGCGAGCCGCGTAGAACAATTGCACGAGAACATGAAAGCGGCAGATGTTGCGCCGAAACTTACTCCCGAAATCCTGGCGCAAATTGATAAAGCGTTCGGCGTTGAAAAAGAAGAGGATGACGATTGATAGAAAAATCATCTGACGTTCGTCAATGTCGCTTCTCAGTCACTGTTAATCTCGCCATGTACAATGAAAGCGAATTAATCGCAACAAGGCTTTGGAATCCTGAAATAAGAGGCAGACATGAAAATCAATAAATTTGTCATCGGCGGCGTGATGATTTTAGGCGCGGTCGTTTTCCTGATCTGGACTGCGACAGTCAATAATCTGGAATTCTTCATGACCATTGACGAACTTCACGCAAAAGGCCAAAGTATCGTGGATAAGAACCTGCGCGTCTCTGGCGCGGTGATCGGCGACTCGATCCAATACGACGCCAAAAGCCTGACCCTGACCTTTGAAGTGGCGCACGTCCCCGGCGATTCCCCTGAAATTGCAACCGATGGCGGTCTCGCTGAAGCCCTGCATCAGGCTGTGATGGATCCTTCCCGCAGTCGTATGAAAGTGGTATATGTCGGCGTCAAGCCGGACCTGCTCCGCAACGAAGCCCAAGCCATCGTGACCGGTCATCTTGGAGCGGACGGCATCTTCTATGCGGATGAGCTTTTGCTCAAATGTCCAACGAGATACGAAGAAGCTGTGCCTGAACAGGCTGGATAGAGAGTGTCTGTCATTGCGAGGAGGATATTCTTCCCGACGAAGCAATCTCCTTTTCATGAGGGGACTGCTTCGCAACTTGCGCTCGCAGTGACATAATGAGGAGATTCCATTGATCGCTAATTTTGGATTTGGGGTTATGACAGTTACATTTTTAGTGACGCTGTACAGCGTCTTCGCTGCGATCTATGGAGAAAACAAAAAAATCCCTGCGCTGGTGGAGAGCGCACGCCGCGCCATGTTGCTCACCTGGCCCCTGCTCACATTGACCGCGGGCGTTCTGATCTATCTTCTGGTCAACAATCACTTTGAAGTTCAATTCGTCTATGAAGTGACCAGCCGTTCGATGCCAACGTACCTGAGGGTCACCGCGTGGTGGGGCGGGCAGGCTGGCTCACTCCTCTTCTGGTCGTGGCTGATGTCGGCGTTCGCGTCGCTCGTCACCCTGCGTAAATGGGATCGCGATCGCGAATTCCTGCCGTGGGTGATCGTTGTGGCATGTATCACGATGGCGTTCTTTATCGGGATGAACGTCTTCTTCGAGAATCCGTTCGCGCAACTGTATCAAACGTCGGCGGGAGTTGAAGCGTACACCCTCCAGCCAGCAGACAGCGTCCTCTTCACTCCGCAAGATGGGCGTGGATTAAATCCGCTCCTGCGCCACCCAGGCATGGTCATCCATCCTCCGATGCTTTATCTTGGCTTCGTCTCCTTTGTCATCCCATTCTCATTTGCAATCGCCGCATTGATCACGGGCCGCACCGATGACCGCTGGATCCGCATCACACGCCGCTGGACGTTGTGGGCCTGGCTGTTTCTCACATTTGGGCTCGTGCTTGGCGGCCGCTGGGCTTATGACGTGCTGGGATGGGGCGGCTATTGGGGCTGGGACCCGGTTGAGATCGCGGCATTCATGCCCTGGATCACAGGCACAGCGTTTCTACACTCTGTGATGATCCAGGAAAAGCGCGGCATGTTGAAACATTGGAACATGCTGCTTATCATCCTCACGTATGACCTTGTCATCTTTGGCACATTTCTAACCCGTTCCGGCGTGTTGTCGTCAGTTCATGCGTTTGCCCAGAGCGCGATTGGTCCGTTATTCATGGGCTTTGTCACAGTGACGCTGGTCACATCAGTGGGGCTGATCATTTATCGCTGGGATAGTTTGAAATCAGAGACAGAAATGACATCCCTGCTTTCGCGCGAAGCGCTGTTTCTGCTCAATAACTTGATGTTCATCAGCATTCTGGTTGTATGCTTCTGGGGCGTGATCTTTCCAATGATCTCGGAACTTTTCACAGGGCAGACAGTGACCGTTGGTCCGCCATTCTATGAGCGCGCAACGGGTCCCCTCTTTGCAGCTTTAATGCTGCTTATGGGCATTGCTCCGCTTTCCGCATGGGGACACTCTACAGTGAAAACAATTGGCCGCGCAATCTGGAAGCCTATTGTTGGCGCAGTCATCGTGACCGCGATCATTTTCGTAACCTATACGCGTAATGTATATGCCATCATCGGATTCTTCCTTGTTGCTCTTGTTATCCTGGTAACCATCTACGAATATTGGCGCGGCGCAAACGCTCGGCAGAAGAGTCAGGACGAGAATATTATTACAGCGTTCTGGAATCTCACGGGGCGCAATCGCCGTCGTTATGGCGGATACATCATCCACCTCAGCATGATGCTGATGGCAATTGGGATCCTGGGAATCGAACTCTTCCAGGTGGAAACACAGGGAACGCTTGAAATCAACCAGCAGACGAGTGTGGGCGGTTATGACTTGGTCTATCAGGATATTGCCCGCTTTCCAGGACCTGACGGGCGTGAAGTAACACGCGCAGTGCTCAGTGTATATAAAGATAACAAATATCTCGGGGAGTTGAACCCGCGCATTGATTATTACTTCGACGCGCAACAGACCATGACCATTCCAGGTCAAAGGTCAACGCTCAAGGATGATTTGTACGTCCTACTCGTCAACTGGGAACCCGTCTCCGCGACAGGCGCAACCTTCAAGGTTTACGTCAACCCGCTGGTCAACTGGCTTTGGCTTGGAAGCCTGCTCTTCCTTGTGGGGATCGTCATCGCCGCATGGCCTGACAAAGACCCCGAACGCGTGACGGTACGTGCAGGGAAACACGTGGGTCAAACGAGCGCGGCAGATTAAGTGCGTAAATCGTAATTTGCTTTTCGTAAGGAACAAAGCCGTGAGAAAATTACCAAGCCAAATATCATTACGGATTACGCATTACGCAATCGTTCTGCTTTTACTGACAACGGGTTTCGCCACCTCTGTCCTCGCGCAGGGCCCCACCCCCACCGACGACGAAGTCAACAAGATCGCGAAACAATTGTATTGCCCCGTCTGCGAAAGCACGCCGTTGGATGTATGTCCCACCGAAGCGTGTCGTCAGTGGCGCGAAGTTATCCGCTCGATGCTGGCAGACGGCAAAAGCGAAGATGAGATCAAGCAGCATTTCGTCGAACAATATGGTGTGCGAGTCCTCAACGAGCCGCCAAACCGCCTGCTCAGTTATCTTGTTCCTGTGGTTGCCTTTCTTCTGGGGTCTTTCATACTCTTGCGCAGCTTTCAGACGTGGAAAAAGCCCATTGCAAGCAAAGCAATTTCCAGTGAGGGTGAAGCGAAGCCAGTCCAGGATGGATACATCGCGAAGATGGAAGAAGAGTTGAAGAAAATAAAATGACACCTCACCCCAAGCCCCTCACAGAGGGGAAAGGGGAGCAAAGTAGAGAATCCTTAATGACAGAATTTACACCTGCGCGCCGCGGTGTACCAATATGGGCGCAAATCATTGTCTGGGCATTTCTGGTTATCCTGCTTGCCATTGTCGGCGTTGGACTCGACCGCGCGCAGCAAGGTACCGTTCAGCCTGGGCAGGTCATTGATAATTTCACCCTGACATTGTTCAATGGATATGAATACGAGGGCAGGAGCGAAATCAACATGGAAGAACTGCGCGGCAAGGTGGTCGTCATCAATTTTTGGGCTTCGTGGTGCAAGCCATGCGAGCAGGAAGCCGCGGAATTGCAAGCCGCATGGAAGGAATACGAACCCACAGGCAAAGTCATTTTCCTCGGCGTGGATTACGTGGATACCGAACCCGAAGCGCGGGTGTATCTCAAGAAGTTTGGCATCACGTATCCAAACGGTCCTGACCTCGCCACGCGCATCTCCCAATATTTCCGCATCGCGCGTGTGCCCGAAACATATTTCATCGATAAAAACGGCGTTCTGCGCTATGTGAAGGTGGGTCCTTTCTCGAACATTGACCAGATCCGCGCGCAAATTGACCCATTACTGAAGTAGTGGAAACATGGACATCGCTGCAATCTTCTTTACGTTTGCCGTCCTCATTCTGGTGGGGATGTATCTCTATGCTCCATTCACACAGGCGCGCGCGCGCCGCGTCACTGGAGAGGAGCATGAACGCTCCGCCCTAATGGCTGAACGGGACCGCCTCATCAACGCTCTGCAGGAACTTGATTTCGATTTCAAGCTGGGAAAGATACCCCCTGATGATTATCCAACCCAACGCGCAAATCTTTTGCAAAAAGGCGCGGATATTTTGAGGAAATTGGATGAGATCGCTCCAAGCAGTATACAAGTAGACACGGAAATGTCGCCACGGCGCCACGGCGACGCACGTATGGAGCGCGCCATTGCCGCGCGTTGGGCAGATTCATCAAACGCGAAACCTAAACTCACGGATGACGACCTTGAATCCATGATCTCTTCGCGCCGCAAAAGCCACAAGAAAAAGTCTGCCGGCTTCTGCCCGAAATGCGGCAAGCCTGTGATGGTGTCGGATCGGTTTTGTCCATCATGCGGAAAGGCGTTAACGTAAAAAGTAATTCGTAATTGGTAATTACCATTTACTTTATGGAACCCAACATGAAGTTACGCCACATTATTTTACTCACACTTGTAACAATCATCATCGCTGGGTGCAACTTCACATTAGCTGAAGATATCACTCCCCCTCCAGATTATGTCGCGCCGCCTCCCGCCCCGACGTTAGGATCGCTCTACCCCATGCAAGCGCCAAGTATTGAAAACGGCGCGGCGATCTATGTGGAAAAGTGTGCGCCATGCCATGGACAAACAGGCTTGGGCGATGGCGAGCAGGGAATTCAATTGCAAGGCGTTACGGTTCCCGCCTTTGGACTGCCTGAGATCGCGCGCCCGGCATCCCTTGCGAAATGGTATATAACCGTCACGCGCGGCAACATCGAACGCTTCATGCCTCCCTTTGCAAGCCTCACAGATCAGGAACGCTGGGATGTTGTTGCGTATGCGATGACCTTTCACACGACCCGGGATGAAATCGAAAAAGGCAGGGACCTCTTCGAAGCCAATTGCGCGAATTGTTCAACGAACTTTTTCAAGGATCAATCGAAGATGTCCGCGTTGAGCGAAGTGGAATTGGCGCGCATCGTCAAACAGGGAAATGATGAAGTGCAGGCGTTCGGATCGAATTTAAACGACGACGACGTGTGGCTCGTCGCCGCTTACCTACGGACTCTCTCATTCGACACTGCGCTCGCATCCGCGGTCACGCCCAAGCCTGTCACTGTTACAGGGACTCCCGCCCCCTCCGCTGAGGGAACGCTTGCAGGAACTGCGCAGGCTGGGGCTTCGAGTGAAGCGACAGCAGTCCTTGAAGAAGGATTCGGCAGAGTGAGCGGCTCCATCGAAAATAAAACAGGAGCGGATCTGTCATCTGAATTAAAAATAACCTTGCGCGGATTCGACCAGGGCGCCGGTCCAAATGCAACGCCGCAGGAAGTGTTGAGCCTGGATGGAACGATAGGCACAGACGGCGCATTCGCATTTGATGATGTCGAAATGCCAGTGAGTCGCATCTTCATGGCGCAGGTGATTCATGAAGGCATCATGCTCCAATCCGGGTTTGCAATTGTTGAGGAAGGCGCTTCAATGCTGACCCTGCCACCTATCACATTGTATGGAACAACGAACGATATATCCGCGCTCGTAATAGATGATGCGCGCATCTTCTTCGATTATGCAGAGAATGACATCCGGGTCTTCGCCGTTTATTCATTCCGCAATTTAACAGACAAGATCATCGTAGCGCAGTTGAAAGACGGAGTGGAAATCCCGTTCATCAAACCGCCCGAAGGTGCTGGGGGACTCGGCTACGAACCCATGCAGGATAGCCAGCCCTTCACATCCACTGAGAACGGCCTCGCGTTCCCCCCAAATGAACAACCTTATGGTTTGATCGCATTCTCCACCCTGCCAAAAGACAGCAAGGTAAAAGTGGCTCAACCTTTTACGTTACCTGTTGCCTCCTTGACAGTTTTCTTGCCCGAGGGTGTGAAGGCAGAGGGCACACAAATGATCGATCACGGCTTGCAGGCAATAGAGGGTTTCAACTTCCAAATGTATGCGGCAGGCAATATAGGCGCGGGGGACACGCTAACATTTACACTTTCAGGGTTGCCAGGAGAAACATTGGTTCTAACACCCGAAACAAATTCAAACCAGAACCTTCTGATTGGCGCGGGCGCGCTGGGCATGGCGCTCATCCTTGCCGGTGGATGGATATATCTTCGCGATCGCAACCGTGCAGAAGAGAATGCAGACGATGACTATGAATCCCCCGAAGATGTTATGGATGCAATCATCGCGCTCGATGACCTGCATCGCGCGAAGAAGATTTCTGACAATGTGTATCAGAAGCGACGCGATGAGTTGAAAGAAGTATTGAAGGAAATATTGTAACGCACAAGGATGCGACATCACCATCTCCTCCAAAACCAACCATGATCTCCGTAAAAAAACTCGTCAAACGATTCGGATTGAAGACCGTCCTGCGCGGCGTGGACTTTGAAGTTCAGCCGGGCGAGTTCGTCGCGTTGCTTGGTCCAAACGGCGCGGGGAAGACGACCTTTCTGCGGATCCTCGCATCGTTATCGCGTCCGTCATTGGGCGAAGTGACCATCGCGGGATTCAAACTTCCGCATGAAGCCGCGCAAGTGCGCTCAAGGCTTGGTGTTGTCTCACATCTCCCCTTACTTTACGGTGACCTGAGCGCCGAAGAGAACCTGCGTTTCTACGCGCGTATGTACGGAATTACGAATTACGAATTACGAATTACAGAAGTTCTCGAGATGGTGGGTCTCGAAACACGCCGCCGCGACCTCGTGCGAACTTTCTCGCGCGGTATGCAACAAAGACTGGCCATCGGCCGCGCTGTGCTGCATGACCCGGACGTAATGCTCTTCGATGAGCCATATACCGGTCTCGATCAAGATGCATCTTCGATGCTCGATGATGTTTTGAAGACTGTCGCCGCACAGGGACGCACAGTCGTAATGACTTCGCATGATCTCGCCCGCGCCGAGGACATCGCAACGCGTTTCGATATTCTCGCGCGCGGGGTGATCGCGGCATCAGCAACATCCAAGCAATTGAGGAAAAGCAACCTGCTCACATTTTATAAACAGGCGCTGGCAGGGTAGCACATGGCAGTCAAACCCATAAGGACTCACCGCAGAGTGCCTTCCCCTCCTAAGGGAGAGGGTGAGGGTTTAAAAACCACAGGCGGTCTATCATCGAACAATTTCATCAAAGCCATTGCCGCCATCGTATGGAAAGACCTGCGCGCGGAAGTTCGTTCATTTGAATTGGTTTCGGCGATGCTCGTCTTCTCCCTGCTTGTGATCCTCATCTTCAACTTCGCGCTCGAATTGGACATCAAAACGCGTCAGTCTGTGACTACGGGTGTGCTCTGGGCAACCTTCGCCTTTGCAGGGACGCTGGGTCTCAACCGCTCGATGGCAATCGAAAAAGACCGCGGCTGTCTGGATGGCCTTCTGCTCGCACCCGTAGATCGCTCGGCGATTTATTTTGGCAAAGCCATCAGCAACCTGGCTTTCATGCTGATCGTGGAGGTAATTGTCCTGCCGGTTTACAGCATTCTCTATAACATCAACCTCTTCCAGCCTGGCTTGTTGATGGTCATCCTGCTTGGCTCTGTTGGATACTCAGCCGTCGGCACGTTGCTTTCCGCCATGTCCGTGCAAACCCGGACGCGCGATATCCTGCTTCCCATCCTGCTCTTCCCGGTGGTGATCCCTGTTTTGCTGGCGGCGGTCAAAGCCAGTGGAGGATTTTTGGAGGGCGTGGATATCGCCGAGATCCTCCTGCCCATCAATCTGTTGATCGCTTATGATATTATTTTTATCGCTGTCGCATTCATGGTTTTTGAAAATGTTGTGGAAGAATAAATAAGGAGTATTTATGAAATCCAAACCACTCACCCTGAAAATTCTTGATATTGTTTCTGTTGTCCTGCTTGCTGTTTCAGCTTATATTGCGATCTTCGTCGCGCCCACCGAAGCCGTGATGGGAGATGTGCAGCGCGTGTTCTACTTCCACGTTGGCACCGCATGGACAGCGCTTCTCGGCTTTGTTTTCACAGCGAGCCTTAGCGTGGTTTACCTCCTTACAAAAGACCTGAAATGGGATCGTGTTCAGGTCGCGGCGATTGAAGTGAGTCTGGTGTTCTTCCTCATCACAATTGTGCTCGGCTCGATCTGGGCACGCCCTGCCTGGAACACATGGTGGACGTGGGACCCGCGCCTGACCACCGCCGCGATCACAGAGTTGATCTACATCGCGTATTTTATGCTCCGCCAGGGAATTGACGACCCGGACCGACGCGCACGCTTCGGCGCGGTTTACGCACTCCTGGGCGGCATAAGCGCGCCCATCACGTTTTTTGCCATCCGCCTGTTCCGCACGATACATCCTGTGGTGATCGGCGGCTCAAACGCACAAGCAGAAGGCAACTTCAGCATGACCGCCGATATGCGCACAGCATTCTTCTTCGCGTTGTTCACGTTCACGGTCATCTTCATTGACTTGTTCTGGAACCGCATCCGGCTTGGAGATTTGCAAGATAAGGTTGAGCAGTTGAAATTGAAAGTAACAAGTTAAATTCCCGTTCTGCTCTCTTCGGGTCTCAGACCCGAAGACGCAAAGGAGCAATATGTTTTTTCAGGAACCCATCCCAGATACTTCAGGTTATATGATCGCCGGCTACGTAATTGCGTTCATCGTCATGGGAATTTACGTTACAAGCCTTTATCTGCGGCAGCGCAATCTGAATCAGGATATGGCGATGCTGGAAGAGCTGGACAAGCCAGTTTCCAAAGTTGAATCAACCGAGCCGAAACCGAAGAAACCCGCAAAAACTGTAACCAAAAGGGGACGTAAAAAATAGCCTTACCGAACGAGAGTCCGCTATAATGTGAGCGGACTTATTTATGCGATGGGACAACGAGATTCGGCTTGGGCGTAGTTACCTGCTTTTAACGCTGGGACTGCTTCTGGCTGTGGTAGGAAGCGCATTCGCGTCCTCCTCACGTGGAGTTGCCGCGCCATCCCAGGCTCCGCCCGGCCCTGACAGATTTTCCGTTGTCACGGTGGACTATACCAAATACTTTTGGTCGCTGAATCGCTGGAGTACCGGCAAGGTCGAATGCAAGATCGAAATTGACCACGAAGGTGTGCCAACGCCGGGGGATATTTACGTGGATTGCGGCGAAGATATTTACAATATATGGGTGACTCAGGACCTTTGCACAGAATCCGACACGAGGTTCTGTAAAGGTTTCTATGTCGTCCTGGTGGACAGCCAGCCCGCGCAAAAAGAGATTTCCACAAAACTCCCCCCGCCGAGTGTGCAAGTGACACTGGAAAACTGCGACCCTGTTTATACATCATCGACAAGTATTTGTGAGTTTGAGCCAATTTTGGTTTTAACGGGCGTGGAGCCGCTGCCTGATTACACCATCATCGGCATCGAGGGGCTGTATTCGGGACAAACCTTTAACTGCGGCGCCATTTGCAGGTTAAAACTTCCCGTCACTGGTGAAGAAGGAATTACACTTCAATTCTGGGCATATTCAAGTTACGGCGACAGCAGTGAAATGTTCGACGCTCTCGTACGTGTAGCTCTTGCCGACGAAGGCAACCCTGACCGCTCATTCTGGTATGTGGATGTGTTGAGCAGTCAATGGGCAGGCGTGCCTGTAGCAAGTTGTGTGCAGGCATGGAGCGCATTACCGCCGATTGGCGGACCCCCCGAATGGTTAAGCACACCCACACAAAGCGAATCACTCGGCACCGACGTGCCATATAACTATCTAGCCGCCAACTTGATACGCCAGGGGTTGGTGGATGTGAGCGCATGCCCGGATGGTGGTTTACTGCCCGATGGCGGCGCGTCCACCTGTGGGATGGAAGTTGCTCGCACAGCAGTCAATCAATGGCAGAATCAATTCGACAGCCTTATCCTCAACGTTGCGCAAGATTCGGGGGTGCCTGCGCATTTATTGAAGAATCTTTTCGCGAAGGAAAGCCAGTTCTGGCCCGGGACGAGTCTGAAGAACGATGTGGGTCTTGGGCAGCTTACCGAACTTGGAGCGGATACCACATTATTGTGGAACCCTCCATTCTTCCATCAGTTCTGTCCGCTTGTGATGGATTCGGAGGAATGCAGTAAAGGATATTTGAGTTTGGACGATGAACAACAGCAATATGTCCGGCTCGCATTAATTGATGCTGTGAACGCGACGTGTGAGACCTGTCCCCTAGGGATAGATCTGGACCGCGCCAATTTCAGTATTGGGGTTTTTGCCCACACATTGCTCTCGAATTGCGAACAGGCAGGTCAACTCGTGGAGAATATCACCGGCGAAACAGCGGGCAAATCCGCTTCATATGAAGACCTGTGGAAGTTCACGCTTGTCAATTACAACGCGGGACCGGGTTGTCTGGGCGACGCGCTGGATGTGACCTTCGGGAAGGATCAGGAACTCACCTGGGAAAATCTCTCCACACATTTGCCTCCTGCATGCCAGGGCGCAGTTGATTACGTGAACGCGATCAGCACGAAGTAACTGTCACTTCATCAATGAGTGGAGGCGCGCGCCTCCGCTTTTGTTTTCTGTGCTAAACTAGCATTGACCCTCACCCCCTGCCCCTCTCCCATTCAGCGAGAGGGGCGTTCATGGAGTTGCCATGCTCACCCTCATTGAAAAAATCCTCTTTTCAATCGCAACAGCCATATCACTCTATTACACGTATCGCGGGGTCCAACGAATTGTCAAAAATATCTCAAGTGGACAGGGCAAGGTGGACTGGTCGCTTATGTTCAAACGGATTGGAGAACTCATCGCAAAAGTGGGTTTCTTTCAACCCGTTTTTCGTTTCCGTCTTGGGGTAAGCATATTGCATGGATTAATTGGCTGGGGATTTTTCGCCTACTTATTGATCAACATTGCAGATTTGATTTATGGCTACACAGGCTTCAAGCTTCTGGAGAACACTGGGTTATTTGGTGACATATATAGACTGCTTGCGGACTTTCTGGGCGCAGGCATTCTCGTTGGATTGGCATCGCTCGCCTTCCGCCGCTACATTCTTAGACCTGCAACCCTGTCCACGCGCGAGACGACCTTGCTTCACCCGAAAGCGCGCGCGGGCATCCTGCGCGATTCTGCAATTGTGACAGCCACTTTCTTCACGCATAACTTAATGAGGTTGTTGGGAGAATCCTTCCATTTGGCGTCACAGGGAAAAACTGACAGTTGGCAACCGATCATTTCAACGGCATCAGGCTTATGGTCGGGTGTTGACGCGAGTGCGTTAATTGCTGGCGAGCATGTTACATTCTGGCTGTCCATTGGCGCGGTGGTCGCGTTCCTTCCATATTTCACATATTCAAAACACATTCATATATTTATAGCTCCACTAAACTTTGCGTTGAAGCCCGAAAGGAAATCCATCGGTCAACTAAGTTACATCAATCTCGACGACCAGTCCATGGAGCAGTTCGGTGCGGCGAAGATGAAGGATTTGGGCTGGGAACAGATCATGGACAGCTACGCGTGCATTCAGTGTTTTCGATGTCAGGAGGTGTGTCCTGCCTATAACACCGGGAAATTATTGTCGCCAGCCGCGTTGGAGATCAACAAACGTTACCACTTGAATTATGGCGGCGCGACCGACGTGCCGATGCTCAATTTGATCTCAGAAGAAGCGGTGTGGGCATGCACATCCTGCGGCGCGTGCGTGGATATTTGCCCTGTTGGCAACGAACCGATGCGCGACATTTTGGATATTCGCCGCAATCTCTCGATGATGGAAAGCAACTTCCCGAAACAACTTGAGACCGCATTCAAAGGCATGGAGCGCAATGCCAACCCGTGGAACGTTTCGCAAGCGGATAGACTCAAATGGGCGGATGGGCTGAACGTCCCGACGATTGAACAGAATCCCGAACCTGAAATTTTGTGGTGGGTCGGATGCGCCCCTGCAACCGATGCGCGCGCGCAAAAGACCGCGCAAGCCTTTGCAAAGATATTGAACGCGGCGGGAGTCA
>Ga0247727_10006161_pt1 | contig 23732 bp, 20 predicted proteins | sample WisWelCaveWW1625_FD_202498 | JGI IMG/M metagenome (GOLD analysis project Ga0247727, IMG submission 202498) | Biofilm microbial communities from Wishing Well Cave, Virginia, United States - WW16-25 | ecosystem: Environmental > Aquatic > Deep subsurface > Groundwater > Cave microbial mat | place... | reverse complement strand
GGGGGGGGGGGGGGGGGGGGGGGGGGGGGGGGGGCCAAGACTGCGCGAGCCCGACCGTGGGGCCGGGCTCGCGGACTGCAGTGGACCCGTGGGCCGTCACCGGCCTCGGCGAGACGTCCGGCGCGGCGGGGCGAGCTGCGACGCCTGGCGCGTCGGGAACGGGTTCGTGATCGCGGTCGTGAGCGGCACCACGACGATGCCGTTGGCCGTCACGCCGACCAGCACCTGGCCCGGGGGGCCCACGGGGGGCGAGTAGCGCGCGAGCCGCAGCGGACCGACGATCGGGTCGCGGATCGGCAACGGCGTGGCGACCGGGCCGAAGAAGTACGAGTCGAAGATGTCGATGCTCGCGTCCGCGCGCGCCGCGAACAGGATGCGGCTGTCGGCGTCGCCGTCGCCGGGGATCGTGTTGGTACCGCGGTCACGGGCGTCGAACGCGTGCAGCGGGTGCACGTCCATGCCCGCGTTCGCGCCGCCGACCTGCAGGATGCCGGACTGCCGCAGCGTGAAGTCGAACACGTAGATCGAGTCGGCGCGCACGAAGTTGGTGCGGCCGTTGAAGTTCGTCGCGATGCTGCGCACCCGCGAAGCGCGGTTGGCAATGAAGTCGCGCACGAAGATGCCCGCCGAGATACCGGCGTCGAGAATGCCGTCGCACTTCAGCAGGAACGTCGGCGTGAAGCACAGCGTGTCGGTGCCGAGGATCGTGAAGATGCCGGGCCGCGAATCCCAGGCCAGCGCGCGCGCCAGCAGGATGCTGCCGCCGCCCTCGCCGATCAGCGCGTGGTTGAAGTCGCCCGAGTTGCGGACGAACGTCGACTCCTGGAAGGCGATCTGATCGAAGTTGGCCATGATGCCGACGCCGGCGCCGAGGACGGTGTCGCGGCGCGCGAAGCCCGGCGCCGTGTCGCGCACGGCGATGAGCTGCAGCGTGTCGGACTGGGCCGACGCCGTGGCGGCGGCATGCTCCCAGAAGAAATGGCCGTTCGGCGCGGCGATCGTCGCCGTCAGCTCGTCCCAGGCGACATACCCGCGGCCGGCGTACGGATCGGTGTTGCCGGGCGTCGGCGACGTGGAGTAGATCGCGAAGACGTTGGCGCAGTTGGCCCGGCACGCCGTGGCCACGAACTGCGGACGGTCGGAGAAGTCGAACTCGGTGACGTCGGGCTTCAGGCCGTTGGTCGCCGGATCGATCCGGGTGCGGACTTTCTGCACCAGGTAGTTGGGCAGGCGGTGCCGTCGCAGCTCGCGCTGCGCCGCCACGTCCACGATGGACAGGTTGGTCCCGCCGCTGTTGGCGACGATCACGGTGTCGGCGTAGTTGCCGAGCGTGTCGCGCGGCCACAGCGCGAGGCCCCAGGGCCGCGAGCCGACCGGGATGCCGCCCGCCAGGAACGTGCTGGTCAAGACGTTGAACACCTCGATCCGGTCGCGCTGGATGTTCGAGAAGTACACCTCGTTGCGGGTCCGGTTGTAGATCGCGTCGGCGATCTGGCCACCCGAGGGCAGCGGGAACGTCTTGCCCGCCACTACCGTGAGCGTGTCCAGCCGGGCCACGCCGGTGGCCGGCACCGGCGTCGTGTCGCGCGCCGAGAGCCCGCGGTTGTTGGCCCCGTCGATCGCGAACGCCTCGACCGTGACGAGCCGCGGGAACGTGGTGACCGTATCGAGCCCCAGGCCGGCGCGGCCCAGCGCGAAGGTCCGCGTGACGTCGGTCTGCGTCGCGCCGGCAAAGTTCGCCGAGTCGCCCGCCATGACCGTGGCCGCGCCGACCTGGCGCACGATGAAGCCCATGCGCCCGATGCCGCTGGCGTCCGTCGCGTGGATCGTGACCGAGTCGTCCACCTCGACCCGCTTCGTCACCGTGAACTCCACCAGCGGTGCGCGCGTGTCGGAGGCGGCGCTCTGTACGTTCACGACCACCGGGGTCACCGTGCCGGAGGGATCGCCGATCGAGTCCGTGGCGAAGGCGGTGATGTTCAGGGCGCCCGTGGCCGTGCCGGCCGGGATCGTGAGCGTATCAACGAAAACCACGGTGTCCGGCAGGCTGCCGGAGCCGATGGGCTGCGTGATGGATGCGGTCTGGGTCAGCACGCCCGACGTGCTCCAGCCGACGACGCGCACGCCCTGCGGGTCGATGGCGCGGACTTCGATGGTGATGTCCCTGCCGACCGACGCCGCCGAGCCGTTGGTGGGCCGCGACAGGGTGAGCCGCGGGCCGCTGGTGATCCGGATGGTCGCCGTGTCGAGCCCGACCTTGCCCGAGGAGTCCGTGGCCGCGACGATGACGCGCGCGAACTCGGACGAGGAATCGCCCGGTGCCGCGAGCAGGTAGCGCGTCAACGTGGTATCGGCGAACGGGCCGGGCAACGTGACCGTCTTGGGGAGGAAGCGCTGGACCGTCGTGTCGGTGCCGAGGCTCGCCTGGCCGCGCGACGCGACGCCGATCAGGTCCACTTTGACGACCCCGCGGTCGTCCTGCACGCGGACCTGGATGAACACGCTGTCGCCCACGCCGACCGGGAAGTTGGCAGCCGTCGGCTGCAGGATCTGCACCGTCGGTGGGTTGATCTCCGGGCCCGTCCCGGCACCGCCGCCACCGCCGCCGCCACCGCCCGGCCCCGTCGTGCCGCCGAAGCGGCCCTGCTCGCCGCACGCCAGCGCGAGCGCCGCCGCCAGGACGGCGGCGGCGGCCCGCATGCGGCGCGGCCTCAGGAACTCAGCGATTCTGCCCACCGGCCCTCACGGTCGAGATGTCGTCGACGATATGCGGCGTCACCAGGATCAACAGGTCGCGGCGCTGCTCCCGCTGGCTGCGGAAGCCGAACAGCGGCCCGATCACCGGTAGGTCTACAAGGAAGGGAATACCGCTCTTGGTTACCGTGACCTCGGTCACCGTGAGCCCGCCAATGACCGCCGTTTCGCCGTCCCGCACCAGGAGCTGGGTGGTGGCCTCCTGGGTGCTGAACACGGCGCCGACGTCGGAAACGGCCGACGGCGTGACCGACGAACGCTCGGCGTGCAGCTCCATCAGCACCTCGCGGGTGCCCTGCACGACGTGCGGCGTCACGGTCAGGTTGATGCCCGTGGGCTGCAGGGAGGTGGTCGCCCGCGCGGCCTGCCCGCCCGTCTGCGAGCCGGCGTCCACCACGCGGATCGGCGTCCGCTCGCCCGAGAACAAGGTGGCCTGCCGGTTGTCGGCGACCGTCACCGACGGCTCGGCCTGCACGTCGGCCAGCGTCACCTGCTGCAGCGCGTCGAGGAACGCCGTCAGCGAGAAGTTGCCGATGACGGTCGAGTAGATGAGCGACAGCGCCGGGTTGCCGTTGCGCAGGCGCTCGCTCGCGTTCGCGACCGCCGCGACCGTGTTGCCGCCCAGCCCGATCGCGAAGGGCGTCGTGAGCGGATCGAACGGCGTGGCGCCGGTCGGGTCGGTCGCGAGGTCCGGCCGCGTGATCAGCGTGTTGAAGAAGGCCGCGTTCGAGCCGAGGTCGTAGCGGATGCCGAGATCCTCGAGATCGGACCGGTCCACGAAGATGATCCTGGCCTGGATCGCCACCTGCGGCGTCCGGATGTCCAGCGCCTGGATGAACGTCTCGATGCCGGCAAGCCGCGAGCGCAGGTCGGTCACGATGATGGAGTTCGTCACCGTGTCGGCCACGGCGCGGCCGCGGGTCGGCGTCAGCGTGGCGGCCACCGAGCCCACCACCGACGTGGCGCGGGCGTAGTTGATGCGCACGACGCGCGTGTCGAGCGGCTCGGTCGAGTCCTGCTGCACCAGGTTCTGCCGGGTGTCCACGCGGATGATGCCGCCGGGCAGTTGAGTCGCCGAGAGTCCCTGCCCCGCGAGAATCGCGTTCATCGCGATGTCCCACGGCTGGTTCCGGATTTCGGCCGTAACGGCGCCCTGAACGTCCTTCCCGAGCACCATCGAGCGGCCCGAGAAGCCGGCGAACGTGGCGACGACGTCCTGGATGGACGCGTTGTCGAACGTGACGCTGATCGGGGCCTGGGTGGACACCACGTCCTGCTGCACCAGCGGCCGGCCGCTGGCCGGCGTCATTTCGACCGGCGCGACACGCGCCGGCGCCGGCGCGGACGAGGCCGCGGGGGCGGGGGGGGGGGGGGCGGCGACGACGTCCGCCGCGGTGGGCGCGGCGGCGGCCTGCGCCGTCCGCCCGCGCGTGGCATCGCTCGACCAAGCGGCGAAGGACTGCGTGGTGGCCAGGGTCACCCGGATCGCCGCCTGCTCCTGCCGCACCTCGTAGTCGCGCGCCTCGTCCAGCTCGACCACCACGCGCACCACGTCGGAGCGGAACTGCGAGTAGCGGATCATCCGGATGCCGGCGCGGTTGATGCCGTCGTACTGCATCAGCGGCGCCACCAGCCGCGCGCCGACCAGGTCGAGCACCAGCCGGTCGGGCCCGCGCAGCACGAAGTCGGAGACCTCGACCACGCCGCTGAAATCCACCACCACTTCGACGCGGCCCGGCGCGGACAGCACGCTGACGGCCGTGACGTCGGCCGACGGCCGCTCGGGGCGGGGCGGCGTCGCCGCCACCACCGCCAGGGCCAGGGCCAGAATGCCGAGTCGCTTCATCGGATTGCCTCCGGACGTGGGAGCGACAGCACTTCCTGCCGCTCGAAACCGAGCTCTTCGATCTGGAAGACCACTTCGTATTGACGGATCTGGATGACCCGCATCCGGCCGATGGCGTCGCCGCGGCGCACCCGGTAGATGGTCGGGTTGTTCGACTGCCGGAGCACCGCGAGGCTGTGACCGCCGCGGGCGTCGTACGCGATGGACACGAGCCTGAGGTCGGTGACCTCGGGGCCGACGTCGGCCGCGACCAGCGTCTGGAACGGGTCGCGCGGCCCGCCGCCGTAGTTGAAGACCTCGCGGCGGTACTCGATGCGCGGCGCCAGCGAGTCGGCCCGCGCGCTGTCGCGCTGGGCCCGCCGCTGCTGCGCGGCGGCCGGCGCCTGCTGCGCGGGCACCGGGGACGCGGCCAGCCCGATCAGTGCCGCCGTCACGAGGATGCGCGCGCTCACTGGCCGCCTCCCGGCCGCGCGGCCGCGGGCGTGATGGTGTCCACCACCGTCGTCTTCACGTAGGTGCGGATGATGAAGCTGGCGCGCAGCGGCTGGGCCGCGCGGTTCGCGGTCGTGTCCCGCGGCCCCTCCGCCCGGGCCAGGCTGATCTCGTAGGGCACGACGATGCGCGGCAGCGAGGCGATGTCGGCGAGGATCTCGCCGATCTGGTCGTAGCTGCCCTCCACCGAGATGCGGGCCCGCTGGGTGTCGAACGGCGAGCCGCTCTCCACGCCCTGCGGCGTGAACACCGAGAGCTTCGCGCCGCGCACCTTGATCCGGCTGGTGACGTCGTCGAACAGGTTGTTGATCTCGGCGCCCGCCGGGACCAGCGTGCGCATGAGGTCGAGGCTGGCGCGGTACTCCGCGAGCCGCGCCTCGAGCTGCTGGATCGCGCCGGTCGCGATGTCGCGCCGCGCGTTCGTCACCTGGGTGTTCAGCGAGTCGAGCCGGTTCTTCAGCGTGTCGCGGCGCGCGGTCAGCTGCGCCACGCCCGAAAAGCCGCCGATCGGCGTGCCGCACGCGGTGAAGTACGAGAGCGCCCCGCCGAGGAGCGCGAGAATCACGAGCGTCTGCCCGCGCCGGTCCTGGGGAATCAGCGCCATCGCCCTACCTCCGCGTCCGCTGCGTGCCCGAGCGGTAACCCTGAACGAGCGTGGCCGCGAGCGGCTGCATGGTCAGGATCGACGAGTCGGGCGTCTGGTAGCGGACGTTCAGCACGTAGGTGAAGATGTCGTGACCCTGCTCGCTCACGACGCCGGTCGAGACCAGCTGCACGCCTTCCAGGAACGGCGATTCCTCGAGGTTGCGCGCGAACCGGGTCACCGCCTGCATGTCGGCCGACCTGCCGGTGACCTGGAAGCCGACTTCCGGGACGCCCGCGCTGTCGGACTCGGCTGCCCGCGCCGTCAGCTCGTCGAGCCACGTGTACTGCGGCAGCGCCCTGGTGACCTGGTCGAGGATGTGGGGCCAGACGTAGCGCTCCGAATCGATGGCCCGGATCACCTCGATCTGCGAAATCAGCGAGTCGCGCTTGGCCTCGGTTTCGGCCTTCTGCCGGAGCGCGGTGCGGAGGCGGTTCGCCTCGTTCTGCGCCGTCTCGATCTGCGGCTCGAGCTCCGCGATGGCGGCGCGCCGCGGCAGGAACATCCCGACCACGACCCCCGCGAAGAGCAGGTAGACGCCCACGGAGATCAGCAGCCACGGCTCCTTCACCGACGCGGCGAGCTGCTTGAAATCGGGCAGCTGGAAGCCCGCGCCCTTCGCGCGCTTCTTCTTCGCTCCCGGAAGCAGGTTGATTGCGATCACGGTGCCGGCTCGCTCCTCACGCGCTCCGCAGCGCCAGACCGACGGGCAGCATCAGCAGCGGAACCACCTCGTCCATCGGCAGCGCATCGAAGACGCCGTCCTTGACCTTGAGATTCTTGATCGGGTTGGCGCGCTCCACCGGAATCCGCAGCCGGTCGGCGAGCACTTCGCCGAGCCCCGGAATCCGCGACCCGCCACCCGACATGAAGATCTTCGACATCCCTGCGCGGCTCGAGCTCTGGAGGAACGCCGCCGCCCGCTCGATGCCCACCGCCATCTCCTCGCCGCGGCTCTCCACGTAGGGATCGAGCTGCGGTGAGCGCTCGAAGGCCTGCAGCAGCTTCTCGGCGTCCTCCGCCGACAGCCCGCGCTCGCGCTGGAGATCCTCGCGGAACTTGCGGGTCCCGATCGCCAGGTCGCGCGTCAGGATCGGCACGCCGTCCTCGAGGATGTTGATGTTCGTGACCTCGTGGCCGACGTTCAGCAGCCCGATCATGCCCGCGAGCTCGTCCGGGTAGTTGACCTCGAACGCGTTGTGCAGCGCGAACGCGTCCACGTCGATGACCTCGGGCTGCAGGCCGGCGTCGGTCAGCAGCGTCACCTTGCTCTCGACCAGCTCCCGCTTGGCCGCCACCAGGAGCACGCTCATCTGGAGCCCCTCGGCGTCCGGATCGAGGATCTGGAAGTCGAGCTCCACGTTCTCCATGTCGAACGGCACGTGCTGCTCGGCCTCCCAGCGGATCACCTCGCGGGCGTCGGCCTCCTTCATGCGGTCCATCTGGATCTTCTTGACGATCACGTCGCGCCCGCCGACCGCGCACGTGACGCCCTTCTGCTTCACGCCGCCCGTCACGAACAGGCCCCGGATCGCGTCCGCCACGATCCCGGGGTCCATGACCTCGCCCTCGACGATCGCATCCGCCAGCACCGGCGTGATCGCGACCTTGATCAGCTCGGGCTCGCCGCTCCCGTGGTCGATGACCACGAGCTTGATCAGGCCGGAGCCGATATCGAGGCCGATCGTTTTTTTCTTGCGTCCGAAGAGGCCCATATGTACCGAAAGTTCAAGAAGATAGCTGCCGAAAGCCGGAAAAAGGCCTACAACAATGGGAATCCTGCCTCCATTTGTCAAGGTACTTTAGGCGAGATGGCCGAACCCCAGTGATATCTATCACTTAGCAGTTTCTGAACCCCTACCTGGTGGGTCCAAAAGAGCGTTCTGCGAGAGGGCGGAGCGGGGCCAGCGCCCGAATCGCGACCCCCGCGGCGCACGAGGAGGATACGAGTCGCAACGCACCCGCCGACGCGCCCAGGCCGAGCTCCGAGCCCCGCGCGACCACGGTGCCGAGAACGGCGCCGCCAAGCCCTTCCGCCACGATCCGGCCGCGGACGAACACCACGCCCACCAGCTCCGCATTGGCCCGCAGAATGAGGTTCCCGTCCACCACCAGCACGCCCAGAAACCGGCCGCCGAAGAGCGCCAGGTCGGCCGCCGCATACCGGACCGACAGCGAATCGGAGACCCACGACCGGGAGGCCCAAGCGACGAGTCTCGGCCAATCCCAAGCCCCGCGAACCCACAATGCGCTGTCAGTGGGTAGTAAGTGTGTTGATGCTGTGTTGATACTGTTTGAGGTTTCCGACGCGCAGAGCCAGCCCGGAGGCGTCCGATCGGTCGAGTCTACCACCACACCAGGGGCCGGCGCCGAGGTGGTGGTCAGTGCGGCGGCGGGCAGGAGCGGCGTTTCCGAGCGCGCCAGCAGTGCGACGCGGCGCTCGGCCAGCCCCACCGGGTCGCGCCCCGCGGCTTCCAGTGCCCAGGTCGCTCGCCCGAGCCGGCGGACCCGGATGCCCAGCGTGTCGCGCGTCGCGCCGACGGCGAGGCCCGCGGTTACGCCCGGCTCGAAGCGAGCCAGCGCCTCGATCGCGAGGCCGCGGACGCCCTGGGTCGCGCGCGCACCGGCGAGGCGGTTGGCGCCGAGTCGCGACTCCTGCAGGGCCACGAACCCCAGCGCGCCGGCGATGGCGCCGAGCACCACGAGGGCGAACAGGACGCCCACGAGCACGATGCCGCGCCGGCCGGTCATCGCGGAGGCCTCATCGCGATGACGGTGCGCAGGGAATCCACGTATCGGCCGATCATGCCGCGGATCTCCAGCTCCACGGCCACCGCCGACCCGGGCGCCACCACAGCGGCGCCGCCGGCATCGAGCAGGCGAAGCGTCAGGCCGCGCGGCGCGAGCGGACCGGCGACGGGCGACGTCGCCGCCCACGTTGCGCCCGCGCGGGTCCGGATGCCGAGCCACCAGGTACGCGCCGCGTCGGGGTAGGCGCGGTACTCGACGATCTCGAAGGTGCGGACCGGCGCGAGCGCGGCCGCGGCGCCGAGCCGCGGGTCCGCGCCGGCGACATCGAGCCGGAGTCCGGGCGAGCCGTCGTCGCACGCGGCGCCGCCGACGCCCGAGAGAGCCGCCGCGACCCACCCGCCCGCGGGCGTCCAGGGCGGGTCGCCCTCCAGCCACACCAGCACGCTGTCGCGGGCCGGGTCGGCGGCGCGCACCGGGGACCAGAGACTGTCGGCGACGATGATCGCGCCCGGCCGAACGCCGCAGGCGTACCCTGCGCCGCGCACGGCGCGCAGCACGACGGTGGACTCGGTGGCCGCGACGAGATCGCCGGCCGCGGCGTCGAGCAGCTCGAGCTCGGCGCGCAGGACGGCGGCCACGGCCACGGCCGCGCGGCGCGCGGTCAGGCGCCGGCGCAGCTCGGCGTCCTGGCGAGTGGCGAGAACGATGAGGCGTTGCGTCGCGGCGAGCAGGAGCGCCGCGATGCCGAGCGCCGCCAGGGCCTCGACCAGCGTGGCGCCGCGCGTGCGGCGGCAGGGGGGGGGGGATGTCACGGCAACGCGGCGGCGCACAGGGCCTGCCCGGCGAGCCGTACGGTGCGGGTGCGGGCGCCCTCGGGCACCGAGGCGACCACGTCGAGCCGGCGGGCGGCGCCGGCCGATACGACGGTCCAGCCCACGACGTCGCGGCCGCCGCGCCACGAGCCCGAGGCCGCGCCGCACGGATCGGCTTCGAGCAACGCGAGCCGCCCGAGACCCAGCTCCGCGGCGCGGGCGCGGCTGCCGCCGAGGTCCGCGAGGCGGCGGGCGGCGGCCCCCGAAGCCGCGACGCCCAGCACGCCGACGGCGAGTACGACCGCCGCCACCGTCGCTTCGACCAACGAGAAGCCCGCCTCGCGGTTCATCCGGCCACAGTAACGCGGCCGGGGGCCGGGGCGGGCATCGTATCGTTGCACGCCGGTGCGGCGCGTTGCGGGTCAGTCCTTGTTGACCCCGAGCGAGCGCATCTTGTAGAACAGCGTGCGCACGCTGATCCCGAGCAGGCGGGCGGCGTCGCGCCGGTTGCCGCCGCTGCGCGTCAGGGCGTCCTGGATGGCCTGCGACGCCGCGGCTTCCTCCTGGTCCTTGAGCGAGCGGCCGTCGCCCGACGGCCGGTCCACCGAAACGGGGCGGAGCACGTGCGGTGGCAGGGCGTCGAGCGCGATCCGGCCCCCGCGCGCCAGGACCAGCGCGCGCTCGAGGGCGTTCTGCAGCTCGCGCACGTTGCCGGGCCAGGTGTGATCGAGCAGCGCCTGCATCGCGTCGGGGTCGATCGGCGGCACGCTCACCCCCATGCGCGCCGCGTGGGCGGCGAGCAGGGTGCGGATGAGCGGCGGCACGTCCTCGGGCCGCTCGGCCAGGGGCGGCAGTCGGATGTGGACCACGTTGATGCGGTAGTACAGGTCCTCGCGGAACCGGCCGGCGCGCACGTCGGCGTCCAGGTCGCGCGCGGTGGCGGCAACCACCCGCGTCTCCACCTTGCGGACGGTCGCGTCGCCGACGCGCCGGATCTCGCCGCCCTGGAGCGCGCGGAGCAGCTTGGCCTGGAGCGCCGTGGGCAGGTCCCCGATCTCGTCGAGGAACAGGGTGCCGTCGGCGGCCTGCTCGAACAGGCCGCGCCGGTCGCTCGCGGCCCCGGTGAAGGCGCCGCGTACGTACCCGAACAGCTCGGACTCGAGCAACGCTTCGGGGATCGCGGCGCAGTTGACGGCGACGAACGGTCCTTCGGCGCGGGGCGAGAGCCGGTGCAGCTCGCGCGCCAGGACCTCCTTGCCGGTACCGCTCGGGCCGGTCAGGAGGACGGTGGTGCGGTGGGGCGCGACCTTGGCCACCAGCTCGAACGCGGCGCGCATCGCCGCCGACTCGGCGATGAGGCCGGGGCCGATGGCCTGCGCACCCAGGGCCGAGCGGAGCTCGTCCACTTCGCGGCGGAGGCGTTCGCGCTCCTCCGCCTTGTGGAGCGTGAGCACGATTTCGTCGGCGCGAAACGGCTTGGCGATGTAGTCGTACGCACCCTGCTTCATCGCGGCGATCGCCGCGTCCTCGGCTCCGTACGCGCTCATGACGATCACCAGGGCCGATCCGCCCGCCTGGCGGTAGCGCCGCAGGAACTCAAGGCCGTCCAGGACCGGCATCCGCACGTCGCACAGGATCATGTCGAACGGCGCGGCGGCGGCGCGGGCCAGGGCCGAGGCCCCGTCGGCGGCTTCGGCGACATCGTGTCCCTCGTCGGTCAGGATGAGCCGCAGCGAGTTGCGCAGGCCGGGCTCGTCGTCCACGACGAGGATGCGCATCAGGCGGCCGGCGGGAGGGTGACCAGGAACGCGGCACCGCCTTCGCGCGCCCGCGCGACGTCCACCCGGCCGCCGTGGTGCTCGACGATGCTGTGGACGATCGCGAGCCCGAGGCCCGTGCCCTTGCCGGGTTCCTTCGTGGTGAAGAAAGGGTCGAAGATCCGGTCCGCGATTTCGGGCGGCACGCCCGGACCGTTGTCGGCCACGATGAGCTGGGCAGCGCGGGTTCCGTCCGGCGTTCCGGGCAGATGCCGTCCCGAGCGGCGATCGGCGCGCGTAGGGGGAGGGACCGGCGCGGCGCCGCCGTCGGTCGAGCGGCGGGCCCGGTCGGTCCCTCCGAGCATGGTGGGCGCGATCGCCACGACGATGCGGGCGCCGCTCGCGGCGGCGCTGGTGGCGTCGAGCGCGTTGAGCAGGAGGTTGACCACGACCTGCTCGAGCGCGGCCCGGTCGCCGAGCACCCGCGGGCTGGTGGGATCGGCCTCGAGGCGGATCGCGGTGTCGTGCAGCAGGCCCTGTGCGCGGAGCAGCTCCACGGCGCCGGCCGCCAGCTCGCCCAGCCCCAACGGCTCGCGGCGCACTTCACGGGGCCGCGCGTAGGCGAGCAGGCTGCGCACGATGCCGTCGATCCGGCCGGTTTCGCGTTCGATGGCCTCCACGATTTCCCGGTCGGCCCCGCGGCGCTGCAGCACCGAGACGTAGTTGCCGATGGCCGACAGCGGGTTGCCTACCTCGTGCGCGATGCCTGCGGCGAGCCGGCCGACCGACGCGAGTTTCTCGGCGCGGACCAGCGCGCCCTGCGCGTCGAGCAGGCGCTCGGTCATCCGGTTGAGGCTCTGGGCCAGCTGGTCCAGCTCGATGGTGCCGCCCGGGGGCGCGCGGCGCGACAGGTCCCCGGCCGCGACCGCTTCGGCCGTGGCGCCGAGCGCGCTGACGGGCCGCAGGATCCGCGACGAGACCAGGTGCCAGCCGAACGCCACGAAGATGATGACGTCGGCGGCGATGAGCGCTGTGAGCAGGCCGGCGCCGCGCCAGCCCTCGCCGAACAGCGGCGCGAGCAGGGCCGTGGCGGTCACGAGCACCAGCGCGCCCACGCCGAGGACGGCGGCGGAAAGGAGCAGCTCGGTTTGAAGAGACGGGGCGCGGGTGCTCACCCGGGCGCTCCTACCGGCGGCCGGCGGGCGCGGAGGCCCGCCGGCACGGCGGTGTGTGGGCGGTCAGGGCGTCGGTGCCAGCGAGGCGAAGAACGCCGCGACGTTAAAGCCGACCGGGTCAATCTCGTAATATCGGTTGCGGATGAACCGCCCCGTGGTCGGGAAGTAGGGCGGCGGCGTCTGGAACGCGCACACGTCGTAGGCGTAGCGCTTGTTCCAGCCCGTGCCGCTCCCCGTGCCGACCGCGCCACGGGTGTCCTGGATCACGCCACCCGTGAGGGCCAGGCAGCCGCGGCCGCGCGTGGTGGTCTGGCACGGCTGGGCGGCGGTGGCGCCGGAGCCGTGGCTCTCCCCGTAGTACGCCATCAGCGAGAGGATCACGGCGTGCAGCGTCTCGTCACCCGAGTCGTCGTAGGTGCGGCACCCCAGCCCGCTGCAGGCGTTGCTCGTGCCCTGGGTGTAGTCCCAAGGCGAATTCATGACGTTGTCGGCCATCAGGATGGTGTCAGGCGACAACACTCCGAGCATGTCCGAGCCCAGGCACGGAGCGGAACCGGGCGCGGTGGCGTAGCGCAGGTCGTCGGCGATGATGATGTTGTCGCTCGCGGCCACCGTGAGCCGCGCGTTGACCACGCCACTCAGCACGACCTTGCCGGTGACGTAGAGCACGCCCTTGGTATTGGGGTTGAACCGGCGCGACAGCGGGAACAGGTGCTGCGCGAGCAGGTTGCGCGCCGCCAGCGACGTATCCACCGTGCCGCTGGCCGGGTTCTTGAGACCGTCCACCACCAGGGGGTCCGGGGTCGCCGAGAATTGCAGCCACCGTCCGATGGAGTCCCCAGCCACGAACGTATTCCGTGGAACGGGCCCACCAATCGCGCTCGTCTGGAACAAGTGCTCGTCACCGCCCAGGTAGCAGCGGAACGCGCCGCCGTTCATCGACTCATTCGCGGCGTTCGTGCTCGGAGGCGCGGTCCCCGTGTGACCGGGGGCCAGGCCCACGCCATACCGGTGCTGACTGGCCGTGTAGAACACGGTCCCGTGCAAATGCCCGCAGTTCCTCGACTCGTTGCCCGGCGAGGTGCGGCTGCCGGTGACGTACGAGACGTGCGCCACGCTGGTGATGCCGGTATCCACGTAGATGCGGTAGAACCCTTCGTCGGAGTCGGTCACGCGGCCGTTGCTGTCGAGGTCGATCGAGACGAACTCGATGCGCATCCGCGCCTGCCCCGTGGTGCCTCCGGCGGGCGACGTGTACGACATGCCGCCGGCCGTGGCGTACGTGTTAAGCTTCGTGAGGCTCGCGATCGACGGCAGCGGAATGAGCGAGGCGTTCTGCTGGTAACCCTGGTCGAAGATGCCGTACGGAATGCCTGTGATCGTCCCGGCGACGGTGACGGTGCTGCGGAACCGGGCGCCCGTGTTGTAGATGCACATGTCGTCGTTGGTGTGCAGGGGCCCGAAGATGTTGTCCATGTTGCCGAAGCAGATGCCCACGCCCTCGTCGTCGGTGAAGTAGGCGAACTTCGCGAACGACTCCTGGGCCAGCTCACCGCGACGCACCACCACGGCGCCGCTGGCGTCCTGGATGACGGACACCACCGAACCGAAGATGCCGTACTGCCCCGTGGCGGAACCCGTGGGCCCAAAGTAGATGCTCCGGGTCACGTTCGGGATCACGTTCCCGTTCGCGTCCAGGACCGGCTGGTTGACAGCCATCGCCACGTAGTTCGAGTCCGGGAACAGCGCCGGATTGCCGTTAAGCGCGGAGCGCCCCAGCTCGATCCCCGCATCGGCCGCGTTGCGCATGTCCTCCTCGCGCTCGTGACCCTTCGAGATCACGGTCGTGTTGGCCGTGAGAAAGATGGCGCCGGCGGCGATCGCCGCGACGGCCACCGTCATGAGCATCACCACGATCAGGGCGATGCCGCGTTCGTTCCGGCTCCAGGACACGTTCATGGACTCACTCCGTACGGGTTCAGGGAAGTACCAGGACGAGGGGCGACGACGAGGTGGACGACTCGAGTGGCGTGCAGTCCAGGGCCGCCACCGCATAGTAGTAGGTGCTGTCGCCGAGCACCGAGGCATCGTCGAAGGTGTAGGTGCCCAGGCCCGCGGCGATCGTCGCCATCGCCTCGTCGAACGACGCCGCGGCGGTGCGGCGGTAGATCAGGTAGCTCTCCACGTCGGTCTCGCCGCCGGTCTCGTCCACGCCGGCCGCCCACGACACGCGAACCCTCGGGGCGCCGGGGGTGCCGGTGTTGATCGCCGTCACCGGACGCCCGAAGATCGGCTGGTCGCCGCAGGAGCGCTGTTTCGTCAGCCCCGCGTTGGGGATCCGAATCGTGGTCACCAGCGACCGCACGACCTCGCGCGGCGGCAGGAGGCCGTTCGTGGCGTAGAGGTTCACCCGCACCGCGCGGACAGAATCGATGAGCGCACCCTGCGCGGCCGTGTCGGCCAGGCTGCCGTGGATCGCCTGGATGTGACGCCACGGCAGCGACGCCGTCGGGACGAGGATCAGGTTGCCGCTGGCATCAGTCCGCATCCACTCGAGGAACGGCCGGCCGGGGTACGGGAGCAGGTTGCGGGCCACCTCGTCGGGCGGGTTGTTGTTCACCTGGCGCACCAGGTGATAGTCGTCGGTGCGTGTGGTGGACGTGTCCAGCTCGAACCAGAACATCACGGCCTCGGCCTGTGAGACCGAGCCCGAGGGGTATGCCGTCCGGTACGTGGTGTCCGGGTACAGCGTGCCCACCGTCGCGATCCCGAACTTCTGCGCCGTGGTCGGCGCGTTGGTCGCGTTGGGATCCGCGTCGGGGTTGTAGAACACGGCGGTCGCCGAGCCGGCGATCGGACTCACGAGGTCGGCGTTGAACAACACGACCCGGTCGTTGATGAACACGACCGTGGGCTGGGTCTCCACCGTGCCCGTGCCGGCGTTGCGCAGCTCGCGCTCGAGCGTGGTCAGCCCGTAGCGCAGGTTCTGCATCGCGTCCATGCGGTCCACGGTGCTACTGACGGCGGCGCTCACGCCGCGGAACATCCGCAGCGCGCCGGCCATCACGATGCCGATCAGCACCAGGGAGATCATCAGCTCGACCAGGGTGAAGCCGCGCCGCCGCATCGCATTCATGGAGCCGCCACGATGATGGTTTTCTTGATCGGCGTCGTGAAACCGGGCGCCGTAACCTCGACGTCGACGGTCTTGAAGTCGTTCGGGAACGTCGGCCGCGGGCCGCCGGTCCGCACGATCCGCGTCGTGCGCGTGTAGCCGGGGAACCCCGCGATCGACGGCTCGGTGCCGTTATACGTCGCCTCGAGGGTCGAGTAGTTCGGCTGCGAGCGGATCTCGGAGATGCGCTGAGAGGCCAGCTGCACCGCCACCACCCGGGCGTCCGACCGGCTCACGGCACGTGTGAAGTTCACCGCGAACGTGCCCATCCCCAGCAGCACGCCCGTCAGGATGGTCAGCGCGACGAGCACCTCGACCAGCGTGACGCCGCGACGATTCGCGCTCAGTACTTGCGTTCCCATTGCGCCCCCGTGTAACGGAACCAGGAAGTGCGCCCGGTGGCAACCACGACCTCGATCAGCCGCGCGTCCGTGACGCGGCCGGTGGCCACGGAATTGAGCGTGGTCAGGTAGACCGCCCCGTTCTCCGACGCGCTGCCGTCGCGCCGGAAGATCACCACGGGCTGCGCACCCTGCGTGCGCGTAAACGTGACCGGCCCCGGCCCGTACGTCCGCACCGGCGCGCCGCCCAGCCCGTACTCGACGTTCTCGCCGATCGGGTACTGCCGCACCCGCTCGTTAGGATCCGCCACGTTGTCGTTGTTGTCGTCTTCGTGAACGCGGACCATGTTGTTCGGCACATCGAAGATCACGTTGGTGTTGAACTGGTTGGTGACCGCCATGCGCTGGGCCCGGGTCAGCAAGCCGTTCACGCTCCGCACCGCCCCGTTGATGCGGTACTGACCGAGGTTGATCTTCGGGACCGCGAATGCCGCCACGATACCGATGATGATGACGACCATCAGGACCTCGATGATCGTGAATCCGCGAGTCGAACGGGCGTTGAGCTGCATGGTCATAGGTCCTCGGGCTGGGGCAAGGGCAAGCGCGATGCCACACGTAGGGCTTCGCTGTAACCAGCTGTTTTGCAATAGCTTATACGCCACGAACCGACCTCGCCGGCAGTCGGTCCGAACTGCAAAGTGCAGTTCTCTTCACCGTAAAACTGCAAAGAATGGCACTCGAAAAACCTGCGCCACCGGGCCAGCCCGCGCAAGAGGCCCCAGGGCCGCAAACGAACGGGCGGGCCCACTGGGACCCGCCCGCTCGCGGCTGGTACTGGAAGCCACCCTACGCCCCGGATTCGGCGCGGCCTATGGGCACTTCGGCTCGCCCTCGTTGGCGCCGGCGATCGGCGAGGAGGCAACCCCGTAGAAGATGCCGCACGACCGCGACGTGCCGTTGTGCGAGGCCGTCGCGTTCCAGCCCTGCGCGTCCGCGAACCCGATCGTGACGACCACACCGGCGCTTGGCTGCCACTGAAGGAGCGCCGCGGCCGTCGTATACGAGACGTAATCGCCGTGATAGCCCTCCTGCGCGGTGACCAGATTCCGCAGGTCGGACTTCATCGCGGCCAGATAGGCCTTCTCTTTCGTGTTGGCAAACTTCGGGATGGCGATCGCCGCCAGGATCCCGATGATCACGACCACGATCAGAAGCTCGATCAGCGTGAAGCCCCGCGTGCTGCGCATCTAACCTCCCCGGGTACGGAAAGGGGCGACGCCTGGGCGCCGCCCCTCGACTTCCGTCAGGCTACATCAGACGCACTTCGGCTCGCCTTCGGAGGCGCCCGCCACCGGCGGGGTGCCACCGCCGACGTAGATGCCGCACGTCTTCGCCGTGCCGTTGTGCTTCGACGTGGCGCTCCAGCCCGTGCCGCTGATCGAACCGACCGTGATCGACACGCCCGTCGACGCGTTGTAGTTCAGGTTCGCCGTCGAGCTGGTGTACGTCACGTTGTCGGCGAAATACGATTCCTGCGCGGTAACCAGGTTGCGCAGGTCCGACTTCATCGCCGCGATGTACGCCTTCTCCTTCGTGTTCGCGAACTTCGGAATCGCGATGGCGGCCAGGATGCCGATGATGACCACCACGATCAGAAGCTCGATAAGGGTGAAGCCCTTGGTGTTCCGCACTGCGTGCCTCCGGTGAATAAGGGACAAGAGATTCGCCACCGGACCTCTAGTCAGCAACGGCCATGCCACCCACCAGCGATGGCACCTCAAGTGCATTGGCATCAATTACTTATCGCCTTGTAACCGGCGGTGCAAGGCGCCCAGGACCTAGCCACCTCTCTGGTAATCTGCAAGCCGCTCGGCTCAACGCAAGGAGGCCTCCACTCGGGCCCTTCCGAGGAGCTGGCGGGTCAGTGTGTAGTTGCTGTCGAGTTGGTGGGATCGCTCGAGGAACCGCAGCGCGAGCCGGGGCTCGCGCAACGCCAGCGCCGCGCTGCCGGCCTCCGTCAGGAGATACGGGTCGTGGTCGTAGAGCTCCGCAGCGAGCGCGTACTCGCGCAGCGCCTCCCGCCCTCGTCCGGTTTTCATCAGGACCCGCGCCGCGGCCTGCCGGACCTTGTAGGACTCGGGCCGCGTGAGCACGCCGTCGACCACCAGCGCGCGCGAGCTTCTCCACACCGGAATTCGCGTCACGGTGCGCACCGTGAGCGCGACCAGCGCGAGCGCGAGAACCCCCAGCGCGAGCCTTCCCTTGGTGCGCAGGCGTTCGACGCACAGGGCCGCGAGCAGCGCCACGCCGACGCTGGGCAGATACAACGCGCGCTCGGCGAGGACGATGCCCGAGGGAAACAGCAGGTTCGACGTGGGCAGGTACGCGATGCCGGTGATCCACAGCGCCGCCGACGCGCCCCGGTTCCGGCGCCACAGCAGGATCGCGAGCGCGACCAGCGAGGCGAGCAGCAGCGCGCCGGCGAGCCCGAGCGCGGTCGGGTGGGTGAGTCGCGGCACGACCTCCGGGTGGTAGTCGGGCGAGAGGGCGAAGGGCCACACCAGCAGCCGCACCACGTCGAACACGGTCGGCAGCATCGTGCTCACGCGGCCCGTGACGTCGAGGCCGAAGAAGGTCGGCGCGACGGCCACGAACGAGCGGCCGCCTTCGACCGAGCGCCGGGCCAGGAACCACGCCAGGGTGAGCGCGAGCGTAGCCACGATCGCGCGGCGTGGCAGGCGCTCGCCGGGACGCGCCCCGCCCAGCGCCCAGTCGTCGAGGACCAGCAGCGCAACCGCCACGGCGGCGTGCTCCTTCGAGAGCAGGCCGAGGGCGACGCACGCCAGCATGCCCAGCTCGGCGGGCCAGGTGCGGCGGCCCGCCGCGGCCGCCGCGCGCGCGGCGCGCGCGCAGAGCAGGGCCAGCAGCAGGAACACCGCGGCCATCAGCTCGGCGCGCCCGACCAGGTTTGCCACCGCCTCGACGTGCACCGAGTGCACGGCGAACACCAGCGCGCCCGCCAGAGCACCGCCGGCGCCCGCGAACGGCGCGAGCACGAGCACGAGCAGACCGGTGGCGGCCGCGTGCCACAGCACGTTCACCGCATGCAGCCACACCGTGCTGCCGCCCGAGAGCTGCCAGTCGGCGGCGAACGAGAGGATCGTCAGCGGCCGCCACTGCCCCGCGTCGTGCGGCGGCGGCCACCACGGCTCGTCGAAGGCCCGGAGCGCGAGGCCGATGTCGTGCGCGCGCGGGTTCTCCTCGACGATCGGCGTGTCGTCCAAAGTGAAGCCGTTGCGCAGCGCCGGGGCGTAGACCACCGCGGCCGCCATCGCGGCGATGAAGGCCCCCTTCCGGACGGTCATCATCGGCGGGCCCGGCAGGCCGGAGCGGCCTCGAGGCGCGCCGCCACATCGCGCGGCCCGCCCTCGGAGGGGGGGGCGAGCGCGACCGCCCGGTCCAGGGCCGCACGGGCCTCGTCGCAGCGGCCGACACGCAGCGCGGCGTCTGCCCGCAGCTGGTGGTGCTGCCAGCGGTCCGGCTCCAGGAAGGTGAGGCGGCGCGCCACGGCGAGCGCCTCCCGGGGATGTCCGGCCTCCACGAAGGCCGTGAACGCCGCGAGCAGGACCGCCGGATGGTCGGGGAAGCGGGCGTGAACTGCCCGGGCGAGGGCGGCCGCGGAGTCGGGCCGGCCAGCCCTGAGTCGCGCGAGGAGCGCGCGCGAGGCGACGTCGGCCATCATCGAGTCCGCGCGCAGCGCCGCCGAGAGAAAGCGATCCGCGGCGTCGAACCGCCCGGCCTGCAGGTACCACGCGCCGAGCTCGCCCACCAGCACCGGATCGGCCGGATAGATGCGCATGGCGCCCAGGAGCAACCGCTCGCCCATGCGGTGTTCGCCCTGCCGGAACGCCCAGGTGCCCGCCATCCAGCGGGCCCGGTACGAGGCGGGCGCGTCGCGCTCGAGGGTAGTAAAGAACCGGCCGTTCTCGCGCCACACGCCCACGCGTTCCAGCGTGCGCGCAGCCAGGGCCACGAGCACGAGGGTGGCGGCGGGCCACGCCCAGCGGTTCGCCGGCAGCCGTTCCCACAACGCGCCCACGGCGAGCGCCGCGCCGACCGACGGCAGGTACAACACGCGCTCGGCGACGAGCACGCCCGTGGGGAAGGCGACGTTCGCGGCGATGGCCCCGGTGATCGCGCACCAGGCGAGACCGAACGTCAGGCCCGGCATGCGGCGGCGCGCAGCCCACGCCGCGCCCACGAGCAAGGCGAGGAGCAGCAGCGCCGCGAGGTGGGCCCCTCCGGCCGCGAGGTGGGGCTCGAACGCATTGGGCGAGTAGTCGGCGGCGAGGTGGACGGGCCACACCAGCAACCGGAGCCACACGAGCAGGGCCGGCAGCATTACCAGGGCCCGGCCCGCGGCGCCCAGGCCCTCGAGCCCGGCGGCCACCGCGCCGCCGCCGAACATGGTTCCCAGCACGGCGGCGCGGGCGGCGAGGTAGCCGACCGCGAGCGCGAGCGCCCCGCCCACCAGCACTCCCGCCTGCTTCAGCGCGGCACCGGCGGGCTCGGCACGCTGCCGCGCACGCCACCACGCCGTCAGCACCAGCGCGGCGGGAAGCGTGAGTGCGTGTTCCTTGGCGCCATAGGCGAGAACGGCGCACCCCAGGGTCGCGAGCACCAGCCCGGTGTGCCGCATCGGGCTCGAGCCGGACCGCCGGCTCTCGAGCGCGGCGTCGAACGCGAGGACTGCGCCGAGGTACGCGGCCGCGGCCAGCAGCTCCGCGCGCCCGACGATGCCCGCGAACGCCTCCACGTGCACCGGATGCACCGCAAACCACAGGGCGGCTACGGTCGCTCCCGCCGGCCCGACGACCCGGCGGGCGAGGATGAGGACCAGCGCCGTCGTCACCAGGTGGAGCAAGACGTTGGTGAAGTGGAACGGCCAGGCGGCGCCGCGGCCCAAGTGCCAGTCGGCGGCCAGCGAGAGCGTGGTGAACGGGCGGTAGATGCGGTCGTGGAACGCGTCGCCCCAGTAGGGGATGGTGAGGAGGCGGCCCGGCTCGAACGAGCGGATGCGCGGATCCTCCTGCGCGACCGGCACATCATCGTACACGAAACCGTTGCGGAGGCTCGGCACCGAGGCGGCGAGGGCCACGGCGCACACGAGCATCCAGGGCCTAACGCGCCTCATCCGCCGTCTCGAGCGATGTGAACACCGGAGGGCCTCCCGGCACGAGCGGCGCGTAGCGGAACCGGCGGCGGCCCGCGTAGCGCGCGAACAGCGCGGCGTTGCGCGGACCCATGTCGCGGGCCCAGACGATGTCGCCGTCGAGGCGCGCGGTGTTGAGGTACAGGAACGGCGCGAAGGCGAGGAAGCCGCGCCGGTCGAAGGCCAGCTCCGCGCGGCATGCCTCCGGCAGGATGCTGTCGGTCGGCAGGCGCACGTCCGCGGACGGGTTCGGCCGGGGATCGGGGAGGCGGAGGTTGGGGTCCTCGGTCAGGCCGCCGCGCACCCCGGGGCGTCGCCGGGCAAAGAGCGAGTCGAGTGTTCGCGGCAGGCGCTCGCGGGCCACGCTGTCGGCTTCGGCCCGGCCGATCGCCTGCTCGAGGGTGCATGCGTCGATGCCCGCGTACAGCCGCGTGGTGCGCCACACGGGAATGCCGAGCGCCCACATGCGCGTGATGAGCCGGGACCCCCAGCCGTCGGGGATCACGACCACCGCGCGGCCGATGCCGGCGCGGTCGGCATCGCGGTCGGGGTGCAGGCTGAACAGCGGCGCCGACTCCCGATAGGCCCTGAGCCGCGGCGGCAGGAGCGCCACCAGGCCGACGGCGGCCGCGACCGCGAGCAGGGTCCCGAGCGAGGCGCCCGCGGGCCGGTCCAGGATCACGGGGCGCTCGATCCGCGTGAGCTGGACCGCGCCCCGCGCGACCAGCATCACGATCCACGGCACGGCGCTGAAGTGCAGTCGCGGGCCGTAGAAGACGTCGCGGTGCCAGTAGAAGAACAGGAGCCCGAACAGCGCGGCGGCGCCGAGCGCGGGCACGGCGTCGCGGGCGCCGAGCTTGCTTCGTCCGAGCACCAGGCCCAGCGCCGCCACCGCGAGCGCTGGCAGGGGCAGATCGAGCAGATAGATGTTGAGCTGGTGGAGATCGAGGCCCGTGAGCCCGACGGCGCGGCGCGGCGTGAGCGGCACGCCCCACGGCACGTCGTGAAACCCGAGCGCGTGCTCCGGGCCCCACAGTCTGACGTACCCGAACAGCAGCCAGTCGCCGGTGGTAGCCGCGTTGTAGGCGAGCGTGGGCACGGTGGCGGCGGCACCCGCAAAAGCGGCGATGGCCAGGGTCGCGAGCGGACGCCGTGCGGCCAGCAGCAGGATGCCCGCGACCGGCACGGCGGCCGCCACGGCATCGAGCGGACGAAACGCCGTCATCAAGCCGAGCAACGCTCCCGCGCCAGCAGCGGCCAGTTTGGACCGGGGGCCGTCCGTGGCCGTGGCGCACGCAGCCGCCCCGAGCGCGAGCGCGGCCGTGCCGAGGTGGCTCATCTCGCTGCCGGCGACCGCGAGCACGAACGGCGAGGCGCACAGCAGCATGGCCGCGAGTCGCGCCGTCGTCTCGTCGCACGCCCACCGGGCGACGCGCCACGTAGCGGCGGCGAGCGCGGCCGCGAGAAGCGGATGGAGCAGCCACCACGCGCCCGCGGCCAGCCCGGCCGCGAGCACGAGCGACTGACCCGGCGGGTACTGGGCGTACCACCGTTCGGGGCCGACGATCATCTGGAGCGTCGCGAAGTTCGCGAGCTCGGGGGGGGGCGGCGGCGGTATCCACAGCCGGCCGGCGAGGAAGATGCGCGCCTGGAACAGCTGGGCGAAGCCGTCCACGTTGCGCGGGTTGCCCGAGAACAACACGAGCGACGCCAGCAGGGTGAGCAGGCCGAGCAGCACCGCGGCCACGGTGATGAACCTGCGCGCGGGGACGGCCTCGAGCCGTGACCACGCCCGGGCCAGGACGTCCGCGGCGCGGCCGCGGCTCAGGATGAGCAGTAGTGCCGCTGCAAGCACCACCACCAGGCCGCCCCACCGCCACACCTGCCAGCTCGTGGCGTAGTAGCTCGCCGGCCAGCCCGCCCACCACACGCCGGCAGGCAGGAGGGACCACACCGCGCCGACCGCCGCGACGGCGACAACGAGCCGGCGCGCGGGACGCTCGAGGCGGCTCATCGCGGCGTCTCGGTGCCGATCCGCCCGACGAACAGCAGGGGGGTTTCCTCCACCCGATCGAGCCGCAGCGGTGCGCCCGGCGCCACGTCGGCGCCGCCGTCGAGCAGGATCACCGTGAAGCTGCGCGGCGGATTCGTCAGGGGCGAGGGATGGAACCGGCTGAGCACGACGGCGCGGACTCCTTCGCTCCGCGCATACCCGACGATCCGGTCGAGCGGCTCCCAGGGAAGCACGCGCCAGTCGCGATGGGCCCAGACGGCGATGGCCGGGTGCCAGCTCATGACGACGGCGTCCGCCGGCAGCTGCCGGCCGAGGTGCACGCCCACAGCGCGCTGCGCGGCGGCCAGCTGCTGGAGCGGCCTGTCCTGGCGACGCGCCTTCCATCCGTCCCGGATCCCGGGCCACGCGGTGAGCGCGACCAGCGCGGTCGCGGCCGCGGCGAGCCAGGTCCGCGCGCGGGGGGCCCGGCCTTCGGCGGCCTGGAGCGCCGCCGCCCACAGCGCGCCGGTTCCAATGGCCGCGACTGGAACCAGCACCAGCAGCGAGCGCGGCTCGACGTACACGAGCGCGGCCGGCAGGGCGGCGGTCACGACCGCCGGCGCCAGCCAGGCAAGAGCCCAGCCGCGGCGCCACGATACGGCCAGGCCGGCGACACCGAGGCCGATCAGCCACCACGGCATTGTTGCCGCGAGGCCGAGCCTCAGCGAAGCGAGGCGCGTCCCGGGGAGGGGGGGGGGGGGCGGGGGGGGGGCCCCCG
>Ga0247727_10006160_pt1 | contig 23735 bp, 18 predicted proteins | sample WisWelCaveWW1625_FD_202498 | JGI IMG/M metagenome (GOLD analysis project Ga0247727, IMG submission 202498) | Biofilm microbial communities from Wishing Well Cave, Virginia, United States - WW16-25 | ecosystem: Environmental > Aquatic > Deep subsurface > Groundwater > Cave microbial mat | place... | reverse complement strand
ATCCTCACTAACAGAGCCTGCTTGTCTGCTGGTAAACCAGAGTAGTCTGACACCTTCCCTGTAGTTCACGGACGGTCCAAGAAGCCCAAGATCCACACTCGACCCTGTTCTCCAACCCGGCGCTGGCGCCGGAGGGTTGCATTCAGGAGAATCCGGCGAAACCCTGCGAAAAGGACTTGACTTTTGCGCTCGAACCGAATATCTTCAGACAACGTGACGCAACGCCCTGCCCGACTGCTCAAATTGAAATACTTGTGCTAGTAAGGCGACTCCACTTTCTCGCCGAGTCCTCATCTTTCTTGATGCCCTCCGGACTTTCTGGAGGTTCGCATATGGGCTTTCGTCTTTTTGACGGACGTCGAACAGGTGCACGACAACACTCCAGTGCATGCCTTCTTGTTTTTTTGTTCCTCCTAACTTCTTTCTTCATCCCCGTTCCAAATCAGTCCCAAGCTCAAATCCGACAGCACCGGTTTACAAATCTGGGCGTAGAGCAGGGATTGTCACACTTCAGAGTGTATGACATCATGCAGGATAGTGTGGGGTTTCTGTGGATTGCGACCATGGATGGACTGAACAGATACGATGGCTATGAGTTCAGGGTATTCAAACATGACGAAGCAGACTCTACATCGATCTCCGAAAACGCGGTAACAGCGCTTTGTCAGGACGCTCGCGGTAATCTCTGGGTTGGAACCTGGGGTGGTGCTCTGAACATGTTTGACTACTTTACGGAATCGTTCATTCGTTACCCTGATTATGATATCATATCTGGTTTTCCAATAAAGTCGATTTACATGGACAAGTTCGGAAATCTCTGGGTGTGTTCGCTAGGAGGCGGTCTTACCAAAGTTGTTTTTGCAGACGATTCGGGGAGCCCAAGTTTTGTTCACTTTGAGAAGGATCCTTCCAACCCAGGCAGCCTCGGCAGTAATAGAGTATATTCAAGTCTCGTGGATAATTCAGGTGCGCTGTGGGTTGGAACTGACGAGGGGTTGGATGTTCTCCAGCTTGGGACGAAGAGATTTGAGCACCATAGGCACGACCCCAAAGATCATAGCAGTCTGAGCGACAATATCGTGATCTCAATCTATGAAGACATATCAGGTCTCATCTGGATTGGCACCGGAAAAGGCCTGGATGTTTTTGACAGAGACAGGGGGATTGTTTCGCAATATTCTTCTTCAGATGATTCAAGCAGTACTGGTTTTGCCTTTGTCATGTCGATCTACGAACAGGATTCGAGATTTCTATGGGTTGGAACTCAGATCGGATTGAACAAACTCGACAGACACACTGGTAAGTTCACACGATACATGCATGACCCGGCTGATCCAAACAGCTTGCCGAATAACTACATTACCAAAGTCATCGAAGACAAATCTGGAAACATATGGCTTGCAACAGACCGAGGTCTTAGCAAACTAGTGAAGAAAACACAAGAATTCGCCCATTATAGGCATGAACCAAACCGATTCGCATCACAAGCTGTGACATCTATTCTCGAAGACACGAAGGGGCGTCTCTGGATTGGCACAGAGGCCGGAGTGAAGAGATTTGATCATGCCATGAACAAAGTCGTCCAATACAAATTCGGATCGACTCCAGGAAATTTGCGGGGAGCTTATGTGCAAGCAATGTTTGAAGACCGGAAGGGAAATATCTGGATTGGTACTCTTGGCGGAGGGTTAAACAGATGGATTGAGGAGCAGGAGCGGTTTGATTTCTGGAAATGGAATAAAGATCCCGCAGGAGGGGATGTTATGTCTATCTGTGGGGATCCTGGTGGTGATTTATGGCTTGGTACACGCGGAGAGGGCCTTGTGAGATTTGAACCAGAAGAGGAGCGGTTCGAGCGGTACGTACATGAACCGGGCAATCCGAAAAGCCTAAGCAACAATACGGTGCCGGTCATTATTGGTGGCCAAACTGGCGTTCTGTGGATTGGAACGGAAGGTGGTGGACTAAACAGGCTTGCTATCAGTAGTGTTCCTCTGTTTGAGCAACACAAGCACAATCTGACCGATCTTCGCACAATTGCTGATGATATGATAACCGCACTCTGTGAAGATGATGAAGGAAATCTGTTGATAGCTACAGGGAATGGGCTGGATATGTATCAACGGCAACAAAGGCAGTTTGAGCATTTATTGAAAAATGATGAAGACTTCGCAGGGCTAATCTTGGGAATTGTAGCGGATGATAACGGTGTACTCTGGTTCAGCACCGATCAGAATGGTGTTTACAGCTTTGACCGAAAGTCCAGAGCTCTTCGCCATTTTGATATTGATGATGGACTACAGAGCAACAGGTTCTATTTTGGAGTATTCAAAGGAAGAAACGGAGAGATTCTCCTCGGTGGAGAGAATGGCTTTACGATGTTCCATCCGGATAGTATTACACGGAATGCTCATAGCCCGCGCATAGTGCTGACAGGGGTTAGAGTCTTTGACAAACCATTTGAACCAATGGTTTCCACCATGCCCCTAAAGGAACTCCATCTTCGGTACGATCAGAATTATTTTTCATTTGTATTCTCAGCTCTTGACTACACGACACCTTCACAAAATGAGTACATGTACAAACTGGAAGGGCTAAATAATAATTGGATCCATTCCCGGGCGAGTCGTTTGGCAACCTATACCAACATTGATCCTGGGACATATGTCTTTAGGGTAAGGGGCTCGAATAATGATCGAATATGGAATGCAGAAGAACTTGCCGTTAAGGTCATCATTGATCCACCATACTGGATGACTTGGTGGTTCAGGAGTTTGATGGTAGTTACGGTTATCGGTATTCTGTTTCTTATCCATCAGTATCGTTTATCGAAACTTCTTGAGATTGAGAAAATGCGCTTGCGCATAGCGGGTGATCTACACGATGATATTGGCAGCAGTCTTGGCAGCATAGCTCTAACAAGTGATCTGATTCAGGCAAATGACGGATTGCGTCTCGTAGAAAAAGAACAGCTAGCGGAGATTAGCAAGGCTGCGAGACGAACCGCAGAATCTTTGCGGGACATTGTTTGGGTCATAAATCCGACATCCGACAAAATAGGAAATCTTGCACTTAAGCTGAAGGATGAAGCTGCCTCGATGTTGCGTGGAATTGACTACTCATTTGAATTCGCTGAGAAACGAGAGGACTCCAGCTTGGATATGGAGTACAGACACAATATCATGTTAGTGTACAAGGAAATCCTTCATAACATTGTGAAGCATTCCGCAGCACGATCTGTGCGGATTAGCATTGAGGCGAATGAGGATGAGTTTAGAATGAGGGTACGTGATGACGGGATCGGGTTTGATCCTTCAAAGACTCATAATGGTAATGGTCTAGTGAATCTGAAACGACGTGCCCAAAAAATGGGCGGGGAAATCATTATAAGCAGTGAGTGCCAGAAGGGGACTGAAATTACGTTGAATGTAAAAATACCGTAAACGCGGTATGGTGTGTGGCGAAGGTTCGCATTATATTGAGGTGGCGGTAGTCCAGACCATAATCACCATAGGAGACATCCCAATGCCCGGCACAATAAATTGGATTGCAACCTTTAGCGACGGAGGAACGCAGCCATCAGTTCAGATTTATGACAACAATGGGAATGTCGTCAAATCTATGAGCATCCATTGTGTTCCGCCAATCATGTGTCCTATTCCAATGGAGAATGTTCAGTTTGGCAAGTACAAGGCTGCTTTGGCAAGTGGTTCAAACCGTTACTACTATGTCGAAGGCCAAGCCATCATAACAGTGCCGAACGACGCAGCAAGTGCGACCGTCATAAACCTCACTCAACAGAACCCAACAGCTCAGGTCAACATTAATGTTCAACCAGGACAGCCAACGTAAGATGGGAGCTCCATCCTCAAGCAAGGAATCCCTCTCCGTCTTGACTGACGTCTGGGTCGTTGAGGACGAGACCCTCTTTCGAAACACTCTCGTTCGCGTTCTTAACAACACGGCCGGCATACAGTGCAAAGAGGCGTTCCCATCGGTCGAGGAGGCTCTTAAGATCCTCGAGAGGAAATCCTTGCCCGATGTGATACTTATGGATATTGTCCTTTCCGGCATGGATGGAATACTGGGGACAAGTCGTATCAAGGCGATCGCTCCCTCGGTCGACATCATGATCCTTACCAACTATTCGGATGACGACAAGATCTTCAGAGCTTTGTGTGCCGGTGCTTCGGGATACTTGCTCAAGACCCTGCCCCCCAAGGAGATTCGAGCTGCGATACGGGAAGTGGTTGATGGCGGAGCCCCAATGAATGCGCAGATTGCGCGGAAGGTTTTGGAAATGTTTTCCAGGCTCTCTCCGCCGCAGGGTGAGTACAGCCTCACGGAGAGAGAGAAGGATATCCTGAGACATATGGTGGATGGTCTGACGAAAAGAAAGATTGCGGAGAGTCTGTTCCTGAGCTACTTTACGGTTGACACTCACGTCAAAAATATCTACACGAAACTCCATGTTCACACGAGAAGCGGCGCAGTTGCGAAAGTGCTGAAGGAGCACCTCGTTTGATTTTCGCCGGGGTTCCCGTCGGAAACCTCTCTTTTGGGCAAAACTACGGTCAATCCTGTGGAGGCTATCTAAAAAGTTGTAGAGCGACACTCCAGCCGTCCGCCGTCTGGGCGGACGAGCCTCGGCTTTGCCAGGTGTCGCTGTCGGAGCAAATTAGAGCGATTCTGGAGAATCGCTCTACACTTTGAAGGACTTATTAGACAGCCCCCTACAGAGCCACATCATAGGTTTCCGAGAGCATCTGTAGGGCGGGGTCCACGCGCCGATCGGGATTCTTTTCGCCCCATGTTTTTGCCTAATTGAAATCGTATAGCCCATCCCATTCTACCCGCTTTCCTTTTTCTTCAATCCCATGCATCGTCGTCACACGTCGGCAATTTCAGAGGATAAACTATTGACAGATTGAAAGCTTTGATGCATATTTCACTAGACTCCTTCCACGATCTCCCCGAATCTTCTCCCAAACTGTGGCATACCCTGTAGAGAAGAACAGATGGGACAACAGCAGATACTCTTCTTAATTCTCACCGTTTGTATTCTCGGCATTGTCATATCGGTTGGCATCATCACCGAACAAAAGAAGACCGTGCCCATCAGCCGCACCCACATAATTGAAGAGCTCGGTGTCATTGCTCAGAAAGCGCAGGGATTCTACAGAAGTCCGTCGGAAACTGGTGGAGGTGGCGGGTCGTTCCTCGGGCTTACCGCTATCCCCAATGGAATCCGAAAGCTTACCCCTAACCCTACTACACCTCATGCTGACTATTTTCTGGCAAAGACCAACTCAGGCAGCTATGTCCGTTTGATTGCGATCGGGTTCGAGCCAGGAATCAATCCAAATCTTCCCATTAGCGTGGCAATGCTCATCTGGGCTGATAGTTCTGCAGTGAGTATTTTGAACTAAGGAGCAGCATCTCCATATAGGGAGTCGTTTACTTATTCATGTAACGTGGTGACTACCGGTCAGATTTGTAACTGATTTTTCGGGCTCTTTCCGTACACTTCCCTGGCTTTCATGTCAACTGCACGTCCCCGTTGGTAGTGTCCTAAGCTTGAATTAGGACAGTACCTCTCCGTTAAGAGGCTTGGATGTCCCCCGCCTTTTCAATACCTTTGTTCTGTACCTAATCCTTTCTGAAACCCTTCCATGCACACTATCACACTTATTCCTGGCGATGGGATTGGCCCAAGCATTGCCGAAGCGGCTGTAAGTGTCCTCGAAGCAGCAGGCGCCAAGGTCAAATGGGAGCAAGTCGACGCCGGAATGACTGCTATGGAGAAGTACAACGATCCGCTGCCTCCTCAGGTTATCGAGTCCATTCGAAACACACGGATTGCCCTTAAGGGCCCACTGACAACTCCGGTGGGTTCGGGTTTCCGTAGCGTCAATGTCGCCTTACGAAAGGAATTCGATCTCTTTGTGAACCTCCGGCCTATTCGCTCGTTCGAAGGAGTGCCCGCGCGGTTTGGCGAGATCGACCTTGTTGTTGTCCGAGAAAATACTGAGGGGCTTTACATCGGGAGGGAACGCTATCTTGATGAAACAAAGAGTGCAGCGGAGATGGTCGGGCTGATAACAGCATCCGGCTCTGAGCGGGTGGTCCGGTTTGCTTATGAATACGCCCGAAACCACGGGAGGAAGAAAGTTACGATTGTCCACAAAGCCAACATCCTCAAATTAACGAGTGGTTTGTTCCTTGAAGTAGCGAGAAGTGTGGGAAAACAGTTCCCGGGTATACAGACCGAAGACAAAATTATCGATAACATGGCTATGCAGCTTGTGCTTGATCCTCGCCAGTTCGATGTCGTTGTTACAACGAATTTGTTTGGCGATATCCTGTCCGATCTCGCTTCGGGACTTGTTGGAGGCTTGGGGCTTGCTCCGGGTGCTAATATTGGAAAGGATGCAGCTATCTTTGAGGCTGTTCACGGTAGCGCTCCTGATATTGCCGGCAAGAATATCGCAAACCCGTGTGCCTTGATCCTCGCGGCGGTGATGTTGCTGAGACATCTTGGGGAAAACTCCGCTGCCGAAAGGATCGAGCATGCGGTTGCTTCTGTTATCAGGAAAGGGGAAAGGGTAACACGGGATATTAATCCAAGGAATCCTGTGGGGACAGCGGAAATGGCCGAAGCGGTGATCGAGGAGTTGGGTCAGTGCTCATCCTGCTAGAATGGAACCACTTGGAACAAGGAAATGAAAACCACAGGTCTTCTGGTGTTAGTGTTGTCTTCTCAGGTTCTTCTTGGTGGAGTGCTCCACAAAGGTCCAAAGGTCTCTCCACCAAGAGACGCCAGTGGCGATGAGAGTCGAATTCTCTCCAGGTACATGGGTCCATATCCTTCGACGTACTCACTTGGTCCTGGTGACTCGATCTGCTTCACAACGTATGATTATGGATCGAACGGTTCTCCACTCCGTAATCTGATCAACTACGGCGATGGTCATCTCGCAATAGTCAGAATGGCTGCACAGGACACTCTCGGTGGCTGGCCCACACGTGGTGGGTACCATTTTTGCTCAAGCGATGGAGGGCAGAGGTGGAGTGAATGCCGCGGCCGTATCGAGTATGAACGGACGGGTTGGGACAACGTTGACCAGGTCCGCGATGCTGGCGGCACAGAGGTTGTTGTTTCTCACGTTCCTGGAATCAGTGTTATGATTACCATTGATGCTGATCGTTGTATGGGCGTCTGGTCAACCTCGATCGGTTCGTCAGGTGCCTACCTCTATCCGAGGATAGCCGTGGGTTCGGAATCGGTGGTCCATGTCGTGTACACGCATAACCATCCTCCAACCGAATTGCTCTATATGCGCTCTGAGGATGGAGGGATCATATGGAGTATCGATATTCCCATCTGCACAACACCAAGTTTTTCTCAGGAAAGCGGAGATCACTTTGACATTACTGCACGTGGGTCCGATGTAGCTGTTGTTTGCGCCGGTAGCGGCGGGGATGTAGTCCTTGCCCGTTCAACGGATTTAGGATTGTCATGGACTGAGACGATCATCTATGACATTGATGAAGCACTACAGACCCCTAATGAGCTTGTTCCTGATGGATCATGTGGCGTTATCTTTGATAGAGACAACAATCCACATGTTGTATGGGGAACGTTTCTATCTCCTGGCGATGGTATTCTGCAATATTCACTTGACGCCGGGATCATGTATTGGAGTGAGGGCACCGGGATTGATACCATTGCTTTTTCGATCCAAGACACAACGATATGTATTCCACCGGGAAGAGAAGGGAACTACGTCAGTGGACCGGATATCGGTGTGGATTCGTTGAGCGGGGTGTATGTGATCTATTCACAGGTAATCCCGGAACGAGATACCGCCGGCAATTGCTACGAACATGTATATGCTGTTGCTTCGAATGACAACGGTCTTACCTGGAGCGATGCTGCCGACATTACTCCAGGGAGCGGATTTGATGCCGCATTTCCTTCATTGGCCGATCTTGTGGATGAGAACCTTCATATCGTGTACAATTGCGATCCGTTCGCAGGGAATTCTGTACAGCTCAATCATGGGTTGTTACAGACCGCGATCATGTACCTTCAGGTGCCGGCGTCGATCTTTACCGGAGTACAGGAAGTGAATGGAGTGCTCCCCTCTTCTTTTGAACTTGGGCAAAACTATCCAAATCCATTTAATTCGAGGACAAGAATCGGAGTACGGATTTCGGATTACGAACCAGTGAGGCTAATGGTGTTTGACGTATTGGGGAGAGAGATTGCCACACTGATGAACGAAACGAAATGGCCTGGGAAGTACGAGGTAGAATGGGACGCAACTGGGTTTTCTAGTGAGGTCTATATTGTTCGTATGATTGCAGGTCCGTTTGTTGCGACGAGGAAGCTCATCTTGTTGCGATGAGGTCCGCCTAAATAATCTAAGAATCTGTTTGATTGTGTTTTCTGCGCGAATTATCTATCTTCTCAAGAGTCTTTCGGGGCTGTAGCTCAGCTGGGAGAGCGCGTGAATGGCATTCACGAGGTCAGGGGTTCGATCCCCCTCAGCTCCACAAGAATTGTCAATGGTCAATTGCCAATAGATAATTGACAACTGGGTCACAAGATCCGAGGCGACTAGAGAAAAAGCCCCTCCACAAATCCCACCTTCCAGACAAGAAACAAGCCGAAACAGATGCCCGCAAGTCCGGAGAGTCCACGGATTGCAAGATGAATTTTTCCCAATTTTCCTGAGGTCAGAATGAAGGGGGTACTCAGGAGCGTGCTCATGAGAAGCATGCCGCCGATAGAGCCTAGACCAAAGGCGAGGACATACAGCATGCCGACGGAGAACGAAGGGATAGTTGCGGCAACCACGAGCATAAGCCCTCCGCTGCCAGCCAATCCATGAACCATCCCGACGAGGACGGAGCTTTTTCCTTTCATCAGTGTTTTCCCAATCTTGGAAAGGAATATCCCGCCAGGAATCCGATGATGACCATGCTCCATCGTTAGTTCATGCAAGCGGCCATGAACATGGGGATGCGAATGGACATACCCGCCGTGCATGTGTGTGTGGGTATGAAGAGTCTTTCCACGTGCCAGGCTCCACAGAACTCTCACTCCAAGACCAACGAGCATCATCGCAACACCGAGTTCCGCCCCAAGGGCGATCTTTCCCGGAATCCTGATATCCAGCGAGAGAAGAAAAATTCCGACCACAAGAAGCGAAAACGTGTGGCCAATCCCCCATAGCGCGCCTACAATACCCGAACTCAGTAGCGTTTTCCTTTCGCTTACGATCGTAGCAACAGCGACAAGATGATCGGCGTCCAGTGCATGCCTTAGACCAAGGACGAATCCGAGGGCAAGGAGGGAGAATGTCATGAAAAGATCAATGGTGAATGGTCAATTGTGAGTTGTGAACCTCTGGCCCTGACTTATCTCGCACGCTCAATGTACACATTTCAGATCTCATGCACCAAATTTGCAAGATGGAAGGAAAAGTTTGTATCATGATCCCATGAGGTCGACTGCGGTTTGCATCATTGTTGGCCTGTTACTATCCGTCTCTACCGACTCGTTGCAGGAACCGAGGGCCGGAAGGGAGGGTCGCCGACGTTCGAGCATAGAAATGTTCATCAAGAAAATGACAGAAGAAGGAAAAAGGCCCAACCAGCTTATCCATGAGAAGAGTCCCTATCTTCTCCAACACGCATTCAATCCGGTGGATTGGTACTCGTGGGGGGACGAAGCGTTTGCGAAAGCCCGCGAAGAACATAAACCCATCTTCCTGTCCGTAGGGTACTCAACATGCCATTGGTGCCACGTGATGGAGCGGGAGTCGTTTGAAAATGATTCCATCGCCGCGATAATGAACAGGTATTTCGTCTGCATCAAAGTAGATCGTGAGGAGAGACCGGATGTCGACAAGATCTATATGGCGGCGCTGCAAGGAATGGGGCAGAACGGTGGATGGCCCATGTCGATGTTCCTTACTCCCGACCTCAAACCATTCTACGGTGGAACCTATTTTCCTCCGAGTGATCGTTATGGAAGAATTGGTTTTCCTGAGCTTTTGAAAAGGATCCATGAAATCTGGGAAACCCAGCGCGAAAAGGTTCTGGATTCTGCAGAAGGGATCACGACCTTCCTCAGGGAAATTTCTTCTGCGAAGATAACGTCTGATAAACTGGACGAAAGCGCTCTGGATACTTGTTACAGACAGATCAAAGAGAGTTACGATCCCGAATGTGGGGGTTTTGGGGGAGGACCCAAATTCCCACGACCGGTTGTCTTCAACTTTCTTTTGAGATATCAGTTCATGACCGGAGATGAGAAAGCGCTCGAGATGGTTGAACGGACACTCACAAAAATGTCGGAAGGGGGTATCCATGACCACATCGGCGGAGGATTTCATCGTTACTCTGTTGATGGTGAGTGGCGTGTGCCGCATTTCGAAAAGATGTTGTATGATCAAGCCCAGATCGTGAATTCATTCCTTGAGCTGTATCAGATCAAGAGAGACGAGTATTGCGCGCGTGTTGCGCGAGATGTGCTTGAGTATGTTATCCGCGATATGACAGATCCTGCCGGAGGTTTCTACTCAGCTGAAGATGCCGATAGCCCAAGACCCGAGAGTCCGGACGAGGAAGGCGAAGGGGCATTTTACCTCTGGTCCAAGGAAGAGATCATGGACCTCCTGGGTGACGAAGATGGAAAAATACTCTGCTCGTTTTACGGAGTTACGGAGGGAGGAAATGCGCTTACAGATCCGCTGCATGAGTTCACCGGAAAGAACATTTTGTACATCGCCGACTCCATTTCCGCGGTGGCAAGACGGACTGGAAGGTCGGAGCAAGAGGTTGAGCGGATATTGAGCGAGGGGAGGACAACATTGTTCAACGCACGGTCGAAGCGACCGAGACCTCACCTCGACGACAAGATCCTTACCTCCTGGAATGGGCTCATGATCAGCGCGTTTGCGCGAGCTTATCAGGTGCTCGGTGATGAGAAATTCCTTCGAACGGCGCAACGAGCGGCCACTTTTGTCCTTTCGTCTCTCTATGATTTGGAGCAAGCCCATCTGTATCGAAGATTCAGGGAGGGTGAGGCAAAATTTTCAGCACACCTGGACGACTACGCTTTTTTGGTGCAGGGACTTCTCGATCTCTTCGAAGCTTCGTTTGACTCTCGGTGGTTTTATGAATCAATCCGCCTGACTGAAAAGCAGATTGAAGAATTCTGGGATTCCGAAAACGGTGGCTTCTTCGATAGCTCCGGCAAGGATTCCTCGGTTCTCGTGAGGATGAAAGAACAGCATGACGGAGCAGAACCCACAGGGAATTCGATCGCAATCATGAACCTCCTCCGTCTTGCCGACATGATGGATAAGCCTGCGTGGCGTGATATGGCAGAAGAAGCTCTTTCAAGCTTCGGAGAAATGCTCAAGAGACAGCCCGTTGTGATGCCTCAAATCGCCGTTGCCCTGGCGTATTCACTAGGAAAGAACAGACAGATTATCCTTGTTGGAAGTAGAGATGATTCGGGAATGCGGCGTTTGATAGTCGAAATTTCGTCGCGATTTCTGCCCAACAAGATTGTTCTTCTTGTCGATGATTCTGACGGTCAGTCTTCACTTAAGAAATTTCTCCCATTCCTGGCAACGCTTTCCATGATCGATGGAAAGGCCACAGCCTATGTCTGTGAGGACTATGTTTGCAAGCTGCCGACAAACGAGCCTGATGTGCTCGGAAGTCTCCTCGACATGGAAAGAGGTTCTGAGTTAGATGAATGATCGCATATTGGGTCGTCGATTCGATTTTCGCCTGGGCCCCTAGTTGTTCATGTCATGACATGCTGTTGTGACAGCGAGGGAATCAACCGTTTCTTTTCGAGGTGTGCTTGCCGGTATGGAAAACGGTTCAGACGAAGAGGTCCCGACAAAGCTTCAAGGATGCTGATCGAAGCACTATGCCGTATTGGAATTGAATCAAAGTCGCTGCTCGACGTTGGATGCGGCATCGGGAGTGTACATCTCACCTTGCTGAATCGTGGGGCTTCGTCAGCCCAGGGTGTAGAGATCTCGGAAGCAATGCTTGAAGAGTCGAGAAAACTTGCGGGCGAGATGGGTCTCGAGACCCGTGTCCGTTATCACCGGGGCGACATTGTCTACTCGAACGGATCCCTTGAACTGAGTGATGTGTCGATCGTCGATAAAGTGGTTTGTTGCTATCCAGACTTCGAGCTCCTGTTAGGCAAATTGGTCTCCAAGACACGGACTTGCGTTGCCATTTCGTATCCGAGGGATTCATGGTTGAGCAGGCTCGTGTTCAAGGGGATGCAACGGTTAGGGACTTTCCTCAGATGGTCATTTCATCCATATTACCACGAGCCCATTGCGATTGATGGTGTTCTCGCTGCGAAGGGATTTGAGGAGCGATTCAATGGAGTGACAATCATTTGGCAAGCGAAGGTCTTCTTGAGGGAAGGGACGATACCAGCGACTATCGGGCCGGCCGGTTGAGTGTCCAGCCGGGAGGTCGATGCTTAATATGCATTGCAGACCCTTGAGTCTGAATGTCACGTGAGAGCTGTTCACCGAAGGTTCGTGCTTGTTCCCGGTCGAGGAACCAGTCGGAAGTTACGAGTTTCTTGAAGAACAAACGCTTGCGGTAGAGTCTGACGATCCAGGCGTTTCCACTTTCGGGCGTATCTGGAATTTTAATGATGTATCCGTTACCGGCATTGATCTTCATAGGGCGCTGAATTCCGTTTGGATTCTACGCAAAAGCTCTACAACTTGCAACCATGCATCAACCAGGCAGAAGTCTGACAATAACATCAACTGTTTTCGTCCGCGTGTCCGAATTGAAGTTCGTGTTCAGCCGAAGCGGTGGGCCCGGAGGACAGCATGTAAACAAGGTCTCCAGCAAGGTTGAGCTCTTATTCGATGTTGCGAAATCGCGAAGCCTCAATCAGAGACAGATTGAGCGATTGCGTGTGCGACTGGGTTCTCGCATCGGGGCCGACGGTATCCTCAGGCTTTCCGAGCAAAGCTCCCGAAGCCAATGGCGAAACCGTCAGAAGGCCATCGAGCGGTTCCAACAACTCCTACGAACTGCCCTGAGGGAACAAAGGAAACGGATTCAAACAGGTCCCACTCCGGCGGCTCGAGAGGAACGGCTTCGAACGAAGCAGTTACATGCAAGGAAGAAGGGGGAACGCCGAGCAACCCTTGATGAATAAGCGCTTCAATTTCTTCTCAGAATCTCTGCATTTCATGTCCTGGTAGTGTCCAATTTGCTGAATCAAATTAGGCCGTGCGTAAGTCTTGCACGCTTCGCCGGTTTCTCGTATATTTGCATGGCAATTCATCGTTCTTGCCTAACACGTGGAACTGATCTGAGCTTCGCCTCCCGAAATCTATAGATGGGAGCTTGCGTGCCGGTATGAAATGTCCGCCGGTTTTGCCTTCCGTTGTTCCCGAGTATCACAAGGAGAGATGTTGTGCCTAATACCCTAGCCGATTTAAAGCCGCAGTCCCTGTGGGACCACTTTGCCCAGATAGCAGCGATTCCCAGGCCTTCAAAGAAAGAGGAGCGGATCGCGGCTCATGTCATGACACTTGCCAGGGGTGCCAGCCTTGAGGCGCAACAAGATTCGCTCGGTAACATAATTGTTCGAAAGCCGGCGAGCCCAGGGAAGGAGGGATCGCCCATGGTTGCTCTTCAAAGCCACCTGGATATGGTTTGTGAGAAGAATCGGGATGTTCCGCATGACTTCGACCGCGACGGGATTCAGCTCGTTCAATCAAATGGATACATCAAAGCCAAGGGGACGACACTCGGGTCCGATAATGGTATCGGAGTGGCCGCCGCTCTCTCCGTCATGCTGAATCCGTCACTTGTGCATGGACCTCTGGAGTTCTTGTTCACCCTCGATGAGGAAACAGGACTCACGGGAGCAAACGGACTCCAACCGGGTTTTGTCAAAAGCAAGATTCTGTTGAATCTCGATTCGGAGGAAGAGGGGTCACTGTATGTTGGTTGTGCAGGCGGTCGTGACACGATCTTAAGGCTTGCGATCAAACGGGACGATGCACCTCCAGGGTTCCTTCCGATTGTGATCTCGGTTGGAGGTCTCCGAGGTGGACATTCGGGAGTCGACATCCATGTTGGGAGGGCAAACGCACTCAAATTGCTCGGACGGACCCTGGGGGATCTTAGTCGCAATATGGAGATTCATCTTGCTTACATAGAAGGTGGAAGCAAGCGGAATGCGATTCCACGTGAAGCCGAAGCTCTTGTGTACGCTGATCCGGCGGCTCAAAGACCTATGCAGGATCGATTGACCTACCTCACCGAATTGTACAGAAGCGAGTACACGTCAGTTGATTCCGAAGTGTTGGTACGGGGCACTGCAGCTACAGGTCGTCAAAAAGAGAGAGTCTTATCGCGGGCTGACCGGGACCGGGTGATCTGTCTTCTCTCTACTCTCCCGCATGGGGTCATAGCAATGAGTGGTGATCTTCCTGGATTGGTCGAAACCTCAACGAACGTCGCGACCATTGAAACGTCAGAAGATACGATCACTGTGGGAACAAGTCAGCGGAGTTCCGTTGGTTCGGCACTTGAGGATATGGTCAGGGTTGTTCAAAGCATGGGGATGATTGCGGGGGCGAAGGTGGAAACAACGGATGGCTATCCGGGATGGAAGCCGAATATGAGTTCGTTAGCTTTGAAGGTAGCAAGGCAGACCTACCTGGAGTTGTTCGGAAAGGAGCCAGCTATCAAGGCTATCCATGCAGGACTTGAGTGCGGAATTATAGGTGAGCGGTATCCGGGTATTGATATGGTCTCTTTTGGGCCGACGATCGAAGGCCCGCACTCGCCCGATGAGCGTGTTGAAATAGCATCCGTTCAGAAGTTTTGGGATCTTCTGGCTGGAGTTCTGAAGAACCTGGCGGCAGTGTCTCATTAGCGGAGTCATTTAATATGAAAATCGACAGCTTCATCCGCGCTTTGTTGCCAAAAGACGACAAGTTCTTCCGCTATTTTGAGGAGGATGTCGAGAATCTGCTTGCAGCAGCAACAGTGTTCAGGGAGCTCATGTCGAATCATATTACGCGTGAGGAGCGATTACAAAAGATCAAGCGGATTGAGGAGCTTGAGCACAAAGGGGATGAGATGACGCACCAGATTTTTTCTTATGTGGCGTCGACCTTTGTCACAGCCTTTGACCGAGAAGATATTCATGCGTTGGCGTCGAAGCTGGATGACATTCTCGATTATCTTCAGGGTGCAGCAACTCGCATCAGCCTCTACAAAGTGGACACCATTTCGCCCGAGCAGGAACGACTAGCGGGAATGATCTATGACGCTGTGGAACAGCTCCATAAGGCTATTCTGGCACTTCATGATCTGAAGAATGTGGAATCCATCCGGCAATGTCTTGTCGAAATCAATAGCATCGAAAATGAGGCGGACGATTTGTTTGAACGTGCGATTGCAGCGCTGTTTGAAAACTGCAAAGACCCGATTCTGCTTATCAAAATGAAAGAACTGCTGGTCAGTTTGGAAACTGCGACCGATCAGTGTGAGGATGCAGCGAATGTCATCGAAACCATCATTGTAAAGAATGCTTGATGACTTTTGACGGTCGGCTAGAAACCAGTTGAAAAGATTAACCGCAAAGAACGCTGAGGTCGCCGAGAAGGAATTCATTGATTTTCTTGGCCTTATTTCTAATTTTTTTCTCCGCGTTCTCCGCGTCTCTGCGGTCATATTCTTCTTTCCCAGGTTTTCGACCGTCTATCTAGGTTTCTCTCTCTTTCCTTCGTGAACCTCCAGTAATTGCCCATGCTTGTCCTGGTCATTCTTGTCATTTTCCTGGCGTTATTGTTCGATTTCCTCAATGGGATGAATGACGCGGCGAATTCGATTGCAACAGTCGTTTCAACTCGCGTTCTGTCGCCTCGGTGGGCCGTTCTCTGGGCAGCATTCTTCAATTTCATTGCGGCCTTTGGGTTTGGGGTAAAAGTGGCCAGTACCATTGGAAAAGGGATTGTGGATGTGGGTGTGGTGGATGTGTACATGGTCCTTTCGGCGCTCGTCGGAGCGATTATCTGGACACACCTGTGCACCCAGTTCGGACTTCCCATCAGTGTTTCTCACTCATTGATCGGGGGTCTTGCCGGTTCGGCGTTGGTTAAAGGTGGGTTTGGAGCTTTGGTTGTTTCTGGTTTGATGAAGGTTGGAATTTTTATCGTCCTTTCCCCCCTTCTCGGAATGATTATGGCGTTCATACTTATGGTTTTGGTTGCGTGGTTGGCAAGGAGATCGTCACCAGATAAGATTGACCGATCGTTTCGGATAGGCCAGCTCATTTCCTCCGCAGCCTACAGCCTTGGTCATGGCACAAACGATGCGCAAAAGACAATGGGGATTATTGCTCTGGTGTTGTTCACAGCAGGGTATCTTGGCGAGACATTTTATGTTCCCATTTGGGTTATATTGTCAGCCCATCTCGCAATAGGGATCGGCACTTATCTTGGAGGATGGAAAGTCGTGCGCACGATGGGAATGAAACTCACACACTTGCGACCTGTTGGAGGCTTTTGCGCCGAAACCGCCAGTGCCTGCTTACTTTTTGGAACTGCTGCTGCTGGGATACCGGTAAGCACGACGCACACGATTGCCGGAGCCATTATAGGTGTTGGCTCGACGCGACGGTTGTCGGCAGTGCGGTGGGGGATTGCGGGCAAGATTGTTGTAGCATGGATTGTCACAATCCCGGCGTCGGCGGCAATGGCGATGTTGACTCACTATATCATCGAGTTCTTCCGCGCTGTTACGCTTTTCTCAACAGCATCGTCAACTTCTCTCCTCGTCAGTTAGTTACCGCAGATTTGATTGACATTTCGAGCCGAGTTTCATAAATTGAACCCTGTTGTTTTAGAAATTCCGCGATAGCTCAACGGTAGTCCCCCCCGAAAAAGGGGGAGATTTCGTCCCGACAGGAAACGTCGGGACTCAACATGCGGTGGGGACTGATTAATAAGTTCGTCGCACAGTAGAGCGATTCGCCCGAATCGTGCCGCATTTGTTTTGTTCTTTGATTCCGCGATAGCTCAATGGTAGAGTCCCCCCCGAAAAAGGGGGAGATTTCGTCCCGACAGGAAACGTCGGGACTCAACATGCGGTCCCGCCTGAAAGGGGGATTGATAACCGCAGCGTAAATTTGCTTAATTTGTTTCTTAATTCCGCGATAGCTCAATGGTAGAGTCCCGCCAAAAAGAGTGGCGGGATTTCGTCCCGACAGAAGAGGTCGGGACTCAACATGCGGCACTGAATGAAAGCGGAGATTGTTAAGCCGCAGGATAATTTTGCTGAGTTTGTTCTTGATTTCCGCGATAGCTCAATGGTAGAGTCCCCCCGAAAAAGGGGGAGATTTCGTCCCGACAGGAAACGTCGGGACTCAACATGCGGTCCCGCCTGAAAGCGGGGATTGATAACCGCAGCGTAAATTTGCTTAATTTGTTTCTCAATTCCGCGATAGCTCAATGGTAGAGCATGCGGCTGTTAACCGCAGGGTTGCAGGTTCGAGTCCTGCTCGCGGAGCGTTTTGACTCCCGCCTGACCTTCCTGGAACAAAGAGGCGGACAGGCGTCCCGTCCCTCGCAGGATGGGACGAGTCTTTTTTGGGGACGTGAGTCGCTTAGGGCTCCACTTGATTCACAGCTGTTCGACTCGCGTCACAAAACCGAAGGTCCGTTTCTCTGCAAAAACCGTTCTCTTCTCCGATAAGTCATTTTCACACGGCAGCGGCGCAACCTTCCTCCAGACTCAATCGACCCTACGGGTAAGGGCATTCCCTTTCCTCGCTTCCGAATATCGCACTTCCAACTACACTGTTGCCTTCGTGTCCTGTCCATCTTTCGCTTTGGTCTTGAGTTCCTTCAAGACAATCTCTACATTCGAGCATGTAACCCAATGAGCTATGTAAAGAACATCATTCCGGTTGTTGCATTTGGCGTAGTGGAAGTTGGTGACCTCGCCGCTCAGGCTCTCAGTGTTAGGTTCGATCAAATAGGGCTTGAGCAAGGACTCTCACAATCCACGGTGAATGCCATTGTGCAAGATGCACAGGGCTTCATGTGGTTTGGTACACAGGATGGGCTGAATCGCTATGATGCGTACTCGATCACGGTCTTCAAACATGATCCTTCCGACTCAACTTCAATTTCTGACAACGCGATTTGGTGTCTGGTAAGTGATCGCAATGGTGATGTCTGGGTCGGTACAGAGCATGGAGGGCTAAACCGGTACGTGATTTCAGAGGACAGATTTTATCACTACAGGCATGACCCAAATGATTCTACAACAATTAGCGATAACTATGTAAGGTGTCTTTTTGAAGATTCAAACCAGGATATTTGGATTGGCACGCGAAATAATGGATTGAATCGTTACAACCGTGCAACAGGAACGTTTACGCGATTTCTATCGGATGATAAAGATATCACAAGCTTGAGCAGCAACCATGTATGGGCGATTTGTGAGGATCATTCAAGAAATCTTTGGATCGCCACGAGCAGGGGCTTGTCTCAACTACGAGGGGATGGACAGGACTGGGTCTCCAATGCCCCACGCTTTGTTCGCTATTACGACATTGCTTCCGATCCGAATAGCCTTAGTAGCAACAATACTCGTGCTCTCTATGTTGATAGTAGCGGAACCCTGTGGATCGGGACACAGGGTGGGGGGCTAAATCGCTTTGATGAAAAGACAAGGAGCTTCAAGCGCTATCTCCATGATGCGAAGGACCCAAACTCTGTCCCAAGCAACTTCATCTGGTCAATCTATGAGGATTCAAAGGGTTTGTTGTGGACAGCAACGTATGATGCAGGGTTAAGCATGTTTGATTTTCGAACAGATACATTTGTCGGATACAATAATGACGAAGTGTTGACTATATACAAGGATCTATCAGGTATACTTTGGTTCGGAACATTTGCAAGTGGGGTAAAGACGTACGATCAGCGAAAGAACTGGTTTAAGCACCATAGTGACGATCCAAGTAATGCCAGCGGAAATGCAGCGTTCGCAATCCTTGAAGATCGCGACGATGAGCTTTGGGTGGGGACATACGGCAATGGTCTGAAGCGTTACGCCCCTCCAAACAAGGTCGGGGATCGTCGGTTGAAAAAAACATATGTCTTCAACCCAAGGAATCAAAATAGCCTTGGAAGTAACAAAGTTATTTCGTTGTGCGAATCGTCTGATGGAAGTATTTGGACCGGCACAACAGGTGGGCTCAATCGTTTTAACAAGAGAACGGGCATCATCACTCGCTTTCGTCATGAAAGCGGAAACCATGATAGCATTGGCTTTGATGTCATAACTTCTCTCCACGAGGATAGCAGTGGGAGAATGTGGATTGGAAACGATATTGGGGGTATTGGTATTTTTCATCGACTGACAAATACATTTGAGCATCTCAAACCCGACGACAAGAATCCTCATACGCTTCTCGGGACATCGATTGGGGCAATCTACGAAGATAAGCAGAAGACAATATGGGTGGGGACCTTCGGGGGAGGGTTACATCGCTATGCTCCAGAGACACACTCGTTTTACCGGATTTCAATACCATTGGAAACCAGTCCGGTGGGAAGTATCGGTGCTGGCGCGCATGCCAATACGGTGTGCACAATTGCCGAAGATGATTCGGGATTTATCTGGTTTGGAATGATGGGAATCGGATTGATTAGGTATGATCAATCAAACGATTCGTTTGCCTTCTATACGCAGAAGCATGGTTTACCGAACGATAATATTTGGGGCATTCTTCCTGACAAATCGGGAAATCTCTGGCTTAGCACAAACAAGGGCATTTCCAAGTTCAATCTGAAGACCAAGCAGTTCAAGAATTACAATGTACAGGATGGGTTGCAGAGTAATGAGTTTAACCGGGGATCGTATTTTGTGAGTTCTCGTCGTGAGCTCTTCTTTGGTGGTATGAATGGAGTTACGGCCTTCTTCCCCGAGAGTATTCGTGACAATGAATATGTTCCTCCAGTATACTTGACCTCCTTTAGAGTGCTTGATAAGTCCCTTGAGTTACCTACTTCAATTAGCTCAACGAAACAGGTCGAGCTTTCGTATTCGGAAAATTTCTTCTCGTTCGGGTTTGTTGCATTAAACTATACTTCTCCAGAGAAGAACCAGTATGCATATATGCTTGAAGGGTTTGATAACGACTGGCATAAAGTGTCAGCACAACAACGCTATGCAAGCTATACGAACATCGATCCTGGTGAGTATGTTTTGCGTGTGAAAGCATCGAATAACGACGGACTTTGGAATGAAACGGGGACTTCCATAGTAATCGTAGTTACTCCACCGTTCTGGATGACGTGGTGGTTTCGGATGCTTCTCACTGCTGGGGTCATTGGTCTTGTCGTGGCGGTCCATAATTATCGCGTGGCACAACTACTGAAGATAGAGCGCATACGGGTACAGATAGCCACGGATCTTCACGATGAAATCGGTAGCAGTTTAGGAAGTATTGTTCTCCGTAGTCGGACGCTTCAAAAAGAGAAGCGCTGGACGAAGAGATCGAAAGAAGAACTGGCCCGAATACACCGTACCGCAATGCAAACAGCAGGTATGCTGCGAGACATTGTCTGGTTGGTCAACCCGGATTTTGACAAACTGGATGATATGATTCTCCGGATGAAAGACACTGCGCAGTCGTTACTTGCCGGCATCTCGTATGAATTCATAGCACCCGATGAGGTTCTTTTAACAAGACTTTCCCCGGAGATCCGCCGGATCATTTTCTTAAGTTATAAAGAAATCTTGCACAACATTGCGAAGCACAGCAAGGCAACAGAAGCAAGAATCGAAGTGTACACAGTGAATGGAATGTTCCATCTTGAAGTCTCGGACAACGGAATGGGTTTTGATATCAACTCAAATACAGCATCGGGTGGAACCGGGTTGAAAAATGTGAGGAAACGGATGGCTGTTGTGGAAGGACAGGTTGACATTCAGTCCGCTCCCAACCAGGGAACGACGATAGCGCTCAGAGCGAAAACCACGCAAACGCGTAGTTGAATGGGAGCTATTGAGCTGCTATTATTCATTGCTGTCAGACAGAAACACCTTTTTGACCTTGTGCTGACGTGTGCGTGATGGATGGGCAGGAGAGCATTGGGGTTATTCTGTGGGAGGATCGTCGAAATTGTCGACGGTGCGTGGTGGAAAGAATCAATCGAGGGGGTTTTACATTTCGGTGGGGCAGTCACGCATTCCAGCGCGGGAGGTTTGCGGTATGTGTGTGGCGATTGATTTGAGCATTACGATTTCGTCCTGCCTCCGGCGGAGTGAAAAGGAACACTCTCACGGGGTCGGCTGTGTAACATCACTCTTTTAGATCAGAATGAATAGAAAAGAAAAGAACACCTCAGTTTGGATTATTGAGGATAATGAAGATTTCCGTTCCAGTCTTGCTGGTTTGATTGATAGTCTACCCGGTTTTGTCTGCAAGCTATCGTTCGGAAGCAGCGAGGCCGCTATCGCTTATTTGAAGAAATCATCGCAGCCGGACATTATCCTTTCCGATATTGAAATGCCCGGCATGTCCGGAATTGAAGGAATACAGCCCATAAAGGCACTTTCGCCAGAGTCCCATGTTGTAATGCTTACGGTGCACGACGAACACAACAAGGTCTTCGACGCTATTCAAGCGGGCGCTTCGGGCTACCTTCTCAAGACCGCTACCGATGAGGAGATCGTGGAATCTCTGCATCAAGTGATGAACGGCGGTGCTCCGATGAACGCACGGATTGCACGCCTAGTCCTGGAAATGTTTCGCACGGTTACGCCTGAGAAAAAGGAATATGGTTTGAGTGAACGTGAGAAACAGATTCTCGATTTTATGGTCAAAGGATTGACCAAGCCCCGTATTGCCGAGCAAATATTGTTAAGTCCTCACACCATTGATTTTCACGTCCGCAATGTCTACCGGAAACTTCAGGTCCATTCACGTCAGGGTGCGGTAGCGAAAGCAGTCAAAGAAAGGCTGTTGTAGTCCGAACTCTCCGTCAGCTTCTGAGACCTTCCATTTGTGGTAAAAATCATCCACTACTTCCGGAAAAACTACGTGAACGCGTAGTTGCCTCTCATTATTTATTTATGAATAATTCCATACAGCAACACCTAGTACCATTCCAACAAAATGATTCTACACGACCCCTCGCAAAGAGCAAGTTGGAACGAGTACTGTGCCACTTTGTTGTATAAACAATTAGTTGGAGTGGCACTAGTCCGTCACCATTTCTTATTCATTTGCCCCAGGCGCAATTGCATGGAGGTGCGATATGAAAATGAATCACATTCTCTTGAGTCTTCTTCTTATTTCATTCTCTCTTCTTCCATCCCTCCTGTTCGCCCAGCCTGACGAACTGTGGGTTGTCCATTACAATGGACCAGGATTTGACTTCGACTTTCCGTGGGCACTTACGATTGACGATACGGGCAATGTCTATGTGACGGGAGAGAGCTGGGGTGGAGGTACATCTGACGACTACGCGACAATCAAATACAATGCGGCAGGTGTACAGCAGTGGGTTACACGGTACAATGGACCGGGAAACTTGTACGACGTGGCAACTGAAATCGCCATCGACGATTCAGGGAATGTCTATGTGACGGGGTATAGTTATGGGTCAGGCACAGGAAAGGACTATGCGACAATCAAGTACAATGCAGCAGGAGTACAGCAATGGGTTGCACGATATAATGGACCCGGGAACGAGGACGACGCTGCAAATGCCCTTGCCATCGACGATACTGGTAATGTCTATGTCACTGGAGAGAGCTGGGGGGGAGGTACGTCTGTCGACTACGCGACAGTCAAGTACAATGCTCTCGGTGTGGAACAGTGGGTTGCACGGTACAATAGGCTGGTGGAGGACAATGCCTATGCCCTTGCGGTTGACCATGCAGGCAGTGTCTATGTGACGGGAGGGAGCGTGGGTCCAGGCACAGATTATGACTATGCAACAATCAAATACAATGCTGCTGGCGTTCAGCAATGGGTTGCACGGTACAATGGGCTGGGCGCCGCCGACTTTGCGCTTGGCCTTGCGATCGATGATGCAGGTAATGTCTATGTGACGGGATATAGCGATGCTTCAGCTACATATTACGACTATGCGACAATCAAATACGATGCTGCAGGTGTAGAGCAGTGGGTTACACGGTACAACGGGCCGGGGAATGACTACGACTTTGCAAATGCCCTTGCCGTCGATGATACCGGCAATGCTTATGTGACAGGATACAGTTATGGCTCAGGCACTGACTACGACTATGCGACAATCAAATACAATGTTCTCGGTGAACAGGAGTGGGCTGCGCGCTACAATGGGGCGGGTAATCAGTACGATAATGCAACCGCCCTCGCCATCGACGGTACGGGCAACGTCTATGTAACGGGAGAATCAGCAGGGGACTACGCGACAATCAAGTACAACGCCGCGGGTGTAGAGCAGTGGGCTACACGGTACAATGGTGGAGGGGTTTTCGCGGACCATGCACAAGCCCTTGACGTAGACGATGCAGGCAATGTCTATGTGACGGGAAGTAGCTGTTGTCCAAGCAACTCTGACGACTACACGACAATAAAATACGGCAGTTTGCTGCCTGACCGCGTGTCACTTGTCTCACCAGCCGATGAA
>Ga0247727_10006159_pt1 | contig 23737 bp, 17 predicted proteins | sample WisWelCaveWW1625_FD_202498 | JGI IMG/M metagenome (GOLD analysis project Ga0247727, IMG submission 202498) | Biofilm microbial communities from Wishing Well Cave, Virginia, United States - WW16-25 | ecosystem: Environmental > Aquatic > Deep subsurface > Groundwater > Cave microbial mat | place... | reverse complement strand
ATCCTTTAGCAAAACTTCCTCTCTGGATCGTTCTCCAAGAGGAATTTTTCGAGGGAACGCAGGGACAGTGGGTTAAAAATATTTATCATTCCAGTGAAACGCCGCGCAAAATTCTCGCGCCGTTCATTTTAAATAATATTCTGGGTAAGGGTCTATACTATCAGGGTTGGGTTAATCTTTTTCTAGCTGGCAGCGAACGCATTCGTCAGGGAGGACGAACCTATACTTTACAAGTGATGATCCCAATCGATTCTTTAATCCGCGCAGAGATTAATACACTGATTATGGGAGAGTGTCAATTCTATAATATCTCGGGGGTGCCGCTTTTTTCTAAAAGAGAAGAAACGGCGGGAATCGGATTGCAGCGATATCAACGTTCAAAAACCTTATTGGCTCAAATGGGCGAAAGTCGGTCATACTTTTTTGAAAATTCCGGCCAGCTTCTCGCCGTCTTAACCGGGTCTGCTGGAACGACTGCGGGATTGGTTACTTTACATTCGCCAATCTGGCAGGGATTTTGGCAAAGACCCGTGTTATGGCTCGCCCCTTTTATTCTATGGGGACTCTCTCTTTCTCTGCTGATCCTCAGCTACCTTTTTCAAAGAAAAGCAGGAACGGACGGCATAGGGCGATCCAATCCCGGCATCGATGATGAGTCAAGGATTCTGCAGGAACCGCTGGGATCAAAGTCCGGTCGTTTATTGCCTTCCCGATTTTCTGATAAGTCAGAAAATTTTCAAAATAGAGAAGAAGAGACTATCGGTTCGCCGCTCTATTCTTTACTGGAGATTAAGAACATTCCGGATTGCTGGGAAATAAGCTCTGATCAGACTATCGTTTTAGGTCATTCCTTGCTAAAAAATGTTTTTGCTCTGGTTCATAAAGCGGCGCCCACGGATACGACCATTCTGATTGAAGGGGAAAGTGGTAGCGGGAAAAGTTTTATGGCGGAATTGATTCATACTTTAAGTTCACGCCATAAGAGACCCTTGATCACCGTTGATTGTTCTGTGATTTCGGCGAATCTTTTTGAAAGCGAGTTGTTCGGTCATATGCGGGGAGCTTTTACGGGTGCTACGACCGATAAACCTGGAAAATTTATTTTAGCTCAGGGAGGGACTTTGGTTTTAGATAAGATCGAAAGTCTGCCCCTTCTTTTGCAACATAAACTGCTAAAATTTTTAGATGAGCGGACAATCTCTCCGGTCGGAAGTTTAGAGGAGCATTCCGTGGATGTCCGTTTGGTTACGATTAGCAATGAAAATCTGGAAAATCTGTGCCGGCAGGGGAAATTTCGGGAGGATCTTTATTTCCGTTTAAATGTCGTAAATCTAAAACTCCCCCCCCTGAGACTATGCCGGGAAGCCCTCCCGTTATTTATCCGGGAAACCTTACTTCGCCTGAATGTCAAGTATGGACGAAAGGTGGAGGGGCTGGCAGCGGGCGTGATGAAACAAATGGAGCGGTATTCCTGGCCGGGGAATGTGAGGGAATTAAAAAATGTGCTGGAGCGTCAATTTGTACTCCACTCAGCGGAAGCCCGTATCCTGAACGTGATGGTTGATTTTCCCAAAGAGATCGATCCATTTGACCCGGGGGCGGCCGTTCCTTTGAGTGAAGAATATAAGAATAGACGTGACGCAATTTTGCAGAGGTTCGCAACTGTGAAAATTTTTTTAAATTCCAGACAGCAGGAAATGATCGGATACCTTTTGCAAAATCATAAAATAAACCGGAAAGAATATCTTGAATATTTTAAGATTTCGTATGGAACTGCCTTTTTAGACTTAAGCCAGTTACTCGATTGGGGAATTGTGGAAAAGAAAGGCAAAGGACGGGCAACAGTCTATTTCCTTGGTGAATCTATAATAAAAGAGAAAGGCGGTTAATCAATGATTAGCAGAATGTTGAAAATGCTACTGTCTTAGTGCTGTGGTTCGTCAATACGTTGACGTTTGGTTTAAACTCAAACCACAGCACTTACCCGCCTGCCTACCGGTAGGTAGAGCAACGAGACGGCGGGCAGGCTCTGGTGCTCAAAATGCTCCTGTTCGTCGCATTTTTTCACTGTCACCCCCTCCCTGGGAGAACGGCTGCGTTCCCCCAGACCCCCCGCAGCGTGGTCGCGATTGGCAATACAAAACATGTCATCGTATTTATGAACGCGACCACTTAGCTTATAATCGCAGGGGACGCTCGTTCCTATCATCCCGAAGCAATTGCTTAATTCCCTCTAAGTTTTCGATGAGAGGATCATCAGCCGCGGCCGGCCCTACAAGGACTTGTTAGAAAGAAACTTTACCAATCAAAGTACTTCTTCAAATTTTAAATCTCACATTATGATTTGTAAACCCTTTTCATCCCATCCTTATTCCATGTCTCCCATTCCTCCGCTATCATCCATTCCCTCGTCTTCCATCCCTCCGCCATCAAAATCCCCGCCGGCCATGTCCCCCATTCCACCCATGTCTCCCATACCTCCCATGCCCCCCATTCCACCCATCCCATCCTCGGGGGAGTGAGAATGCCCCCCGCCGGCCGAAGAGTTTTGATTTTCCTCTTCTTTTTTTTCTGCCACAATGACGTTCGTGGAAAGAAGCATGCCTCCTACACTCACCGCATTTTCAAGGGCAATGCGGACGACCTTGGTCGGGTCAATGATTCCTGCTTCGATCAGGTTTTCATACTGCTCTGTGAGGACATTATAGCCGAATGCGCCCTTTTCGGTTTTAATCCGATTGAATACGAGCGATGCCTCCAGACCTGCATTCGTCACAATCTGGCGCAAGGGGCTTTCCAACGCGCGCTTCAAGATTTGAACGCCTATTTTTAAGTTTGCTTCCAATTTTAGTTCATCCAAAGCCGGGATACAGCGCAGATAAGCAATTCCGCCGCCAGGGACGATCCCTTCTTCGATGGCGGCACGGGTGGCATGAATGGCATCTTCAATACGCGCTTTTTTTTCCTGTTGCTCCATTTCTGTGGCGGCACCGACCTTGACTACGGCCACTCCGCCGACTAATTTAGCGAGACGTTCCTGTAATTTTTCTTTATCGTAATCGGACGTGGTTTCTTCCATCAGTTTGCGAATTTGTGCAATGCGAGCATTCAGCCGTGATGGGTCCCCTTTGCCCTTAATCAGGGTCGTTGTATCTTTATCAATTTTGACTACCTCGGCCTGACCCAGATCCTCCAGACGGATTTCCTCTAATTTGCTGCCGGTTTCCTCAGAAAAGACCAATCCTCCGGTCAAGACCGCAATATCCTCGAGCAGGGCTTTGCGACCGTCTCCGAATCCAGGAGTTTTCACCGCGACGACTTGCAAGATCCCTCTAATTTTATTGACGACCAGGGCGGATAAGGCCTCCCCTTCCACATCTTCAGCAATCACGAGAAAAGTTTTTCCGGCCTGCGCGATTTTTTCTAACAAGGGGAGTATTTCTTTTAGCGAACTGATTTTTTTTTCATAAATCAAGATACAGGGTTTTTCAAGTTCCACGGTCATCTTTTCTTGATCGGTTACAAAATAGGGGGAGAGATAGCCCTGATCCAACTGCATCCCATCCACAATCTCCAAATCGGTATCAAAACCTTGAGATTCTTCGACCGTGATCACACCCTCTTTGCCGACCTTTTCGAAGGCTTTGGAAATCATCTGACCGATTTCTTCATCATGATTTGCAGCATTAATTGCAACTTTAGTAATTTCCTGATGATTGGCAATGGGGTTACTGATTTTTTTTAAAGCTTCGAGTGCTGCCTTTAATCCCAGATCGAGTCCTTTTTTGAGTTCGATCGGGTTCGCCCCCGCGACGACATTCTTCATGCCTTCATTGCAGATCGCTTGCGCAATGACGGTTGCCGTGGTCGTGCCGTCGCCTGCCAAGTCGTTGGTTTTTGTGGCGGCCTCTTTAATGAGTTGCGTTCCCAAATTTTCAAAGGATTGCTGTAAATCGATTTCCTTAGCGACCGTGACCCCATCTTTAGTAATGGACGGTGCACCAAAACTTTTTTCGATCAGAACATTTCTTCCTTTAGGACCGAGTGTCACAGCCACGGCATTGGCCAATTGATCCAATCCTTTTTTGAGGGCTGTGCGGGCAGCCTGATCATAGAGTACTGACTTTGCCATTTTTTAATTCTCCTTAATGTCTAGGGGCCACGTTAGTTTAAGATCGCTAAAATATTCGATTCACTTACCAGAATATATTCCTGTCCCATATATTTAATTTCCTGTCCTGAGTATTTTTCAAATAAAACCAGATCACCGGATTTAACCTCAGGATGCTGAAGCAGTCCTTGTTTTGTTCTCTTACCGGGACCTACGGCAACGACCTTGCCTTTTTGCGGTTTTTCTTTGGCCGTATCCGGAATCACAATTCCGCCCTTGCTCTTGGTTTCGGATTCGGCTTGTTTAACCAGAGCTTTATCCGCCAGCAGTTTGATATTCATAGAACCTCCTCCATGTTTTTATTAAAACAAGTTAGTATTGTGGCCAAATTGGCTTGTGAGTTCGTTGGCAACCAACTCGTTAAGGTTGTAAAAAAGATTGCCCCCATTTTTCAAAATGGGTATATCGGTATCTCTAACAGGGTAATTCTAAGATTTAAAAAGTGCTCAAATTTAAGTTTTATTTTAGAAAAAGTCCAAAAAAAGATATTTTTGGACGATTTCAATTCGTGAAATATTTTCTCGATATTTTTTTAGGGTTCAAGATGTTAGCTTTCACTAAATTTTTTGAAGTTAAACAGAATCTAACCTCTCAAGATCTGCAACAGGGTTACCGCGCGTTGGTCTATGACGGACTGGCCAGTCAGGCGATGCTTCTTTTAACCGGGGGCACCTTTCTGGTTGCTGCGTCCCTCTATTTAGGGGCTTCCAATCTACAAATAGGTTTGCTGGCGGCGATTCCCCCGCTCCTACAACTCGTTCAGCTTCCTTCGATATATCTAGTCGAAAAATACCGTCAACGAAAACGCATTGTTATTTATACGGTCTTTTTCAGCCGTTTGATGCTTATTTTGTTAGCCTGGTTGCCGTTTCTTATGTTTAAAGGTTCGGGAATTTATGTCGTTTTATTCTTCATAACAGTGAGCGCCGGATTTAATGCGATTGCCACGTGCAGTTGGAATTCCTGGATGAAGGATGTGATCCCGGCCGCGGAAATGGGAATGGTTTTTTCAAGGAGGCTCATCTACCAGCAATGGCTGACGATTGCCCTTGTTTTAGCAGGGGGATTCTTTGTAGACTGGTGGGGAATGGTTTTTCCGACTTTTCCCTGGGTCAGTTATGCGATTCTTTTTTCCATCGGATTTATCTCGGGGATGATCGGGATCTTATTTATTATTCAGATTCCAGAAACAGAAATGGAGGAACCCGATCCTGAAGCAAAATTCTGGAAAGTCATTGTCCAGCCATTTCAGGATGAGAACTTTCGTAATCTGATTTATTTTTTAAGCTGGTGGAGTTTTGCCATTAATCTAGCGGCTCCTTTCTTTACAGTTTATTTATTTAAAAATCTTCAACTGAATTTAACGCAGGTGAATTTCCTTTTCATTATCAGCCAGGTGAGCAATCTTTTTCTCCTCAAATTCTGGGGAAAGATGTGCGATCTCTACAGCAATAAAACGGTCATGAGTGCGTGTGGAATTACCTTTGTTTTTTGTCTGCTTGCGTGGACCTTTACCACTTTACCGGAAAAGCATGTGCTGACCTGGCCTTTGCTGATTTTAATCCACATTGTGATGGGAGGATCGATCGCAGGGGTGATGCTGGCTTCGGGAAACATCGGGTTAAAATTAGCCCCCAAGGGTGAGGCCGTCGCTTATCTTGCGTCGCTTAACTTTGTGGTTTCCATTGCCGCTGGTATTGCACCGATTCTCGGAGGGCAATTCGTGGATTATTTTGAGGGGTGTGAATTATCCTGGATCTTCCAATGGATTAGTCCCAATAAAAAAGTGACCCTGCCCACGTTTGATCTTCAACATTGGGACTTTTTTTTCGTTTTTGCTTTTCTGCTGGGCCTTTACTCGCTCCATCGGCTGGCGCTGGTCAAAGAAACGGGTGAAGTTGAAGAAAATGTGGTGATGACAGAATTGTTGGCGGAAATGCGCGGGAAAGTCCGTAATCTTTCAACGGTGGGCGGAGTCCGTTATATGATGTTTATTCCGTTTTGGGTGATCAGGCAGATCCGTGAGAAAAGGCAGCGGGGACGAGAGTCGGAGGCGCATTGGTCAAAAAATGAAGATTGAAGATTCCTGTACCAATCCGGGAAAATTGAAAATAGATGCTGAGAATTGAAAAAACAAAAAGGAGGTTTCTTTGCAAGACTTCTGGCTGTGCTTTATTCCCTTATTAGTGGCAGTGGATGCTTTCGGTACCCTGCCCTTATTTGTGAATTTAATAGAAGGATTGGAGCGCTCTAAAATCCGGCGGATTATTGTCCAGTCTGTCTTTACAGGGCTCGGGGTCGCCCTTTGTTTTTTATTTATCGGGAAGTGGGTTCTCTATTATCTGGGAATTACCGTTGCTGATTTTATGATCGCGGGAGGGATTTTATTATTATTATTTTCAATCAGTGATCTCTTGATTTTTGAGAAGAGGCAGCGCCAGTTGGATTTGGAAAGTCTGGGGGCTGTTCCGCTGGGCGTCCCGCTGATTGTCGGGCCGGCTGTATTAACCACGATGATTTTGCTAACCAATCAACACGGCGTTTATCTTACCGTTCTGTCTGCCGTCGCGAATATCCTTTTAGCAGGAATCATCTTCTGGTTTTCGGGAATTCTAACGAGGCTTATTGGAAAGACGGGAGCTAAGATTGTCTCTAAACTGGCGTCCTTACTGCTAGCCGCAATCGCTGTGATGATGATTCGGAAAGGGATTGTGGAGTTTTTGTAGCTTTAAGATTATTTTGAGGGCATCCTTTGTCTTTTTGCCTCAAATAAAAGAACGGTTGCGGTCATCGCCACATTCAGTGAATCAGCAGTTCTATGCATGGGGATGACAATCTGCTTGTCTGCTTTTTCCAGCCAATTCACCGGAAGCCCATTCTTTTCACTGCCCAGCACAAAGGCACAGGCTGACTTCATATTGATATCCAGATAATGAGTCGAGGCATGCGGAGAGGTGGCCAGGATTTTAATCCGGTTGTTCCGTAAAAAGGAAAGCGTTTCTTGAGAGGAGGTTCGGATTAGCGGTAAAGAAAAGACCGTTCCAATACTGTTGCGAATGGTCAGAGGGTTATAGGGATCTGTTTGAGGTTCACAGAGAATCACACCGCTTGCACCTGCGGCCGCAGCAGAACGGACCAAGGCACCCAGATTTCCCGGTTTCTCTATTTCAACGAGAACCAGCAGAAGGGCCTGCTCCAAATTTTTGAGGTCTGCAAAAGCAAAGTGGGGCGTGTGTGCGACTGATAATATTCCCTGATGATAATCCCCATGGCACATTTTTTCGAAGACGCGCTGCGAAGTGCCTTGAATGGGATGGGGAGGGTTTAAGAGAGAAGAGTGAGGATGTTTTTCAATAAAGAGGGGTGAGAAAAAGGTTGACTGAATTTTTATCCCGGCGGAAAGGGCGAGTTCGATTTCCCGCATCCCCTGTATGATAAACAACTTTTCTTGTTCACGATATTTTCTATCTTTTAGACGGATGACCTGTTTGATCCGCGGATTGTCTGTGCTTTTAATCCATTCCATATCAAAGTCCGGCGTAGGTTTTTTTTAAGAGGAGCGCATCTTTTTCAAGGTTAGGACTTTCACAAATCAGCATGCCCTTGACTTGAAAATCTTTTAAGGCCTTTAAGAGGGCCTTATATTTTAAGTTACACTCATTCAGATTCACATGATACCGTTCTCCTTTTTCGCTGTACACAATTCCAGAAAGATGAATATGCATGTTGTTGAGGGCGGCTTGACCAAGGCGGGTTTTGTATTTTTCTAAAACTTCAGCAAATTCATTGTAAGTATTGACCGAACCTTTTCCATTGCGGGCATATAAATGTGAGAAATCAATGCACGGGGCCACTCCGGGTATTTTCCCAAGCGTTAAGATTTCATCCAGGTTTCCAAATTGGACGGGCTTGCCCGTTGTTTCGGTTCGCAACAAGACGGTATTTTTTTCTTTCTTGAGAATAGAAGCAATGGTCTTCAGGGAGGACTGAACAATTTTTAAAACTTGGGTAGGAAAGGATTTCAGATAAAATGCTGGATGGAAGACCTGTCCCCTTGCTCCAGCCTGGTGTGCCATACGGGCAGCCGCTAAAATCCTTTTTTTGCTGGCTTCTTGTTTCGCTTTTTCCTTGGCATTGAGATTAATAAAGTAAGAACCATGCACACTTACTGCAAGGCCCTGTTTTCGGGTGAATTCATAGACTTGACAGGCTGAAGTTTCATTCAGGGTTATATTGCGGCTAAATTGAATTTCATTACAATCAAGACCGAGCGCGTGAGTCTGGATCATGCCAGAAAGAATATCCGGCTTTTTTGATGAATGAGGAACGCCCGCTGAACCAAAATGTAATTTATCGAACATATAAAAAAATCCTTTTCCTGAATTCAGAAAAAGGATTTAAAAGTCTGGACAAAGCAGAATCATAAGCCGGGTTCTGTGTTCTGTCTTGTGACAGAATATGGTCATCTCTCTGGTCCCGCTGTTACCATCGGGATCAAGCAACCTACCCTTCCTACTCGCAGAATGCGACAGGGGAGCGCCTGTTTTTGGATAGGATCTATTTGGTTTTGCACCAGGTGGGGTTTACCATGCCTTCTCTGTTACCAGAGAAGCGGTGAGCTCTTACCTCGCCGTTTCACCCTTGTCCTTCGGTCCGGCCTTACGGCCTGACTCAGGCTAAGCCCCGAGTTCATCGAAGGACGGTTTATTTTCTGTGGCACTTTCCTTCCGTTACCGAAACTGGATGTTATCCAGCACCTCGCTCGCAAGTGCCCGGACTTTCCTCTGTTGCAGGATAATCCTGCAACAGCGACCCTTCCTCTGCTTTATCCGAAAATAGTTTAGAGAACCCGATAATTGGGAGGCTCTTTGGTAATAATCACATCGTGAGGATGGCTTTCCCGTAACCCCGCTGACGAAATTTGGATCAAGCGGGCTTTTTTATGCATTTCGGATACATTCTTTACTCCGCAGTAACCCATACCAGCTCTTAATCCCCCAATGAGTTGATAGATCGTATCTTTCAAGGGACCTTTGTGAGGCACTCTGCCTTCTACTCCTTCCGGTACGAATTTAGTATTTTGAGTTTCGGCTTCCTGAAAATAACGGTCCCGACTAATCTGCATTGCGCCCAGGGATCCCATCGCCCGGTATTCTTTAAAAGAACGTCCTTCATAGAGGACGGTTTCTCCGGGGCTTTCCTCAGTACCAGCAAAAAGATTACCGATCATAACGGTATCGGCGCCACAGCCGATGGCTTTGGCGAGGTCTCCAGAATATTTAATTCCTCCATCAGCAATAATCGGGACGTGAAAACTTTGTGCGACTTGAGTACATTCAAGAATGGCGGTGACCTGCGGGATCCCGGCACCCGCGACAATGCGAGTCGTACAGATAGAACCGGGTCCCATCCCAACTTTAATGGCATCTGCCCCGGCACGAATCAGCGCTAATGTCCCTTCGCTGGTTGCGACATTTCCAGCGATGAGCTGGATCTCAGGATATTTTTTTTTGATCTTCTTAACGGTTTCGATTACACCCAGGCTGTGACCATGTGCTGAATCAATCACGAGCACGTCAAGATTTGCAGTGATGAGACCTTCCAACCGTTCCATCATATCACTTGCGACCCCCACCGCGGCCCCAACTCTTAAGCGGCCTTGTTTGTCTTCACAGGCGTTGGGATACTCGATTTTCTTGGTTATATCTTTAAAGGTAAAGAGACCTTTGAGCTCTCCGTTTTTATCAACGATGGGAAGCTTTTCAACTTTATAATTTTGCAGAACCTCTTTGGCTTTGATGGAGGAAGTCCCCGGCGGGACGGTGATCAGTTTATCCTTCTTCGTCATAATATTCCCCACCAGTTCATCCATATTCTTCGTTTGTCGCAAATCCCGAGTGGTCAAAATTCCGACTAATTTATTATTCTCTAAAATTGGAAAACCGGAAATATGATGTTTTTCCTTTATGGCAATGGCTTCACCGATTGTATGGTTTGGGGTCAACGTGACGGGATTCGCGATAATCCCGCTTTCCCAGCGTTTTACGGTATCCACCTCCTGAATCTGTCTTTCGATCGAAAGATTCTTATGAATAATACCCATCCCGCCTTCACGGGCAAGGGCAATGGCCAATTTAGATTCAGTGACGGTATCCATCGCTGCACTGATAATCGGGATATTAATGGTTATTTTTTTAGTCAATGCGGTGTGAACATCAATGTCGCGGGGCAGGACTTGCGCCAAGTCTGGAATCAAGAGAACGTCATCAAAAGATAAGCCCTGATTCTTTGATATTTTATCCATAGAGTATTTTTTGGAGGGAGAAAGACGCTACGTTAATTTATGATCTATTGCAAGATTGGCGCTGGTATCTGCTTCCTTATTTTCGATACGCGGAATATGCAGAATGCGGTAATCTGAAAAATTTTTTAATAACTCCATCACTTTCTGATAGAGTGAAAAAAGATTTTTATCTTTGACCCGATAGAGACTATTGATCTGACGAACCATGAGTTCGCTATCGCTCTTAATTGTTATTGTTTGAACCGGATATTCACGAACTGATTCCAAGGCTGTGATGAGGGCCTGATATTCCGCTTGATTATTGGTTAATTGTCCGAGATATTTAGAAATCGTTTTCAGTCGCTGAGAGCCTTTGTAAATGACCACGCCTATTCCGGCTTCGCCGGGATTCCCCCGGGCCGCTCCATCGGTATAGACCGTTAAATCCATTTCACCCGTTGGTTGGTGCATCCCCAGTTGCAGGAGGTGTGGTTTCGATTAATTCAGGTTCTTTGGTGTCTATTGAGTCATCAAAAATGATAATACTGCCACAGCTATCACAAAAGATGATTTTATCGGCATTTCGGATTTCGATGAAGCGTTGGGGGTTAAACCGGCCATTGCAGAATCCGCAAGCACGGCGCTTATTATCAACCAGTCCGATCACAGGCTTTTCTTTGCGGCGTTTTTTAATGCTTTCGTATTCCCTTAAAAAGGGTTTGGGTATTTTGTCACAGAGTTCTTTACGTGCCGTCTGGCGTTGGGACAATTTCTGTTCGACTTGTTTTGCCTGCTCTTCAATGATCTGAATTTCAGACTGGTTTTTTTGTTCAGTTGCCTGCCAGTTTTTTTCCTGTTCGGCTTTAGACTTATGCAAATCTTCTATCTTCATGACTATTTTGAGAAAGAGGTCCTCATTGCGGGCAATTTTATCTTTAAATCCAGCAATTTCGTGATGCACTGCATCATATTCCCGGTTGTTGGTGATCTTTTCGACGCGGGATAAACTTTTTGATAAACTCTCCTTGGATTGCACGATTTCTGTTTCACAGTCCTTTTTTTTTGTTTCGTATTTTTGAATTTCTTCGTGGATCTGTTCCAGCTTTCTCTTTTCAATCTGGATAAGGTGCTTGAGATGGTCAATCGTTGTAGGATAAGTTTTGGCATTAGAATAAATTTTATAGATTTGGTCATCGATATTCTGGATTTCTTTTAAAATTCGCAGATTTTCATTCATACGTAATTAACCCCTGTAAACAAAAAAAGCGCTTGATTAAGCGCATTTATGTTGAAAAAATTGAAATTAAGGATAGAACCGTATTCGATTAGATGCATCCTGAAAGTTTAATTCCTTACTATTTAACGAATACAAGAACTGTGTCTTTTATCCCTGATCGCTCATGAAGGTCAAGGCACTTGCAAATCAAAGTAATTTTCACAATGGGCCCTCAGGGAATCGAACCCCGGACACACGGATTATGAGTCCGCTACTCTAACCATCTGAGTTAAGGGCCCAAAAAAGATTAGCAAATATAAAATTAATTATATTAATAAATCAAATATATTTTGGTAATAGTTAAACATTCTGGATTAAATTTCAGTGCTGCCTCAAAGATAGAGTCAGGAAAGGGGGGCGCGGTGTATCATGATGCGCTATCATGAGGAAGGGTCGGGTTCGGTGATTTCGAATAACGGGGATGAAAAAAGGTAAGCCTGCCCAAACTCCGGGATTGATCCCTCAATTTTGTACGAAAAATGAAATAAAGTAAAATTAATGAGAGATAAGGGAAGGGATATGCATTGCGTTTTTTTTATCTTGACCTCCAAGAAAGATTAAAAATTTTCTAATCTCGCCACATATTTATTTGCCCCGTTTGTTTTTTATTGTATATTTTCCCAAAGATCGATCAGTAAGGAATAACGATTGAATTGGTTGCGACTCGTCGTAATTGTTGTTGTTTGGGCGGAGTGGACTCGTGCAGAAGGAGAAGGCCATTTAATAGGCCTGGATCAGACCCCCATTCTGCGCGCTGTTGAACTGAGTCTGCACCATGCTTATTCTGCGGCAGAATCGATCTTTGACAGTTTACAAAAGATTTATCCGGACCACCCTGCCCCGGAATACTTTCATGCGCTCTTAAAGCAAATGATGATGATGGACTATGAGACCGACCTTTACGAAAAGGAATTTTTGTTATTGGCAGAGCGGAGTTTGAAAAAGAGTGAAACCATTTTAAAACTGAACCCTGCAAATGTTTGGGCGCAGTATTTTTTGGCGAGCATTTTAGTCACCCGCAGTATTTACTGGATTAGTCACGGCCAAATTTTACAAGGCTCTTTCGGGGGGCTAGCGGGGATTGAAAGACTTGAAAAACTGGTGAAGCAAGAGCCAACCTTTTATGATGCTTATTTTTATTTAGCCATTTATCGATGTCTCAAGTATGAATTGTCGCATAAACTTTGGTGGAGGTTTATTAAAAGAGAAAACAGAATAAATGAGGGATTGAGCCTGCTTGAATTAATTCATGAAAAGGGAACTTTTTCCCGTTTTGGGGCGATCCAGGCGCTCCTTTATTTCTATGCTTATCAAAAAGAATTTGTCAAGGCTAAGGCTGTTGCTCAGAAACTCCTGGAGCAATACCCGAATAACCGTTTTGGACTGTGGGGGCTGGCTAAAATTTATTTTGAAAATAGAGAATATGCTGAGTCTAAAAAGATCTTTCAACAACTTCTGGAACTCACCAGCGCTGAAAAAATGCCAGGCCGTTTGAATGAAGTGAGTTTGTCCATTTATCTGGCCCGCTGCAGTTATGAACTGGGGGATGTGGAAGCTTACGGACAGTATATTGACCGGGCAGGAAAGACGACACTCGATGCAAAATCTAGAGAAAAATTGAGTGAAGATTTAAAGGATTTAGAATCACTGCGGGATCAAATCAATGGAAAAAATTAAATTTTTGCAGGAACGCTGTGATCTCTGCGGGACTTGTGTCAGTGTCTGTCCACCCAATGTAATGGAGATGACCATGATTGAAGTAGAGATCGACCAGATCCACTGTACATCTTGTCAGCGTTGTGTCTTTGTCTGTCCTGTAGCTGCCCTTGTGCCGGGAAAGGACTATGGAAAAAAAATATGATATTATCGTAATTGGGGCGGGTCCGGCCGGATCCTATGCCGCGTTCGTGACAGCCAGGGCCGGCTGCCGTGTTTTGATTTTGGAAAAAGATCCAGTGGTCGGTGTACCGGTGCGTTGCGGTGAAGGCGTCGGCATGGTGGGTCTCAAGATGACACTTGAACCGCGGTCCGAATGGTTCGGGGCCCGTTGCAAGGGAGTCAAGCTGATTTCTCCCTCAGGATATCAGGTCACCGTTCATGACTCTAATGCAGCTGTATTGGACCGCACGATTTTTGACAAGGCTATTTGTGATATGGCCGTCGCGCAAGGAGCTACGCTCTTGACCAGTTGTATGGCTACCGGGCTGATTGAAAAAGAGGGTCAGATTTGCGGTGTGAAAATCAAGTTTACCAATCAAAAGGATGCGCAAGAATTTGATCTGGAGGCCAAGATTGTGATTGCCGCAGATGGCGTAGAATCACGCATCGCCCGGCTGGCCGGGCTGAATTCCACCAATGCCCTGCGGGACCTGGAGGTCACAGCCTCTTATGTGATGGATCATATTCAGGATCAGGAATACTGCTATTTTTATACGGGGAAAAAAATTGCACCCGGAGGATATGTCTGGATTTTTCCTAAGGGGGGAGACCGTGCGAATGTCGGAATCGGAATTGTCGGTTCAGCTGCGCGTTATAAAAAACCCATCGAATATCTAGATCATTTTGTGAAAACCTATTTGCCCCACTCGAGAGTCATTGACCGTTTTGTGGGAAGTGTCCCGGTAGGCCTGGTTATGAAGAAGACGACACGGGATGGATTTATGGTGATTGGAGACGCGGCCCATCATGTTAATCCTGTGAGCGGGGGCGGGATTACCTATGGATTAAACGCGGCCAAGTTTGCCGGGCGGGTTGCTGCCGAATCCATCCGGAGAGGCGATTATAGTGACCGTCGATTAAGAAAATATCATCAGGAATGGGTCAGAAAGATTGGAAAATCACAACGCCGGTCATACCGCTTAAAAGAGGTCCTTATGAAAGTTCCTGATGAGGTCATTGATCAAACGGCGGAACGTCTGATGAAGAAGAAAAAAGGAAGAACCAACTTTCTGTCGGCTTTTGTACCGCTTGTTAAGCATCGGCCGCGGGTGGTGTGGGATGTGTTTCGGATATTTTTTTAGTAGGCTATTTAATGAATTTCATGCTATGAAAAAAAAATCTATTCAGCGGTATCCGCAGATCGGATTTGTTTTTTGTTGGTTACTCTTGGTCCAAACAAATACTCTGCGGGCTGAGATTTCCACTCCCGCTAACCCGGATTCAGTTACACCCGTAATGAATCCGGCCAAGCCGCTGCCCATTGTCTATGAAAAAGAAATGAATCAATCTGAGCCTAAGAAGCGCTCTGTCTTTGATCCTGTTTATCCCCCCGAAAAAGATTTTAAGAAGATTATTCAGGAGAAAATCGATGCCTTGCAAAAAAAGAAGGCTTCGCCTTTTGCTCCGCCAACGATCAAGGAGATTTTAGGGGCACCCTCGCAAAAAATTTTACGGGCCACAGCGGATTTACGGGATTCCATGGTGGCTGATATCCCGAGAGTGACGGAAAAAGTCCAAACCGGTCATCCCTGGCAGCCTTTGCTGCAATTGGCGCTGTTTCAGGCTATCGACAATAATTTAAAACTTATTCAGAAAAGCGATAGTCTGGAATTAGAAAATTTCTGGCAACCCCGTCTGGGCTTTTCATGGGAAGCGGGTGCCAATAACCGTCTGAAGGCCTATTATCTAGCCCGCATTGCCCGTTATCAAATTTATCCTTTGTCTAATGCCGTCATTCATGGTTTGCAAATTTTCTGGAAAGACCGACCCCTTTATTTTATTCAATTCAACAGTGATGGGAAGATCAATCTGGGCAGTCCGGAGGCCTGGCCGCCCAACTCCAAAACCTCTCGCCGATTGAGTGGAAAAGAATCGGTCGACCTGGATTTATTTCCTGGGCATTTGTTTTTTGCCAAGGTCAATTTGAATGTTTTAGGCGATGACGAACGAACTGTAACGCAGCGTTCTTACGATTACATCGATCTGTTTACGAGCAGTCATCTTTTTGGTCGCCTTATTCCACGTTCTTTTTTTTATTTACGGGGAGACTATGGGACTGAAATAAATCAAGTGAGAGATGAACACTGGGTTTACACGGGCGGGGGGCTTGGTTTTTTATTCATTAATTTGTTTCAAATTTTAAACGGAAAAATAGAATTGAATTATCCTGTCATATATGAGAAATTTACAGCGGTGACGGAGAAAGGTTTGATCGGCGAAGTGGTACGGCTGGAAGCACAATTTGAGAAAATACTGCTGGCCTTTGTATCTGAAGTAGGTTATCGGAAAACTTATCCTACCGAAATTATTTGGGCCGATGAAGAGCCCAAGCGCTGGGATTTTTTAAATGCATTTAATAATCCCTATGTCCATTATCACCGACTCGGCGGAGGTGCGCAATTCAAATTGTGGAATATTCTTGAATTAAGAGCCGAAGGAGAAAGGCGAGAGATCAGCGATCCCGGTCAGATCAGAACGGACGAACAAAATGTCTTTTTTGTTAACAGCCGTTGGCAGGGTCAGTCTCTTTTTTATTTGGCGGTTGGATACCAGTACATTCAAAATTATTCAAACTTCACCAGCTTTGAATACAAAGAGCAACGTGTGATTTTAAATACGGGAGTGAATTGGGATGGAAAAAAATAACTCTTTCAAACCAGAATTCGAAATTTAAGGGTCGGCCTGAAAGATGACACGTTTCCGGCCTTGTATTGATCTCCATGAAGGGAGAGTAAAGCAGATTGTGGGCAAGACCCTGCAGGAAGGAAGAAGCCAACCCCAGACGCATTTTATTTCAGAAAAGCCGGCACGCTATTTTGCTACACTCTATAAACAAGACCACCTGGCGGGGGGACATGTGATTATGCTGGGCCCCGGAAATGAAGCGGTCGCTCAGAAAGCCTTACAGGCTTATCCCGGAGGGCTCCAGATTGGTGGGGGGATTAATCCTGAGAATGCCCAAACCTATTTAAAGGCCGGAGCCAGCCATGTGATCGTAACGTCCTATTTATTTAAGGAAAAAGATATTGATTTTGACCGTCTTGCTCTGATCGTGAAAAAGATCGGGAAAGAACGACTCGTGATTGATCTGAGTTGTCGAAGGGTCGGAAAGAGCTGGACCGTGGCCATTCAAAAATGGCAAACGTTGAGTCGGGTCAAAATGACCCATGAAGTTTTGAATACACTCTCCAAATATTGCGCAGAATTTTTAATTCACGCCGTGGACGTAGAGGGTGAGAGGCGGGGGATGGATGAAGAATTGATTGAACGTTTAGGGGCATGGTGCTCCTTACCCGTAACCTATGCAGGCGGGGCATCGAATATCAATGATTTAAACAGAGTGAACGATTTGAGCCGTGGGAAAGTGGATTTGACGATCGGGAGCGCCCTGGACATTTTTGGGGGGAGTGTTCGATATAAAGATTGTGTTACTTTTAATCAGCGGCGGTCTGCTAGCTGATTTGTTTTATCAGCTGGTTCAAAAAGGCGTTTTCAAAATCGGGGATCGTGAGATAGAGCGTTTTTTTTAGGGCCTCGGCAAAGGAGAGATTATTGCCGAGGTGGATGAGTAAATTCTTGAGGACCAGAAAATTGCTTCGCTCTATGATATATTTGACAAGAAAGTAACTTTGAGAATAGAGCAGAGCTACTTTCGCTTCATCCTCAATGTTTATAAAATTGTCGGGCATCTTAGAGAGAGGCAGATAGCGGTTATTGAGAAAGGCTTCTTTCATTAATCTAAGATGGTGTTGTTTGAGACCCTTTTCAAGATTGAGCGCCAGGCCCTCATTGAGCCAGACGGGACAGTGACCTTTGGAAAGTAGGTAAACCAAGACGTGGCTGTATTCATGATAAAGAATTTGTTCTAGTTTTTTATCCTCAATTTTTCCTTTTACCGGTAGTCGGATTTTTCCATCGTACAAGCCTCCCACCCAATCATAGCTGTTCGTGATCTCCGTAAATTGTTTGTCGGTGTAGAGAATCACTTGCACCGGTTCTTGGGGGTGGTAGGTTAAGAGTATGCCAATGTCACGGTGGGCGTTTTCCAGAGTTCGCAAAATTTGGGCACTGATATCAATGCTTTCTCCTCCCTCATAGTTAATGACAAACCGCTGGCTGGAGGTTTTTCCGACAAACTTTTTTTCAACTGAGAATTCCTTCTGCGCCTTCTGCAGGCGCCAGCTAATGTCTTCACGCTGAGGATCCAGGTTGGCCGATTTTTGCCAGTGATTGATTGCCCTTTCTAAATTACCCTGTTTGTAGTAAATTAGACCAAGTAGATTATGGACCTCCACGTGGGTGTTATCGAGAGAGTGGGCCTCTTTTAAATAAGGCAAGGCCGTAAGGTATTCTTCAAGAAGAAAATATATGTAGCCGAGTGCAAAATAGCCGTGGAAATTGGCTGGATCATATTTAATGGAATTTTTTAGGTCCCCTATGGCTCCCACACGATCTCCCTGATTAATTTTTTGAATACCGAGATTATTATAACAAGCGGCAATATTATGGGATAAACCTTTAGCTTGGGGATTATCTCTGTGAAGTTCCAGATAAAGATCGAGCGCTTTGCGATAGTTTTTTAAAGCGGAATACGAGAAGGCTAGTTTTGTTTTGGCTTCCGAGAAAAACGGATCGAAAGCCAGAGACTTTTCAAATTGGTTGACAGCTTCGGTATAAAGACTTTGCTGAAGATAGCGAATTCCGTCATTATAGTGGGAAAATTTTTTTTCTTTATGCTGGTTTAAGATTTCGGTCATTTCGTCTTTTGTCATTTCAGGTGAGGATGGATTTGGCAGAACGACTCCGACTGAAACGATCTCCTCACTTAGGTTTTTTGTCTTTGAGACGGGAACCGGTTCGGGCTGGTTTTGTCTTTTAAACCAGAAGAAGATCAAGATCCCGAAAATGCTAACACCTATTAAATAAGGAAGAAATGGAGGCTTGGCGTTGCGCTGATCAGTGAGGGCACGAATTTTTGAATAGGAAATAGAGGGTACGTTGGGAGGATCCAGGCTTTGTCCGCACTTGGGACAGGTTTCCTGTTCTGGTGGAATAGTTTTAAAACAGTGGGGGCAGTACATACTGTCAACTTTTAGGGTGATCTAAATAATATTTAGAAATACTCGACCTGCAAAAATATTTATTACGGGCAATAAAGGCAAAAAAATGTCTGCTCGGATTGCCCGAACCGTCAGGGTCAAACACTGAAGCAGAGATGGGAAAAATTATTATCACTATTTAAATCCTCATGTAAGATTCCTAAAAAATAGTTTGACATAATTAGGAATTTTAACTATTTTAGAATATCCCTAATCTGTGGAGGTTAATATGCCTTTTTTCCGGTCATTGCTTCTTTGCCAAATACTTGCTTTGGCTTTTGCCTTCGGTGATCAGGTGATCACAAATGATGGAAAGGTTTATGAAGGTACGATCATTGAAGAAAATGACCGATTCGTCATTATTGATGTCAATGGATTCAAAAACACAATTTGGAAAGTATTGATTAAAGATGTTGTTAAGGGAAGTTCTTCTTCTCAGACAGCGCCCGTTCCTTCAGTTCCATCCTCCACACCTGCAACACCGCAGTATTCAGCACCAAGTGAGTCCTATTCATCGCCGTCCAATCCACCCTCCGCTGCTCCGACTATTTCCTCTGAACTCCCCGCCAGTACACCGGCGGTGACCTCGACGCTACAAGAGGGTGTCGAATTTAAAATCGGCTATGCCAAAGTCCATATGCAAAATGGGAAAAACTATGATTGCGAGATCGTGGAAGTTCTGGGAACTAAATTACGGATTAAGTATAAAGGTGTTTCTAAATCACTTAAAAAGCATCAGGTTGAGAGCATTGAATATAAATAAGTTTATGATGATCCCGCTCCTAACTAAAATTGTTTTTTCCCTGAGCGGATGTCTTTTGATCTTATTGCTAGCCATTATCTGTGGACAGTTGACTGTGCTTAATGCCAAGATTCAACGAATTCAGGAGTTTTATAAAAAGCAGACCCAGTTAAAATAAAACCGAACGGGACAAGATTGTTCTTTCAACCCTGGTCTACTTTGTGGATCAGGGTTTTTTCTTGGAATTTGCGCAAGAAATAATATTCAAGGATGATAGAAATTGTTGAATTTCGATGATTAAAAAATTATTTAGAGTGACTATGAATCCCTGCTTTATTTTAAAATATTTTATCTTTTTGACAAACAAATCGTTGTGCGGGACCCGCAGGTCGAATGGATGCCGGCAGCTATTTTTCATTCTGGCAGTCTGTTTCGGTTTCCAATTCAGCTTTTCAGGAGAGTTGGAGGATATTCGGAATCTTGCCTTAAAATTTTACAAAGACGGACGATATAAGTTTGCTCTTGAACAATTTCAGAAATTGCTCGTTCTTACGCCAAAACATCCAGCCAATGACGAGGTTCAATACTATATTGCACAGAGCTATTATTTCCTGAATCAAAAGAAAGATGCCTTGCGCGTCTATCAGGAATTGATTGAAAATTATCCCAAGAGTATAAAAATTAAGGAAAGCGTTTATCAACTCGCCCAGTGTTATCTTGATGTAAAAGATTTCCGCAGGGCCGCCCAGAATTTTTACAAATTTTTTCAAGATTATCCGGATGATCCCCAGTCAGCTCTGGGGTTATTCATGGCCGGTCTTGCTCATTTTTTTGAAGAGGATTTAGAAAATGCCCAAGAGAAACTTAACCGCTTTATTCAAAGATTCCCGACTCATATCAAGGTCCCGGAGGGTCTGTACTATCTGGGACAGGTTTATGTTAAAAAGCAGCAATTAGCCGTAGCGCTGGAAACCATTGAAACATTGACCATTCAGTATAGTCAGAATCAGTATTTCTTACCCCGCGGACTGATATTGCTGGCGGAACTTTATGAAAAAACCAATAAACCGGAAAAGGCCGTTACGGTTTATCAGGAAATTGACCGGAAATTTTCGGGAACTCCTTTTTATGAGACGGCCTTAACCCGATTAGCGGAGCTTTATTTTCAGCAAAAGGCCTACGCCCAGGCGGCTCAAACTTATTTGGATTTAGTAACCAAGGCTAAGAAAGAGGAATTGTTCCTTCTGCTGCGTCGGGCCGAATGTTTGAACTTAGCCAAGGACTATTCAGGCGCGATCGAGGCCTACCAAGATATCTTACAAAAAACCGATTCTGCGAGCGTGGTTACGCTAGCCAAATTTAGTATTGCTGGATGTTATCTACAGTTGAATAAGAGTGAAGAGGCGGTTGAATATTTAGACGAACTGATTCAATTGTTTAAAAGCGATCCCTATAGTAGGAAGTCTGTTAAGCTGATGGGGGATATTTATTTTAATGAAAAACTGTATATGAATGCGATCCGGAATTATCAGGATTACCTGAAGTTTCCAGAGGTGGCTGACAAAGACGAGGTCACTTTTAAAATCGGTCAGATTTATGAGCGCAATTATAAAAATTATGCCTTTGCCATTAAGGAATATGAGAAACTATTTAAGGATTTTCCGGCGAGTGCTTATCTCGATGATGCAAAATTCAACATCGGCCAATGCCAGGAAAAATTAAAAAATTTTAAAGAGGCCTTACTCGAATATCAAGAACTTCTATTACAATTTTCTAATAGCGAATTCTCAGCACGGGCCAAAGAGCGGGTTGAGTTTATTCAGAATTATAAAGTTAAGAATTATGAAAGAGCGATTGAGGATCTCGCCGATCTCCTTTATCAGCCGGAACAGAAGAAGGAAGGAGAAAAACTCATTCAACTGGCCATGATTTATGAAAAGAATTTGAAAGACTATGCCCAGGCGATCAAATTTTATGAAACTTACGTTGAAAAATTTGCCCAGGACAAGGGTCTTGACTCGGTTTTATTCCGGATCGGTGAAGATTACGAGAAATTGGCTGTCAAGGCCCGTTTGGAAAAGAACGAATCCCAAGTCGGCAGCTATCAAACCAAGGCCGAACAAACTTTTGAACGGATTTTGAAAGATTACCCGAATGGTCCTTATGCGGATAATATTTTACTTGAAAATTTGAGGGAGCAAGAATTCAAAATTGCAGACTATGAAAATTTTGTCAGCCGTTATCCGCAGAGCGATGTTTTAGATGAAGTTTATTTTTACATCGGTCAGTATTACCTTAACCAGTTTCTGTCCGGTGATTCAACATTCTATACCAAGGCGGTTCAGAATTATCAGCAAATCACTCAAAATTTTCCCAAGAGTGTTTTCAGCGATGAAGCCCTGCAGGGACTCGGGCAAATCTATCTGTCCCGAAAGGAATATGATTCTGCACGATATTTCTATTTGGAAATCATCAAAAAACATTCCGGAAGCAAATTGGTTCCTACCGCTCTCTGCGCGGTGGGGGAAACTTTTCTAAAAGTAAACAAATATGAGCAGGCGATTGAGTATTTTCGCAATGTTATTTATAAGTTTCCGAGCAGTAAGGAACCCGAGCGGGCGCTCTTGGGTATGGCACAGGCTTACTTCCAGCTCCAGCAATTTGATAAAGCTTTAAAATACAACAAATTGTTCCAGAACAGTTATCCCAACAGTACGGGATTGCCCGAATCTCTGTATGGAGCCGGGTTATGTTATCTCAAATTTAACAAACGTCCTCAGGCCATTGATTCATTCGAAAAAATTCAGACATCCTTTGAACTGAGTCCGATGGCGTTGGACGCGGCTTTTCAACTCGGTAAACTTTACGGCGAGGAAGAGAAGTATTACCGGGCTCTGGAATATTATAATAAAATTCTCCGCCAAAAAGACAATAAACGGCACCTGCGGGAGACCTATCTCGCAGCTGGAAAAATATTATTTACGATTCAGGAATACAAGGAAGCGGCCAAGACTTATGAGGAAGGCTTGGCGTTTGCTTTGAACAGTCAAGACAGTCTGATTGCTCTGGCAGGATATCTGAATGCCATGATTATCAGCGGGCAAAAGAAAGATCTCAGCAAGATCAAGAAGGCGTTTATCAAGGCCTACCCCCGAGAATTTGAAACGCATGCGGGTTTTATGTTTTATGAAGGTAAATTTTTATTCGATAAACGGGAAATGGACCGCGCAACCAAACGTTTTGAAGAAGTGTTGGAAAAGTATAAGAATACAACTTTTGCAGGGGAGGCTCTCTACTATCTTGCCACGATCTATTTTGATGAAAAACGTTCGGATCAAGCTCTTGATGCTTATGGCCGATTTGTGGACAAATATCCGCAACATGTATTGGTCCTGCAGGCTAAATTTCAGATGGCCTCGATTTATTTCCGTTTGCAGGACTATTCCAACGCAGCGACGGCTTTTCAGGAAGTAGCTCGTAGAGTGAAAACATTTGATAAGTTCGGATTTACTGCGACCTACAATGCGGCTCTTTCCTTTGAAAGGATTTCTGTCTGGGAACAGGCGGTGGAAATGAATAAAATGCTTTATGAAAATTATAAACCCTTTATTAAAGAGACTGAGCTCTTAACTAAGATCGGTTTTTGTTATACGGAGCATAAGGAATACGAAAAGGCACAGGACTACTATGAAATGGCCCTTCAGCATTCAGGCGAAAATGAAAAACCTGAAATTAAATTTTGGATTGCCACCTGCTTGTCGCGGTTGGGAATGAAAGAGAAAGCCTTGGAAGAATATTTGACCATCTCTTATAATTATCCACAGCAAGGCAAATGGGGAATGACGGCGGAGTATGAGGCGGCACGGATTTATGAGGAGTTTGAGGATTTTCAAAATGCGAAAATGCTTTATGAAAAGATTGTGGCTTCAGATGGAGAAAACGGAGAGTTCGGGAATTCGGCTCTGATGCGGCTGAACAGCATCAAATACAAAAATACCAAGAAATAGAATGATCGAATCCATTGTTCTAAAGAAGAAGATTCACGCAGAGCTGCCAGAAAAATTACAGAAGATTCTGGAGCGGAAACAGACGACTGAGCTTGCGACAGAAAAAAAGGTTCGTTCAATTCTAGATGAAATCAGGCGAGGCGGAGACCGTGCGCTTTTATCTCTGACCCGTCGTTTCGATGGCGTGAGCTTGACTTCTCAGACGTTAAAGGTGAAGAGCG
>Ga0247727_10006158_pt1 | contig 23737 bp, 21 predicted proteins | sample WisWelCaveWW1625_FD_202498 | JGI IMG/M metagenome (GOLD analysis project Ga0247727, IMG submission 202498) | Biofilm microbial communities from Wishing Well Cave, Virginia, United States - WW16-25 | ecosystem: Environmental > Aquatic > Deep subsurface > Groundwater > Cave microbial mat | place... | reverse complement strand
ATCAGCTCAGCTCGGAGGCCACGCGCGCGAACAAGCGCGACGACATGTTCCATTCGCACTTCCTGGTTCGTCGGCTCACGGCCGAGCAACTCTTCGACGCGGTGAACTCCGTCACGCAAACCCAGGATAAGTTCAACGGCTTGCCACTGGGCACGCGCGCGATTCAACTGCCGGACCCGGCCGTGAACTCGTACTTCCTCGACACCTTCGGAAGGGCCGCCCGGCAGATCAACTGCGAATGTGAGCGCAGCAGCGAGCCCAACATGAGCCAGGCCCTGCACCTGATGAACAGCGACTTCATCCAGGGCAAGCTCACCAACGGCAATGGGCGCGCGCAGCGGTTGCTTAAGGAGAACAAGACCAACCGCGAGATCATTGAGGAGTTCTACTTCGTCACTTTTTCGCGTCCGCCGCTCGACGACGAACTGGAAATTGCCGCCGAGATCATCGTCAAGGCGCCGGCTCGCAAGGAAGGCGTCGAAGACCTGCTGTGGGCGCTCATCAACTCGCGCGAGTTCATTTTCAACCACTGATCGGAGCCTTTGATGCTTGATCTCACCACCGGCCATACTCGAAACTGTGAAGGCGTTGTGCGCCGCGACTTTCTGCGGTTGGGCGGTCTGACCGCGTTCGGACTGAGTCTACCGGCATTGCTCCGGGCGCAGGCGGCGCGTGCCAACGAGAGCAGGAAGGACACGGCCTGCATCGTGCTGTGGATGGACGGCGGACCGAGCCATATCGACACCTTCGACCCGAAGCCGAACGCGCCCACTGAGATCACCGGCCCGATGAAGGCCATTTCGACCAACGTCCCCGGCATTCAAATCAGCGAGTGGCTGCCGAAGCTGGCACAGGTGCAGGACAAGTTTTCGATCGTGCGTTCGCTGACCTCACCGGATGCGAGCCACGGCACCGCCAATCATTACCTGCTCACTGGCTACAAATTCACGCCGACGATTTCATATCCGACATACGGCGCGGTGCTGTCGAAAGAGCGCGGCCTGATGACGCCGACTGGCATGCCGACGAATCTGGCCATGGGGCCGTATCCGCTCAACAATGGCGGCGGAACTTTTGCCGGCTACCTCGGGACGATGTACAATCCGTTCAACCTCAATGGCGACCCGAACGTGAAGACTTTCAGCGTGCAGGACGTGTCGCCGCCGGGCGGCATGGCTGCGGAACGCGTGACGTGGCGGCGTGGAATGCTGGAGGCGCTCGACAAGTTCCAACGCGACGTCGAACTGAAGGCGAGCGCGGTTAAGGCCGTGGACAAGTTCTATGAGAACGCCTTCAGCCTGGTCACTTCGCCGAGCGCGAAGAAGGCGTTCGATTTGAGCCAGGAACCGGACAAGCTACGCGACGACTACGGGCGCAACACCTTCGGGCAGAGTTGCTTGTTGGCGCGGCGGCTGGTCGAATCCGGCGTGCGCTTCATCACGCTCACGCGCGGCGGCTGGGATACCCACACCGATAACTTCACCGCCTTGAAAAACAGTCGCCTGCCCGAAATCGATCAGGGTTATTCTGCGCTGCTGCGCGATCTGGCCAGCCGTGGAATGCTCGACTCGACGCTGGTGATCTGGATGGGAGAGTTCGGGCGCACGCCAAAGGTCAACACCAGCGCCGGCCGCGATCACTGGAGCGAATCGTTGGTGGTTACGCTGGGCGGCGGCGGCCTCAAAACCGGCATTGCGGTCGGCGAAAGCGACGAGCAAGCCGAGCGTCCGAAGGACAAGCCGTACCGGGTGGAAGACCTGGCCGCCACGATTTACACTGCGCTCGGCGTCGACACCGAGAGGGAGTTTTTCGCCGCCGACAGCCGTCCGCTGAAGGTAAATTACGATGGCGCCCCGATTGCTGAACTCCTCTAAGTCCGGCTTTGTTCTTTGGAAAACGAAGGTTTTTTTCCCGGACGGGTTGACAACACTACCGAAAACCTGTAGGATAAGGGCGTCTGCCTACGGAACAGGAGGTGGTTTGCCAACCGGCGCCCGTGCCCTGAACCCAACCATCAGACCAAGTCCAAGGAGGAACGACATGATCGCAAAACAAGATCGAGGCTTTACCCTGATCGAACTGCTGGTCGTCATTGCCATTATTGCCATTCTCGCCGCCATCCTGTTTCCCGTCTTCGGCAAGGCGCGGGAAAACGGGAGGAAGGCTGCCTGCGGCAGCAACATGAAACAGATTGGCGCCGCCATTCTGCAGTACACGTCCGATTACGATGAACACCTGCCACTGTCCGGAGTCGCCGTGTCCGAGCCACCGATCCTGACCGGCAATCTGGATTACATCGCCTGGACGGACGCGATTCTTCCCTACATCCGTAACGAACAGGTGTTCAAGTGCCCGAGCATGCGTGACCGCCCGATTTCGCGGCTGGACAAGCAAGCCGGTATGTTTGCGAGCACCTCAATCATCAATGGGCGGTTGCTGGGACTCGGGCAGTCCGAAGTGAAGCGCCCGTCGAATGTGGCGATGCTCTCCGACGGCGGTCGGAACTTCGGCGATGCGGTGGAGCCGGTGAATAACCGCCGCGAATTCCGTTTCACCATCGCCGGAGACAACGCCTTTGCCGTAGCCGAAAATAGTTCCACCGACCCCACGGTCACGCTGGCTTCGGTCGCCGACGGCGGGGCGAACCGCAAGGGCATGTGCCAGGGGGGGAATCTCTGTGGGGCCTGCCAAAATGCCTCCGTCAAACCGTGTGAGAAATCGGCGGCCGCACTCCACAACGACTACGGGACCTATATCTACGCGGACGGTCACGTGAAGGCGCTGTTCTATAACGTCCGCCCGAGTAGTTGCCAGGACTTCAGCTACCTGGATCGCCGGCTGCGTCGCGGGATTGATGGCTGCCCGAACTTTGAACCGACCGGCATCAACCGCGACAATTATCGCTACAACGTCTGGACTCCATCGTACCGCTCCTCCGCACAGAACGGCACGCTCCAGTGGGAGTAGCTCGTCGCAGACCAGCGCAGCCATAAGCGCAGAAGGGCGTCCTCATTGCGGGCGCCCTTTTGCATTCTGGTAGTTGGGTTGCGGTTGCTACTGTTGGCCGGCTTGCCGGCGTCCAGTGGTCAACAACACCTTGACCTTGCGCTTGCCGCGAAACAGGGCGCGATCAATCGAACGTGAAGATCGCCCCAGCTTTTTGGCGATTTCGTGGTAATTCAAGCCCACCGCATAGAGACTGATCGATTCGTATTCAAGTGGGCTCAAACGCCGTTTGATCTGGAGCCGCAAGTGCCTCGTCTGGACTTTGTCCATCAGGATGGCCTCCGGCGCCAAATCGGTTTCGGAAGCCAGGGATTCGCCCAATGACAGCGTGGCATCCTCCGAGGGCGGCTGATCCAGCGAATAGGCCTGGTTGAGGGGCATGCATTTCATCCGATTGGCCAACTTGATGGCCGTCAGGATTTGACGCCGCACGCACAGCACTGCGAACGAGGAGAACGGGCGTTCCTTCTCGAACGAGAAATCGCGGATCGCCTTGAACAAGCCGATCATCCCCTCCTGCACCAGGTCTTCGGTATCGGCTCCAGTCAGGTAGTAGGGGCGCACTTGCTGCAAGACCAATTGCTTGAACTTGGTGAGCAGCAGATCCACGGCATGCGGGTTATCCGCTTGCGCATAACGCACAATGGCCTCGTCATTCAAGTGCGCCAGCGTGTTGAGTGCCAGACTTGAGTCCGGCGGGGGGGAGGGCTTACGGACATTCGAACGGAACGTGAGGACGGTCGCTTTCGGCAAGTCGATCTTCCTTTCCGTGGCTGGGATACGAACGGACAGCCGTACGATAGCCGGTCGGCATCTGGCAGTGCGGTTGCGGTGAGTGAGCGGACTCGACTCGGTTTCGTGGCCGCCGCGGGCGATGATGGTTGCTGCTGCGCTTGCTACGTCGTGGTGCTGCCAAACACTGCGCATCAGTATAACTTGCCGGTGAAGAACAATGGAAATATCGTTTTGCAACCTCCACGGGGGGGTATCTCCCCACCCAAATCAAGCTCAGGATGAATCGGATGATTCAAACCAAAAGGACAACGCGCGGCGCGGTGGCTCTGTTGTGCGCGATGGCAGTGACCGGCTGCGGCGGTGGTGGTGGCGGTGGCGTCACCGTGAACAACCCCCCCATTCTGTCGCAGCCGATTCTGACCCCGGCTACGGTTGATTTCACCGGACAGCCCAGCGTGGCGATCTCGGCCCCGGTGACCGATGAAAACATCGCGGCGGTCACCGTGACCGGCACGGTCACTCGGCAGTCGGACAACGCGACTTTTTCGTTGACCAGCTTCACCCGCAACGGCTCGACCTTCGCTGCCAACTTCAGCGCGCCGGCCAATGCCGGTCCGGCAACGCAGACCTATGCACTCACGCTTTCCGCCACCGATGGCGTGAATCCGACCGCAGTGTTGACCGCGGCGCAGACCATCACGGTCAGCGCACCCAGCGGGCCGCCGGGGGTTCCCTTCTAACTGGTCGCACACTCCTCCGGGCCGCGGCCCAGGCCCGCCACTTCGTAGTGGCTCAGCAAGTGGAAGCCGGAGTCATCCAGGATCAAACCGGCCCCATCCACATCGCCCACCCGCAACACAATCACGGAGCGCCCGCGCGATTTCTCCAGCAAGCCGTAGGTATACTGCACACTCAACTCGGCTTGCACCAACAGCGTGAGCAGTTGCGCCAGGCTACCGGGGCCATCGGTGAGTTCCACCGCCAGCACTTCCTGTTCGGTGGCGACGAGGCCGATTCGTCCGAGCGCCGCCAGCGCTTCGTCGGGGGCGTCGACCACCAGCCGAATGATGCCGAAGTCGGACACCTCCACAACAGATATGCCCAGGATGTTGATCGCCTCGCGGCTCAGAGCCTTGGTGGCCTCCATCAAACGGCCGACACGATTCTCGAGGAATATCGATATCTGTCGCACTTTGGGGGGCATTGGGTCTCCCTGGATGCGGACCAATTTCACCTGCCGCAACGCGCGCAAGTGTGCATGCGTGTTTCGATACTGTCAACGCTGCGCCAAGCGTTCGAGCCGATTGGCGAGCCAGGCTTGCGCAGTCTCAACGGTGAACGCGCCCTCCAGCTGAGCCTCATACGCCTCGCGCAGCACAACGCCGAAACGCGGCGAGGGCTTCCAACCGTGGGCCAACAGATGGCGCCCCTGGAGCAATGCCGGCGGTGGCGCGTTGATGACGCCGGCCTGCTCGGCCCATTCGCGCAGGCGCACCGCGGAGGGGGGAATACCGGTGGGACGCGGTGGCCGCCCGGAGGTGTCGGCCTCGATGAGTCGGAGCAACTCCTGCACGCTTGCGGGTTGCAATCGTATTGCGAGTCGGCGCAGCGCCCGCGCAGAATTGGCCTGGAGATGCCCCAGATGATTGGCGACCAGCCGCGCAACGCGAACCCGCAAACTCTGCTTGACTCCGAGCCGTTGCAGAAACTCGGAGGCCAATTCGCTGCTCAACCGCTCGTGGCCCGGCGACACAGTGCACCACCGACCGTGCTTCAGCGCACGCGTCGTAGTCGCGGCCTTGCCGAAGTCGTGCGTCAGTGCCGCAAACATCAAGACCGCCCGCGCCTCGCCCACCACTCCGTCGCGGTCGGCCACCGCCACGGCGGCGCTGAGCACATGGCCGGTGTGCGTCAGCACGTCGCCCTCCGGATGCCACTCCGGCTCTTGCGGCACCCCCTCGAGCGCGGCGATTTCCGGATAGGCCAACAGCAACCCGGAGGCACGCAAGTAGGGTACGAACGTGTCCGCGTGCTGCACCCTGGTCGCCCACTTCATCCATTCTTCGGTCACGCGCTCGATCGGCAGGGTGGGAAGATCGCCGACCAGCGCGGCACAACTCGTCGCCGTCGCCGGGTGGAGCGTCAGGCCGAAGCGACCGGCGAACTGCAAGCCGCGCAGGATCCGCAACGGGTCCTCGCCGAACTGGCTCGACACCTGGCGGAGCACGCGCGCGCGCAGGTCGACCACGCCGCCGTGGAAGTCCAGCAGTTCCTCCGTCAACGGATCCCACGACATCGCATTGATCGTGAAGTCCCGGCGCAAGGCCGCCTGTGCCGGCGGCAGGTGGGGATCGCAGGCCACGGAGAAGCCTCGATGTCCCGCGCCGGTCTTGCGCTCGGCGCGCGGGATCGCCACGTCGTGGGTTGCGCCCTCGACGTCCGTCAACTTGATCACTCCGAAGTCGCTTCCGACCAGGTCAAGCCGTCCGAAAGCCGTCAGCGCCGAGAGCAACTCGTCGAGCGAGAGCCCGTAGACCTCCAGGTCGCAGTCCGAGCTCGCCTCGCCCAGTAACGCATCGCGCACGGCGCCACCGACCACCAGCGCGCGCCCCCCTCGTTGCCGTACTGCCAGGGCGATGGCGATAACAATCGGGCTCACTTGCATGGAGCCAGCCTAACCCTCCGCCGTCATCCTGAAATCCGCGGCGGGAGGATGAAACTGCGCGCGGGCGAACTGCGAGAGCCGAGGCACCGGTATGATGTTGATGGAACCGCGCGATGCCGCCAGGCTCTTGCGCGTTGTGTACGAAACCAAGGGTTACATTCGGGTGAAGATGGATCACCGCCAGGGGGGGAGACGCTCCGGCTGGGAGATTCGCTTGCGCGCTTCGACCGCGAAAGAGGCCAGGCTTTGGTTGACGTCCTTGCGGCGCATCGGCCTGAAGCCGGGCCGCGCGTATCAGCGCGGACTGAAGACCATCATCGTGCCCGTTTATGGACGGGAGCAGGTTGAGTTGTTTCTCAAGCGACTGAAGCCGCGGCAGAAGGGCGTGCTGCCCTCTCCTCCCGACGACACCGACTTGCGGCACGCGCACTGAGCGATGGTGACGGGAGACCTAGCCCAGCTCATCGGCGCCGGGCAGTTGCTGGTGGTCTTCACCGGCGCCGGCATTAGCACGGAAAGCGGCATCCCGGACTTTCGCTCCCCCGGCGGCAGGTGGTCGCGGTACCAACCGGTGACGATTCAAGAGTTCCTCACCAGCGACGACGCCCGACGTCGCTATTGGGAATACAAACGCGCGGCCTGGCCCGCCATCGCCACAGCGCAACCGAACGCCGGCCATCGCGCGATCGCCGAGTTGGAGCGGCGCGGCCAACTCCAGGCACTGATCACGCAGAATATCGACGGCCTGCACACCCTGGCCGGCAGCAGCCCGGAACGACTGCTGGAACTCCACGGCACCGAGCGTACCGTCACTTGCCTGACCTGTGCGGCGCGCAGCGACCGCACGGAGGTGCAGACTCGGTTGGACGCTGGCGAGGCCGTGCCCCAGTGTCCCTGCGGCGGCTGGCTGAAACCGGCTACCGTATCGTTCGGTCAATCGTTAGCGGCGGACGTGTTGGAGCGGGCCTTCCAGCACGCGCAATCGTGCGCGGCGTTCCTTGCGGTCGGCTCGTCACTCGTCGTCACGCCCGCAGCCTATCTGCCGCAGCAGGCGAAACGCAGCGGCGCCTGGTTGGGCATTTTGAATCGCGAGCCGACTCCGCTCGATTCCCTGGCTGATTGGATTTGCCGCGAACGAGCGGGTGAGGTGCTGAGCGAGGCGCTGGGGTGAGAACCTCAATGCACGTGTACTCATGTTAGGAGGGGGCAGCGGCCGCGCAAACGCAGTTGCGTCCGGAATGCTTGGCCGCGTAGAGCGCTTCGTCGGTCAGGCGAATTAGCTCATCGTCGGTGGGCGCGTTCGTAGGGAAGACCCCCACGCCGATGCTCACGGTCTTTCGGACTATCGGCTCGTCGCTGTTGCCGTGGAATGACTCCTGCTCCACGGCAGCGCGGAGTTTTTCCGCAACCAGGCGCGCGCCTTCGAGTTCGGTGTTGGTCAGCAGGATGGCGAATTCCTCACCGCCGTAACGCGCGAAGAAGTCCACCTGGCGCAACTGAGCGCGACCCAGTTCGGCGAAACGACGCAACACGGCGTCACCAGCGGGATGACCGAAGCGATCGTTGTGCTGTTTGAATTGGTCGAGATCGATCAGCAGCAGCGCCAGCGGCTGGCCGAAGCGCTCGGCCCGGCGCAACTCTTCCGACAGCCGCGCGCGAAACTCCCGATGGTTGAAGAGGCCGGTGAGGGGATCGGTCTTCGCCATCTGCTCGACGCGTTGAAACAGGTGCGCGCGCTCCAGCGCGATGGCCAAGTTGTTGCCCAGGGTCGAGAAAAGTTGTAACTGCTCCGCAGTGAAGGCCCGCGCCGGGGCCGCGCTCATGTGCAGCACGCCGAAGGCCCGTCCGCTGGCAATCAGCGGCGCACAGGCATAGCTACGCGCCGGGCCATTGGTGACCACCTCGGGGCAGGTGAAGTCGCGCTGGTCGTCGTCCACCTGAAACAAGCTGGACTTCTTGATGGCCCAGCACTTGGTGGTGGCGATGCCGCCCGAAGCGCCGGCCAACCCGCGCGAGGCAGCTACTTCCAGCTCATGCGTAGCTTCATTCTCCAGCAGCACATACGCCACGTTGCACGGAAACAGCCGCATCACTTCGCAGATGACAAACTCCATCAACTCGGTGGCCGTGCCCATGACACTGATGCTCTCAATCGTTGTGAACAGCGCGTCCAGCGCGTGCAGCCGGCGTTGTGCCGAAGTATGCAGTTCCGCATTGACAATGGCCACCGCGGCCTGGTTGGCGAAAATGGCCAGCAGGCGCTGCTCCTCTTCGGTGAACTCGCGATGGTCGCGTGAGTACACCTCCAGGCCACCCAGCACGGCGTCGCCGGCAATGAGCGGAGCCGCCAGCGTCGCCACCCAGTGCGCCTCATCGACATGGCGCGCGAGCCGCTCGTAGTGCGGATCGCTGGGCAAATGACCGATGGCGACGACGCGACGTTCCTTCACTGCGCGCCCGACGGCTCCTTCGCCGATCGGAAACTGCGCTGCGGCAGCGAAATCGCTGGCGAGTCCGATGGCGTCGCGGACCCCGAGGCGCCGCGTGGATTCATCCAGCCGAAAAACCGCGCAGGCCTCCACCTGCATGAGTTCGCGCGCCTTCGCAAGAATGACGTGCAGCACCTGCTGCTCGCTGAGGCTGCGCGCGACTTCGGTGCTGGTGGCCAGCAAGCCCTCCAGATGAGCCGTGCGCCGACGGCTTTCTTCAATGGCGCGCGCCGTGCTGAGCGCACCGCCTACCTGGTTGCCGATCGAGGTCAGCATTTCAACTTCGGCGGGCAGCAACTCCGCGGCGCCACTGGTAAGCAGCATCGCGCCGGTCAAGTGATCGCCACTGCGCAGCGGGATGGCGACCACCAGCGACGCCGCCGCGGTCTCCAGACCGACCGCAGTCAGCCACTCCTCCGCCCCGGCGGAATCGGTCACCACGACTTGTTGATTGCGACGGAGGCGGCCGATAAGATGCTGATGCGAACCCAGCCCCAGCGCCTGGGCGGAAAGCTGCGTCGGCAGGCCCAACGTCGCCGACAATTCGAATAATCGCCCCTCGTCGTAAGCCAGATAGACGGCACCCGCGCGCAGCGGCAATTCACGAGTGGCGATTTCCAGCGCACGCTGTGCCACCGCGCGCGGACCGGCGTTGACGTCGAGCAGGCCGGCCACGCGGGAAAGCACGAGCAAATGACCCAGCCGGCTTTCGTCATCGCGCGCAAGGCGCAGATAGGCGCGCCGCAAAGAATCCACGTCACGGGCCAGCGCGCCGAACTCGTCACTGCCCCCGCCCGGCAATGGGGTATCCCAGCGGCCCTCAGCCAGACTACGCACGCGTCGGCGCAACTCGGAGAGCGGCTCGAACCAACGCGCCACCAGTGCTGCGCAGAGCACATAGGCGACCGCAATCGCAACCGCCGTCACCAACGCCTGCGTCAGCGCGGCAGCTTGCCCCGCCCACAACACTGCCGTCGCACCCAGCGACGCAAACCCGGCCAACGCAGCGAACAGGCTGAGCGTGAGGCGGGTGCGAAGACGATTCACTTCACCCAGCTCAAACTTTCGCGCTCGTCGCCCGCGCCGACCAGTCGCAGGAAGACGTCTTCCAGCGAACCGTTCTCGCCGGTCGCTGATTGAACGCGCAGATCGGCCAGCGAGCCGATCCCCACGATGCGACCGGCGTTGATGATGGCAACCTCGGTGCAAAGGCGCTCGACGATTTCCATGATGTGCGACGAGAAGAAAATCGTGACGCCGCGTTGGGTAAGTTGTTGCAATACGGCGCGAATGACCCGTCCGCTCACGGCGTCGATGCCCTCGAACGGTTCATCGAGAAACAGTACGCGCGGATCGTGAATCAGCGCTGCCGCGAGCGCCGTCTTCTTCTTCATGCCGTGCGAGTAATCCACGATGAGCTTGTCGCGATGCTCGGCCAGCGCCAGCACTTCGAGCAGTTCTTCCGTGCGCTGCTCGGTCACCTCCTCGGACAGGCCGTACATGCTGCCCGCGAAATGCAGAAACTCCTCACAGGTCAGTCGCTCGTAGAGGTTCAGCTCCTCCGGCAGAACCCCGATGTGCGCTTTGACGCCCAGCGGGTCGACGGCCAGATCGCGGCCGGCGATGACGATGCGACCGGCCGTCGGCCGCAACAGCCCGACCAGCATCTTAATCGTCGTCGATTTGCCGGCCCCGTTCGGTCCGAGGAAGCCAAAGAACTCGCCCTCGCGAACTCGCAGATCGATCGCCTCGACGACGGTCTTTGGTCCGAAGGACTTGGTCAGCCCGGTGGCAAGAATGCTGAACTTCGGCGGCGGCTGGACCTCGGCGTCCAGGTCCGACCTGGCATCAAGCGCTAGATCCATCGCACCTCACCGCGAATGGTCGCGCCGCACACGAACAAGAACCCGCACGACGGCCTGGCGCCACGGGGCTGGGTGGGCGAACCGGGATTGAACAATAGCACGCCGTTGCGCTGTTCGCACATCGCAATGTGGGAGTGGCCGAAGACTACGCACTGCACGTCGTCATCGACAAAGACGTTGCCCGCCCGGGTCGGCGTGTCGGGTCCGGGGCCGAGGTGTCCGTGAGTAAGTCCGAGACGGGCCTGCTCGACTTCGAGGAGGAGTCGCGCATCGTGAGTGCGAATCATTGAGTCGGGATCGCAGTTGCCATAAACGCCGTGAACGATGGCAATGTCGGCCAGTGGGCGGACGATGTGCGGTGAGCACCAATCTCCGGCGTGCAGGATCAAATCAACCCCCTGCAACGCCGATAATAGTTCCGAGGGCAGTGACTGATTCGGGTAGTTGAGATGCGTGTCGGAGATAACGCCGATCTTCGTCATGCGCTTAGTTTAGCGTGCAGGGAACTTTCCCGCTTGGAGGCTCGTCGGAGGCGCGTTCGCTTCTGGAGGATACTCATGTACAAACTGCTCACTGTCTCGATGCTCGTCGCCGCGGTGTTGGCCGGGTCCCGCCCGGTAGCGGCCGACGGCTGAATTCTGCCGATTCGGCCGGGAGTTCCCGCCTTCAGCGTCACCTATCACCGGGTCAAGGTGAAAATCGATCGCCAAATGGCAACCACCGAAGTCGACCAGGCCTTCAAGAACGAAGCCACTTTTCCACTCGAGGGCCAGTACTTGTTTCCGATTCCCGAGGGCGCCACGCTGAGCAAGTTTTCGTTGATGACCGGCGGCGAGGAACTGGAGCATCAGACGCTCGACCGCGATGAGGCGCGCAAGCTCTTCGAGCGCATCGTCGCCGAGCAGCGCAACTCCGCGCTGCTGGAATGGATGGGCCAGCGAACCATTCGCGCGCGCGTGGCGGCGATCCCGCCCGGCGGCGAGAAACAAGTGCGCGTCGCCTACACGCAAGCGCTCACGGCCGATGGCGGCATCGTCAAGTACGTCTATCCGTTGGCGATCGAAAAGCTGTCGAATCAGCCGCTGCGCGAACTCTCCGTCGAGATCAACCTGACCAGCGCCCGCGCAATGCGCAGCGTCTATTCGCCAACGCACAACGTCAATGTGCAGCGGAAGGACGATACCAGCGCGACCGTGACCTTCAAGGACGCCAACGTCCGCCCCGACCGCGACCTGGTGCTTTACTTCACGCAGAGTGAAAGCGACGTCGGCCTTGATCTGCTGACGCACAAGCGCGCAGGTGAAGACGGCTCTTTCGTGCTGCTCGCCGCGCCGAAGGCGAAGCTGGATGAGCGCGTGCTGGCGAAGGACATCGTTTTCGTGTTCGACACCTCGGGCAGCATGGCCGGCGAGAAGATCGAACAGGCAAAGAAGGCGTTGCAGTTTTGTCTGAACTCGCTCGACCCCCGGGATCGCTTCGAGGTGCTCCGCTTCTCGACCGATGTGCAGCACTGGAAGCCGGGGTTGACGACCGCTTCGCGCGACAGCATCCGTGAGGCCGTCGAATTCGTGCAGTCGTTTCAGGCACGCGGCGGAACCAACCTCCATGAGGCCCTGCGCGACGGCCTGACCGGTTTGCAAGAGACCAGCAATGGCCGGCCACGGATGATCGTCTTTATGACCGATGGCTTGCCCACCGTGGGCACTACTAATCCCGAGCAGATTCTGAAAGACGTAGCGCCAACGGCAACCGCGCGCAAAGTGCGCGTGTTCAACTTCGGCGTCGGCCACGACCTTAATGCTCACTTCCTCGACAAACTGGCCGACGACACCAGGGGGGCCAGCGAAAACGTCCTGCCCAAGGAAGACATCGAACTCAAGGTCAGCGCGCTGTTTGAGAAAATCGCGTCGCCGCTGCTCGCCGATCTAAAGCTCGACTTCGGCAAGGCGGAAGTCTACGACGTCTACCCGAAGACTCTGCCCGATCTCTTCCGTGGTTCGCAACTCGTCGTGACCGGGCGTTACAAGCTGCGGGGCAACGCGCCGCTGGACACCTCGGTGACGCTGGTCGGCCACGCGGCTGGGCGCGAGCAAAAGTTTGCGCTGGCCACTGCGCTGCCCGCAATTCGCTTCGCGGACGACTTCATCCCGCGGCTATGGGCCACGCGCAAGATCGGCTGGCTGGAAGATCAGCTCCGGCTGAACGGATCGAGCAAAGAAGTGGTGGAGGAAATCGTCCGACTCGCCAAGGAGTTTGGAATCCTGACGCAGTACACCTCCTTCCTCGTCGAAACCGAGCGACTGGCCGATGGCCGGGTACGGCCCAAGATTCTGGCCGAGGGCATTGGGGGCTCACCGCCCGGTGCTGCGGTGGCCGATTACGACCGTCGGGCAGAGGTCGCGCGCAAAGCCCAGTCCGGCGCTTTCGGTGTGCAGCAGTCGGTCAACACTAAGGAAGCACGCGCCTCCGGCCAGGCGGCACTGAACTTCTACCGCGACGCCGAGGGCAAGAAGGTCGTGCTCAATCAAGCGCAAAACCGTGCGGGCAAGACCTTCTTCCAGGCCGGCCCCCAATGGATCGATGAGAAGTTCACGGACAAGCAAAAGCTGATCAAAGTTCGCGCCTATTCGCCGGCGTATTTCCAACTGGCCAACAGTTCAAAGGCGATGGCCGAATGGTTGTCGGTGGCGGAGGAAGTCACCGTCAACCTGAAGTCCGAGGCGGCGTTGCAAGTGCAGGCGAAGGAAGGCCGCGAGCAGGTCTTCAGTGCAAGCGAGTTGAAAGACTTGATCGGCGAAGCACCGAAGGTGGTTGGTGAGAAGCGATCGGAACGTCACGAATCATCCGGGCCGCAGCTGACCTGGGTGGCGCTTCCGATTGGTGTGACGTTGTTGGGACTCTACGCGCGGAGCCGTCTCGGATGAGTCGAATTGCAGCCCGCGGACCCACGGCTGCGTTCCACGTGACGACAATGCTCTGATCGGGTAGCATGCTGTTGATATGTACCTACTCATCGGCACCGTCGGAGTCGCCTGCGTCGTGAGCGTCGCCATCGCGCGGGCGAACGCAAGCCACCGCTTACGAACACAGCGCCTGTCCGAAATGGCGGAAGCCCTGGGAGACCCGCGACGATGCGAATGGGCGTTGGACCAACTCATCCGGCGCAAACAGCACGGCGCGATGATCGAGGCACTGCTCGCGCCGCCAACGCTCGCACGCGACACGCCCCCGCCGCACACCCGAATGACTCGCTGGGACTACCGTCTCGCGCGACTGCATGCGGTCGAAGGTCTGGGGACGATTCGCGCTCAGGAGTCGGTTAATCCGCTGCTGACAGCGTTGGCGGCGGCGAACCCAGTTTTGCGCATACGCATTGTGTGGGCGCTGGGAATCGGAAGCATCGGACGCTGCAGCGCCGAGTCTGCGTTGATTGCGTTTCTGGGCGATGATGACGACGTGCTCGCGGCCTTCAGCGGTTGCCGCTATGCGGTGTGTCCCGATGGTGTCCACACCTTGGGCGAGCTGGCTGCCTGGTCCTTGCGGCAAATGGATGAATCGCAACTGGTGGACGCGTTTGAGGGAACGCTGCGTGGTGACCCGGCGGCCGTGGGCCAGCTCAAATCGCTGGACGCCGCCGGCGTGCGCACGGCGCTCATGCGCGCAGTCAACCACAAGAACCCCATTATCTCAGCCAACGCCGCGCTGGCGCTTGCAGAGTTCCGCGCGACCGAGGCGCTTCCCAACCTGCGTGCCAGGCTGCGAGCGCTTGACTCCAGAAGTGACCTGGTCAGACGCACTTGTGCACAGTCAATCTCACAACTTGAAATGCTCCTGTTGTTGCCGCGCGTCGCTGCCGCGCCACCTCCGAATACGAGGACACTTCCGCGCGTCGCTTCGAGCCCTCGGCTCGACCACTCCCGTCTGCCACGAGCCGTGGGACAGTAGCGAGAGCAGCACGAGCGCGACATTTGAACTTAACGAACTGTCTGACAAAGCGAGGCAACTCGATGATCAACATCCTTGGACCTCCTACCAAACTCTGCGATGGCCTCCCCCGCCGCGACTTCCTCAAGATCGGAACGCTCGGCGCGTTTGGCCTTTCGTTGCCCGAACAACTTCGCGCCGAACAGAAGCCAGTTCAATCCAAAATCAAACACCAGAAATCGGCAATCCTCATTTGGCTCCAGGGCGGCCCGCCACAGCACGATACCTTCGACCCCAAGCCCGACGCGCCGGCCGAGATTCGTGGTCCGTTCCGGCCGATCTCGACGAACGTGCCGGGCATTCAGATTGCCGAAGTCTTTCCGAAACTTGCACGCCAAGCCGACCAATATGCGCTGCTGCGCTCCGTCTACTATCCGGGTACCGGCCTGCACATCATGGGGCATCAATGGATGCTGTGCGGCGCCGGCAACGGCGGCATCGCGTATCCGAACATGGCTGCCGTCGTGAGCAATCTGAAATCACGTGGCTCGCTGTTGCCGCCGTGGGTGCTGCTGCCCAATATCGCGTACGAGACCAACGCCACGCCGGAGCGGCTGGGGCAAACCGCGGGCTACCTCGGCGGCGAATATAACGCCGTCATCCCGCAAGGCGACCTCGTCAAGGGCGCGCTGACGCTCAACAACCTCGACCCGCCGCAAGGTGTCAGTGATGAGCGGTTTGCACGTCGGAAGTCGCTGACCGAGATTGTGCCCGCGCGCAAGCTCGACACCGTCGAGGTGATTCGCAACGCCGACGCGATCACGCAACGCGCCTGGACGATGATGGATTCGCGCGGCGTGCGCCAGGCATTCGATCTGACGAAGGAGCCTGACAAACTGCGCGACCGCTACGGTCGTAATCACGTCGGCCAGGGTGCGTTGCTCGCGCGGCGGCTCGTCGAAGCGGGCACGCGCTTCGTCACTGTCAACTGGCCCAACCGTCTCGCGTGGGACGTGCATACCGACCTCGAAGGTCAGATGCGCAACCACCTCTGCCCTACGCTCGACCGCGCGTTGGCGACGCTGCTCGAAGACCTGCACCAGCGAGGCCTGCTGGATTCCACGATGGTCATCGTCATGGGCGAGATGGGCCGCACTCCGAAGTTAGGTAACCCCGACCCAATGTATGCCGACGGTCGCGACCACTGGGGCAGCGTGATGAGCGTGCTCGTCGCCGGTGGTGGGGTGCGCGGCGGCCAGGTCATCGGCGCCAGCGACGAAATCGGCGGCTACCCGAAAGACCGGCCCATCGGCTGCTGGGACCTCGTCGCCACCGTCTATCACGCGTTCGGCATCTCGCCCGACGATACCATTGCCATCCCCGGCGGCGCGCAACGGAGAGTGCTGGAAACGGGCGAGCCGGTCCGAGAGTTGTTCGGATGACGCTCTGGAGAGATCGCGGTTGACTGAGCAGACTCTCACCGATCCCAAATCCAACGTCACCTATCTTCGCCTCTCCGTCGGCGAGTTCGACATGGGTGACGAGGTCGACGACGACTCGCGGCCGGTGCATCGCGTGAAGGTCGCGAGCTTCCTGATGAGTCGCACCGAAGTCACGCGCGAGCAGTACGCGAAGTTCATGGCCGCGACCAAGCATCCCGAGCCGCCGCATTTCAATGCCCCGCGCTTCAACCTGCCGACGCAGCCGGTCATTGCGGTTACCTACGACGATGCACTCGCCTTCTGCAAGTGGGTCGGCGGGCGACTGCCCACCGAGGCCGAATGGGAATGCGCCGCGCGCGGAGGCGATGGACGCAAATATCCGTGGGGCCATGACGAGCCGGACAAATCGCGCGCGCACTTTCATCAGGACATTGGCTTTGGCGCCACGGCGGTCGTCGGTTCGTTCAAAGACGGCGCCAGTCCGTTCGGCTTGCACGACATGGCCGGGAACGTGTTCGAGTGGTGCGCCGACTGGTACGGCGCCGACGCCTATGCGAAGAGTTCGCGCGAGCATCCGACTGGCCCGGCAAACGGCGAGCAGCGCGTTATCCGTGGCGGGGCGTGGATCAGCATGCCCGACGCGCTGCGCTGCGCTGCGCGTGGCAAGTATCCGCCGTCGAGCCGCAGCGTGCTCGTCGGCTTTCGCGTGGCGCGGACACTGACGATAACAGATTAGGGGATTAGGGGATGGACGGATGGAGATGCTACGATGGGTCATCTCCCTCATCTCCATCCGTTCATCCCCTAATCCCCTTTCATGGCCTTTCATGGTGTCCAAGCCCATCGTGAAACTATTCTATCCGCTCGACGAATTCTACGAGCACAACAAGTCGGCGCTGCCCGCGGTGACGCCGGTCGCGCCCGAAGCCGTGCCGGAGCCGCAACGCAGGCTGCTGGTGCACGCGTTCGACATGACGCCGACGCTTGAAGAGTTCCACGGCGGACGCATCGGGATTCGGGTGCTGTCGAAAAGGCAAAGTGGAGACGCCTACGCGCGGCAGGTCGTGCTGGTTCTCAATGCTGGCCAGCCGGTCGAGTTCGGCGGAATCATCATCCATTTGCAGCACTTCCCGCCGGCGGCCCGCGAGCAGATACTCGAAGGCAAGCTGCCGTTAGGGACCATTCTTGCGACGCACAAGATCCAACATAAGAGTAGTCCGCTCGCCTTCTTTCGCGTGACGAGTGACCGGGTCATTAACGAAGCGCTTGGCCTCACCGGCGCGCACGAACTGTATGGCCGACGCAACGTCTTGCTGGACGAGCGCGGAAACGTGCTGGCCAACGTCGTCGAGATTCTCCCTCCAGCAGGATAGTCGAAACATTTTGATTTGGTTCGCTCTTTCTGTTCGGCAGCGAGTGCGTCATGGTAAGGCACGCGCAACAGGGCGCAACCAGTCCGCGGAAAGGGATTTTCCCACCTGCCGATCGTGACGTATGTCGTTTGCGACTCTTCCTGCCCCGAGGCGGACATGGGCTAATCAGGAAGGAGCATTCGTGAATGACAAACCGCACTCTCCCCACTCGACCGAACCTCGAGTTCTATCGTAGCCAGGCCCGGGCCTTGTTGCGCCAGGCTGGTGCCGGCAACCCGCAAGCGTTAACTCGCTTCCGTCAGAACGTCCCCCGACTTGCCCAACCTCTACCCGGTCGTCTCAAACTCGCCGATGCGCTGCACGCAATCGCGCGGGAGCATGGCTTTCCCAGCTGGCCGAAGTTCAAGGTGCACCTCGCAACACCGGCAGCCGCACCTCCTCCAGAAATCCCCTTGTCGGCTGTAGCGCCGGCGTCCGATCCAACCGAAATCAGAAAGGAAGTTCTCATGACACCGGAATCACTCAACAACGTTGCCGGGATGAGTACGGCGGCTGTGAAGAAAGCCACCGGCAAAGGATGGGCCGAATGGATCGCCCTCCTCGACCAGGAGGCGGCACAGACAATGAAGCACAAGGGCATTGCTGCATTGTTGGGCGAGAAGCACTCGTGCCCAGGCTGGTGGGCGCAGATGATTACCGTGGGCTACGAGCAAGCGCATGGTCTGCGGGTCAAGCATCAGAAATGCGATGGGACTTTCGAGGCCAATGCCAGCAAGACCATAAAGGCTCCGCTGGCAAAACTGTTTGCCGCGGTGGCCGACGACAAGCTCCGTAAGCAATGGTTGTCCGGGAAGCTTGAAATCACGAAGGCAACGCAGGACAAATCCGTGCGTGCTCGCTGCGGGAAAAACCCGGTCAGCATCAACTTCTACGCGAAGGGCGACAGCAAGAGCATGATCCAGCTGCAACTTCTCAAGCTCAAAGACGCTGATGAAGTCGCCTGGATGAAGGCCTTCTGGAGGGACCGACTGGCAGCGCTCACCAAGCTGCTGGAAAAGTAATCGCGGAAGTCGGCTTGCGAGCGGACGGGACGCCTCTCCTTTCCAGTTAAGCGTCCCGCCCGTTCGTTCGCTCGTCACACTATGCTACGTATGCGTACTAACTACGACGTTCTCATCATAGGCGGCGGCCCGGCCGGTTCCACTGCCGCCGCTTTGTTGGCGCAGCATGGCCGCTCCGTGCTGGTGCTGGAAAAGGAACGGTTTCCGCGCTATCACATCGGCGAGTCGCTGATGCCCTACTGCTGGTTTCCCCTCGAACGGATGGGCCTGCTCGAACGGATGGCGCAGTCCCACTTCCCCAAAAAGTACAGCGTCCAATTTGTCAACCCCAACGGCAATCTCTCGCAGCCGTTCTACTTCTTTCAGCACTATGACCATCCTTCGTCCATCACCTGGCAAGTCGTCCGCAGCGAGTTTGACCAGATGTTGCTCGATCACGCACGAGCTCAAGGGGCCGAAGTGCGCGAGGAAACGCACGTGAAGGAGTTGATTCGTGAAAATGGCGCTGTGGTTGGAATTCGTGCCGCTGCCAAGTCCGGCGAAGGGTTGGAGTTCCGCGCGCCGATGACCATCGACGCGAGTGGGCGCGACGCGCTGTCCGTAGCGCGCAACGACTGGCGGGTCCCCGATGGGAAGCTGAAGAAGATTGCGCTCTGGACGTACTACCGCGGCGCGCGGCGCGACCCCGGCCTCGACGAAGGCGCAACCACGGTCGCCTTCCTCCCGCAGAAGGGGTGGTTCTGGTACATCCCACTGCCCGACGATCTGGTCAGTGTGGGAGTCGTAGCCGATCGCGAGTACCTGTTTGATGAAGGCCGGGACTTTACGACCATCTTCGACCGCGAGGTCGCGCGCCAGCCGTGGATTCGCGCGCACGTCGAAGTCGGCGAACGTGTGAATGCGCCGGGAGTGAACAACGGCCCTTTCTACACCACGAGTGAGTGGTCGTACCGCGCCCGGCATTGCGCAATGGACGGTCTCGTGCTGGTCGGCGATGCGTTCGGCTTTCTCGACCCCGTTTTCTCGTCCGGCGTTTTCCTGGCATTGAAGAGTGGCGAACTGGCCGCCGACGCCGTCCACGCCGCGCTGGCGGCCGGCGACGTATCGGCCAGCCGGTTCGCCGAATATGGCGAGACCGTCCGCACCGGTATTGAGTCGATGCGCAAGCTGGTGTATGCGTTCTACGATCATGAGTTCAGCATGCGCGAATTCGTGCAGGCGAATCCGGACTTGCGTGGCGATCTGACGGACTGCCTCATCGGCCACTTGTTTCGCGACTTCACCGACCTGTTCAAGGCCGTCGGCGAGTTTGCGCGGTTGCCGGAGCCGGTTCCGCATGGCGCGCCGCTGACCCGATGAAGTTTCTCAGTCTCACCCCCGGCACTGGCAGTTTTTACTGCGGCACCTGCCTGCGCGACAACACGCTCGTTGCTGCGATGCAAGGTCAGGGCCACGACGCCGCACTGCTGCCGCTGTATCTTGCGCCAACGCTGGACGAGGCGTCCACGGCCGCAGGGATGCCTTTGTTCTACGGCGGCATCAATGTCTATTTGCAGCAGATGATCCCCCTGTTTCGAAAGACGCCTCGCATGGTCGATCGCGTTTTCGATTCATCACCGCTTTTGCAAATCGCCGCGAGCCGCGCAAGCTCTACGCAGCCGAGAGATCTGGGCGACCTCACCGTCTCGACGCTGCGGGGCGAACAAGGCCATCAGGCGAAAGAACTCACTCGACTGATTGACTGGCTGCGTGACGCCAAACCCGACGTCGTTTGTCTATCGAATGCACTGCTCGTGGGATTGGCGAAGGAGATCAAGCGAGCGACGGGTGCGAGGATAGTCTGCACGCTTCAAGGCGAGGACGGCTTCCTCGACAGCCTGCCCGAACGCGACCGGACGACGGCATGGGAGGTGCTGACCGAACGTGCTGCCGACGTGGACGCGTTCATTGCGGTCAGTCACTACTATGCCGAAGTGATGACCCGCCGCGCTCGACTTCGCGCCGACCGAGTTCACGTCGTGTGGAACGGCATTGCGCTGGACGGTTACGCTCCGGCGTCCACGCCTCCGGAGATACCCGCGCTTGGCTTCTTCGCGCGAATGCATCCGTGCAAGGGTCTGGCAACTCTGGTGGACGCGTTCGTTCTACTGCGACAAAACGGCCGCCTCGGCGACCTGCAACTGCGGATCGGCGGGAGTATGACAACCGCGGACGCAGTGTTCGTCAACCAGCAAAAGAAGAAGCTGGCCGCCGCTGGTCTGGCTAATGCTGTCGAGTTCCACCCGAATCTAAGCCGCGCCGATAAGATTGCGTTTCTGCAAGGGCTAACGGTGCTGTCGGTCCCCGCGACTTATGGCGAGTCGTTCGGGCTCTATGTCATCGAGGCACTGGCCGCCGGTGTTCCCGTCGTCCAGCCCCGCCATGCTGCATTTCCGGAGCTGTTAGAAGCGACTGGCGGAGGCTTGTTATGTGAACCCGACGATGCGCAGTCACTGGCGACGGAGGTTGAGCAGTTGCTGACCGAGCCGGAACGTGCGCGCGAACTCGGCGATCATGGCCGTCAAGCCGTCCAGGCAAAGTTCAGCGCCGCGCAAATGGCAAAGGACGTGCTCGCAGTGCTGGAGAATCTTTAACTCAATCCGTCGGAGTCGTGCCTGTGAAATACCTACTCGGTGTTCTTCCTCTGCTACTCGTCGCGGCCGCAAAACAACCATCGCCGAAGCCGGGCGGATCGGCCTCAACGTTGAACCGCCTGGCCATGCCGATCGCTCAGCCGCTGCGGCTGGTCGCCAGCACCGATCGGCAGGGCGCAAACGAAGACTACGCGACCCTCGCGCCCAAGCAGACCGCAGAGTTCGCCAAGCTGACCGGCCCGATCACCCTCGTCCGCCTCTGGTTCACCGGCGCGCCGATTGAACTGATGAGCGTGAGCGCGGTCGTTGACGGCAAGGCGCTTCCGCTGCGCAAACAAGGCAAGTTCGCGGGCTGGCCGAAAGCACCCGAACTCGGCGGCGCGCCGGACAAGAGCTTCTGGTCGTACGCGCCGATTGCGGTGGTGAAGTCGTTCAAGCTCGTCGCCACGAATCACAGCGATCAGCCGGCGAAGTTCTTCTATCAGATTGGATATCGTCAACCAACGGAGCGCCGGTTCGTGGTCGGGCGGGCGGGAACGGAGCGGACGAAAAACTCCTCCACAAATTACTCCGCAGGCAATTACATCGAAAAGCTCGACGGTGCCGGGTTGATTCAGTCGATGAACCTCTCCCTGGACACCACCGACGTTGCCACGCTGAACCGAACTATGTTGCGAATTCAACCCGGCGATGTGCGCGGCTCGGGCGTGCAAGTGCCACTCGGCGCACTGGTTGGAGGGTTCTCCACTCCGAATGTCAATTCCCGTTTGATCAGTGTCAAACAAACGGGAACGACGACGGACCTCACTCTACGCCTTCCAATTCCGTATCGAGAGGGTCTGGAAATCGGAATCTCCGGCGCAGATGTAAGGGGGATACGCGTGATTCATGATCACAGTGGCGTGCCCCCCTACCGCCTCTGCGCCAGGCACGTCTCCGTCAAATCACAGCGCGGCAAGCCGCTCGACTTGCTCGACGTGAAGGGCGAGGGCAACTTCGTCGGACTCATCTTCGCGCTCGAGGGCACGTTCCAAAGAAGCTATGCAATGCTCGAAGGCGATGAGATCATTGAAGTGGACGGCGACCCAAAGTTGCGCATGCAGGGCACCGGCACGGAGGACACCTTCAACTCGTCGTGGTATTTCCCCGACCAGCCGTTCAGCCTGCCGTTCCACGGGCTGATGCACAAGTCGAAGGAGCCGATTCGTGTCTCGGCTTATCGCTGGTTCATCGCCGACGCCATCCCGTTTAAGCAGCGGCTGCGCTTTCTGTTCGAGCACGGCGGCCGAAACAATACCGACGGCATCGCCTACCAGGCAGTGATGTTCTGGTATCAGAAACCGTGAACGAATGCGGATGAACAGCGTGCGCCGCCGGGAGTTCGTCGTTGCTTTGGCGGGAGGCAATTCGCTGGCCGCGAACGAGCCGATTCGCTTCTTCGCGGTGGGCGATGTGGCCTTCATCGGGGCGATGGGCGCACGCGCCGTGGCCGAGGCCGGCTATCCGTTCGGAGCGGTGCGCGAGGCCTGGCGTGGCGCCGACGCGGTGTTCGCCAATCTCGAAAGTCCGCTCACCAGTTCGAACCGCCGCACGCGCGGCAAGAAGGAATCCGAGGTGCGCGCGGGCAAGGACTTCATTCTGAAATCGCCGCCGCAAGCCGTCCATGCGCTCAAAGCCGGTGGCGTCACGCTGGTGTCGCTCGCCAACAACCACACGCTGGATTACGAGGCCGAGGGGCTGACCGAAACGCTGCGCCTGCTGAAGCGGATGGGCATTGCGCACGCTGGCGCAGGCGCCAACCGCGCTGAGGCGATGCAGCCCGCGGTGTTGAAACTCAAGCAGCGCAGCCTCGCGCTGTTCGCGTTCAGTTCCGTCGTTCCGCCGCGGTCGGCGGCAACGGAGCAGTCGCCCGGCATCGCGCGCCTGAAGACTGACGATGATCTCGTTGAGGTCTGTGATGCGCTGGCCGACGCTGCGCGCACGCATCACTTCGTGCTGGTTTCCATCCATTGGGGCAAGCAGCTCGCGCCGCGCTCCAACGCCTGGCAGCAGGGCCTCGCGCAACGCTTGATTGCCGCCGGCGCCGACGCCATTCTGGGCCATCACCCGCACGTGTTGCAAGAAACCGCTCTGCACCGAGGCAAGCCCATCGTCTACAGCATGGGCAACTTTGTCTTTGGCCGCAGCGGAACTTCCGCCATCTATGAGTTGCAGCTCACCGCGCCTCACGCTGTTGGGATCAGGCGCACGATTCCGGTGCTGATTCGGGCCGGACGACCGGAGTTGGCGAAGCTGGCGCGATGAGACGCTGGCACCTTCACCGCGGTCTGCTGGCGCTTGCTGCGGTCACCGCCCTCTGGTTCCTCTGGCCACCGCGCGACGCCAACGGCCTGGCTATGTGGCTGTCGCTTTCACACGCGCGCGACGTTTGCTTCGAGCAGGCCATCTTCGGATTGCTCGCCGCCGGCATGACCGTCGTGATCCTGACCGGCGGCATCGATCTGTCCGTCGGCTCGGTGCTTGGATTGTGCGCGACCAGCTTTT